>Ga0208543_1000022_pt1 | contig 50611 bp, 29 predicted proteins | sample DEB08_DNA_14_FD_185497 | JGI IMG/M metagenome (GOLD analysis project Ga0208543, IMG submission 185497) | Aqueous microbial communities from the Delaware River and Bay under freshwater to marine salinity gradient to study organic matter... | ecosystem: Environmental > Aquatic > Marine > Coastal ...
CTCTACGGGTTCCCCTGACGCTGGCACTTGGTTCTTCAGTGAGAAGCCGGAGTTCTTTGGCTGGACGCTGGTAGGTCCCACGGTCACCCCCAACGGGACCACCCCCTTGGGCCTGAACATCACCAGCACGACGCACTACACCACGGCCCCCGCAGGGGCATCCACGGGAGGGATGGAGGTCTTCTTTGGCCTGAGCCTGGCCTCCGCTGGGTCCACTTCCTCCTTGAAGGTGGGAGTCCAGCTGGTCCTCGACACCTTCAGCGTGGATATCCGCTTCAGCTCGACCCACGTAGACTTGTACGACAACCACGCGGCGGGTTCTGTCGGTAGTGCGGCTATCTCAGGAGGGATGGCCACTGAGAACGTCTTCAAGGTGGCCCTGCGGAAGAGCGGAGTCTCCGCCACCTCTTGTTCGGTGACCCTCTACAGCCGCCCACGGGCTTCAGAGGTCTGGACAGCCCTCGTCACGGCCAACTCGCTCACCGCAGGCGGGGCGGGTGCCAACCTCATCGACTGGGGGAACCACGTGGCTGCGGAGGATTCCACCTGGACCTTCTTCCACTACGTGATGGACCCTGGCAATGGGCAGCAAGGCCAGTACTTCGACGACCTGTCACAGAACACGCTGGACCAGGACCCCTACGTCCTCTACGGAGCACCTCTCCCGGTTCCGCCATACTCCCTCTACCTGGATGAGGGGTTGTTCATCCGTGGTACTTCTGGCCCAGCCACTCGGGGAGACACTTGGAAGATTGTCCCACGGTTTGATCACCCCGTGGCGGACATTGACCCCGTCAACTCGGCGACCGCGAGCCATGGCCTCAGGACAAAGGACACCACAACGCAGATCATCGCCTGGGACATGACGCTGGACACCACCTTGGGGAACTCGTCTATCGGCATGTACTTGGGAGGGATCAACTTCCCGGCGGCTGAGCTTTTGGGGTGGAACGGTGCAGCCTGGGTCACTCTGGCGAACCTCCAGTCTGACTTGGGACCTGGCCTGCCTTGTGTAGTCACTGGGGACACCATCGAAGTGGACACCGCTGTCAGCGTCGATGCTCGGTACATTCGCTATGGGGAATTCGTCGGAGGCTACGTCCTCTTCAATGGCGGAGACATTCGGAAGATCGTCTGGAACAGTGAAGGGACCTACACCGACCAAGTCACCAAGAGGCCGTCCTTCCGCTTCGAAGGGACCGCACCCGCTGGAGCCACGGCAACCTGTGAGTTCTGGCACCCGTCTGCCCTGGTCCTTCTGCACGAGAACGCCACTCTCTACGACAGGTACGCCTTGCGCATCCCCAGCCAGTCTACTGCTGAGGGCTACTTCAAGGTTGGTGTGTGTCTCATCGGGCACGTGGCCTTCTTCGGTCGCAAGTACGCACGGGGTCGTGTCATCGAGAACACTCCAAACTACAGTCTCCAGCAGGACCAAGCTGGGCGTCGAAAAGGTCGGAAGCTTGGTCAGACCCGTCGTTCCGTGACCATGACTTGGTTGGGGACCGACTTGACGGCGATCTCAGGATCCAGCCCGAACCCGAACTACATCTCCATGCGATCTGATGCCGCTGCACCGCCAGTTGCTGACCGGTACGGGGCTCCACTCTTGGTCGAGGCCCTCTTGGAGCAACAAGGTGGAGCTGCACGCACTTGCGTGTACATCCCCAACATCCCGGCGACCACCTCGGGCAACCTCCAAACGAACCTCGCATCCAAGGAGGGCTACATCTACGGTCGGATCGTCGATGCTGTGAGCCGGTCCGCCTTGCTGGGCACCGAGAATGAGAGTGAACTGGTCACGATGCAGGGCCTCAAGATCGAAGAGGAGGTCTGATGGCTGACCTGCGCCCATCCTTGTCGGCTACCCAGAATGGAACCTACCAGTGGCTGTTGGTGCTGAACATCGGTTCGAGGACCATCCAGGTGAACACAGGGGATCCTGTGACTATCACTGGGAAGGATGGCGAGGTCTATGAGTTCAAGGGTGGGTTGGGTCCAGCCAACTACGAGCGGACCCTTGATCTGTGGGCTTCGACTCCAAGTCCCCGGTCTCAGTCCTTCCAAGTCTTCTTGGACTTCGACATTGCCCTCCAGATTGCGAGAGGTACGCCGCTATTCGCAGCCTCTGGAGAGCTTTCCCAGTGGTACGATGGAACCCCCTGGGAGGAAAGACGTGTAGTCCTTCGAGGGACTCTCGAAGAGCCGAGCTACGGTCCCCTGAATGAACCCTTTGCCTTCTCCTTGACCGAGAACCCGATTGAGGATCGAGCCGTCATCCCGGAGCCTTCTTGGACCGTCCAGGAAGGGGTGACGTTCACCGAAGGCGCGACAGTTGGCCCAGACCCCGGTATCATCGGTGCCCAATATCCGTTGGTTATTGGGGCACCTGGCCAAGCACCTGGGGTGGGGACTACAAGCACCTTCCGGTCAAACGATGTTCCTGCTACTCCAGTCCTTCTCGTTCGCAGGGATACCTCAAGCTCCACTCTCACGAACTTCAGGCTCTTGATTGCAGGTGGGGAAGTCACCACTACCGACATCAAGATTGTGAACCTGACTAACGAGTCAAAGACCTTCAGTACTTCGATTATCGCAACGGATACGGACGGTCTGGGCCAATCGTACAGCTACGTGAACCCCACCTTGGGGAAAGATCCAGCGGAAGGTGATCAGCTGTATGCCATCTGGGACCCAGATGACGGTGGCGGAGTTCGGAATTGGTGGGGCACAGGGACCCTGCGCGGAGCTGGAGACGTAATCCGATGGGCTTTGCAGCAGTCAACGCTTCGAGTCGACCACAGCAGGCTTGGTGAGCTGACCATCCTCAACTCCTTCAAGGTGGACGCCTTCATCAACGCCCCCATCAGCCCTTGGAGCTGGGTCAGCAGCAACCTGCTCCCGCTACTCCCTGTAAGCGTTGCAACGGGTCCAGACGGCCTTTACGTCACGCCGTGGCTGGTAGCCGGGCTCTCCAATGAAGACGCAGTAGAAGTCATCGAGGAAGGTCGGAACGCTATCCGACAAGGCAACGTCGTCTACACTTCCTCGGATTCGGTTTTCAACGAGATCACCATCCGTTTCGCACCAAATGCCAGCACCGGCAGCCCCGCCCTTCGAAGGGTGATCACCAGCCAAGGGAACCATGACGCTTCTGACCCGAACTCTTCTCCGAACTTGTGGTGTACGCGGAGTCAGGGAATCTTCGGAACGAAGCGGCTGGATATCGAAACGAAGGTCGTCTACGACACAGCTACTGCAGAATCCATCTTGCAGTACATGGCCCGGAGGCATTCTCACCCGCGCAGGGAGGTGATCTACTCGGTGCCCCGTAAGATGGATTGGCTGCGTCCCGGTGACGTGGTCAAGGTCACGGATGCGGACCTCCATCTCTCAGAAGTTATCGGCTACCTTGGGTCGATTGCCTATGGGGACGACTCCCTGACTGTCCAAGTCATCATCTTCGAACCTTTGGTATTCTCACGATAATGTACACAGAAAGAACCCGAGACCTGAGCTACGCTGCCTACCTTCACACGCGGGGCTTCGATCTGAGTTCGACCGTCCACGAAGGGCGGGTGTGCTACTGGACCTTCGACCTTCTTGATCCTCCTGACAAGGAGTATGCGAGGTACTTGTCGGGGCAACTTGTCCCGGCGAACGCCTACTCAGACAGCATGAAGCTTCTCAAGCGAATGGCGATGAGACGCCGCTGATCACCGACTACTTGGAGCTGAGATGTCTGACGAACAAGAACACCCGTTGATGAATGGGGCCCTGGCCAATACCAACACGACTACCGAGCAGCTGATCGCGGTCATCTCTGAGTCGGCTGTAGCTTCAGCGTCCATGGCCACAGCGGTGGAGCACCTGGGACAGAAGCTAAATGAACAAGGCTTCCAACTACAGCAGATGTCGGAAGCTGTGACCGGTCTCACCTCGGCGATGGAAGCTCGGGACAAGTACGAGAAAGAGCAACGGGAAAAGACCCCCATCTGGCATGAGTGGGGAAGCACCCTGGTCGAGGCAGTGAGCAAAAACCAGCTTGCGGTCCTCTTTCTCGCTGCTTTCGTTGTAGCATTGGTAGTCGCCCTTGCGGCAAAGCTGGGCGTCGAAATCCAGATGCCCAGCCACGACGTGCAAGAACTTATGCAAGCTCCTATCGTGGAAATTGCACCACCCACCCCCATGGGCGAATCGGGACCGGACCAATGAGCAAGACTATGCAACTGCTTCAAAAGCTCCCCACCCTGTGTGAGGGGTCCCAGCCCGAGTGCCAGGGGAGGGAGCTGGGCGGGACGCAGCACCTGCCTGTCGATCAGGAACGTGTTGAGCGTGCCCTGAAGGACAGCCTCAAGTCGATCCGAGCTTCTACTTCCCGGATCGACTCAGTGTGTCTCCAATGGAGGGAAGCCTCCACCCCGCCTGCGGTGAGCCTCCCTGAGCCCGGAGGCTCCGCGACTCTGCCTCCTACCGCTTAGGCCAGGCCCGTAACCGGTGACGTTCACTTGCTTCCTGGGGTGTCTCGTTCGCCCACTCCAGGAAGGCTCTCGCCTCCCGATATACGAGCGGGATCAGGGCGAACGTCGCGATGGTGATGATACAGTCGAGCATGGAAACGCTCCAGTGGAGTCAAGAGCTTGAGGGGGTCGTTGGGGAGTGGTCCTTCGTGATTGATTCCACGAAGAAGCATGAGCAGGGTTTTGCGGTTTTTAGTCATTTTCCGAGTCCAAAGAAGTCTTCGATGGTGATACCCTCGTTCGTCTTAGCCACACGAGCGGCTTCCTTGGCCCCTTCCGTGGCTTCAAGCATAATCCGCAGGGCAGTGGCCCGAGCTTCCTTTATGGCGCAAGGAGGACACCCTTCCGGCACCTTGAGGTGAACCTGCTTGGGACCGGTCTTGACCTTGGCCGTGAACATGGTCGCCTTATACTCCACACCATCGCGCCGGTCAGTGGTCGGACGCCGCTCGATGGTCCAGCCGTTGGACTCCAGACCCGAGATGCGGGCCTGGAGGTTGCGGGACTTAGTGAGGGCTACAAGGTCTGCCGAATGACACCACCCCTGACGGATGGCATCGAGGATGATCTCACTGTGGGTCTTCTGCTTGAATGTCTGATGGTACATGGGAACGCTCCTTGGGTGTAGTCCTACACTTTAGTGAACGTAATTAAACATTTAACGGCGGTGTTGTAGGACCCCGGACCCTTTTTCTTGGGGTGAACCCGGTGGCGGAGGTTCCGGGCCTTATCCCTACAGGGTCGGCGGTGCCAAGCCATGAGGGCCGCGACCATGGGTTCGGTTTCCCCCATCACCTTGGCCCTCCGGTATACGGTGTCCTGGGCGCACCCTGCCGTTCTGCTGGCTTTCGCGGTCGAACCGGCATCAACGTAGGCCGTGAGCACGTCGGGCCAAGGAACGCGCTTCAAGGCCCCTCGGAGAGTGTTCGCCGGGGCGCACTTCCTATAGGTGGGGGCAAGGTGGGCCACCCATTCCTCGGCCCGCTTCAGGGTGATACTCCACATTTGTTGGGTAATCTGCTCACCATACTCCTCATTAAAGGCACGGTACAGGGACATACCTCGTGGTATGCCTCCCTTATACGCGTAGCTGATGATCCTGCGCTCCCTAAGCGGCAACCACTCCGTTAGCCCCCAAAACTCACGGCGAAGTGGTGCTGTGATCGGTGATGGGGGCGCGTACTGGCCCTCTACGCGCTCCGTAAGCAAGAGGATAGGAAATGGGCTGGTAACCACGTCCCGACGCCCTGCGAAGTCAAGAGCAGCTTCTTTGGCTACCTCGTCCCAATACCAAGCCCAAGGGCCATAGGGGTCTGACCGGTCACCGTCTTTCATATTCCCTGCTTGATGAGTGCCTTCCTCATCTTCCTGAGTATGCTGGGTTCTTCTGGATAAGAATCAATATTCTTAATCCCGTATGGCGCTAGTATAGGATGGTCTTCTATGTCGTCATTGACCACTACGTTATACACTTTGGTTCTCTCGTATTCTGGATGTTCCTCAATGTTGTCCAGTAGACACGCGAGTTCGTATACCACCTCTTCGTTAGAAGGTATTCTCCCCTCCGTCACCCACATGGTGTACAACTGCTTGCGTATCACCCATGCTGGAATGGCAAGGGCTCTCCCTCTTTTCAACAAGTTGTATCCACTGTATACAAATCTGCTGACGTACTTCCCGTGCTTGGGGAAGTAATAGCCTATAAGTCCGTACACTGTCCGTCCATCTGACAATTCAACAGAGATCGGGACCAACCGCAATCTGTCTGGGATATATGAGAATACGCCTTCTTTTGCCATGTTAGACTCCCCGCTCATCGAGCATTTCTTCGAGTGTTTTGATGGGTGTAACGCTTATCCCGTTCCCAGACTTAATGGTGAGGGTCGTTCCTCTGCGGTATCCACTTTTGGCAGGATTCACACGTCCATTGATAACGGCTTCGTCCATAGCCTTGGTGGTGTTCACCCCTTCCAAGTGCAGCCTGCCTGGGCGACACTTATCGAACACTCCCCCCGCTGTGGTGTCATGTTCCGTTATGGGCTGCTGAACAATATCAGACACCGTCTCATAAAAGCCACCCATGTTGTATCCCACAGTCGCCTTGAAGTCTGTAACCCCGTCCTTCTTACGCTGGGTCTCTTTGGCCTCTTTGGATTTTTTGGCTGAGGACCCACGCCCAGTAATGGACCTGCGGAGTGAATTCACGTACTTCACGGACTTCCGGTCGCCGTACAGTATATCTCCACGGAGTTGTGCGTTATCCATGGCGTTCACGTCGGTGAAGATCCTGTCTACGGATGATGGGATGCTCTCAGGTGAATGGAACATGGCCCCAAGGTCTGAATAATTGGTTGGCACGAATCCTGCTCCCCCCCTGGTGACGCATGATGGTGTGTGCCTGCCTCCATGGTCCGGATGGTGAGCGAATACGTATATCACCTCCCTGTGGGTGCGGAGGGCAATCCAACAGTTCTTCCGGGTGACTTGCAGACCTCGGGTCTCTTTTTCTTTTAAGAGACCCGAGGTCTGCAAGTGGGGGTCTTTATATGATCTGTTAACTCTCCGGAGAGGTTGCACCCAATTTTTAATAGATTTGTTGATTGATTTATCCCTCAGGACACCCAGGGGAGCGGTAAACACACCCACTGAGTATCCATCATCCATCCACTTGGATACCTGAACCTCTATGGCAGAGGCCATGGAACCAAGAACGAAGGGCTTACAATCATCACATGAGGCCATCCAGCAGGTCAGGTGGGTGTGATTGGAATGACCAGCACCACCTTGGGACCAAGTAGTTACCAGATGAGGTGCCCTTCTACACCTGACACAGAACGCTCTCCCACGGGCAGCATGCACGGCATCAGCCAACTGCTGTTCCACGTCCTTATCACTGTCGGGGTCAACATCGAGCCCCAACCCATCAAGGAGGTGGGCAAACTTATCAATCTTGAAATTTGCCCTGATTTCCTTCTCTGCTGCGCCCATCATCCTTCTGTTGTATACCTCCCAATGCTTATCTCTGTCATCAACCACATCAGCCTCAGGCTCCCGAGCCACGGCATTGGAACTAATGTCTTCCAACACCTCAACGAGTTCCTTGCTGATAAACAGGCTCTTCCACGCGGCAACACTTATATTAGACACGCTCTTTATTGCATCTGGAAGTGACTCATTGTCTACGTCGAACCCGAACTCCTTGTACCTCCAATGCTCACCGGAGCTGAACTTGAACCCAGTGTCCATGCGTATGCTATCAGATTTGAATACAAATTCACCGGGGCGCTTATCGCTGAACCCGACAGGCTTGCGGAATATGACGTAGTTTTTAACGCTCTTGCTGTTATAAGCTATTACTGATGGGCTCACCTTCTGGGAGCGCATCCAATCGTTGACTTCCAGCAAATCAGAACGCTCACCAGCGTCGAATTCTATCGCCAAAAACTTCTCGTGGGACACTATGTTTGGATCTTCAATCCTGACTACATAGCTCCAATAAGTCTTGCCGCTCTTGTTGGTCTTCTCCCTGGCATTCGGGTGATGGTGGGAATCGTCATAACATATGAAGTGGAATCGGTCCCCACTAACCTTGTAAGCTATCCCCTTGCCCTTGGGGGCATAACCGTTGTTACTGAATGGACAACCACACTTGAGGTTGTTCCAACCATCGGGGCTCTTGACACAATAGGTGTCAGGATCAGCGACTATGTCCTCAACGGGTGTGGGGTCTATCTCACCCATGACACGCCCACCGACGCGTCCTATGAGGCTGTATTTATTAAGCCCAAATCTGTTTATATCTGAATCATTGACATTAGCTTCAGGGCGTGATACATTGTCCATATCGGACTCCAGTTTGGGTGGTGTTCGATCATGAGCCCCGGTGTTGATCGCACGCGGGGTTCACACATATTTATAACATGATAGGACATCTAACGACAAGTATGTGTGAACTCGTGCCAAACAGTCTCTCTTATTTGGCACGAGTTCACAAGATGCGGTTAGCAGACTGAAGGGTTGGACAAGACCTCAGCGGCGAACTCACGGAGGGTCACACCCATGCGCAAGCGTTTCTTCATGTAACGGCTCTATGTGACGGCTGCCCTCCGACTGGTAGCGACCTCTTTTTTTCTCTCCCCTTTCCAACCCTTTAAAAAAAAAGAATACTTTTTATTTTGAAAAAAAACGTCACACCGTCACATAGCCGAAGGCACCGGTCCCATCGATGCCTTCGGCGTGACGGTGGCGTGACGGCTGGTGTCGCAGCCCCTCAGCGGTAGCGAGACGGTAGCCCCCCGGTAGTATGGGCCACCCCTCACAGGAGTCCCTTGTATGGACTGCCCCAACTGCGGGATGAACCGCATCCCCACGAAGCAGACGGTGCCAGCCGACAAGCGTGAAGATGGCCGAGTTCTACGCAAGCGGACCTGCAAGTCATGCAAGACAAACCTGATGACCTTGGAAATTCCAGCCACCGAACTCAGAGCACTGGAGCAGCGGGCGCATAACATGGTGCTCTCCGAGGGCGTGGGTGCCCCTCTGCCCACCTCCCCAACCTCACCCCTGCTCGATCTTGAGACGGCCTTGGAGGACCTCCTAAAGCCCTCCCTGGCCACTTTGGAAGAAGTCCTGACGTCCAAGAAGGATGTGAGCCGGTACAAGATCGATACGGCACGCTGGATTATAAGCGATAGAAGGGAATTTCGTAGGGTTTTGGCGAGCACCAGCGGTGCAGATCAGTCCGAGGATCCTGCCATCGCGGAGCTGGCTTCCATCTTGTCCCTCATCCCTGAAGCTGAAGTGGCCGCTCAGTGCCTTATCGACGTTTGCTCCAACACGGAAGAGAAGGGGGCTACCCGGTTGTCGGCTGCAAAGGAGATCCTGGACAGGACGGGCTTCAAGGCACGGGAAGAGGTCACCGTGGAGGCTTCTCGGACCGCAGAGCACGATGAGGCAGCCAAGGTTCTCCGATCTCTTCCCGACAGCGCCAAGATGGAGTTGTCGAAGGTACTGAATTCAAAGAAGGCTGCCTCCTAATGACAGTGGATATGGCCCGACTCCTTGAGGTTGCTCGGACGGACCCTCGCCTATTGTTGGTGAGGAGTCCAGTCCAGCAGTCTTTTCGGGATTCAGGCCATCTTCGACGTCTTGTCCGAGGGGGAACCCAGACAGGCAAGACGACTATCGGCGTGGACGAGGCATGGAATCAGGCGGAGACCAAACCCGGATCCAGCGGGCTCATCCTTTGTGCTGACTGGCCCAGCGCTCGGGACGTGGTCGGCAAGAAGATGTGGGAAATGGCTCCCAAGCATCTTATCCACCCAGATAGTGACTACCTGCCGAACCGGGGTTGGAAGAACAAGCAGATCCTGCTGCTTAACGGCAGCATTATCCACCTTCGAAGTGGTGAATCAAAGCAGGTAGGTCTCTCCGGCCTTACAGTAGACTGGCTGTGGTTTGATGAGCCCCCGCCCCAAAATCTGTTCGGAGAGTCTCTTAGCCGTGTTGCAGCACGCCAGGGGCCCGTCTGGATGACGATGACCCCGATTGGCCGGCCTTGTGGCTGGTTGCAGAAGCACATTGAGGGGGACCCAAAGACGAACACTCCCCCCCAAGAGGACTGGGAACAGCACGTGATGCGCCTCAGTCCTGAAGACTGCCCCCACCGCACCCCTGAGTCCATCGCTCAGCAGATCGCTGGATATGGGCCATGGGAGCGTGCCCAACGTGTTGACGCAGCCTGGGATGGAGTCACGGTCAACCGGATGTTCGCGGACTACGACGAGGACGCCCAGGACCCGATCATCGAGCACCGGAACTACCAGATGGGTCTGGGGATCGACCATGGAGAGGGAGCTGGAAGGCAGGCTGCCGTCCTGGTCTTGTGGTCCACCAAGCCTGGAATCCGCATCCACGTCATCGATGAGTATGTGTCCGCCAAGGCCACGACTCCCGAGGAAGACGCCAAGGCTATTCGAGCGATGTTGGCTCGTCATGGGTTCAACCCGAACCAGGTTGACCTGGCCTACGGAGACATCAACTCGGCTGGAAAGAGGTCCCCAGGGACGAAGATCAACGACCTTCTCAGCTACGAGTTGAACGGTCTGCGGATCAGGACTCCAAGCAAAGGCCCCGGTTCAGTGGAATTCGGGGTTAGACTCATTAACGTCGCCCTTCGACGTGGGCATCTCAAGGTGCACCCCAGTTGCCAGTCCCTGGACCACAGTCTTCGACACTGGACTGGAAAGAAATCACAACACAACGACCTCACCCACACCCTCGATGCTCTCCGGTACTTGGCAGTCCCGGTCCTGCAGCGATGTTATGGGCAGAGCGAATTCGATCGCATTCGACTCCGGAGAGCATAGAGCATGCCTATTCCAAGCACCACCCAGAAGGTCCTCCTGCCCGCCGCCCCGGAGGACACCACACGTTGGCGTGCGACCAAGCTTCGTCGGCGACTCCTTGAGGGTGCTTGGCAGCGTGATCTGCAAGAGCACATGGCCCATCACCTGGAGGCCGCTCGTCAGGCCGCTTGGGGGCCAGCAACCCAAGCCCTGAACCTCTTCCGCAGCGTCGTGACTCAACTTGCTGTCATGTACGAGGTGGTTCCGACGGTCCGAAACCCGAACTTGGATGAGACGCAGGCTCAGTACCTGATGAGCATGAACCTCTTCTCGAAGCACAAGCAGCATCAGAAGAATGTCATCGGGCTCCGTGAATCCTTCATCCGTGTGCACTGGGATAGCGAGACGCACGTTTCAAAGTCGGGGGTGAGTCTGCGCTTGGTGACTCCTGACTGCTTGGTGGTCTTCGCATCACCGCAGCAGCCGACCGTCCCGCTCCGGATCGAAGAAGCTGTGATGCGGAAGGACCCTACCACCAAGGAGACGATCCCAACATGGGACGTTTGGGACATCTTAAACCCAGAAGCCCCCTTCTACCGCATCGAGTCCAACGACGCGCATGGCAAGCGGGTGGACATCTCGTCCAAGTGGGGTGTGGACTCCTCCTCGGAGGCGTACAGGTTCCGCTGGGAAGACGGGCGGCCCTACCTCCCTTGGGTGCGATACTCCGCCGAGGATACTGGGAAGATGTGGGACACCTATGGGTGGAACGAGCTGGTCTGGGCCACCTTGGACCTCGGCCTGTTGATGACCTTCTACCTGCACACCAGCAAGAACGCCAGCTGGGACCAGAAATTCGGACTTGACGTCATGCTTGCGGGTGGCAAGAGCACCAAGAACGAGTCGACGGCAACCCGAAACGCAGTGGGGACTGACCCGTCTTCCATTCTGCTGTTCGAGTCCAGGGGGGACAAGCCAGGCTCACTGTCCTCCTTCACGACTCCAGCCGACCCCAAAGGCCAGATCGAAGCCATCCAGATCTACGCCAGGGCAGTGACGGACTCTCTGGGCCTTGTTGGAGGGGAATCCCAGATGACACAGTCCCAGTCAGGGATTGCTATTCAGCTGCGTAGGGACGCTGTCCGCCGTCAGCAGGCAGGCTTTGAGGTACAGGCACGGGTGTCCGACTTGGAACTCCTCCAGAAGGTCTCCAGCATCAGCAACATCTTCTCCCCCGAGGGCACTCCGCTCCTTCCCGTCGAAGGTTGGAGTATCGCCTACCCAGGCATCCCCATGACCCGTGAGGAGATCCTGGAGATGCTTGAGGTCCGCCAGAGGGAGGTGGACCTGGGCCTTGCCAGCCTCGCAGACTTGTACATGGACCGCCATCCAGGGGTGACCCGGCAGGAAGCCATGGCGGCTCTCCGAGAGGTCGCAAAGGAAAAGAGAGAGCTGGCTGCGACCTGATTCAATTATCACCCTATTCACTCCCCACGACAAGGATTCAAAACATGTCTGACGAGCAAGGCTCCATCCCATACGCCCGCTTCAGTGAGCTGACCGAACTGAAGAACCGCCTTCAAGCGGAAGTAGCCGCCCTGAAGAAGCAAAACACCAGCCTGGAGGGTCGCCTCACGAAGGCCATCGAGGCCAAGGACACTGCTACCTCGACCTTCGAGGCCCAGCTCTCCAAGCTGAAGCTGGACCACGAGATGGACCGGGTCCTGCTTTCCGAGGGCATCGATGAGCAGGGGGTGGAGTTCCTCCGCTTCAAGTACGACGGAATGGCGGCTCCTGAGGAGGGCACTGAGAAGCCTGACTTCGGGGCTTGGTTCACTGGCTTCAAGGAGACCAACAGCTCCCTGGTGTCGGCCTTCGTCAAGAAGGAGGAGAAGAAGGAGGAGACCCACGCGCAACCGCAAGCGCAGGTGCAGGTGCAGGACAGCACTCCTCGCAAGGGTCCTTCTGACACTCAGACGCAGGTTCAGGACAACAGTCGGAACGGTGTCACTGGTACGTTCGACCCGAACACCCTCACTCCTCAGCAGATCGCACAGATGACTCCTGAGCAGTGGAAGGCCCAGTCGGACTCCTTGATCACCTCCCTGCCAGCGATGATGAACCCGCAGAGTTGACCCACCCTCGGTGGGGGGTTCGCTTGGTGCTCCCGTAAAAAATTGACGCTGGGTGTGACCTGTGTTATAATTTATGTAGGTGCCGCCGACCTCAAGGGCGTTCACGTCTCGACCGAAGACGAAAAAGACGGCCAGGCCGCCACTGAGTGGGCGTAGATTGTTCCGACAACCTACTCCAGCAGTTGTAGTCCGGCCCCGCGCCGGGGCTGGGGTTACACCAAAGGGTGAACCCTCATGGCAATGACCTATACCGGAAACGCCGACCTCTTCATCGCGGCGCAGCTCAACCAGGCGATCCACCAGAACTTGGTGGACGCCACTGACCTCCGGAACCTCTGCACCGGCTTTGGCGACGTCTTCGCCACCGGCTCGCTCGCCTCCAAGATCTCCAAGGTCACTTGGGACGACGCGATGGCTGCGGCCAACGCTGACGAGGTGACCGCTCCGTCGGCCACCGACCTGACCAACAGCTCGGTCACCCTGACGGCTGCACGTCAGGTCCTCCGTCGGGACATCACCGACCTGTACAGCCTTGCTGGTGGAAACCGGCTGGGCATCGACGCGTTCGCCGCCCAGATGTCCATGGCTGCCCAGCTCCGCTTCACCGACATGATCACCGCCTTGTTCACGAACATCGCGACGGTCGAGGGAGACACCGGAACCAACCTGACGGTCGATGACGTCCTGGCCGGCCAGTACGCGCTGATCCAGAACCGCGTCCCCGGTCCTCACTACGCGGTTCTCGCTCCCATCCAGCTGACCGACTTCCTCGACTCCCTGCGTGGCGAGGGTGGTTCGGTTCAGTTCGATTCGGACACGAACCAGATGCAGCAGATGCAGCAGGCAGGCTTCGGCCGCTGGGGCAACTGGCACGGGATCGAGTTCTGGAGCTGCGACAGCGTCGTGACCAACGGTGCCGACAAGGAAGGTGCCATGTTCGGTGCCGGTGCCTTCGGCTACGTCGAGGGTGTGCCCCTGAACGTGCGGAACGTCGCCGGTCCTGGTTCCTTCGCCAGCGTGACCCCGAACGGGGCTCCCCTGTTCGTCGAGTTCGAGCGCAAGGCTGCTGAGGCCAACACCTTGGTGGTGGGCAACTACTACGTGGGTGTGGGTGAGGTGGAGGACCTCCGCGCCGTCCAGATCCTCAGCTCCGCTACCTGATCGCCCGGTATCCGGGGTTGAGGGGTTCCCACGACCCCTCAACCCTGCCGACCCTGTCGTGGGCCGCCAACCTGGCGGGCTTCTTGTAAGCAAAACAAGGTGACACCTCGGAGAGACGGGGACCTTCCCACGACAACAAGGAATCTTCACTATGGCAGTCAACTACGGACAAGCAGTGGGGCCCTCGGCGGCAGTCACAGGCTTCCGGCTTCCGTCCCACGAGAAGCGATCACGTCCCATGTTCGAGATGATGGTCCACCCCGACAACTGGGAGTGGGACAGCGAAGGCAAGCAGTATCTGCCCCGCTTCGGCAAACGCTCCATCTCCGGCGGAATCCAGGGTGTTGCGATCGACGGCCATGGCCGGGTTGACGACAGCCAGCAGCGGGCTCACTACATCAACAAGAAGTGGATCCTCATCCCCAACGGTGACGGACGCCTTGCAGGGGTCCTGACAGGCGGAGTGTACCTGTCCAAGCACCCGACCAAGCCCCACGGCTTCGCGCACTCCTGGGCTTGGGAGGGCTTCGAGCCAGTCGTCGGCGACAAGGTCGAGTGGTCACACGACATGAAGCTGAAGCGTGCGGTCCAGACCGAGATCGTCGACCTTGGCCTCATCCCCCCGATGTCCACCGCCCTTCGTCGCCTCTTCCTCCGTCGGAAGCAGAAGGCGCTCCAGCAGCTGCAGACCCGTGCTTCTCAGCACAGCAGCAACATGCCCTCGAACTTCAAGACCCGTCTTGAGAAGCTCTCGGACCTCGTCGAGGACCTGCGGGCCGACTATGAGAAGCACCTTGCTCTCACGGCCACCGGCAAGACCCGAGCCCCGGTGCCGAAGCCGAAGATGAAGGTCCCTTCCATGGAAGTCCTCCGCCGGATGGCCAATAGCCTGGACGTGGATATCTCCGACCTGGGTCACAAGAAGACCCTGATCATGGCCCGCTTGGAAGAAGCGGCCAAAAACGAGGAGGCTGACAATGGGTGAGAAGCAGGCCAATGGCCGTGACGCTATCGCTCAGTTTGCTCGGAAGCTCCGAGACACCGACCACACAGGAACCATGACCCGAGAGCGGTCCGAACGCATTGCCCGCAACGCTGCCCTCCGCAAGGAAGGTGGGGAAAATGCAAAGCGACCGGTCTGGGTCCGTCCCGATTCTACTTGAGAGGTACTTCACATGTCCATGACCGGATCCACGCCCTTCAAGCTGTACCGTCGTCTCCGTTTCGGTGGCGACGGGGTGGCCACTGAGACCCTCGCCGGCAACAAGGTCCTCGTCTTCACCGATGAACACTTCCAGTCCATCGATCCGGGTGGTGCAAGCCGCTCGGTGACGCTGGAAGCTGAGGCAGAGGCCCAGGGCCACTTCCACCTGATCGTCAACGCAGGTTCTGCAGGTGAGCTGATCACCGTACAGGACGACACTCCCGCTACCATCGCCGTCCTGGATGCTGGTGAGTGGGTGTTCGTGGGCTGCGACGGAACTTCCTGGTACAACCTCATGGGCGTGCCTTCCGGCACCATGGCTGGTGTGGCTGATCCGGGTGACGCTGCGGCGATCCCCGTCAACCGCTCGGGCACGGTCGCCATCGCTACTGGTGCTGGCGGTGAGACGAACACCCTCGCCATTCCCGGCTTCTTGGGTCAGCGCCTGATCCTGACGATGGACGTGGATGGGGGTGGTGACCGAGTCATCACCGCCGCTTCCGCCATCAACGCCACCGGCAACACGGTCATGACCTTCGGCGATGCTCGGGACACGATCGAGCTGGTGGCTATCCAGCTTGCGGGTGTGCTGGCTTGGGAAGTCGCCTTCAACAGTGGCGTGGCTCTCTCCTGATAGGGTGATAAGTGGCACTTGTCTCAGCCAGATTCGCGACTCCAGAGTTCATCCAGCGTGCTGCTGAAAACGTAGTGCAGCTGCCGGTGCACCTCGACGGGAAGCTGACTCCAGTGACTTCAGGGACTCTGACGGTCACCGACGAGGGTGGGAACACCATCGTTGATGCCCAGAGCGTCTCGATCACTTCTCAGATTGCCACGTACACCCTCTCAGCTGGAGTGCTTCCAGACACCCTCCCACTGTCAACAGACTGGTTGGAGGAGTGGAAGCTCACAGTGGAAGGGACTGAGCACACCTTCCGTCGGGAAGCCTACCTGGTTCTCCGCAAGCTGTACCCAGTCCTGACCGAGCCTGACCTGCTCCGTAGGCACAACAGCCTTGACCGGCTGCGCCCTGCGAACCTGGCCAACTACGGCACCTACCTGCAGGAAGCCTGGGATGAGATCCAGATCCGCCTGTTGGAGGGAGGTCGTCGCCCCCAGCTGATCATGTCCCCTTGGAGTCTCCGTCAAGTCCACATCGACAAGACCTTGGAGATCATCTACAGGGACTTCATGACCCTGGCTGGGGATGGGAACTACGCCAAGCTGGCGGAATTCTACGGGGAGCAGTTCGAGGCAAACTGGAACAAGCTGGTCTTGACCTACGACTACGACGAAGAAGGAAGCCCTGGGGATGCCGAGGAAGGGGTTGCAGTTGAACCTGTGACCTACCTGACGGCTGGACCGAGTGGCCTCTCAACCTATGTACCAGGGGATCTCTACTGATGGCAGCCAACACCACCCTCGCGAGCCGAGCCACCTTCCCTGCATGTGTGAGCGTCACCGGGGTTCCTACAACGTGGCAGGAGTTCACCCTTGGGGACTTCTCCAAGACTTCCGGAGTCACCGTCATCGCAGACGTGGCCCTCTACATCGCCTTCGACGCGGACGGGGCTGTTGATGGGGGCGCTGTAGCTGCCACTGCCCGTATCCCGATCTCCCAGGCTTCTGCAATCGCCGGAGTGGTCTTCCCCCTGGTGTCTGGAGGCCGTCGGACTGGATCGATCTTTGTGGCCGCTCAAAGTGGCACTGCAGCTGTCACGGTGGAGCAGGAGTGAGAACCAAGGGAACCATCTCCAGTGAAGGTGGGCTTGTTGCCCTGGACATGACTGGGGCTACCGAATCCAACACGGGCCAGAAGGGTGGAAACACCTCCCTGGGGCTCGTGAGTCGGATTGAGGTGGCCGCCGTCCACGGTCGACCAGACTCAAGCTTGGACGCCTACCAGGCCGCTGTGGCGGTTCCTGATCGCCCCGCGTCCGGGGTCGTAGGTATCCGGGTTCGCATGAAGGTTGCAACCCCAGACCCAGCCCCCGCAATCGGGACAAACGCGGGCCTCTACCTGTACGTGGGTAACACGGCAGCGTTGACGTCGAACACCGCCTACTTGTGTGGCCTCCAGCTTCAAGCGAGCCCGTCGATCCGCTATCGTGCCCTGGGGATTTCGAAGGCTGGGTCGGTCCCTGCAGGCACCACCATCATCGACCTTGCTTCCAACGCTGGAACCTTGTACGTCGATATGGCGGTCTACTTCGAGAAGGCGGGCACCCCCGACTCCGTCGCGAGCAGGGTCTGGGGGGAGGGGGGTTCCACTGACGGAGAGAAGACCTACGTTCTCTCAAACACCCTTGTAGCTGGGGCGGATATCTACGTCGGCTTCTGCTGTGATCAGGGTGGGGCGACCCCCGGAGACGTTCTCGATATGCAGGATGTGACCTTCTCCTACCAGTGGATGTCCTGAAGCGATGAGGTTCTCAGAAGTCATCAATGACACGAGCGCCGTGATTGTGGAGAAGACCACCCTCAAGGCGTCCCCTGTCCTGTTCGATGCACGTCAGCTCCCTTCGAGCCTGGCTGGGAACTGCTTCTGTCTTGACATCCAGAGCAAGAACACGAACAAGCTCCGGGACCGGAACCGCATTCGGATTGACCACGTCCTGCGTGTACAGATGCTCCACCGGATCCGCCCAAACGATCAAGTGGCTACCCAGCGAGAGGCCCTGGAGGACGAGGAGCGCATCATCGATGCGATGGTGAAGCTAACCACCATGCCCGAGGCACGAGTCCTCTACAGGCTATCTCTACGGGCTCTCGTGGCTTCGAGGGAGTTCTTGGTAACAACCATCGAGTTCTCAGTGGAAGACACGTGGACTATGGGTCGGGAGGTCTCATGAGCATGGGAGTAGCCATGGACTTCAGCGACCTGATCTCTGCGATGGCTAAGCTGGATGCCTTTGTTGAGTCCGGCTTCCAGGAAATCATGATGGAGCACGCTGAAGAAGCTGTGGCCGGGATCCAGGGAGACTGGCCCCGTGACACAGGACTGAGCGGTGACTCCTTCCGGGCAGAGTTCACTCCTGAAGGAGTAGCTATCGTGAACCCGGTGGAATACACTCAGTACGTCCACAGGTCGGGCGACACAGAACCTGCTTTTGATCAGATTGTGGGTCCTCATGTAGAGGCCGCAACCTCCAAGATGGTCCGGGACGCGGACGAAATCATCCACTCCACTCTCAAGACCTCTTGAGACTCCCCCAACACGTAAGGAGCCGTCATGGCTGAATCCACCATCCTCCGCACCAAGCGAGACGGCCAGATCGTCATCTCCGACAACGCCGGGGCCAACAGCTACACCCTGGCCTACGAGCCTGGCGACTTCTCGTACACGATCCCGGACCAGACCACTGTCAACACCCTGGACCGTGGAATCTTCGGAGCCACCCCGAGCCTGCGTCCCGGTGACGACCAGCCCATGACCTTGGGCTTCTCCGCCCACCAGCGTGACGTTGGCGACACCGGGGGTGTCTACGCGACTCTGGAAGACATCCTCTACCGCTACACCGGTGGCTACGTGGACACCAACTGGGTCTCCACCATGGGTGCCAACGCGGACTTCTTCACCGTCACCGTGGCTCTCACCATTGACGGTGCCATCGCTGGCGAGGCGGACAAGACCCTCACGTTCAACTTTGTCCGCTTGACGGGTGGTGCGTCCGAGGGTGACCCGAACGTCGTGACGGTTTCCGGTACGGCATACGCACTCCGGCCTGTCCTGTCGTAGTCCTCAACTGATAGGAGGCCATCATGGCCGTTCAGACTACTCTGAATCTGTCCCTTCGGGTCAACGAGATCCTCAACTCCGAGAACAAGTCAGGTTCCGTCCCGACCCGGATCGAGGAGGTCCTCCGTCTGAGCGATGGAACCTCGGCGGGCCAGGCCGACCTGGTCTTCTCCGACCGTCGTCAGCTTGGCAACGGTGCGAACGAGGACCTCGACCTTGCAGGTTCTCTGCAGGACTCGTTCGGCAACACCCTGACCATGGTCGAAGTGGTCGGCGTGTTCATCCGCAACCGTGAAACCGCCGCCGCGTCCGTCCTTCAGGTGAGCGCAGCTGCAGCCAACGGCTGGGCCCAGATGATCTCCGGCAACACCAACCACCTGAAGATCAAGGCCGGCGGCTTCTTCTTGTGGTGGGATGACGCTGGATCTGCAGTGACTGCCGGTACTGGTGACCTGCTCAACTTGGCGAACGCCAACGGAGCGGCCACTCTGGACTATGACATCGTCATCGTCGCCCGCTCCGCGTGATGATAGTTAGGGGTCTGGCTCATCCTGGGAGAGTCCAGACCCCTGGCTTTGACACAACATCTCCCCACGACAAGAGAGATTCAAATGATCAAGAGTGACCACAAAGGCCGGTTCGCTTCCCTCCTCGGAGAGATCGACGCCGAGCTGGATGAGATCTGGCCCGGATGGCGGAACAAGAAGCCGTTCGTCAGCGTCGAGATCGATGTCAAGATGCGCCTCAAGTGGCTCCTGAAGCGGCGTTCGCTCCTCCTTCAAGGCCGGGACTGGGAGGTGCGGGTCACCCGCTCGGTGAAGGACCCTGACCAGTGCTTCGCCACCCCGATTATGCCCAAGGCTGTGGTAGAGCCCGGAGGCTCCACGACGAGTCCTCCGGGCGTCCGACCCCACATCAGTGCACCGCACCTGGCTGCCTCTTGCAAGCTTCCTCTGGAGGTCGTGGAGGCAGCCCTCGCAGCTCTTCCGGATGACGTGCGTGACGCTCGGGCGTTCTGCATCGAGTGGGCAGCCCAGAACAAGACCAAGCCCCGGAAGCCCCGGAAGCCCCGGAAGCCAAAGGTCGTTGAAGACCCGGCCTGAGTTCGACAACACCCCCCAACCTTGGGAGAGATTCAGATGACACCCCGCGCTAAAGCCCTCACGATCCCAGACAGCGACCGCTACTGGACCCTCGAACTCCCCGAAAAGGGGGAGCACCACTTCCGCAACCTGACCTACGGAAAGGCTGCGAAGTTGGTCAAGATGCTCAAGAACTCCGGCCTCGTCAACGGGGGCATGGGCATCGAGTCGATCGGGGACCTCCTCGATCTTGCAGGCATCGCCATCGGACTGACCTGGTGGCATCGAGCCTACAAGTTGGAGACCCCCTTTCCAGGTTGGGCGGGAGACCTGGAGGAATACGGTGACGAGGTCATCGGGGAACTCCAGGACCAGGGCTACACCTTCAAGGATGTCCTCGCCTTGGTGAACTCCGTCCTCACCAACACCCAGAACCTTCTGGCGGACCAGGCGGAGGCGGACGCTCAGGCGGATTTTACCTCTCCGAAGGAGGAGCAGCAGACCTCGTAGCGGTAGAGCTGGGGCTACTCTACTGGGGGGACCCCGAGGCCCTCTACGACCTTCCAGCGGACAAGAGAGTTCAGGTGATCGCTGCCCACATGGCGAGGACAAGAAGCCCGAATGCCGCGTTCGCCTCTCCCAAGCTCCAGCCTTCTGACATGGTCCACCTGGTACAGTCAATCCTCGGTAAGAAGAAGGGCGACAAGTCTCAATCAAACATCTCGAAGGCTCTTGCAGACTTTGAGGCCGAGTTCACGAAAGAGTAGGTCATGGCAGTAATCCCCATCGAATGGGCCAGCGACAACAGCGACCTCCTCTCGGATATCCAATCCGTACAAGCGCAGCTCCGTGATCTGGCGCAGTCCGGAAGGAAGTCCTTGGACGAACTCACCAAGGCTGAGAAGAAGGCTGCGGATGCTGCCGACGACCTGGCGGATGCTACAGACGACGCAGGCGACAGCTTTGAGGGAACTGGCTCGGGACTCAAGAGCCTGGGCGACCTTGTAGGGATCCAGACTGACCAGTTCGACAAGCTGGGTGAGGTCATGGGTGCGATGGGGACCACTGCCGGTGCTGCCGTGATCGGGTTCGCTGCCGCAGGGGCTGCCCTGGTTGGAATGGCTGCTGGAATGGTGGCTGCTGTGAAGGCAGCGGGCGACCTGGTTGAAGAGATGGAGCCTTTGGAGGGGCTGGAGGGATTTGAGGGGCTGCCTAAGGAGAGCCTGCGCTCCATCCAGGCGGCCAACGACAGCATGGCGGCCATGAGCACTATCGGGAAGAGGGCCATTGTGGTCCTCGGTGCTGAGTTCGCCCCCATAATTGAGGAGGTTTCCGTCCTGCTGCTCAAGTTCGGCTTGATGGCTCTCGACGCCTTCCAGGAGTTTGCCGACGGCAAGGACATGCTGCGGGAACTGGCAGTCTTCATGACCCAGGAGTTGGTCCAGTCCTTCTTGACCCCTATCAGTGTCCTGATGAACTTGATCGGGGTCCTGGGTGAACTCGCCACCGCTCTGGGCAACGAGGAGATTGGGGAAAAGCTGTCTAACCTCAAGCAGGGTTGGGAGGACTTGACAAGGTCTGTGGCAGAGACCGCTGTAGACTCATGGTTTGAGGCAGCATCCGACAGCCTGGACGGTCTTGGGGATTCCACCGTTGACTACGATGCGAGAGCCAGGGAACTGATCAACACCGTGGGGGAGCAGGGCCGGGCGACCGGGGCGGTCAAGGAGGAGACCGACGCCCTCGCTCTCTCGCAGAAGGAACTCAACAAGCTCCTGACGGACACGACGAAGGCCACTGAAGGGGTCATCTCCTCTTTCGGTGACCTGGAAGTGGCTGACTTCGAGAAGGCCATCAAGAACACCAAGGACTCGCTCCAGGGAGTCAACGCGGGCCTGGCTAAGGCAGGGGAGGGGACCCCAGAGTTCGACGCCCTCACCGCAGCTGCTAAGAAGCTGGAGACGCAACTGGAGGGTCTGGAGGAGGGTCTGGAGTTGGCTGTCCAGGTGGACCCCAGCACAGTCAACAAGTCTCTGGACAGCTTGCAAGAGTTGGAGTTGGCTGTCCAGCAAGCTGTCCCCAGTAAGGGGCTCTCCAAGCTTGATGAGCTGAACCTACTGCTGCTGCGTCTCCAGACGGAAGCCAGCAAGAGTGCGGAAGCTTCTGCGGCTCTTGCTGACGAGATCACGGCTGTCGAGGGGGCGATTGAAGCTGCCAGCGAGGGCGGGGACGGGGACGGCGGGGGCTTTGCCGCCTTCTTCGAGAAGCTCACCGCAGCTGCCGAGAAGGCAAGAGCGGCTGTCGAAGCAACCGTCAACGGAGTCGTGGCTGGGGTCAAGAAGGTCATCGAGACCTTCAGCCAGTTCCTTGAGCTGACTTCAGGGGTCACCCTCGAAGACTTGTTCACCCAGGCCATGAGCGCCGAGGGTGACAGTGATATGTCGGTTGTTGTAGACGAGCTTGTAGAAGCAGCTACCGCCGCGATCGACGTGTTCGTGTCGAAGGCTCCCTTGATCCTCGTCGCTCTGGCGGAGAACCTGGGACCCCTGATCGAAGCCCTTGCGGGTGCCATCACGCCCTTGACCAACGCAGTCTTCGAGGCTCTATCCTCTGTCTTCGACGTTGTCGCCAGCGAAGGGCAGAAGTTCGTCAAGCCTCTGCAGGACTTGACGACGAATCTCATCAGCTTCATCGCTGACAACTTGGGCCCCATCGTCACGGCAGTCCTCGACATCGGCGACCAGCTGGTCATGCACCTGCACCTGCAGCTGCCGACACTCATCAGCGCCGTTCTCAGCGCCGTTCCCGAGATCATCGACAGGCTCCTCGCCTCCATCGGCGACGTGGTGCACGCTGTCCTCGAATCCGTTCCCCAGATCATCGCAGCCCTGATCGCGGCCATCCCCTCTGTCACCGCAGCCGTGATCGCTTCCCTCCCTGAGTTGATCCTCCAGGTCTACATCGCCATACACAAGTTGTCTGCCCAGACTGTGTTGGCTATCATGATCAACTTGATCAAGGGAATCGATAATTTGATCAATCGTATTGTTAGCACCGTCAAGGCTATTGCGGACCAGGGCCTCATCCCCTACATCAAGGCTCTCCTGAAAGATCTCATCCCGCTTTTCGTCGAGTGGATCAAGGAAGTGGTCTTCACCGCCGGGGACAGGGCACAGGTCGAGGAACTGAAGGAGACTGTCGAGTCCTTCGGGGAGGAGCGGGATGAATCCTCCGGAGAAAACTTTGGGGACACCCCCGGTGCAGTCACTGCGGGCCTCAGCGGCCTCTCCGCGCGTTTTGCTCCCGGTGACACCGTAGTAGCCGCGCAGGACCCGAAAGAGGCTCTGAGGCAAGCTCAGAGGGCTGCAGGGGTGTCTTCTAACGGGCCTTCGCGGACCATCCTCGACCTGAGGGACGGACACTTGGCGTTTGACCGCCTCTTCCGTCGCAACATTCAGACTGGCGGTGCTCTCTCCAGCTTGCTGGGGCCCACCACAGGTCAAGTGAAGGTGTTCGGATAATGGGAAATCGTGAAGAACAAGCCCCGTACATCGGTCTCCTGATCGGTGACCACCGGATCACCCACGCCAACCTGCGGGCGAACGATGGTGTTTTGGGGAACTCGGACTACAACGAAGCCGGCGTGCGCCCCGGAATCCCGGAATTCGACCAGGATGAAGTGGCTGCCGTCTCAACCACGGCTGGTGACCACAGCCCCAGTCTGAGCCTTGATACTTTGGGCACCCAGGATGACTCCAAGTCCTACCATGTGAAGACCCTCAAGGGTGGGATGCCTGGGAACGACGCTACCGTCGTCCGGAGAGATGCCTTGTCGGGGACCATCTGGAGGGGTTGGAACACTCACAATGTCCCTGGAATCCTCCTCAGCGACTATCTGATGGACGGGGACTCAGGTCCTGCCGTGACCTACGCCTCCACCACTACTCAGGACAACCAAGCCTTGTTCGTGTGGTGGGACAACGGAGTCATCAAGGCCCGGAAGTACAACCCGGAAACGAAGACCGCAGCCACTGCGGTTAATGTAGTCGACCAGGCAGCTGCCATCAACGATGACGGTGGAATCTACGCCTACATCTCGGATGCCAATGTCCTGGACGTCTTGACCCTCCCTTCTGGACGAGTGGTCACATACTTCCTGACTACAGAAGTCGACAGCCTGGTGACCAGTGCCCAGCTTTGGGCCGCCTACAGTGACGACGACGGGGCGACTTGGAGAACGGCACAGTACCTGGGGTTGGACGGGGTCATCGACCTCACCGGACGTACGATCAACAAGTTGAGGGCTGCATACTCGCAAGAGAACGTGCTCCTCTTCATCGAGAAGAGTTGGGATGATCAGCCGGTGGTGTATGGCGTCCTGCAGTACGCTTCCGATGACACGGGTCTCAACTTCACCCTGATCACGGACGAGGAAGCCGAGGGGTCGACAGGGAACAACGCCCACCACGAGATTGTGGTTGACAAGGCCACTGGGGCCTTCGTGGTGATTTGGGAGCAAACCCTCAACAGCTTCCTGAGGTTCTCTCGGCTGGCAAGCCCTTTCACTCCCTACGAGACTGCGGATGTGGGCATCATGGTCAGTGGAGTGTCCCCCACCCACGTCAGTGCCTACTCGGGTTCCAACGGTTGGTTGTACGCGACGTACGACACTTCCGATGGCATTGACATGTACTACTCCAGGGATGGAGGGGTGACTTGGGTGCAAGTTGAGCAACCCTTCAACTGGAACTCCACCACCGAGGCTTTCGGCTGGGACATCACTGAAGCTGCAGGCAAGGCCGTCTGGATCTTGACCCAAACCTTCTCCACTTCGGGGTCTCTCCCTCTCACCGACCACAAGATGTTCATCATGGAGTCTGGTGGTTGGAACACCCTGTGTCAGCCTCGGGTCCTTGGCCAAGACCCCACAGTGAACCGAGGCTTTGGGTCCACGACTTCTCCAGAAGCTGGCACGTGGCTCTTCACCGAGAAGCCGGAGTATTTCGGGTGGACCTTGGTTGGACCCACTGTGACTCCAAGCGGAACGACCCCTTTGGGGCTGAACATCACGAGCACGACGCACTACACGGTGGCACCTGCAGGGACCTCCACGGGAGGGATGGAGGTCTTCTTTGGGTTGAGCTTGGACTCCGCAGGTTCCACTTCTGCTTTGAATGTGGGGATGAAGTTGGTCCTCGACACCTTCAGCGTGGATATCCGCTTCAGTTCGACTGCAGTCGACTTGTACGACAACCATGCTGCGGCTTCTGTTGGAAGTTCCAGCATCTCCGGAGGGATGGCGACTGAGAATGTCTTCAAGGTGGCCCTGCGGAAGAGTGCCGTCTCAGCCACTTCTTGTTCTGTGACCCTCTACAGGCGAGCGCGGACTTCCGATGTGTGGACTGCACTCGTCACCACATCCAGTCTCACAGCTGGTGGAGCTGGAGCCAACCTCATCGACTGGGGGAACCACGTCGCTTCGGAGGATTCCACCTGGACCTTCTTCCATTGGGTCATGGACCCTGGGAACGGGCAGCAGGGCCAATATTTCGACGACCTTTCCCAGAACACGCTGGATCAGGACCCCTATGTGCTCTACGGAGCACCTCTCCCCGCCCCACCTTACAAGCTCTACATGGACGAAGGTCTGTTCATCCGAGGGACTTCGGGTCCTGCCACCCGAGGCGATACTTGGAAGATTGAGCCCCGGTTCGACCACCCTGTAGCGGATATTGACCCCATCAATTCGGCTACTCCAAGTCAAGGACTGCGGACGAAGGACAACACAACCCAGACCATCGCCTGGGACATGACGTTGGACACCACTCTGGGGAATTCGTCTATCGGCATGTTCCTGGGAGGGATCAACTTCCCCAGCGCCGAGCTTCTTGGTTGGAACGGTGCCGCCTGGGTCACTCTGGCGAACCTCCAGTCTGACTTGGGACCTGGCCTGCCTTGCGTGGTCACTGGGGACACCATCGAAGTGGACACCGCTGTCAGCGTCGATGCTCGGTACATTCGCTATGGGGAATTCGTCGGAGGCTACGTCCTCTTCAATGGCGGAGACATTCGGAAGATCGTCTGGAACAGTGAAGGGACCTACACCGACCAAGTCACCAAGAGGCCGTCCTTCCGCTTCGAAGGGACCGCACCCGCTGGAGCCACGGCAACCTGTGAGTTCTGGCACCCGTCTGCCCTGGTCCTTCTGCACGAGAACGCCACTCTCTACGACAGGTACGCCTTGCGCATCCCCAGCCAGTCTACTGCTGAGGGCTACTTCAAGGTTGGTGTGTGTCTCATCGGGCACGTGGCCTTCTTCGGTCGCAAGTACGCACGGGGTCGTGTCATCGAGAACACTCCAAACTACAGTCTCCAGCAGGACCAAGCTGGGCGTCGAAAAGGTCGGAAGCTTGGTCAGACCCGTCGTTCCGTGACCATGACTTGGTTGGGGACCGACTTGACGGCGATCTCAGGATCCAGCCCGAACCCGAACTACATCTCCATGCGATCTGATGCCGCTGCACCGCCAGTTGCTGACCGGTACGGGGCTCCACTCTTGGTCGAGGCCCTCTTGGAGCAACAAGGTGGAGCTGCACGCACTTGCGTGTACATCCCCAACATCCCGGCGACCACCTCGGGCAACCTCCAAACGAACCTCGCATCCAAGGAGGGCTACATCTACGGTCGGATCGTCGATGCTGTGAGCCGGTCCGCCTTGCTGGGCACCGAGAATGAGAGTGAACTGGTCACGATGCAGGGCCTCAAGATCGAAGAGGAGGTCTGATGGCTGACCTGCGCCCATCCTTGTCGGCTACCCAGAATGGAACCTACCAGTGGCTGTTGGTGCTGAACATCGGTTCGAGGACCATCCAGGTGAACACAGGGGATCCTGTGACTATCACTGGGAAGGATGGCGAGGTCTATGAGTTCAAGGGTGGGTTGGGTCCAGCCAACTACGAGCGGACCCTTGATCTGTGGGCTTCGACTCCAAGTCCCCGGTCTCAGTCCTTCCAAGTCTTCTTGGACTTCGACATTGCCCTCCAGATTGCGAGAGGTACGCCGCTATTCGCAGCCTCTGGAGAGCTTTCCCAGTGGTACGATGGAACCCCCTGGGAGGAAAGACGTGTAGTCCTTCGAGGGACTCTCGAAGAGCCGAGCTACGGTCCCCTGAATGAACCCTTTGCCTTCTCCTTGACCGAGAACCCGATTGAGGATCGAGCCGTCATCCCGGAGCCTTCTTGGACCGTCCAGGAAGGGGTGACGTTCACCGAAGGCGCGACAGTTGGCCCAGACCCCGGTATCATCGGTGCCCAATATCCGTTGGTTATTGGGGCACCTGGCCAAGCACCTGGGGTGGGGACTACAAGCACCTTCCGGTCAAACGATGTTCCTGCTACTCCAGTCCTTCTCGTTCGCAGGGATACCTCAAGCTCCACTCTCACGAACTTCAGGCTCTTGATTGCAGGTGGGGAAGTCACCACTACCGACATCAAGATTGTGAACCTGACTAACGAGTCAAAGACCTTCAGTACTTCGATTATCGCAACGGATACGGACGGTCTGGGCCAATCGTACAGCTACGTGAACCCCACCTTGGGGAAAGATCCAGCGGAAGGTGATCAGCTGTATGCCATCTGGGACCCAGATGACGGTGGCGGAGTTCGGAATTGGTGGGGCACAGGGACCCTGCGCGGAGCTGGAGACGTAATCCGATGGGCTTTGCAGCAGTCAACGCTTCGAGTCGACCACAGCAGGCTTGGTGAGCTGACCATCCTCAACTCCTTCAAGGTGGACGCCTTCATCAACGCCCCCATCAGCCCTTGGAGCTGGGTCAGCAGCAACCTGCTCCCGCTACTCCCTGTAAGCGTTGCAACGGGTCCAGACGGCCTTTACGTCACGCCGTGGCTGGTAGCCGGGCTCTCCAATGAAGACGCAGTAGAAGTCATCGAGGAAGGTCGGAACGCTATCCGACAAGGCAACGTCGTCTACACTTCCTCGGATTCGGTTTTCAACGAGATCACCATCCGTTTCGCACCAAATGCCAGCACCGGCAGCCCCGCCCTTCGAAGGGTGATCACCAGCCAAGGGAACCATGACGCTTCTGACCCGAACTCTTCTCCGAACTTGTGGTGTACGCGGAGTCAGGGAATCTTCGGAACGAAGCGGCTGGATATCGAAACGAAGGTCGTCTACGACACAGCTACTGCAGAATCCATCTTGCAGTACATGGCCCGGAGGCATTCTCACCCGCGCAGGGAGGTGATCTACTCGGTGCCCCGTAAGATGGATTGGCTGCGTCCCGGTGACGTGGTCAAGGTCACGGATGCGGACCTCCATCTCTCAGAAGTTATCGGCTACCTTGGGTCGATTGCCTATGGGGACGACTCCCTGACTGTCCAAGTCATCATCTTCGAACCTTTGGTATTCTCACGATAATGTACACAGAAAGAACCCGAGACCTGAGCTACGCTGCCTACCTTCACACGCGGGGCTTCGATCTGAGTTCGACCGTCCACGAAGGGCGGGTGTGCTACTGGACCTTCGACCTTCTTGATCCTCCTGACAAGGAGTATGCGAGGTACTTGTCGGGGCAACTTGTCCCGGCGAACGCCTACTCAGACAGCATGAAGCTTCTCAAGCGAATGGCGATGAGACGCCGCTGATCACCGACTACTTGGAGCTGAGATGTCTGACGAACAAGAACACCCGTTGATGAATGGGGCCCTGGCCAATACCAACACGACTACCGAGCAGCTGATCGCGGTCATCTCTGAGTCGGCTGTAGCTTCAGCGTCCATGGCCACAGCGGTGGAGCACCTGGGACAGAAGCTAAATGAACAAGGCTTCCAACTACAGCAGATGTCGGAAGCTGTGACCGGTCTCACCTCGGCGATGGAAGCTCGGGACAAGTACGAGAAAGAGCAACGGGAAAAGACCCCCATCTGGCATGAGTGGGGAAGCACCCTGGTCGAGGCAGTGAGCAAAAACCAGCTTGCGGTCCTCTTTCTCGCTGCTTTCGTTGTAGCATTGGTAGTCGCCCTTGCGGCAAAGCTGGGCGTCGAAATCCAGATGCCCAGCCACGACGTGCAAGAACTTATGCAAGCTCCTATCGTGGAAATTGCACCACCCACCCCCATGGGCGAATCGGGACCGGACCAATGAGCAAGACTATGCAACTGCTTCAAAAGCTCCCCACCCTGTGTGAGGGGTCCCAGCCCGAGTGCCAGGGGAGGGAGCTGGGCGGGACGCAGCACCTGCCTGTCGATCAGGAACGTGTTGAGCGTGCCCTGAAGGACAGCCTCAAGTCGATCCGAGCTTCTACTTCCCGGATCGACTCAGTGTGTCTCCAATGGAGGGAAGCCTCCACCCCGCCTGCGGTGAGCCTCCCTGAGCCCGGAGGCTCCGCGACTCTGCCTCCTACCGCTTAGGCCAGGCCCGTAACCGGTGACGTTCACTTGCTTCCTGGGGTGTCTCGTTCGCCCACTCCAGGAAGGCTCTCGCCTCCCGATATACGAGCGGGATCAGGGCGAACGTCGCGATGGTGATGATACAGTCGAGCATGGAAACGCTCCAGTGGAGTCAAGAGCTTGAGGGGGTCGTTGGGGAGTGGTCCTTCGTGATTGATTCCACGAAGAAGCATGAGCAGGGTTTTGCGGTTTTTAGTCATTTTCCGAGTCCAAAGAAGTCTTCGATGGTGATACCCTCGTTCGTCTTAGCCACACGAGCGGCTTCCTTGGCCCCTTCCGTGGCTTCAAGCATAATCCGCAGGGCAGTGGCCCGAGCTTCCTTTATGGCGCAAGGAGGACACCCTTCCGGCACCTTGAGGTGAACCTGCTTGGGACCGGTCTTGACCTTGGCCGTGAACATGGTCGCCTTATACTCCACACCATCGCGCCGGTCAGTGGTCGGACGCCGCTCGATGGTCCAGCCGTTGGACTCCAGACCCGAGATGCGGGCCTGGAGGTTGCGGGACTTAGTGAGGGCTACAAGGTCTGCCGAATGACACCACCCCTGACGGATGGCATCGAGGATGATCTCACTGTGGGTCTTCTGCTTGAATGTCTGATGGTACATGGGAACGCTCCTTGGGTGTAGTCCTACACTTTAGTGAACGTAATTAAACATTTAACGGCGGTGTTGTAGGACCCCGGACCCTTTTTCTTGGGGTGAACCCGGTGGCGGAGGTTCCGGGCCTTATCCCTACAGGGTCGGCGGTGCCAAGCCATGAGGGCCGCGACCATGGGTTCGGTTTCCCCCATCACCTTGGCCCTCCGGTATACGGTGTCCTGGGCGCACCCTGCCGTTCTGCTGGCTTTCGCGGTCGAACCGGCATCAACGTAGGCCGTGAGCACGTCGGGCCAAGGAACGCGCTTCAAGGCCCCTCGGAGAGTGTTCGCCGGGGCGCACTTCCTATAGGTGGGGGCAAGGTGGGCCACCCATTCCTCGGCCCGCTTCAGGGTGATACTCCACATTTGTTGGGTAATCTGCTCACCATACTCCTCATTAAAGGCACGGTACAGGGACATACCTCGTGGTATGCCTCCCTTATACGCGTAGCTGATGATCCTGCGCTCCCTAAGCGGCAACCACTCCGTTAGCCCCCAAAACTCACGGCGAAGTGGTGCTGTGATCGGTGATGGGGGCGCGTACTGGCCCTCTACGCGCTCCGTAAGCAAGAGGATAGGAAATGGGCTGGTAACCACGTCCCGACGCCCTGCGAAGTCAAGAGCAGCTTCTTTGGCTACCTCGTCCCAATACCAAGCCCAAGGGCCATAGGGGTCTGACCGGTCACCGTCTTTCATATTCCCTGCTTGATGAGTGCCTTCCTCATCTTCCTGAGTATGCTGGGTTCTTCTGGATAAGAATCAATATTCTTAATCCCGTATGGCGCTAGTATAGGATGGTCTTCTATGTCGTCATTGACCACTACGTTATACACTTTGGTTCTCTCGTATTCTGGATGTTCCTCAATGTTGTCCAGTAGACACGCGAGTTCGTATACCACCTCTTCGTTAGAAGGTATTCTCCCCTCCGTCACCCACATGGTGTACAACTGCTTGCGTATCACCCATGCTGGAATGGCAAGGGCTCTCCCTCTTTTCAACAAGTTGTATCCACTGTATACAAATCTGCTGACGTACTTCCCGTGCTTGGGGAAGTAATAGCCTATAAGTCCGTACACTGTCCGTCCATCTGACAATTCAACAGAGATCGGGACCAACCGCAATCTGTCTGGGATATATGAGAATACGCCTTCTTTTGCCATGTTAGACTCCCCGCTCATCGAGCATTTCTTCGAGTGTTTTGATGGGTGTAACGCTTATCCCGTTCCCAGACTTAATGGTGAGGGTCGTTCCTCTGCGGTATCCACTTTTGGCAGGATTCACACGTCCATTGATAACGGCTTCGTCCATAGCCTTGGTGGTGTTCACCCCTTCCAAGTGCAGCCTGCCTGGGCGACACTTATCGAACACTCCCCCCGCTGTGGTGTCATGTTCCGTTATGGGCTGCTGAACAATATCAGACACCGTCTCATAAAAGCCACCCATGTTGTATCCCACAGTCGCCTTGAAGTCTGTAACCCCGTCCTTCTTACGCTGGGTCTCTTTGGCCTCTTTGGATTTTTTGGCTGAGGACCCACGCCCAGTAATGGACCTGCGGAGTGAATTCACGTACTTCACGGACTTCCGGTCGCCGTACAGTATATCTCCACGGAGTTGTGCGTTATCCATGGCGTTCACGTCGGTGAAGATCCTGTCTACGGATGATGGGATGCTCTCAGGTGAATGGAACATGGCCCCAAGGTCTGAATAATTGGTTGGCACGAATCCTGCTCCCCCCCTGGTGACGCATGATGGTGTGTGCCTGCCTCCATGGTCCGGATGGTGAGCGAATACGTATATCACCTCCCTGTGGGTGCGGAGGGCAATCCAACAGTTCTTCCGGGTGACTTGCAGACCTCGGGTCTCTTTTTCTTTTAAGAGACCCGAGGTCTGCAAGTGGGGGTCTTTATATGATCTGTTAACTCTCCGGAGAGGTTGCACCCAATTTTTAATAGATTTGTTGATTGATTTATCCCTCAGGACACCCAGGGGAGCGGTAAACACACCCACTGAGTATCCATCATCCATCCACTTGGATACCTGAACCTCTATGGCAGAGGCCATGGAACCAAGAACGAAGGGCTTACAATCATCACATGAGGCCATCCAGCAGGTCAGGTGGGTGTGATTGGAATGACCAGCACCACCTTGGGACCAAGTAGTTACCAGATGAGGTGCCCTTCTACACCTGACACAGAACGCTCTCCCACGGGCAGCATGCACGGCATCAGCCAACTGCTGTTCCACGTCCTTATCACTGTCGGGGTCAACATCGAGCCCCAACCCATCAAGGAGGTGGGCAAACTTATCAATCTTGAAATTTGCCCTGATTTCCTTCTCTGCTGCGCCCATCATCCTTCTGTTGTATACCTCCCAATGCTTATCTCTGTCATCAACCACATCAGCCTCAGGCTCCCGAGCCACGGCATTGGAACTAATGTCTTCCAACACCTCAACGAGTTCCTTGCTGATAAACAGGCTCTTCCACGCGGCAACACTTATATTAGACACGCTCTTTATTGCATCTGGAAGTGACTCATTGTCTACGTCGAACCCGAACTCCTTGTACCTCCAATGCTCACCGGAGCTGAACTTGAACCCAGTGTCCATGCGTATGCTATCAGATTTGAATACAAATTCACCGGGGCGCTTATCGCTGAACCCGACAGGCTTGCGGAATATGACGTAGTTTTTAACGCTCTTGCTGTTATAAGCTATTACTGATGGGCTCACCTTCTGGGAGCGCATCCAATCGTTGACTTCCAGCAAATCAGAACGCTCACCAGCGTCGAATTCTATCGCCAAAAACTTCTCGTGGGACACTATGTTTGGATCTTCAATCCTGACTACATAGCTCCAATAAGTCTTGCCGCTCTTGTTGGTCTTCTCCCTGGCATTCGGGTGATGGTGGGAATCGTCATAACATATGAAGTGGAATCGGTCCCCACTAACCTTGTAAGCTATCCCCTTGCCCTTGGGGGCATAACCGTTGTTACTGAATGGACAACCACACTTGAGGTTGTTCCAACCATCGGGGCTCTTGACACAATAGGTGTCAGGATCAGCGACTATGTCCTCAACGGGTGTGGGGTCTATCTCACCCATGACACGCCCACCGACGCGTCCTATGAGGCTGTATTTATTAAGCCCAAATCTGTTTATATCTGAATCATTGACATTAGCTTCAGGGCGTGATACATTGTCCATATCGGACTCCAGTTTGGGTGGTGTTCGATCATGAGCCCCGGTGTTGATCGCACGCGGGGTTCACACATATTTATAACATGATAGGACATCTAACGACAAGTATGTGTGAACTCGTGCCAAACAGTCTCTCTTATTTGGCACGAGTTCACAAGATGCGGTTAGCAGACTGAAGGGTTGGACAAGACCTCAGCGGCGAACTCACGGAGGGTCACACCCATGCGCAAGCGTTTCTTCATGTAACGGCTCTATGTGACGGCTGCCCTCCGACTGGTAGCGACCTCTTTTTTTCTCTCCCCTTTCCAACCCTTTAAAAAAAAAGAATACTTTTTATTTTGAAAAAAAACGTCACACCGTCACATAGCCGAAGGCACCGGTCCCATCGATGCCTTCGGCGTGACGGTGGCGTGACGGCTGGTGTCGCAGCCCCTCAGCGGTAGCGAGACGGTAGCCCCCCGGTAGTATGGGCCACCCCTCACAGGAGTCCCTTGTATGGACTGCCCCAACTGCGGGATGAACCGCATCCCCACGAAGCAGACGGTGCCAGCCGACAAGCGTGAAGATGGCCGAGTTCTACGCAAGCGGACCTGCAAGTCATGCAAGACAAACCTGATGACCTTGGAAATTCCAGCCACCGAACTCAGAGCACTGGAGCAGCGGGCGCATAACATGGTGCTCTCCGAGGGCGTGGGTGCCCCTCTGCCCACCTCCCCAACCTCACCCCTGCTCGATCTTGAGACGGCCTTGGAGGACCTCCTAAAGCCCTCCCTGGCCACTTTGGAAGAAGTCCTGACGTCCAAGAAGGATGTGAGCCGGTACAAGATCGATACGGCACGCTGGATTATAAGCGATAGAAGGGAATTTCGTAGGGTTTTGGCGAGCACCAGCGGTGCAGATCAGTCCGAGGATCCTGCCATCGCGGAGCTGGCTTCCATCTTGTCCCTCATCCCTGAAGCTGAAGTGGCCGCTCAGTGCCTTATCGACGTTTGCTCCAACACGGAAGAGAAGGGGGCTACCCGGTTGTCGGCTGCAAAGGAGATCCTGGACAGGACGGGCTTCAAGGCACGGGAAGAGGTCACCGTGGAGGCTTCTCGGACCGCAGAGCACGATGAGGCAGCCAAGGTTCTCCGATCTCTTCCCGACAGCGCCAAGATGGAGTTGTCGAAGGTACTGAATTCAAAGAAGGCTGCCTCCTAATGACAGTGGATATGGCCCGACTCCTTGAGGTTGCTCGGACGGACCCTCGCCTATTGTTGGTGAGGAGTCCAGTCCAGCAGTCTTTTCGGGATTCAGGCCATCTTCGACGTCTTGTCCGAGGGGGAACCCAGACAGGCAAGACGACTATCGGCGTGGACGAGGCATGGAATCAGGCGGAGACCAAACCCGGATCCAGCGGGCTCATCCTTTGTGCTGACTGGCCCAGCGCTCGGGACGTGGTCGGCAAGAAGATGTGGGAAATGGCTCCCAAGCATCTTATCCACCCAGATAGTGACTACCTGCCGAACCGGGGTTGGAAGAACAAGCAGATCCTGCTGCTTAACGGCAGCATTATCCACCTTCGAAGTGGTGAATCAAAGCAGGTAGGTCTCTCCGGCCTTACAGTAGACTGGCTGTGGTTTGATGAGCCCCCGCCCCAAAATCTGTTCGGAGAGTCTCTTAGCCGTGTTGCAGCACGCCAGGGGCCCGTCTGGATGACGATGACCCCGATTGGCCGGCCTTGTGGCTGGTTGCAGAAGCACATTGAGGGGGACCCAAAGACGAACACTCCCCCCCAAGAGGACTGGGAACAGCACGTGATGCGCCTCAGTCCTGAAGACTGCCCCCACCGCACCCCTGAGTCCATCGCTCAGCAGATCGCTGGATATGGGCCATGGGAGCGTGCCCAACGTGTTGACGCAGCCTGGGATGGAGTCACGGTCAACCGGATGTTCGCGGACTACGACGAGGACGCCCAGGACCCGATCATCGAGCACCGGAACTACCAGATGGGTCTGGGGATCGACCATGGAGAGGGAGCTGGAAGGCAGGCTGCCGTCCTGGTCTTGTGGTCCACCAAGCCTGGAATCCGCATCCACGTCATCGATGAGTATGTGTCCGCCAAGGCCACGACTCCCGAGGAAGACGCCAAGGCTATTCGAGCGATGTTGGCTCGTCATGGGTTCAACCCGAACCAGGTTGACCTGGCCTACGGAGACATCAACTCGGCTGGAAAGAGGTCCCCAGGGACGAAGATCAACGACCTTCTCAGCTACGAGTTGAACGGTCTGCGGATCAGGACTCCAAGCAAAGGCCCCGGTTCAGTGGAATTCGGGGTTAGACTCATTAACGTCGCCCTTCGACGTGGGCATCTCAAGGTGCACCCCAGTTGCCAGTCCCTGGACCACAGTCTTCGACACTGGACTGGAAAGAAATCACAACACAACGACCTCACCCACACCCTCGATGCTCTCCGGTACTTGGCAGTCCCGGTCCTGCAGCGATGTTATGGGCAGAGCGAATTCGATCGCATTCGACTCCGGAGAGCATAGAGCATGCCTATTCCAAGCACCACCCAGAAGGTCCTCCTGCCCGCCGCCCCGGAGGACACCACACGTTGGCGTGCGACCAAGCTTCGTCGGCGACTCCTTGAGGGTGCTTGGCAGCGTGATCTGCAAGAGCACATGGCCCATCACCTGGAGGCCGCTCGTCAGGCCGCTTGGGGGCCAGCAACCCAAGCCCTGAACCTCTTCCGCAGCGTCGTGACTCAACTTGCTGTCATGTACGAGGTGGTTCCGACGGTCCGAAACCCGAACTTGGATGAGACGCAGGCTCAGTACCTGATGAGCATGAACCTCTTCTCGAAGCACAAGCAGCATCAGAAGAATGTCATCGGGCTCCGTGAATCCTTCATCCGTGTGCACTGGGATAGCGAGACGCACGTTTCAAAGTCGGGGGTGAGTCTGCGCTTGGTGACTCCTGACTGCTTGGTGGTCTTCGCATCACCGCAGCAGCCGACCGTCCCGCTCCGGATCGAAGAAGCTGTGATGCGGAAGGACCCTACCACCAAGGAGACGATCCCAACATGGGACGTTTGGGACATCTTAAACCCAGAAGCCCCCTTCTACCGCATCGAGTCCAACGACGCGCATGGCAAGCGGGTGGACATCTCGTCCAAGTGGGGTGTGGACTCCTCCTCGGAGGCGTACAGGTTCCGCTGGGAAGACGGGCGGCCCTACCTCCCTTGGGTGCGATACTCCGCCGAGGATACTGGGAAGATGTGGGACACCTATGGGTGGAACGAGCTGGTCTGGGCCACCTTGGACCTCGGCCTGTTGATGACCTTCTACCTGCACACCAGCAAGAACGCCAGCTGGGACCAGAAATTCGGACTTGACGTCATGCTTGCGGGTGGCAAGAGCACCAAGAACGAGTCGACGGCAACCCGAAACGCAGTGGGGACTGACCCGTCTTCCATTCTGCTGTTCGAGTCCAGGGGGGACAAGCCAGGCTCACTGTCCTCCTTCACGACTCCAGCCGACCCCAAAGGCCAGATCGAAGCCATCCAGATCTACGCCAGGGCAGTGACGGACTCTCTGGGCCTTGTTGGAGGGGAATCCCAGATGACACAGTCCCAGTCAGGGATTGCTATTCAGCTGCGTAGGGACGCTGTCCGCCGTCAGCAGGCAGGCTTTGAGGTACAGGCACGGGTGTCCGACTTGGAACTCCTCCAGAAGGTCTCCAGCATCAGCAACATCTTCTCCCCCGAGGGCACTCCGCTCCTTCCCGTCGAAGGTTGGAGTATCGCCTACCCAGGCATCCCCATGACCCGTGAGGAGATCCTGGAGATGCTTGAGGTCCGCCAGAGGGAGGTGGACCTGGGCCTTGCCAGCCTCGCAGACTTGTACATGGACCGCCATCCAGGGGTGACCCGGCAGGAAGCCATGGCGGCTCTCCGAGAGGTCGCAAAGGAAAAGAGAGAGCTGGCTGCGACCTGATTCAATTATCACCCTATTCACTCCCCACGACAAGGATTCAAAACATGTCTGACGAGCAAGGCTCCATCCCATACGCCCGCTTCAGTGAGCTGACCGAACTGAAGAACCGCCTTCAAGCGGAAGTAGCCGCCCTGAAGAAGCAAAACACCAGCCTGGAGGGTCGCCTCACGAAGGCCATCGAGGCCAAGGACACTGCTACCTCGACCTTCGAGGCCCAGCTCTCCAAGCTGAAGCTGGACCACGAGATGGACCGGGTCCTGCTTTCCGAGGGCATCGATGAGCAGGGGGTGGAGTTCCTCCGCTTCAAGTACGACGGAATGGCGGCTCCTGAGGAGGGCACTGAGAAGCCTGACTTCGGGGCTTGGTTCACTGGCTTCAAGGAGACCAACAGCTCCCTGGTGTCGGCCTTCGTCAAGAAGGAGGAGAAGAAGGAGGAGACCCACGCGCAACCGCAAGCGCAGGTGCAGGTGCAGGACAGCACTCCTCGCAAGGGTCCTTCTGACACTCAGACGCAGGTTCAGGACAACAGTCGGAACGGTGTCACTGGTACGTTCGACCCGAACACCCTCACTCCTCAGCAGATCGCACAGATGACTCCTGAGCAGTGGAAGGCCCAGTCGGACTCCTTGATCACCTCCCTGCCAGCGATGATGAACCCGCAGAGTTGACCCACCCTCGGTGGGGGGTTCGCTTGGTGCTCCCGTAAAAAATTGACGCTGGGTGTGACCTGTGTTATAATTTATGTAGGTGCCGCCGACCTCAAGGGCGTTCACGTCTCGACCGAAGACGAAAAAGACGGCCAGGCCGCCACTGAGTGGGCGTAGATTGTTCCGACAACCTACTCCAGCAGTTGTAGTCCGGCCCCGCGCCGGGGCTGGGGTTACACCAAAGGGTGAACCCTCATGGCAATGACCTATACCGGAAACGCCGACCTCTTCATCGCGGCGCAGCTCAACCAGGCGATCCACCAGAACTTGGTGGACGCCACTGACCTCCGGAACCTCTGCACCGGCTTTGGCGACGTCTTCGCCACCGGCTCGCTCGCCTCCAAGATCTCCAAGGTCACTTGGGACGACGCGATGGCTGCGGCCAACGCTGACGAGGTGACCGCTCCGTCGGCCACCGACCTGACCAACAGCTCGGTCACCCTGACGGCTGCACGTCAGGTCCTCCGTCGGGACATCACCGACCTGTACAGCCTTGCTGGTGGAAACCGGCTGGGCATCGACGCGTTCGCCGCCCAGATGTCCATGGCTGCCCAGCTCCGCTTCACCGACATGATCACCGCCTTGTTCACGAACATCGCGACGGTCGAGGGAGACACCGGAACCAACCTGACGGTCGATGACGTCCTGGCCGGCCAGTACGCGCTGATCCAGAACCGCGTCCCCGGTCCTCACTACGCGGTTCTCGCTCCCATCCAGCTGACCGACTTCCTCGACTCCCTGCGTGGCGAGGGTGGTTCGGTTCAGTTCGATTCGGACACGAACCAGATGCAGCAGATGCAGCAGGCAGGCTTCGGCCGCTGGGGCAACTGGCACGGGATCGAGTTCTGGAGCTGCGACAGCGTCGTGACCAACGGTGCCGACAAGGAAGGTGCCATGTTCGGTGCCGGTGCCTTCGGCTACGTCGAGGGTGTGCCCCTGAACGTGCGGAACGTCGCCGGTCCTGGTTCCTTCGCCAGCGTGACCCCGAACGGGGCTCCCCTGTTCGTCGAGTTCGAGCGCAAGGCTGCTGAGGCCAACACCTTGGTGGTGGGCAACTACTACGTGGGTGTGGGTGAGGTGGAGGACCTCCGCGCCGTCCAGATCCTCAGCTCCGCTACCTGATCGCCCGGTATCCGGGGTTGAGGGGTTCCCACGACCCCTCAACCCTGCCGACCCTGTCGTGGGCCGCCAACCTGGCGGGCTTCTTGTAAGCAAAACAAGGTGACACCTCGGAGAGACGGGGACCTTCCCACGACAACAAGGAATCTTCACTATGGCAGTCAACTACGGACAAGCAGTGGGGCCCTCGGCGGCAGTCACAGGCTTCCGGCTTCCGTCCCACGAGAAGCGATCACGTCCCATGTTCGAGATGATGGTCCACCCCGACAACTGGGAGTGGGACAGCGAAGGCAAGCAGTATCTGCCCCGCTTCGGCAAACGCTCCATCTCCGGCGGAATCCAGGGTGTTGCGATCGACGGCCATGGCCGGGTTGACGACAGCCAGCAGCGGGCTCACTACATCAACAAGAAGTGGATCCTCATCCCCAACGGTGACGGACGCCTTGCAGGGGTCCTGACAGGCGGAGTGTACCTGTCCAAGCACCCGACCAAGCCCCACGGCTTCGCGCACTCCTGGGCTTGGGAGGGCTTCGAGCCAGTCGTCGGCGACAAGGTCGAGTGGTCACACGACATGAAGCTGAAGCGTGCGGTCCAGACCGAGATCGTCGACCTTGGCCTCATCCCCCCGATGTCCACCGCCCTTCGTCGCCTCTTCCTCCGTCGGAAGCAGAAGGCGCTCCAGCAGCTGCAGACCCGTGCTTCTCAGCACAGCAGCAACATGCCCTCGAACTTCAAGACCCGTCTTGAGAAGCTCTCGGACCTCGTCGAGGACCTGCGGGCCGACTATGAGAAGCACCTTGCTCTCACGGCCACCGGCAAGACCCGAGCCCCGGTGCCGAAGCCGAAGATGAAGGTCCCTTCCATGGAAGTCCTCCGCCGGATGGCCAATAGCCTGGACGTGGATATCTCCGACCTGGGTCACAAGAAGACCCTGATCATGGCCCGCTTGGAAGAAGCGGCCAAAAACGAGGAGGCTGACAATGGGTGAGAAGCAGGCCAATGGCCGTGACGCTATCGCTCAGTTTGCTCGGAAGCTCCGAGACACCGACCACACAGGAACCATGACCCGAGAGCGGTCCGAACGCATTGCCCGCAACGCTGCCCTCCGCAAGGAAGGTGGGGAAAATGCAAAGCGACCGGTCTGGGTCCGTCCCGATTCTACTTGAGAGGTACTTCACATGTCCATGACCGGATCCACGCCCTTCAAGCTGTACCGTCGTCTCCGTTTCGGTGGCGACGGGGTGGCCACTGAGACCCTCGCCGGCAACAAGGTCCTCGTCTTCACCGATGAACACTTCCAGTCCATCGATCCGGGTGGTGCAAGCCGCTCGGTGACGCTGGAAGCTGAGGCAGAGGCCCAGGGCCACTTCCACCTGATCGTCAACGCAGGTTCTGCAGGTGAGCTGATCACCGTACAGGACGACACTCCCGCTACCATCGCCGTCCTGGATGCTGGTGAGTGGGTGTTCGTGGGCTGCGACGGAACTTCCTGGTACAACCTCATGGGCGTGCCTTCCGGCACCATGGCTGGTGTGGCTGATCCGGGTGACGCTGCGGCGATCCCCGTCAACCGCTCGGGCACGGTCGCCATCGCTACTGGTGCTGGCGGTGAGACGAACACCCTCGCCATTCCCGGCTTCTTGGGTCAGCGCCTGATCCTGACGATGGACGTGGATGGGGGTGGTGACCGAGTCATCACCGCCGCTTCCGCCATCAACGCCACCGGCAACACGGTCATGACCTTCGGCGATGCTCGGGACACGATCGAGCTGGTGGCTATCCAGCTTGCGGGTGTGCTGGCTTGGGAAGTCGCCTTCAACAGTGGCGTGGCTCTCTCCTGATAGGGTGATAAGTGGCACTTGTCTCAGCCAGATTCGCGACTCCAGAGTTCATCCAGCGTGCTGCTGAAAACGTAGTGCAGCTGCCGGTGCACCTCGACGGGAAGCTGACTCCAGTGACTTCAGGGACTCTGACGGTCACCGACGAGGGTGGGAACACCATCGTTGATGCCCAGAGCGTCTCGATCACTTCTCAGATTGCCACGTACACCCTCTCAGCTGGAGTGCTTCCAGACACCCTCCCACTGTCAACAGACTGGTTGGAGGAGTGGAAGCTCACAGTGGAAGGGACTGAGCACACCTTCCGTCGGGAAGCCTACCTGGTTCTCCGCAAGCTGTACCCAGTCCTGACCGAGCCTGACCTGCTCCGTAGGCACAACAGCCTTGACCGGCTGCGCCCTGCGAACCTGGCCAACTACGGCACCTACCTGCAGGAAGCCTGGGATGAGATCCAGATCCGCCTGTTGGAGGGAGGTCGTCGCCCCCAGCTGATCATGTCCCCTTGGAGTCTCCGTCAAGTCCACATCGACAAGACCTTGGAGATCATCTACAGGGACTTCATGACCCTGGCTGGGGATGGGAACTACGCCAAGCTGGCGGAATTCTACGGGGAGCAGTTCGAGGCAAACTGGAACAAGCTGGTCTTGACCTACGACTACGACGAAGAAGGAAGCCCTGGGGATGCCGAGGAAGGGGTTGCAGTTGAACCTGTGACCTACCTGACGGCTGGACCGAGTGGCCTCTCAACCTATGTACCAGGGGATCTCTACTGATGGCAGCCAACACCACCCTCGCGAGCCGAGCCACCTTCCCTGCATGTGTGAGCGTCACCGGGGTTCCTACAACGTGGCAGGAGTTCACCCTTGGGGACTTCTCCAAGACTTCCGGAGTCACCGTCATCGCAGACGTGGCCCTCTACATCGCCTTCGACGCGGACGGGGCTGTTGATGGGGGCGCTGTAGCTGCCACTGCCCGTATCCCGATCTCCCAGGCTTCTGCAATCGCCGGAGTGGTCTTCCCCCTGGTGTCTGGAGGCCGTCGGACTGGATCGATCTTTGTGGCCGCTCAAAGTGGCACTGCAGCTGTCACGGTGGAGCAGGAGTGAGAACCAAGGGAACCATCTCCAGTGAAGGTGGGCTTGTTGCCCTGGACATGACTGGGGCTACCGAATCCAACACGGGCCAGAAGGGTGGAAACACCTCCCTGGGGCTCGTGAGTCGGATTGAGGTGGCCGCCGTCCACGGTCGACCAGACTCAAGCTTGGACGCCTACCAGGCCGCTGTGGCGGTTCCTGATCGCCCCGCGTCCGGGGTCGTAGGTATCCGGGTTCGCATGAAGGTTGCAACCCCAGACCCAGCCCCCGCAATCGGGACAAACGCGGGCCTCTACCTGTACGTGGGTAACACGGCAGCGTTGACGTCGAACACCGCCTACTTGTGTGGCCTCCAGCTTCAAGCGAGCCCGTCGATCCGCTATCGTGCCCTGGGGATTTCGAAGGCTGGGTCGGTCCCTGCAGGCACCACCATCATCGACCTTGCTTCCAACGCTGGAACCTTGTACGTCGATATGGCGGTCTACTTCGAGAAGGCGGGCACCCCCGACTCCGTCGCGAGCAGGGTCTGGGGGGAGGGGGGTTCCACTGACGGAGAGAAGACCTACGTTCTCTCAAACACCCTTGTAGCTGGGGCGGATATCTACGTCGGCTTCTGCTGTGATCAGGGTGGGGCGACCCCCGGAGACGTTCTCGATATGCAGGATGTGACCTTCTCCTACCAGTGGATGTCCTGAAGCGATGAGGTTCTCAGAAGTCATCAATGACACGAGCGCCGTGATTGTGGAGAAGACCACCCTCAAGGCGTCCCCTGTCCTGTTCGATGCACGTCAGCTCCCTTCGAGCCTGGCTGGGAACTGCTTCTGTCTTGACATCCAGAGCAAGAACACGAACAAGCTCCGGGACCGGAACCGCATTCGGATTGACCACGTCCTGCGTGTACAGATGCTCCACCGGATCCGCCCAAACGATCAAGTGGCTACCCAGCGAGAGGCCCTGGAGGACGAGGAGCGCATCATCGATGCGATGGTGAAGCTAACCACCATGCCCGAGGCACGAGTCCTCTACAGGCTATCTCTACGGGCTCTCGTGGCTTCGAGGGAGTTCTTGGTAACAACCATCGAGTTCTCAGTGGAAGACACGTGGACTATGGGTCGGGAGGTCTCATGAGCATGGGAGTAGCCATGGACTTCAGCGACCTGATCTCTGCGATGGCTAAGCTGGATGCCTTTGTTGAGTCCGGCTTCCAGGAAATCATGATGGAGCACGCTGAAGAAGCTGTGGCCGGGATCCAGGGAGACTGGCCCCGTGACACAGGACTGAGCGGTGACTCCTTCCGGGCAGAGTTCACTCCTGAAGGAGTAGCTATCGTGAACCCGGTGGAATACACTCAGTACGTCCACAGGTCGGGCGACACAGAACCTGCTTTTGATCAGATTGTGGGTCCTCATGTAGAGGCCGCAACCTCCAAGATGGTCCGGGACGCGGACGAAATCATCCACTCCACTCTCAAGACCTCTTGAGACTCCCCCAACACGTAAGGAGCCGTCATGGCTGAATCCACCATCCTCCGCACCAAGCGAGACGGCCAGATCGTCATCTCCGACAACGCCGGGGCCAACAGCTACACCCTGGCCTACGAGCCTGGCGACTTCTCGTACACGATCCCGGACCAGACCACTGTCAACACCCTGGACCGTGGAATCTTCGGAGCCACCCCGAGCCTGCGTCCCGGTGACGACCAGCCCATGACCTTGGGCTTCTCCGCCCACCAGCGTGACGTTGGCGACACCGGGGGTGTCTACGCGACTCTGGAAGACATCCTCTACCGCTACACCGGTGGCTACGTGGACACCAACTGGGTCTCCACCATGGGTGCCAACGCGGACTTCTTCACCGTCACCGTGGCTCTCACCATTGACGGTGCCATCGCTGGCGAGGCGGACAAGACCCTCACGTTCAACTTTGTCCGCTTGACGGGTGGTGCGTCCGAGGGTGACCCGAACGTCGTGACGGTTTCCGGTACGGCATACGCACTCCGGCCTGTCCTGTCGTAGTCCTCAACTGATAGGAGGCCATCATGGCCGTTCAGACTACTCTGAATCTGTCCCTTCGGGTCAACGAGATCCTCAACTCCGAGAACAAGTCAGGTTCCGTCCCGACCCGGATCGAGGAGGTCCTCCGTCTGAGCGATGGAACCTCGGCGGGCCAGGCCGACCTGGTCTTCTCCGACCGTCGTCAGCTTGGCAACGGTGCGAACGAGGACCTCGACCTTGCAGGTTCTCTGCAGGACTCGTTCGGCAACACCCTGACCATGGTCGAAGTGGTCGGCGTGTTCATCCGCAACCGTGAAACCGCCGCCGCGTCCGTCCTTCAGGTGAGCGCAGCTGCAGCCAACGGCTGGGCCCAGATGATCTCCGGCAACACCAACCACCTGAAGATCAAGGCCGGCGGCTTCTTCTTGTGGTGGGATGACGCTGGATCTGCAGTGACTGCCGGTACTGGTGACCTGCTCAACTTGGCGAACGCCAACGGAGCGGCCACTCTGGACTATGACATCGTCATCGTCGCCCGCTCCGCGTGATGATAGTTAGGGGTCTGGCTCATCCTGGGAGAGTCCAGACCCCTGGCTTTGACACAACATCTCCCCACGACAAGAGAGATTCAAATGATCAAGAGTGACCACAAAGGCCGGTTCGCTTCCCTCCTCGGAGAGATCGACGCCGAGCTGGATGAGATCTGGCCCGGATGGCGGAACAAGAAGCCGTTCGTCAGCGTCGAGATCGATGTCAAGATGCGCCTCAAGTGGCTCCTGAAGCGGCGTTCGCTCCTCCTTCAAGGCCGGGACTGGGAGGTGCGGGTCACCCGCTCGGTGAAGGACCCTGACCAGTGCTTCGCCACCCCGATTATGCCCAAGGCTGTGGTAGAGCCCGGAGGCTCCACGACGAGTCCTCCGGGCGTCCGACCCCACATCAGTGCACCGCACCTGGCTGCCTCTTGCAAGCTTCCTCTGGAGGTCGTGGAGGCAGCCCTCGCAGCTCTTCCGGATGACGTGCGTGACGCTCGGGCGTTCTGCATCGAGTGGGCAGCCCAGAACAAGACCAAGCCCCGGAAGCCCCGGAAGCCCCGGAAGCCAAAGGTCGTTGAAGACCCGGCCTGAGTTCGACAACACCCCCCAACCTTGGGAGAGATTCAGATGACACCCCGCGCTAAAGCCCTCACGATCCCAGACAGCGACCGCTACTGGACCCTCGAACTCCCCGAAAAGGGGGAGCACCACTTCCGCAACCTGACCTACGGAAAGGCTGCGAAGTTGGTCAAGATGCTCAAGAACTCCGGCCTCGTCAACGGGGGCATGGGCATCGAGTCGATCGGGGACCTCCTCGATCTTGCAGGCATCGCCATCGGACTGACCTGGTGGCATCGAGCCTACAAGTTGGAGACCCCCTTTCCAGGTTGGGCGGGAGACCTGGAGGAATACGGTGACGAGGTCATCGGGGAACTCCAGGACCAGGGCTACACCTTCAAGGATGTCCTCGCCTTGGTGAACTCCGTCCTCACCAACACCCAGAACCTTCTGGCGGACCAGGCGGAGGCGGACGCTCAGGCGGATTTTACCTCTCCGAAGGAGGAGCAGCAGACCTCGTAGCGGTAGAGCTGGGGCTACTCTACTGGGGGGACCCCGAGGCCCTCTACGACCTTCCAGCGGACAAGAGAGTTCAGGTGATCGCTGCCCACATGGCGAGGACAAGAAGCCCGAATGCCGCGTTCGCCTCTCCCAAGCTCCAGCCTTCTGACATGGTCCACCTGGTACAGTCAATCCTCGGTAAGAAGAAGGGCGACAAGTCTCAATCAAACATCTCGAAGGCTCTTGCAGACTTTGAGGCCGAGTTCACGAAAGAGTAGGTCATGGCAGTAATCCCCATCGAATGGGCCAGCGACAACAGCGACCTCCTCTCGGATATCCAATCCGTACAAGCGCAGCTCCGTGATCTGGCGCAGTCCGGAAGGAAGTCCTTGGACGAACTCACCAAGGCTGAGAAGAAGGCTGCGGATGCTGCCGACGACCTGGCGGATGCTACAGACGACGCAGGCGACAGCTTTGAGGGAACTGGCTCGGGACTCAAGAGCCTGGGCGACCTTGTAGGGATCCAGACTGACCAGTTCGACAAGCTGGGTGAGGTCATGGGTGCGATGGGGACCACTGCCGGTGCTGCCGTGATCGGGTTCGCTGCCGCAGGGGCTGCCCTGGTTGGAATGGCTGCTGGAATGGTGGCTGCTGTGAAGGCAGCGGGCGACCTGGTTGAAGAGATGGAGCCTTTGGAGGGGCTGGAGGGATTTGAGGGGCTGCCTAAGGAGAGCCTGCGCTCCATCCAGGCGGCCAACGACAGCATGGCGGCCATGAGCACTATCGGGAAGAGGGCCATTGTGGTCCTCGGTGCTGAGTTCGCCCCCATAATTGAGGAGGTTTCCGTCCTGCTGCTCAAGTTCGGCTTGATGGCTCTCGACGCCTTCCAGGAGTTTGCCGACGGCAAGGACATGCTGCGGGAACTGGCAGTCTTCATGACCCAGGAGTTGGTCCAGTCCTTCTTGACCCCTATCAGTGTCCTGATGAACTTGATCGGGGTCCTGGGTGAACTCGCCACCGCTCTGGGCAACGAGGAGATTGGGGAAAAGCTGTCTAACCTCAAGCAGGGTTGGGAGGACTTGACAAGGTCTGTGGCAGAGACCGCTGTAGACTCATGGTTTGAGGCAGCATCCGACAGCCTGGACGGTCTTGGGGATTCCACCGTTGACTACGATGCGAGAGCCAGGGAACTGATCAACACCGTGGGGGAGCAGGGCCGGGCGACCGGGGCGGTCAAGGAGGAGACCGACGCCCTCGCTCTCTCGCAGAAGGAACTCAACAAGCTCCTGACGGACACGACGAAGGCCACTGAAGGGGTCATCTCCTCTTTCGGTGACCTGGAAGTGGCTGACTTCGAGAAGGCCATCAAGAACACCAAGGACTCGCTCCAGGGAGTCAACGCGGGCCTGGCTAAGGCAGGGGAGGGGACCCCAGAGTTCGACGCCCTCACCGCAGCTGCTAAGAAGCTGGAGACGCAACTGGAGGGTCTGGAGGAGGGTCTGGAGTTGGCTGTCCAGGTGGACCCCAGCACAGTCAACAAGTCTCTGGACAGCTTGCAAGAGTTGGAGTTGGCTGTCCAGCAAGCTGTCCCCAGTAAGGGGCTCTCCAAGCTTGATGAGCTGAACCTACTGCTGCTGCGTCTCCAGACGGAAGCCAGCAAGAGTGCGGAAGCTTCTGCGGCTCTTGCTGACGAGATCACGGCTGTCGAGGGGGCGATTGAAGCTGCCAGCGAGGGCGGGGACGGGGACGGCGGGGGCTTTGCCGCCTTCTTCGAGAAGCTCACCGCAGCTGCCGAGAAGGCAAGAGCGGCTGTCGAAGCAACCGTCAACGGAGTCGTGGCTGGGGTCAAGAAGGTCATCGAGACCTTCAGCCAGTTCCTTGAGCTGACTTCAGGGGTCACCCTCGAAGACTTGTTCACCCAGGCCATGAGCGCCGAGGGTGACAGTGATATGTCGGTTGTTGTAGACGAGCTTGTAGAAGCAGCTACCGCCGCGATCGACGTGTTCGTGTCGAAGGCTCCCTTGATCCTCGTCGCTCTGGCGGAGAACCTGGGACCCCTGATCGAAGCCCTTGCGGGTGCCATCACGCCCTTGACCAACGCAGTCTTCGAGGCTCTATCCTCTGTCTTCGACGTTGTCGCCAGCGAAGGGCAGAAGTTCGTCAAGCCTCTGCAGGACTTGACGACGAATCTCATCAGCTTCATCGCTGACAACTTGGGCCCCATCGTCACGGCAGTCCTCGACATCGGCGACCAGCTGGTCATGCACCTGCACCTGCAGCTGCCGACACTCATCAGCGCCGTTCTCAGCGCCGTTCCCGAGATCATCGACAGGCTCCTCGCCTCCATCGGCGACGTGGTGCACGCTGTCCTCGAATCCGTTCCCCAGATCATCGCAGCCCTGATCGCGGCCATCCCCTCTGTCACCGCAGCCGTGATCGCTTCCCTCCCTGAGTTGATCCTCCAGGTCTACATCGCCATACACAAGTTGTCTGCCCAGACTGTGTTGGCTATCATGATCAACTTGATCAAGGGAATCGATAATTTGATCAATCGTATTGTTAGCACCGTCAAGGCTATTGCGGACCAGGGCCTCATCCCCTACATCAAGGCTCTCCTGAAAGATCTCATCCCGCTTTTCGTCGAGTGGATCAAGGAAGTGGTCTTCACCGCCGGGGACAGGGCACAGGTCGAGGAACTGAAGGAGACTGTCGAGTCCTTCGGGGAGGAGCGGGATGAATCCTCCGGAGAAAACTTTGGGGACACCCCCGGTGCAGTCACTGCGGGCCTCAGCGGCCTCTCCGCGCGTTTTGCTCCCGGTGACACCGTAGTAGCCGCGCAGGACCCGAAAGAGGCTCTGAGGCAAGCTCAGAGGGCTGCAGGGGTGTCTTCTAACGGGCCTTCGCGGACCATCCTCGACCTGAGGGACGGACACTTGGCGTTTGACCGCCTCTTCCGTCGCAACATTCAGACTGGCGGTGCTCTCTCCAGCTTGCTGGGGCCCACCACAGGTCAAGTGAAGGTGTTCGGATAATGGGAAATCGTGAAGAACAAGCCCCGTACATCGGTCTCCTGATCGGTGACCACCGGATCACCCACGCCAACCTGCGGGCGAACGATGGTGTTTTGGGGAACTCGGACTACAACGAAGCCGGCGTGCGCCCCGGAATCCCGGAATTCGACCAGGATGAAGTGGCTGCCGTCTCAACCACGGCTGGTGACCACAGCCCCAGTCTGAGCCTTGATACTTTGGGCACCCAGGATGACTCCAAGTCCTACCATGTGAAGACCCTCAAGGGTGGGATGCCTGGGAACGACGCTACTGTCGTCCGTCGGGATGCCTTGACGGGGACCACCTGGAGGGGTTGGAACACTCACAACGTCCCAGGGGTCCTCCTCAGTGACTATCTGATGGATCGGGACTCCGGTCCAGCCGTCAGCTACGCCTCCACCACTACTCAGGACAACCAAGCCTTGTTCGTGTGGTGGGACAACGGAGCCATCAAGGCTCGAAAGTACAACCCGGAGACGAAGACTGCGGCATCCGTCGTGACCGTGGTAGACCAGGCAGCCGCCATCAACGACGACGGTGGGACCTACGCCTACATCTCGACCGCCAACGTCCTGGACGCCCTGGTCCTCCCGAGTGGGCGGGTGGTCGTCTACTTCCTCACCTCGGAAGTGGATGGGTTGGTGACGTCGGCCCAGCTCTGGGCTGCCTACAGTGACGACCACGGAGCGACTTGGAGGACGGCACAATACTTGGGGCTGGACGGTGTCATCGACCTCTCCGGAGTCACAGTCCGGAAGTTGCGGGCCGCCTATTCGCAGGAGAACGTGCTCCTCTTCATCGAGAAGAGCTGGGATGACCAGCCTGTCAAGTGGGGCGTCCTGCAGTATGCGTCGGATGACACCGGGCTCAACTTCACCTTGATCTTGGATGAGGAGGCCGAGTCTTCTGTCAACGACAACTCCCACCACGAGATCGTGGTAGACAAGGCCACCGGAGCCTTCGTGGTCATCTGGGAGCAGGGACTCAACAACTTCGTGCGCTTCTGTCGACTGGCAAGCCCTTTCACTCCCTACGAGACTGCGGATGTAGGCATCATGGACAGTGGTGTGTCCCCCACGCACATCAGTGCCTATTCGAGTTCCACCGGGTGGCTGTACACCACGTTTGACACCACCGACGGCATCGACATGTTCTGCTCGCGGGACGGAGGTGCGACTTGGGTGCATGTGGAGGAGCCTTTCCACTGGAACTCCACCACTGAGACGTTCGGCTGGGACATCACGGAAGCTGCAGGGAAGGCCATCTGGCTGTGGACCCAGACTGTATCCACCTCGGGGTCCCTCCCTCTCACTGACCATAAGATGTTCATTATGGAGTCTGGTGGTTGGAACACCCTGTGCCAGCCTCGAATCTTGGGGCAGGACCCCACGGTGAACCGAGGGTTCGGCTCTACGGGTTCCCCTGACGCTGGCACTTGGTTCTTCAGTGAGAAGCCGGAGTTCTTTGGCTGGACGCTGGTAGGTCCCACGGTCACCCCCAACGGGACCACCCCCTTGGGTCTGAACATCACCAGCACGACGCACTACACCATGGCCCCCGCAGGGGCATCCACGGGAGGGATGGAGGTCTTCTTTGGCCTGAGCCTGGCCTCCGCTGGGTCCACTTCCTCCTTGAAGGTGGGAGTCCAGCTGGTCCTCGACACCTTCAGTGTGGATATCCGCTTCAGCTCGACTGCAGTCGACTTGTACGACAACCATGCTGCGGCTTCTGTCGGGAGTTCCAGCATCT
>Ga0208543_1000023_pt1 | contig 49795 bp, 64 predicted proteins | sample DEB08_DNA_14_FD_185497 | JGI IMG/M metagenome (GOLD analysis project Ga0208543, IMG submission 185497) | Aqueous microbial communities from the Delaware River and Bay under freshwater to marine salinity gradient to study organic matter... | ecosystem: Environmental > Aquatic > Marine > Coastal ...
TGCTCCGTCAGGCTTTCGCCCATTGCGGAAAATTCCCCACTGCTGCCTCCCGTAGGAGTCTGGGCCGTGTCTCAGTCCCAGTGTGGCTGATCATCCTCTCAGACCAGCTACTGATCGATGCCTTGGTGAGCTCTTACCTCACCAACTAGCTAATCAGACGCGGGCTCATCCTCAGGCGAAATTCATTTCACCTCTCGGCATATGGGGTATTAGCGGCCGTTTCCAACCGTTATCCCCCTCCTGAGGGCAGATTCCCACGCGTTACTCACCCGTCCGCCACTAACCCGAAGGTTCGTTCGACTTGCATGTGTTAAGCACGCCGCCAGCGTTCATCCTGAGCCAGGATCAAACTCTCCGTTGTAGATCAATCCCTTTTGGCTTTCACCTCAGATTGACTTGCTTCACCCACATCCCAGCACTGGCGTACTGGTTGCAGTTGTCGCCCCCTTCCTCTGACAGAAGGATTCACAAGAGTGCAAATTTAGAATTTCTTCCTCGTTTGACTTTCCGGGATCTCAGATCCGGTCGTTGCTCCACATTGCGCACACCGACAACTCAAAAGTTCGTGAAAACTTTCAAGTTGTAAGCACAATGCTTCTCTGCAACTAAAATTTTGTTGACGGGACCTCACACCTTTATCGCACTATCATTTAGCCAAACTAAAAACCTTGCGGCCTTCAGTTCAAACTAAACGCGATAAAAGCGTCAGTTCCTAAACTTTTCAATTGTCCAGGTTCTGGCTTTGCGTCCCCTTTCAGAGACGTGCCGCCTGCGGTCTCGCGACCGCTTGTGAAACCTACAACATCGTGGGATCGATCCCTCAATCTCGTAAGCACCCGCTGAACACTTCAAGCTTTCGCTCTTCGCGTCCCTCGGCTGCGCTTCGGAGCAGTGCTCCCCTGCGCAGTCCAAAACCATAACCCATTCACTGCCCTTTCTGCAACCTCAACTCATCTTCAGGCATCTCAAGACTTGCTTCCACTGGCCAAAGCAAGCTCCATCACTAAGTTTTGAATAATGGTCGCTACAGCACCATGGCCGATCGCTTCAGCCAACAGCACCAGCGGGTCCGTCCCAGTTCCAAGGAAGAACAAGTGGTCCAAAAGGCCAAAGAGCATTTCGAACGCACGCTGATTCCCATTGCAGGAAATCTTGCTGGAAGCGTTGCAGCTCTCCAGCATCCCAGTGCCGACGAAGCTCTCAACTACGGCGAGATCTTCCTGCGCGACAACGTGCCAGTGATGGTCTACCTGTTGACGCAAAAACGTTTCACGATCGTCAAGCAGTTCCTCCAGATCTGCCTCGACCTCCAAAGCACCACCTATCAGACACGTGGAGTGTTCCCAACCTCCTTCGTCGAAGAGAACGGAAAGATCATTGCCGATTACGGCCAACGGTCGATTGGAAGAATTACGTCTGTAGATCCCAGCCTGTGGTGGCCAGTTCTCTGTTGGATGTACATCAAAGCCAGTGGAGACGAAGAATTTGGATCCACACCTGGCGTCCAACGAGGGGTCCAACTGTTCTTGGACCTCGTACTTCATCCCACGTTTGAGGGAACACCGGTGCTGTTTGTGCCGGATTGCGCGTTCATGATTGATCGTCCGATGGACGTATGGGGTGCGCCCCTAGAAGTTGAAGTACTCCTGTATGCATCCCTTCGTTGCTGCGCTCAGCTCATGGAGCTCGGCCGACGCAATCAAAACAATCGTCTACTCGACCAGCGCTTGGTCCTCACCCGCCAGTGGATTCATGACCTCCGCAAGTTTTTGCTGAAGCACTACTGGGTGACCAGCAAGACGATGCAAGTCCTAAGGAGAAGGCCCACAGAGCAATACGGCGACAATCAGCACCAAAACGAATTCAATGTGCAGCCCCAAGTGATCCCTGATTGGCTGCAGGACTGGCTCGAGAACCGCGGTGGCTATCTCATCGGAAACATGCGTACAGGCCGACCTGATTTCCGTTTTTACAGTTTAGGCAATTCTCTTGGCTGCCTCTTCGGACTTCTCACAGCCCCACAACAGCGTGCACTGTTTCGTCTCACCCTTCACAACCGCAATCATCTGATGGCTCAGATGCCGATGCGGATTTGCCATCCACCCATGGAAATGTTGGAGTGGCAGAACAAGACCGGATCGGATCCAAAGAACTGGCCGTGGAGCTACCACAACGGTGGCCATTGGCCGAGCCTTCTCTGGTATTTCGGGGCCTCGATCCTCCTCCACGAGCGCCGTCATCCCAATGCAGACATCCTTTTGATGGGACAGATGAAGTCAATGCTGGAGGATTGTTACTGGAGCCAACTCAACCAACTGCCAAGGCAGCAGTGGGCAGAATATTTTGATGGCCCCACAGGCACTTGGATGGGCCAGCAATCACGCACCTATCAGACCTGGACCATTGTTGGATTTCTTCTGCTCCACCACTTCCTGAGAGTGAATCCTGATGATGTGGAGATGCTCGACCTCGACGAACTACCCACCTAAAAACCCCCGTAAAAAAACTGAACAACAAAAAACCCCCAGCACAGAGCTGAGGGTTTTTCAAGCTATTGGCCTCAGAACAAACCGAGAGTGAGTGACTTGTCGATAGGCATTGCAGCACCGATTCCCAAATAAATGGTGGTAGCTGTACCGAACAAGAACACTGCCATCGCAATAGGACGACGAAATGGGTTCTGAAACTTGTTGAAGCTCTCGATGAAGGGGATGAGCATCAAACCAAGGGGTACCAAGGTTTGCAATGCAATACCCAGAAGCTTGTTGGGAACAACCCTAAGGATCTGAAACACCGGGTACAGATACCACTCAGGAAGGATCTCCAGAGGGGTTGCAAAAGGATCGGCCTTATCACCCAACATGGCTGGATCTAAGACAGAGAGCCCAACGATGCAGGCAATGGTTCCAAGGATCACTACAGGAAAGATGTAGAGAAGATCGTTGGGCCATGCAGGCTCACCGTAATAGTTGTGCCCCATGCCTTTGGCGAGCTTGGCCCGCAGCTTGGGATCGGTGAGATCAGGCTTCTTGAGAATATGCATGGTGCGAAGCGGTAATAAACGAACGGTAAGTGGGAAAGTTCGAAACTTGAATCAGTGCGTAAAGCAACTGAAATGGATCACAAAGGACCGGAAATGCCCTGCTTACGGATCATCAAGAAGTGCATGAGCATGAAAACAGCAAGCAACCAAGGCATCACGAACGTGTGAAGGCTGTAGAAGCGAGTGAGTGTGGATTGACCAACGCTCTCACCACCACGCAGCAGTTCAACCATGAAGTCACCAACAACCGGAATGGCAGCAGGCACTCCAGAAACAATCTTGACGGCCCAATAACCAACTTGATCCCAAGGGAGTGAATAGCCGGTGACACCGAAAGAAACAGTGATCACGGCCATGGTCACGCCCGTTACCCAGGTGAGCTCACGGGGACGCTTAAAGCCACCTGTGAGGTACACGCGGAAGACGTGAAGAATGAGCATGAGCACCATCATTGAGGCGCTCCATCTGTGAACTGAGCGAATGAGCCACCCGAAGCTCACATCTGTCATCAGGTACTGAACTGAGCTGTAGGCCTCAGCAACAGTGGGCTTGTAATAGAAAGTCATCGCGAACCCGGTCGCGAACTGAATCAGGAAACAAACAAGCGTGATGCCGCCCAAGCAATAAAAAATATTGACGTGGGGCGGAACGTACTTGGTGCTGAAATCATCAGCAATGTCCTGGATTTCAAGACGTTCCTGGAACCAGTCGTAGACAGGTGAGGAGTTCGCCATGCAAAGGTCGGTTTGGATTGCGAGAGTCTACCGATGACGCTCCAGCCGACGCGACAGAATGAAGCTGATGTTGCCGATTGTTAATTACATGAGAAAAGGCCTGCGGCAGCTGGCCTCCGGCTGTGCCTCCCTTTTGCTTTGCAGCCTCTTCATTCCAGCACCTGCTCTGGCGCTCAACGATGCCCAGCAGCTGGTGGTTGAAACCTGGCGCCTTGTGAATCAGAGCTATGTCGACCCCTCGAGTTTCGATCGAATTCATTGGAAGCGCTTACGCCAGAAAGCTCTTGAGCAGACGATCGAAACCAGCGAGCAGGCCTACAGCGCCATCGAAACGATGCTTGAACCCCTCGATGATCCCTACACAAGGCTGTTGAGACCTGACGATTACTCCATCATGAAGTCCAGCAACTCCGGCAGCCTGAGTGGCGTAGGGCTTCAGCTGGGCCATCACAACGATGAAGATTCAGTGGTTGTGATCGCGGCACTTGAGGGATCACCCGCCGCTGACGCGGGCGTGGTCAGCGGCGCAGCACTTCTGGCTGTGAACGGAGAATCCACTGCTCTGCTGGGACTCGAAACCACCGCAGCACGCTTGCGAGGGGATGCGGGAACGCAGGTTTTGCTCACCGTCCAACCCCCGAATGGAGAGGCTGAAGAGCTCACCTTGGAACGACGCAATGTCGATCTACGCCCGGTTCGCACGCGGCGTCTTCGAAGTGACACCCACACGCTTGGCCATCTCCGCATCACGCAGTTCAGCGAAGGCGTGCCGAAGAAAGTACAGGAAGCCCTGCAAGAACTCACCGATAAGGGAGTGGAAGGAGTGGTGCTTGATCTTCGCAACAACTCTGGGGGTCTCGTCAGCGGAGGACTTGCCGTTGCTGACGCCTTCTTGGACCAAGAGCCGATCGTGGAAACACGCAATCGAGACGGGATTGCTGATCCCATCCAATCGAACCCGGTCACGCTGTACGACGGTCCGATGGTGACCTTGGTCAACGCTGGCACCGCAAGTGCCAGCGAGATCCTCGCTGGGGCCCTGCAGGACAACGATCGTTCGCTGCTGCTGGGCAGTGAAACCTTCGGCAAGGGGCTCATCCAGACCCTAACCAACCTGAGTGATGGCAGCGGTTTGGCCGTCACTGTGGCCGGATATGTCACCCCCAGCGGACGGGACATACAAGGGCAAGGGATTACGCCAGATCGCTTGCTAGATCAGCCCGAACCCCTGAATCCCGGGGGCGAAGGAGACCGCTGGCTGACGGATGCAGCGCGGGTTCTGGAGGCCATCATTGATCGCCAAACCAGCGAATCACCCGCAACAGCCGATGCCATCAAGGCAGAGGAGATGGCAGAAAGTGCATGAGTAGCCGCACTTATCACGACCCTTTGCATGGCGGCATCGCACTTCATTCAGTCAACCCAGCTGAAGCCCTGGTGCTCGAGCTCGTTGACGCAGCCCCCTTCCAAAGGCTTCGGCGGATTCGCCAGCTCGGTCCAGCCTTTTTGACCTTTCACGGCGCTGAATCGAGCCGGTTCACCCACTCTCTTGGCGTTTTCCACATTGCGCGACAGGCCTTTCAGCGTCTGTTGGCCATGGATCCATCACTGGAACGTCATCGGGGGGTGCTCTACGCGGCAGCCCTGCTCCATGACCTGGGTCATGCACCCCTGAGCCACACCGGGGAGGAAATGTTTGGCACCCACCATGAGCGCTGGTCCGCACGCATCGTTCGAGAGCACCCTGCGATCCGGGAGCCACTCGAGCGATTCCAACCAGGAAGCTCAGAAGCCGTGGCCGCTCTCCTAGAGCACGGCACCTCAGAGCGGAGAGTCATTAAAGACCTCGTGAGCAGCCAACTCGATTGCGACAGGCTCGATTACTTGCTGCGAGATAGCTACAGCACAGGGACGAGCTACGGCCAACTGGATTTAGGGAGAATTCTGGCCGCACTGACCCTGGCGCCAGATGGAGAACTCGCGATTCATCCCAAGGGCCTCATGGCGGTTGAGCACTACCTCGTGGTGCGAAACCTGATGTACCGCAGTGTTTACAACCACCGCCTCAATGTGGTGTGCAATTGGCTGCTGGAACAAATGATTCGCCTAGCCCGTGAGCTAGGCCCCGATCAGGTTTGGACAGATTCCACGATGCGCTGCTGGCTGTGGTCAGCCCATGAGCTCGACCTGGAGGCCTATTTGGCTAACGATGACCTGCGAACGGGCTATCACCTGTTGCGCTGGCGAGAGGAAGCCCCTCGCCCGCTCGCTGATCTCTGTGATCGGTTTCTCAACCGACGACTCCTCAAAGCTCTCGATGTGGACAGCCTCTCCAAGGAGAAGCAGCTCGAATGCTTGGCACTCGCACGGGGATTGGCCGAAGCAAAGGGATTGGATCCGAGTTTGAGTTGCGGTCTACGCCATCAACAACTGCATGGATATCACCCCTATCGCGGGGGGCTAAGGCTCTGGAATGGCCAGCAACTTCAAGCACTCGAGCAAAGCTCAGCACTCGTTAAAAGCTTGAGCAAGCCTGTCAGCACCAGCTGGCTGATCTATCCAAAGCAAATCAGTCAGGAACTGAAACGAAAGGTGGGCCAATACCTGGCGCAGATTTAACGTCAATTTCCACTCTTGATCACGTCGGTGGCTTTGACCCAAGAGACCCTTCAAGCGGCATGCCATCGCCTGGTTCTGCCCACCAATCGGCACATCCCTTGGCAAGACACCCTCGCTGACCAACTCAGTGGCCTGGAGGGCAAGGATCTCGAATTGGATAGCGGGGAGTGGTTGTTGAATTGCCGGGTGCTCTCTGCCTTACAAGCGCAACTTGAGGAGCGCAGCTGCCGATTGCTGTCCATCAAAAGCTGCCATCCACTCACCGTGGTCAGCGCCAACGCCCTTGGCATTCCAGCTCAACTCACCACACCACAGCGTGTCGATCCGCTTCCTGAAAGTGCTGAGGACAAGCAGGCCCCAGCACTGTTGATCCATCGAGCCACCCTGCGATCGGGAGACCATCTCAAAGCACGCCACCACGTTTTGCTCATTGGCGATGTCAATCCAGGTGCGCAAATCAGTGCCGGGGGGAACGTCCTGATCTGGGGACGCCTCCGTGGTTCTGCTCATGCAGGGGTTCAAGGCGATCTGAATGCCAGGATCACGGCCTTACAGCTCCGTCCTCTTCAGCTACGAATCGCGGATCTTGTCGCCAGGGGACCAGAGGAGAAACCCCAACCTGGTCTTGCGGAGGAAGCCCGCATTGTGGATGGAGTGATTTCGATCGAGCCTGCTGATCCCCGCAGTGACTTGTCATTGCAAGAGCTTTCGGCCGATTTAAACAATTAAGAGCACTTGCCCCTAACCTGACCAAATCAACCGCGACAACGTGACGTCAAATTCGCGAACGATCTTGATCTGCTCCGGCAAGGGGGGCGTCGGTAAGACCACCCTTACGGCCAACTTGGGTATAGCCCTCGCCCAGCGTGGTTCCAGCACTGTTGTTCTGGATGCTGACTTCGGTTTACGCAACCTGGATCTGTTGCTTGGACTCGAAAACCGAATTGTTTATACAGCTCAAGAGGTTTTGGCCGAGACCTGCCGCTTGGACCAGGCCTTGGTGAAGCACAAACAGGTTCCGAATCTGGCCTTGCTGCCTGCTGGCAATCCGCGGATGCTCGAGTGGCTCAAACCAGAGGACATGCAGGCCATTGTCTCCATGCTTGAGAAACGATTCGATTACGTGTTAATCGACTGCCCCGCAGGCATTGAAGACGGCTTTAAGAACGCCGTTGCTGCAGCGCGTGAGGCCATTGTGATCACCACTCCTGAAGTTTCAGCTGTGCGAGATGCAGATCGAGTGATCGGATTACTCAACACCCACGGGGTGACCCCAGTCCAACTCGTTCTCAATCGAGTTAGGCCCAAAATGATGGCCAATCAAGAAATGTTGGCGGTGGATGACGTCACCGACATCCTGGCTCTCCCCTTGCTGGGATTAGTGCTGGAAGATGAGCAGGTGATCGTTAGCACCAATCGGGGCGAACCCCTCAGCCTGAATGGGACCAAATCACCAGCAGCCAAGGCCTACGGCAATATTGCCGGCCGCCTTCAAGGCGAAGACATTTCATTGCTGGACCCCTCTAAGGAGCGTTCGGGCCTACGGGCCACCGTGCGCCGCTTGATGCAAACGAAGATCTTCTGAGCTGATGACTCTCCGTGACCTCGTCGACAAATTGCTTGGGCGTCAACCAGCAAGCGCAAGCACTGCCAGAGACAGGCTTCAGCTCGTTCTGGCGCATGACCGCAGTGACCTAAGCCCTGAGCTTCTCGACCAAATGCGTCGTGAAATTTTTGAAGTGGTGGCCAAATACGTTGATATCGATCTAGAGGAAGGTGATGTGAGCTTGGCAACCGAGGATCGCGTCACGGCCCTGGTTGCCAACTTGCCGTTTCGGCGACCAATCGCATCAACAACTCCCAAACCGGACTAGCGGGGAATGGTTCTGGAAGCATCTCCAGACGTCATGGCTGAGCAAGGCTTCACCCCCGCAGAAACCACCGTGATCCAACTCCTTCTGGAGGGGCTTAGCAATCGGGCCATCGCGTCCCGACTTGTGGTTAGCATCCGAACCGTGGAAAGTCACATCAGCAACGCCCTCGAGAAAAGCGGTTGCCGCTCGAGGCTTGAACTTTCGATGTGGTGGCTCAACACCCATTCAGAAGCGACGAGAACGTGCAGCGGTAAACTCCCATCAATGCCGGCTTAGCTCAGTGGTAGAGCAGCGCTTTTGTAAAGCGAAGGTCATCGGTTCAAATCCGTTAGCCGGCTTCAGACAAGATCCTTAAGACCACGGTCATCGCTCCAGATCGATGCTGGGATCAGCGGTTCGAGCGACCTGTAAACAGCCAGATCCCAATGATGGCAAGAATCCATGGGAGCACATCCAATTCAAACCACGGCGTGAGCAGTTGGACCACCGGTTCAAACAGCCAATGAATGGCGGTTTGAAGCAAAAATAACGAAGCAATTAACCAGAGCATTCGGGAGGGCTCACCACACCTGCTGGCATGACAGCGCCTCTGCGCAGCCAATGCCAACGTTGCGATCCTCGCCAAGCAATCACCGAGCTCGCTTGACAGGAAGGATTAGGCCAAGGGATCGGCGCAAGCAATGGCAAGTCTGGGAACGCAGCCGCCGCCTCCCGCTCGGTTCGGCTGGCAGGTTCACCAGACACATTGGCACTGGTCGTGGCAAGAGGACCGCTGCAACGCAAAAGATCCAACATCGGCTCGCAAGCTGGAATGCGCAAACCCAGAGTTGCCACTCCAGGGTTGAGGGCTTCTGCGCAGGGCCCAAAGGCGGGCAACACCAGGGTGAGGGCCCCTGGCCAGTGCCGATGCGCTAGAGCATTGGCGTCGGCTCGAGCTTCGGGGCATACATGACATAACAGCGCATCAACGTCAGCACCCATCAGGATCAAGGGCTTGTCCTGTGGACGTTTTTTCAAGCGCCAAATTTGTGCCGCCTGCTCTGGCAGCGCAGCCAATGCCGGAAGGGTGTCTGTAGGGAGCAAGGCAGCACCCCCAGCACGCAAATGCGCGTCGAGGCCATCGCGATCCAACAACTTGAGGGGATTGATCGTCATCGATGATCTATGAACTGGCCAGAAGCAATGGATGGCAGGGTCGCTGAGCAAGTGCAAAGCGGGGGATGCCCTGAAGATCAGAGCGGGCTTCTGACCGCTCGAAACCTGCCTCACTGAGTAACTTCAGCACCATTGCACTCTGGTCATGGTGGTGCTCCAAGAGGATCCAGCCTCCTGGAGCTAAGGCTCTGCTGGCATCTCGAATGATCTGCCGGCAACAGTCGAGTCCATCCTCACCACCACAGAGCGCTAGATGAGGTTCATGGTCTTTAACGACGGGCGCTAGGTCATCGATGACAGCGGTGGGGATGTAAGGCGGATTACTCAACACAAGACCAAACTGCCCCCACCATGGTTTGAGCGGTTCCCACCAGTTGCCGAGATGGAGTTGCCAACAACTTTCGCCAGCGAGGGCCCTGAGGTTGCGTTCCGCCAGAGCAAGCGCCTGGCTGCTGGAGTCAACGCCATGTCCCTGCCAGTGAGGGAGACCACGGGCAAGCGCCACGGCCAAAGCTCCTGAGCCTGTTCCCAAGTCGGCCCAGATCCCTTCCTTATCCAGGGCATCTTCTGGCGAACACTGCAACGCAAAATCAATGAGCAGCTCGGTTTCTTGACGCGGAATCAAGGCATCGGGTGACACCTCCAGCTCAAAATCGCGCCATGGACAGAGGCCAACCAAGTGCTGGAGCGGAATGTGCTGATCGCGATGCTGGATCCAAAGATCTGTGAGCTGGGTCAACGAAGAACTCAGCTCGATCTCAACGTCTGGGCAAATGCGCAGTTTTTGAAGATCACCCCAGGAGCAATCTGCCGCCATCGAAAGCAGCCAATCCAAGTCCACAGCACGCCCACCCTGACGGAGCAGCTCCCGCCTCCACACCAGTAGATCTGTTCCCTTGCAGCGAATCACGCCCATGGGCTCAGGTTAGACGGACCGCCAACGCAGACCAGGCTTGGGTTCGACAACACCCTCGAGCTCGAGTTGCAACAACTCATGCGCCAACTGAGTTGGACTGCAGCTGAGTTCTGCAGATAACTGCTCAAGGGTGAAACCTTCATCCACCCATCGCAAAAGCGAGGGATGCCGCTCGACGGAAGGCCGGGATCGATCCGATCGCTTCGACGCCGTGCTCGCTGGCGCAAGCGGTCCTGGTCCCAGGGCGGCAATCAACGATTCCGGAGATAGCAACGGTGTTGCCCCCTCCTGCAACAAACGATTGCTGCCTTGACAAGACCAGCGCAGCGCATCCCCTGGGACCACCCACACAGGACAATCCTGAGTGTGAGCGATCTGAGCTGACAACAGTGAGCCGCTTGTTTCAGGGCACTCAACCACCACCAAGGCACAAGACACACTCACCAGAAGGCGATTCCGCAACGCAAAGTTGGATCGCTGCACCCGCGCACCGCAGGGCCATTCGCTGAACAACAAGCCAGCAGACTCAACTTCGGCCTGCAGGGCCTCATGCTCAGACGGATACACACGATCCAAAGGCGTACCCAACACACCAACCGGACGGCCACCCGCTGCAAGACAACCATGGTGAGCGGCGGCATCAATGCCTTCCGCAAGACCACTCACCACGGGCCAACCAGCACGGGCAAGGCCCTGACCAAGCGCATGGGCCATTCGCCGGCCATGATCCGACGGCCGGCGCGTTCCGACGACCGCGACAGCCTTCTGAGCAGATAACAACGGCCAGCACGGCTTCCACCCCGACCAGTGCACCGCAAGCGGAGGACGCTTCAACCCTTCAAATGCGATCGGCCAGTCTTGATCCAGGGGCAGCAGAGCATGGTCCGGAACCCCAACGCTGGGGGACGTCCCTTTGCTCAGCCGATACGACTCGACGCGCTTCATCAAGGCGTCGGGCCACCTCAGCTCTCTTTGCAAACGCCAGAGAGGCCATGACCACAGATCGGCCAAGGGCAGCTGATGCGCTTGAGCAACAGCCCTGAGGGCCCGCATCCTGGCAACACCCAATCCGGGGCATGAGATCCACAGCCACCACCAGCCACGCTCACCCAATCATTCAGCGCAAGTACATCTGTACTAGCACGCTATTGGGTTGGGCCCTGGGTCAGCAGCTGAAGCGCTGATGCCACGGACGGTGGTGGGCGTCGCAAAACCTGGCGCCTGTCACCGTCGAGACGGACCAACACCAACTCCACATGGGCCTCGAAGACGCAATCACCATCTGGCCTTAACAAGCGCGTCTGCCATCGCCAGCGAGGACCCTCAGGGGGAAGCGCATGGCTTAGAAGCACAACCTGGTCTCCATGCAAAAGAGCTCGCTTGTAAGACATGTCCAAGCGCACCACTGGCATTTCCAACCGTTCAAGCGCCATCAGCCGGTAGGGCAGCCCCACCGCAGCAAGGGCTTCCACGCGAGCCTCTTCCAACCACCCGACATAGGCGCCATGCCACATCACACCGCCGTGATCGGTGTGTTGTGGCAGCACACGCTTATGCAATTGCCAAGGAGGTCTCGTAACGCTCTCAATCACCATCAGCACGGTCTGGTGAGTCAGCCATAGGCTGATGCAGACCTAACTCTTCATCGTGTTCAAGAATCTTCTGATTGCTGATTCCGGCAAAGGTCATGTCGAAGAAATGGTGCGGATGCTGCGGGAGCTTCCTGCATTCAGGGCTGCACGCATCAACCTGCTTCATGTGGTGTCCGAGCAAGGCAAGGTCAACGCAGAAGACCATTGGACAACCGCAGGGAGCTTGCTCGCCAAGGCGGTAAGCCAATTGGGTCTTAACCCGAGTGACGTGAATTCGATCATCCGCCAAGGGGATGCCAAGCAGACCGTTCTGAAGGTGGCTGAAGAGATCAATGCCGACTTGATCGTGATGGGATCCAGAGGCCTGGGTCGCCTGCAATCGATCCTGTCCAACAGCACTAGCCAATACGTCTTTCAGCTATCAACACGTCCCATGCTGCTGGTGCGTGATGACCTTTATGTCCGCCATGTGAATCGCCTCATGGTGACTGTTGACGGAACAGGTGTTGGCGATGATGCGCTTCGGATTGCCTGCGAAATGGTTCGAGAGATCCCAGGCGGACAGCTGACTGGCGTCCACATTGCCAGGCAAGACCTCTCGGCCTCCCGCGGTGGCGACAGCAAAGCCGACGGCTTGCTGACGGCCGCAGTCCAACGGGCTCGCAGCCTGGGCGTTGACCTCAAGCCAATGCACGTGGCGAACCCGGACATCGGCCGAGGGGTTTGCCAAGCAGCCGAAGAAATCAATGCCGACCTTTTGGTGATCGCATCACAGGACAGGCGCCCTCTTGTCGCTAGAGGCCTGGTGGATTTGGACAAACTCCTTGGCGGCTCGATCAGCGATTACATCCGAGTCCATGCGCCTGCACCGGTTCTTTTGGTCCGCGAACCCGAGCAGAGCTAAAGCGGACCAGTCCCGAACCAACAGTCGATCAGGAGGAACCTTCTCGGCTGTTGGTCTGGATGAACAAGACGATCAGAAAAACCGTCGGAACCAGGACGAACATGAGGCTGGCAACGAAGCCGAGATCGTTGGTTTCCATGGGCGATTATTGACGCAAGGCCGAACGTATCATCGTTCGGGAGCAACGATGAGCTTCAGCTCACCCCTCGTCACTGGGCGTAGCAGGAGCATCATCTGCAGTCTCCTGTTCCGATCCTTCTTCAGCCTCATCTTCGCTCTCGGTCACGGGCCATGCCGTAGGCCCGACTGGCAGGGCTGCCGTGCGCGCGGCAACCTTTTTCTTATCGAGGTCAGCCAAGCGAACTTGCGGGCGGGTCAGCACGATCACGGATTGCTCCACCAGCGCCTGACAAGCCAATCGCCATGACTCAGGACGACGCCTGAGCTTGCTGTCCTCAACAGCGGTTCGAGCCGTCAAAGGCGCGTCGGCATCGGATCCCACAACGTCAACAAAACAGGTGATGCACTGACCGCAGCCACCGCAATTCCCGAGTTGTCCCTTCAAGCCATAAAGCTCGATGTTTTCGCGCAGAGCAACATCGCGCAGATTTTCACCGGGATAGCACTCCACATCACGTCCCTCACGCAAAAAACGAATGACTGGCATGGAGTGCTCCAGCGATAAACGCCCACTTTGCGCCCAAAGGTTGCGTTTTGTAACCCCCTCGACCAGACCTGAATGCGGCAGCCAATAGACCGAAGCACTGACAGGACAGCGGGGAAAACAAATCGAGGCGGCTCAACACAAGACATTGCAGCTCGCGACAACACACCCCACTCAATTGAGCGAACCCCCTACGATCACTTGGTCTGTCTGCATCAGCAGCTCCGTTCCACCTGAACCTGACCCATGGGATTGCCCTGGTATCGGGTGCACACCGTCGTCATTAACGACCCCGGCCGACTCTTGGCCGTGCACCTCATGCACACTGCCCTCGTTGCCGGCTGGGCCGGCTCGATGGCCCTCTACGAACTCGCAATTTTTGATCCATCGGATCCAGTCCTGAACCCAATGTGGCGTCAGGGCATGTTTGTCATGCCCTTCATGTCCCGACTTGGCGTCACCGGAAGCTGGGGAGGCTGGAGTATTACCGGAGAAACGGGAGTCGATCCTGGCTTCTGGAGCTTCGAAGGCGTCGCAGCCGCTCACATCGTCTTCAGTGGCCTTTTGATGCTCGCTGCCATTTGGCACTGGACGTACTGGGATCTTGAAATTTGGCAAGACCCCCGTACGGGCGAACCAGCCCTTGACCTTCCGAAAATTTTCGGCATCCACCTTCTCCTTGCAGGATTGGGTTGTTTCGGTTTTGGTGCCTTTCACCTCACAGGTGTCTTTGGACCTGGCATGTGGATCTCTGACCCCTATGCCCTCACAGGCCACTTAGAGGCGGTTCAACCCTCGTGGGGACCGGAAGGATTCAACCCGTTCAATCCAGGAGGAATTGTTGCCCACCACATTGCCGCAGGCATCGTGGGCATCATTGCCGGCATCTTCCACATCACAACCCGACCGCCGGAGCGCCTCTACAAGGCTTTGCGGATGGGAAACATCGAAACTGTTTTGGCTAGTGCCATTGCAGCTGTGTTTTTCGCCGCCTTCATTGTGGCTGGAACCATGTGGTACGGCGCCGCAGCAACCCCTGTCGAGTTGTTTGGCCCCACTCGTTATCAGTGGGATCAGAGCTACTTCAAGACAGAAATCAATCGCCGCGTTCAGACGGCTCTTGATGAAGGTGCCACGATTGACGAGGCCTACGCTGCCATCCCCGAAAAACTCGCTTTTTACGACTACGTCGGTAACAGTCCTGCCAAAGGCGGCCTGTTCCGTGTAGGTCCGATGGTGAATGGCGATGGACTGGCAACTGGATGGATTGGCCATCCTGTCTTCACCGACAAGGAAGGACGTGAACTTCAAGTTCGTCGTCTCCCCAACTTCTTTGAGAACTTCCCTGTTGTTCTTGAAGACAATGACGGAATCGTTCGTGCCGACATTCCGTTCCGTCGCGCTGAAGCGAAGTACTCCTTCGAACAACGAGGCGTCACAGCAACCGTTTATGGCGGTTCTCTCGATGGCAAGGTCTTCACTGATCCAGCTGACGTGAAGCGCCTAGCCCGTAAGGCTCAACTCGGAGAAGGTTTCGACTTCGATCGCGAAACCTATAACTCGGACGGAACATTCCGCAGCTCACCTCGTGGTTGGTTCACCTTCGGCCACGCAACCTTCGCCTTGCTCTTCTTCTTCGGCCACATTTGGCACGGTGCTCGCACCCTCTACCGGGACGTGTTCGCAGGAATCGACCCTGATCTTGGCGAACAGGTTGAGTTCGGTCTCTTCCAAAAACTCGGCGACAAATCCACCCGTCGCCTACCCGAGGGATATGTTCCTCCCACGGGTTCCACCCCCCTCAGCTGATCGCTCTCTAGGAGATTCTCGATGGAAAGCTTCGCTTACATCCTCATTCTCGGCCTGGCGATTGCCACCTTGTTCTTCGCAATCGCATTCCGCGATCCACCGAAGATCGGTAAGTAGTCCATCCAGCAGATCTAACCCCGCCAAAAGCGGGGTTTTTTTATTGCTCAAATCGGATTCTTAGGTCACAAACACTTTTCAAGGCTCCACATGTTCTATACAATAAAAAGTATTCATATTGGATAGACTAGGGCGTGCAGTGCCCCTCCTGCCAAAACACGGATAGCCGGGTTCTCGAATCGAGAGCAGCCGAGGGTGGTAGGAGTGTGCGCCGGCGTCGTGAATGCCTGAATTGTGAATTTCGATTCACAACTTACGAGCGGGTTGAGATGGTCCCCATCACCGTGCTCAAACGCAATGGGCATCGTGAAATTTTTAATCGCAGCAAACTTCTGCACGGCCTGAGCCGAGCCTGCGAAAAAACAGAGCTCACTCCCAGCAAACTCGAAGCCATTGTTGACGAGTTGGAACTCAGCCTTCAGCAAAGCAATAGCCGTGAGGTTGCCAGCTCAGAGATTGGTGAGCTGGTGCTGGGACATCTCAAAGGGCTCAGCGAAGTGGCTTATGTGCGTTTTGCCTCGGTGTATCGACACTTTCGAAGCGTCAGCGATTTCGTCTCCACCCTTGAAGGGATGAACGTAGACAAAGCTGAGCTCGCCGCCCTCGTCTAAAAAGCAAGGCTGTTCTGTAAAATTAAAAAATACTGATCCTTTGTCGGCGGGCACTGGATCAATTTTTATCGCACTGTCCTCGGGCAGACCGCCAACCATCCATGACTGTTACCCCAACCGATCCGGCTCAGGATCTTGCTGTGGACACCACCACTGCCATCGACGAGAGCACAGCCGTCGAAGCCACAGCAGACCAAGCCGATTTTGGAACGGACGAAGATCTCAGTATTCCGGAAGATATTCCGACCGCGGATGATCCAAGCAGTCGCGCCAACCCTGGGGATTTGGATGGGGCCGGCTTCACGATTGATGATTTCGCCTCACTACTAAGCAAGTACGACTACAACTTCAAGCCAGGCGACATCGTCAACGGCACCGTGTTTGCGCTGGAAACGAAGGGGGCAATGATCGATATCGGCGCCAAGACCGCCGCATTTATGCCACTCCAAGAGGTCTCCATCAACAGGGTGGAAGGTCTCAGCGATGTGTTGCAACCCGGTGAAATTCGGGAATTCTTCATCATGAGTGAAGAAAACGAAGACGGACAACTGTCTCTCTCCGTTCGCCGTATTGAGTACCAGCGTGCCTGGGAGCGGGTGCGGCAGCTGCAAAAAGAAGACGCCACCATCTATTCAGAAGTCTTCGCCACCAACCGTGGTGGTGCTCTTGTTCGCGTGGAAGGTCTTCGCGGCTTCATCCCTGGATCCCACATCAGCACGCGCAAGCCGAAAGAAGAGCTGGTTGCAGACTTCTTGCCCCTGAAATTCCTTGAAGTCGACGAAGAGCGCAATCGTCTGGTTCTCAGTCATCGTCGCGCCCTCGTAGAGCGCAAGATGAATCGCCTCGAGGTCGGCGAAGTGGTGATCGGCACCGTTCGTGGCATCAAGCCCTACGGCGCCTTCATCGACATCGGCGGTGTCAGCGGTTTGCTCCACATTTCCGAGATCAGTCACGAGCACATCGAAACACCCCATTCCGTGCTGAATGTGAATGATCAAATGAAGGTGATGATCATCGACCTCGACGCCGAACGTGGTCGGATCTCACTGTCCACCAAGGCTCTAGAGCCAGAACCCGGTGACATGCTCACCGATCCTCAAAAGGTCTTTGACAAGGCTGAGGAAATGGCTGCTCGCTACAAGCAAATGCTTCTTGAGCAAGCAGAAGAGGGAGAAGAGCCCTTGAGCTCGATGATGGTCTGAGCTGCATGAGCCCATGGCTCATCTATCCCTCAGAGGCCATTCGCTTGGCTTGATCCACGGGGTGCTGTTCGACAAGGACGGCACCCTTTCCCATAGCGAACCCCATCTCATTGAACTGGCAGACGCCAGGATTGATGAAATCCTTCGTGTCTTTGCCTCCCGTGGCGCGTCGTCAGAGACACAAGTTCAACTCCAGGGGTTGCTCAAGCGCGCGATGGGCCGATGCGACTCCGGCTTAATTCCTGATGGAACGTTGGCCGTCGCTTCGCGTCAACACAATCTGTTGAGCACCGCAACGATCTTCTGTCTGTTTGATCTCAGCTGGCCTCAAGCACTCGTGCTCGCTGAAGAGATCTTTGACAGCGTGGACCATCTCCATAAGCAAAACGCAGCGGAAGCAGCCCTCAGCGCCAGAACCCCTCTGCCCCATTCGAAAGAGTTGCTCAACGAGCTGCACAACGCTGGTGTGATCTGTGCCGTGATCAGCAATGACACCCGCCACGGCATCAAACAGTTTCTTCAAGACCATGGCTTAAGCGACTTCATCACAGGAATCTGGAGCGCTGATGACACCCCTTGCAAGCCAGATCCAGGCGCCGTGCATGGTCTGTGCAAGCAGCTGCATTTGGATCCATCCCAATGCGCACTGATCGGAGATGCCGACTCCGATCTCCTGATGGCACGCCGCGCAGGCATTGCTTATGCGCTTGGCTACGTGGCGGGATGGAATCGAACCCCCGACCTCACCTCCCATCAACATTTGATCCATCACTGGCAAGAGCTCAAGGTTGAACAAGCTCAGTAAGGACAACCCGTAAAATCACAGCACGCCCGAAACCCTTATGAGTCGATACGTTTTCACTTCCGAATCCGTGACGGAAGGCCATCCCGACAAGATCTGCGATCAAGTCAGTGATGCCGTCCTGGATGCTCTCCTAGCCCAAGACAGCACGAGCCGGGTGGCCTGCGAAACGGTTGTGAATACCGGTCTTTGCATGATCACGGGCGAAGTCACCTCCAAAGCCCAGGTGGATTTCATCCATCTCGTACGCGATGTGATTCGGGATATCGGCTACAGCGGGGCGCGGGCCGGTGGCTTTGACGCCACGAGCTGTGCCGTCCTGGTCGCCCTCGATCAGCAATCCCCTGATATTGCCCAGGGCGTTGATGAAGCGGATGATCACGCAGGCGATCCCCTCGACAAGGTCGGCGCCGGCGATCAGGGAATCATGTTTGGCTACGCCTGCAATGAAACTCCAGAGCTGATGCCTTTGCCCATCAGCCTTGCCCACAGGCTTGCTAGGCGTCTGGCCGAAGTTCGCCACAACGGCACCCTCGATTACCTGCTGCCTGACGGCAAGACCCAGGTGAGCGTGGTCTACGAAAACGACAAACCCGTCGAGATCGACACCATTCTGATCTCAACCCAACACACCGCCGAGGTGACGGGCCTAACCGACGAGCAGGAGGTGCGCAATCGCATCAGCGAAGACCTCTGGACTCACGTGGTGCTGCCAGCGACAGCAGACCTCCCTCTGAAGCCCGATCGGGCCAATTGCCGCTATCTGGTCAACCCCACCGGCAAATTCGTGGTCGGCGGGCCTCAGGGTGATGCCGGTCTCACGGGACGGAAAATCATCGTCGACACCTACGGCGGCTACGCCCGTCACGGCGGCGGCGCTTTCTCCGGCAAAGATCCCACCAAGGTGGATCGCTCCGCTGCCTATGCCGCCCGCTACGTAGCAAAAGCACTGGTAGCCGCAGGTCTTGCGAATCGTGCAGAAGTTCAACTGAGCTACGCCATTGGCGTGGCCAAGCCGGTATCGATCCTTGTGGAATCTTTCGGCTCAGGCAAGGTGTCCAATGCGGAACTCACCGACCTCGTACAAGAGCATTTTGACCTGCGTCCTGGTGCCATCATCGAGCAGTTCAAGCTGCGGGAAATGCCTTCCCTCAACGGTGGTCGCTTTTACCGCGATACAGCTGCCTATGGACACTTTGGTCGCCCCGATCTGAACTTGCCCTGGGAAGACGTCAATGACAAGGCTGCAGCCCTAAAGCAAGCGGAAGCGAACCGCATCCAAGCCGGCAACAGTCTTTAGACGCAAGACCATGAGCCAAGATCCGCTGGTGCTCGGCATTGACCTAGGCACCAGCGGGGTCCGCATTGCTGTCATCGACAGCAGCTGTGCCCTGCTCCAGACCGAAAGTGTTCCATACCAAATCGGTCTGCATAACCCCTTTGATTGGCGCGACCGATGTTGCACATTGATCGGGCGCCTCAAGCCCGAGTACCGACATCGCCTCAAAGCCATCGCGGTGGACGGCACCTCAGGAACTTTGCTCGCCTGTGATCAACAGGGCCTGCCCCTTGCTGAGGCCATGCCCTATTCGCTCGCATGCCCAAACGCCGTTGAGCAGCTCCGCGCCTTGATTCCACAGGGTGGACCAGCTTCAAGCGCCAGTGGAAGCCTCGCGCGAGCGCTGCACCTTGTCGATCAACATCAAGCCCCTCTCTTGCTCCGCCATCAAGCCGACTGGATCAGCGGATGGCTTCTTGGAAATTGGAGTTATGGGGAGGAAGGCAACAACCTTCGACTGGGATGGGACCTCGGCCAAAATGCCTGGCCAGACACTTTCATCAGCCAACCCTGGTGGGATGCACTTCCAGATATTCGAACCAGCGGCTCCGTGCTTGGCCCCCTGGCGCCCCAACGCGCGAAAGATCTAGACCTGCCAGAGAACTTGCTGGTCGTTGCCGGGACAACCGACGCCAACGCGGCTGTTCTCACGGCTGATGCTGACGACGACGAGGGCATCACAGTGCTGGGAAGCACCTTGGTGCTCAAGCGGTTCACCGATCAGCCCCTCGCTCCAGGTCCAGGAACCTCCACCCATCGCGTGGGAGGGCGTTGGTTATGCGGAGGAGCCTCCAATGCTGGAGCTGCCGTGCTGCACCAACTCTTTCCCAACATCGACCTCGCGGAACTGAGCCGTCAGATCGATCCAGATCAGAACAGCGGCTTAAAGCTGCGCCCCCTTCCAAGATGCGGAGAGCGCTTCCCCGTTGATGACCCCCAGCTTGAACCCATCCTGACGCCCCGCCCAGTCAGCGATGCCCTCTATCTGCATGGCCTCTTAGAGGGATTAACGCAAATCGAACAGGCGGGATGGCAACGCCTCACAAGCCTTGGAGCTGATCCTCCCAAGAAGATCGTGACCCTTGGTGGTGGAGCGCGCAATCCTCAATGGCGTCGCCTGCGCGAGCGCCAACTCGGGGTTCCGATCCGCAGTTGCAACACACCTCCAGCCGCCGGAGTTGCTCGTTTAGCTCTTCAGGCTGTACAAGCACCAGACAAGACGATCCATCTAGGGGAGAATTAAGGCAGCATCCCCGAACCCTTGCCCAACCGACTTCGTGACGGCCTTGCCATTGGCCTGTTCATCGTGCTTGCCGGATATGTGGGATTCAGCGGGTTTCGGCTCGCCCTTCTGCTCTGGCAACGCTTTAGCTAAGTCAATCCCCCGCTCTTAACCCTTCTCTTCTTCAACCATGACCGCTGATCCGCTTACCCCCGCTGTTAGCGAACGCATCTGTCGTCACATGAACGATGACCATGGCGATGCAGTGCTTCAGTACGCCCTCCATTACGGAGGAGTGAGTGCTGCTAACAACGCCACCATGACGGCCGTCAGCCCTGATGCGATGAGCCTTGAAGTAGACGGAAAAACCGTCCGGATCCCGTTTGATCACACCCTCACTGACAGTGAGGACGCCCACCGCACCATGGTGGCCATGCTGAGAGACATGCCGTCTGACGAAAGCAAAGGGGAATCCTGAAGGCAGTCGTTCTGACGCTTTGCTAGTCGCACTTCACGATTGCCTGAAAGACCTGTTCGTTGTGCCTTTTTGTCCGATTTGCAAGAAGGCCATCCAACCCCGTCCACAAGCGGATCATCCCTGTAGTGAGTGCACGCAAAAGCTCGGCCTTGTGGAATTTGGCCTGCGAGGCATCACTCCTGTTCGCTTCAACGCGGCCGGTTGGTATCGAGGAGAGCTTCGCCGACACATCCTGCGCCTGAGGCTCAATCAAGATTTATCAGTCCTGAAGGCCATCACCTTCGCTCTACAGCCAACCCTTCCGGCAAGGGCTCTTTTGGTTCCGATCCCCAGTTGGAAAGCGGAAAAACGAGCCAATCCTCTGCCGGCATTGATCTGCCAAAGCCTTGGACGCACCACCAAGACACTGCTGAAACGTTGTCGGCCCACCGTGGGGCAACACCACCTCAGTCGTCGTCAGCGGCTTGTGAACATGAAATCTGCCTTCGCCATCGATCCAGACCACCGATCCAGCTGCGTTGCCGCAAGGCCCACATGGATTGTCGACGACATCCTCACCAGTGGAGCCACGGCCCAAGAAGCATTGAAGACGTTGAAACATGCTGGGTTTGAGGTCAGGGGATTGATCTGTCTGGGGCGCACCCCGTGATTTAAGATTCCGTTGTCGTGAAAACGACGTGCCGGGATAGCTCAGTTGGTAGAGCAGGCGACTGAAAATCGCCGTGTCCCCAGTTCAAATCTGGGTCCTGGCATTGACTGAATCTTGATCGACGCAATGGAGTCACCTCTCCATGGGCATTGGAAGCTGTAGGCGTGCTGCCAATCGCCAACCTGCTACCTGATTTGGGGTCGCTCGTACAACGGCAGAGCCATAACAGCTAGTCGATTTCTGGACGACGGCGCCCTGCATGGATGGTGGCCACCTCTGTGATCTCCTCAATCACCAAATGCTTTCTCCAATCCTGTGAGCCATTCAGCAACTCATCAAGCTCCTCAGACGTCATTTTCCTGTCAAGACCGCCAAGGACGCCCTTGATGGCGCACTTAATGATGACCTCTTGCTCGTATGTCATAAACCAAACGCTGTAGAACCCATCTTGCTGAAGCGGTCACACCAATGGATTCCGAAGTCGTCACGCCATGCCTTGCAGACGCGAACAATCCGAGAATTGGCTCGCCTTCTTTCATGACCTCAGCAATAGAGCGATGAAACGCCTGAACCCTTGAATGAAGGGGCAGGACCCAGACCAACTCACCCATAAGGCAATGACAGAAGCAACTGCGCTAGAGCTTGAGAGATTCCCACAAGCCAAATATCATCTTCAACCGCCAAATTTTCACGCAATGACATTCTCCACAGTTGCGCATGAAAACAGTTGCGCATGAAAAACGATGCTCCTGCGTTGGCTCATGCACAATAGGGTCAGAGCACACTCAAGATCATCAGACACCCTCCCTCGGCTCAGCCATGACCAATCAGCAGCAGAGGTACTTAGCCTCATGAGTGATGTCATCAAACATCGTGTTTACTAGAGATCCATGAATAGCAAGCTAAATAAAGAACTTATTTCAAGGTCGCTCCAATTGGCAGCGCTAGCTGAGATGCAGCCAGACGACCGCATTGCGCGCATCACTTGGGACAGAATTCAAGATGATTTAGAACAAGCCGATAGCATGGTGTTTGGAATGCAATTTTGCATCGCCAACATCGCTGCATTCATCAAAACATACTTCAAAGAAACCGAGCACACCGTTGCTGCTCTTAGCTCATGCCATCAACTCATTGCATTTCTTGGATGGAATCAAGAGCAGGTCTTAACAATGGAACAGCCAAGAAAGGTCTTCATTGATTACATCAAAGATGTTGTGTCCATGTACAACGATACAAAGCAGAATCACTGCGAGAATGCACAGTGCATCCTTGCTATGAACATGAATTCCATGCTTTTACAGGACCTCGACTATGTCATGAAGCAAAGCCCTCAACGAGAACGCAGCCTTTCTCCTGCGCTGGAAACAACCGCACAACTGAGGGCACAAATGGTTCAGGTTTTTGGCTGGAACAGCTCAGTAATCTGAAGAGAACGAGGCGGCACCCCCTCTCCTACCAAGCATTCAAACAATCGGTCCCACTTGCACTGTTCCTGTTTCATCTAGAGCCTGTGGCCGATCAAAGCCTGGGGTGAGGCCCGTCGCTCGACGAAGGATGGGCAGAATAAGATGGGCGGAATAACATCAATGGATGAGACGCCTAGAAGTCCTTGAAAAACCAATAAAATCGAGCAGCCACAAGGTAAACTTGGAATATTAATTCAATCAGGGAAGCTTTAACCAAACCATATGGGTTTTCTTCTTTCGAGCCGATCTGGTCATCTTTACATTGACGGGAAGAGGGTCTTAAAGCCCCATACAGATGGACTCTTTCCATCAGATCAATTTTGCAGCGGTGATCTCTCCATTCCTTCAACAGATCGAAACATCCTCACGATCTCTCAGTGCTTCCTCGACCTCTATATCAATCCAATGGGATTGCTTCAAGAAAAGAGAGCTAAAGGGAAAAAATGGTTGCACTCCACTCTTGAGATCGAAAGGGAGTTTGGCGAATCCTTCCAAACAGAAGAAGCTCAAAAGCAGTCCTCAAAAGGCTCTCCCCATGCTTCGCCCCATCAAACGAGAGGGTGGCACTTGTTTGTCATGCATACGTTACATCGCTTTTTTTGGAAAGACTTTGACTGCATCAGAGGTTCGCGCAAGCTTGAAGAAACTGATGATTATCACTGGTGGCTTGAGAACAGCAGTGGAGACATGATCGATCTAGCGGAAGAGCAGTATCAAGCCAGCAAAATTCCTACATTGAGAGATCAAGGGAAAAAACTTAAACCATTAGGCAATCGATATTCAGCAACATCGAGGGCCATGGCCCATAGAATCACCGAAGTCTTGTCATCCCACCATTACGACCCAAGCGTTATTGATCAATACGCCAATGCTTATACGAAGCGCTAGAAACAAGCGCTAAAGCCAAGCGCAAAAACTCACTCCACCACGTCTAATCCAAGAACATTTCATCATATTCGTTCTACCAATAAAAATGATTTGGATGGATGAGCACCATTCTTGCCGCCTGAATCGATGCAAAGAAGCTCGAGGCCTGGCATCGGCGCATGAACCCTGCAGACTCGAGCGAGGCATAGAGTTGTTCGGTCCATGCACCCCTCAGAAGTGCCATGGGCCTACCCGACACCATGCCTTTCGGCTGGGGAGAGGTGGATCAGCAGCAAGGGAAACGCCTCCTAGGCGCTTTTCGGCATGACTGCTCAACCAATTTGAATGCTTGAAGGGGCAAATTGTCGAAACGCCCCCAATTCAAATCTGGGTTCTGACATTTGCAAGCAACAGTCGATGATTCGCGTACCGATCGATGACGATCGCACTTTCAATAATCCCGACGGATTTGCGATGGTGTTCGACCGAACCTGGAAGCACCTAGCCAAAGCTGAGCAATTTGCTGATCTTTCGATTGATCAACGTATCGATGCAGTCATTGAAAAGATGGAGGACCATCCCTTCCTCCAGGCTGAGCCCGAGCAAGCTCGTCAGATCGCGATTTTTAGGGTTCGCTTGCTCAACCTGGATGGAGCAAGCCACTCAAGCTGACAGCAGTTCGTCGCTCTGTTCGAGGTCTGGATCCACGCATTCTGAGGGCAGTTCCTGTGAATCGTTGACATGCACAGTTTGTTCCAGACCAAAATCCTCCGGCGCCTCCATGTCGTTGTCTGAGTCGACATGAGAATCGATCACCACCTCGAGTCGAGGCGCCTCGCCATGCGACTCATCTTTTGCTTGCTCATTCAGCAAACCGCGGAGTTGCACGAGACGGTCACTGCTATCAGCGAGCAATAAAAAGCTATCGGAATCATCAGCTTGTTCCGGCTCAACAGAGTCCAACTTCTCTGAGAGTTCGTGAAATCGCTCTTCGAGTGCAAGCAATCTGAGCGTCAAAGATTCTGCAATCTCACTGACCAAGTGCAGTTGTCCGCTCAACTGCTGAACCATGTCTTGACTAGAAATGGTCATTGGCGTGAACTCCGAGCTCATCGGAAGCCGATGGTATCGATCACAAACAACTTGTCCACAGTGATCTCAAACCTCTTGAAGGAGACGCCTGCACCAACGGCTGGTACCTTTCGCAAGGCAACGTGCTGCCATCCTCAACGCCTTTAAGGAGCAGAGATAAGATTCTTCGATCTGAGCTGTTGTGATGAACGGTGCAGCCGATTCCGCGATCAGAGCTCTGATCCAAAAGATTCAACCTGAAAATGAATGTCAACACTCCATTGGAGATGGGGTGTTGAGGATCAACCTCAAAGCTGACGACCTCAAGCTTTGGAGAGACACCCTGCTGGGCCTGAAAGAACCAGGCAACGTTCTTTTGGCCTGCGAGAGCAACCGGGATGCTCTCGATGCAACGCGCCTCACCTGGGTTGTTGGTGCTGCGATTCGGTCAACCAGCATCGACTCGTCTGAACGGATCGTCCCTTTATTGAGCGAACTGGGCGTTCCCGTTGACATTGCCAAAGCTTTACCAGGCCACTGCCCTGGCCTTGGGGCAGAGATCACATGGGCTTTTTATTTAGAGAGGCACGGCTGGCTCACCGCTTCGCCGATCATTGATGAGCAGCTTTTAAGTCCGGCCATCACGGCATGACCTCGCCCCTATCTTCCGAACAGATTCGGGCCTTAGCCCAACGAGCGCAGATTTTTGGCCTGCTAGATCGCCAATCGCTCAACAGTGATCTCAGAGCCACCCTGGCTCAAGCAAACCGCGAAGCAAGGCTCCTAACGGCGGAAGAAATCACCGCTGCTTGCCAGCACTCTGGCGTGAAGCCAGCTCTGCTGATCCAGCTGCAAAGCGAAGTTCCTGGTTTGGTTGACAGCGCTCGGGAAGCACTCCTCACGCAACAACCAGGTCTCGTACAACCCGGGGGAGCTCTTTTCCCTCAGGAGCGTGCTGATGCTTGCTGGCGTGATTGCTTTCACTTCTTAAGGATCAGCCTCTATGCCGTTGCCGCAGGCGAGACAAGGTTTACCGATCCTGCTGGGCTCGACGCCATGCAAGAGCTCTACGACATTCTAAAGGTCCCTGTCCCTGCCTTACTGGTCGCCCTCACCCAGCTTCGCGATTTGGCATGCAAGGCCTATTCCCACGCTGGGGCCAATCACGATGTGGACTTGCTGGAAAGCGCCCTAAACCACCTCATCGAAAAAATGAGCGCATTTCAGCTCGATCACACGCAGCCGATTTAAAAATCTTAAGAACGTAAAGAGAGACAAAGGAAACACCACCTCATCGGAAACATCGAACGAGAATATCGACCTTGCTCATGAGTATTAGCACCTAATGCCTCTGCCACGGCTTGACTACCCCCTCACCAGCCAAAACCAACGCGTTGGCGATCTTGGCGGCCTGGAGGCACCTCTCGATCAAACTGTGATCGCAGCAGCAGCGAACGGAGAGAACTGGACGTCTCTCACAAACCAAATAGAAAGCGCCTACAGGCAAGTGTTCTTTCATGCCATGAAGGCAGACAGAGATCCCTTCCTTGAGTCGCAACTGCGCAACGGAAGCATCACGATGCGCGACTTCATTCGCGGCCTTTTGCTATCCCGGCGCTTCACCGAGGGTTATGTGTCTTGCAACAGCAACTACCGCTTAGTTGACCAGGTTGTTGGCCGGATCCTTGGGCGCCCTGTTCATGGAGACGGTGAACGCCTGAGCTGGTCGATTGTGATTGGCAATCGCGGGTTTGCTGGCTTTGTCGACGCTGTACTCGACAGCAGCGAATACATTGATTCGTTTGGCTACGACCAAGTTCCAAACCAGCGATCAAGAGTGATACCTGGCGCTGCAACCGGTGAAATGCCGATCTACCAGCGCTTCCCGCGTTATGGGAGCGACTGGCGTGACATGCAATGGAAACAAAAGCTACAAACCCGCGATCTGTCTGGCGGCAGTGTCACTCCCGCATGGATCAAAGAGCCACCAGCTTGGGTTAAGAAGTTCTGGCTGGGTCTGGCCGTGGTTGGCAGTGTCGAAGTCCTACGCGTGCTGATCATCGTGGCAGGCTCAATGCTCAGCACCCGTTAATTGCCGTGACCGCTGAGCTTGAGCTCTCTTCTTGGCTACCCCCAGAACAAACGCTCCCTGAGGCTTTTTCCTCAGGGACGACCGATGCCAGAGGAGCGAACTGGCGAGGGCAATCGTTGGGAACCATTGATTTCAGCGGAGCTGCTCTCTGTCGCGTTGATTTGCGCGCTTGCGACCTATCTGGCTGCAACATCGAAGGCACTGATTTGCGTTTAGCCCGCTACGACAGAGCCACAATCTGGCCTGAGGGTTTTGAAGTGCGCAGCTCAGGAGCGGTTGGACCTGGAGCCAAGCTCAATGGAGCGTTCCTGAACGGAACAGACTTACGGGGCATGGATTTACGCGGCGCCTCTTTGATGGGCACCTACCTGAGTGGTGCCGATCTCAGCGGAACCCTGCTCGACGAGGTTCGCCTCGTCGGAGCCGACCTTCGTCACGCCGTGCTGCGGGGAGCCCGCTGCCGAGGGGCACGCTTCGGTGGCTGCCAACTCGACTACGCAGACTTTCGAGGAGCGGACCTGACGGATGCCGGACTTGAGGGCGTGGAGTCGATCAAAGGAGCAGACTTTTCTTTGTGCATTGGCTTAGCAGAGCAATTGGGAGCCTTGCGGGCCCGTCCTTATCTCGAGCTGGACTGCTGGAACCCAATGACGCGTAAAAACACGCGTGAAGCGCTTGAATCACTGTCCTGAACTAGCTTTCGCGACAGTTTCGGCAGCTACCACTTATCAGGCCAGCCGCCAAAGCAAAGCCAAAATGGTCATGTCACGCAACACTCCAACACAATTGATTGAGCTTTATAAAGAATCGCCCTGCTGACAAAAGGGTTGTCAGAACATATAGAGCGAACACCCAGCGAGCTCTATGCCTTTCGGTCCCGCTTCGTTACTCGGCGTTGAGCGCTTCTCCGCAGAGAGCGAAGCTCCCCTTGAACTGATTCCAGGCGATGAAGACGCCAAGAAGGAGCAAATCATCACAGCCGTGTACAAGCAGGTACTCGGCAATGCCTACGTGATGGACAGCGAGCGTCAGCTCGTAGCCGAATCCCAGTTCAAACTTGGCGAAATCAGTGTTCGCGAGTTTGTTCGCGTCGTTGCCAAAAGCGAGCTTTACAGCTCTCGCTTTTTTGATGCCTGTCCTCGTTATCGCTATATCGAACTGGCCTTTCGCCATCTTCTTGGTCGTGCTCCTGTGGATTTCCAGGAGATGCGCACTCACGCCGAACGCCTGGATAGCAAAGGTTTTAGCGCCGACATCGACAGCTTCCTCGACTCAGACGATTACCAAAACACCTTTGGTGAATGGACTGTTCCCTATCAGCGGGGATGGAAGACGGAAAGCTGCACCACCATGCAGGAGTTCACCTGGAGCTTCCAGCTTCTGCGTGGCAATAGCAGCAGCAGCTTGAAAGGCGACCTCTCAGGAATCACCAGCAAGTTGGGTGGTGCTGCTTATCAGAACCGTCCACTCGCGGTGGTACCGCCGTCCTCCATCGAGACCCAGGGCTGGAGTTTCCGACCTTCCAAGAATCTCCAAGATGCGCCTACACGCCTCGGCGTTGGTGCTGGCGACGAAGGCAAGACCTATCGGGTCGAAGTCACTGGCTACAGCGCCAACAACGTGCGCCGCATCTCTCGATACACCCGCTCAAATCGCGTGTATTACGTGCCTTTTGACAAGCTCTCTGAGCAGTTCAAACGCATTCATGCCGAAGGCGGAAAGATCGCCAGCATCACCCCCTCGAACTAACCCGAATCCTGGATTGGCGTGTGCATGCAACGCCAATCTGCCCTTCCCAGTCGCCCTGAGCGACCACCTCTCCCTTCCCTCTCCTTCAACCCCCCATGTCTGCCTCTCAAGGTTTCGGAGCCAGCTCCCTCAATTCGAACCCTGTCTCATTCAGCAGGAATCGCAATGCAGCAAACAAGCCAGCCCTGAGCAACGCTGAGTTTCTGCGCCAGTCCGGCTCCTCGACTCAGCGTTATGCCGTCGATGACGCAGCTGGGCTCGAAGCTGCGATCAATGCCGCCTACCGCCAGGTTTATGGCAATGCCCATGTGATGGAAGATGAGCGCTCGAGAGAATTGGAGGCTCAGTTCTGCAATGGCGAACGGAACGTTCGCGAATTCGTGCGGGCACTCGCAAAAACTGAGTTTTATCGCGCGCGTTTCTTCCAAGGCGTCGCACCCATGCGGGGCGTTGAACTGAACATCAAGCATTTGCTTGGTCGTCCTCCTCTTTCTCAAGGAGAGATGTCAGCGCACATCACCTTGCTAGCAAGCGCTGGTCACGATGCGGTGATTGATTTCATCGTTGATTCGGCTGAATACGCTGAAGTGTTCGGCAACGACGTTGTTCCCTACACCCGTTCATTCACGTCTGCGGCGGGTATCCCCACAAGCAGCTTTGTCAATATCGCTGCTCTTGAGCGTGGCTTTGCCATCAGCGACAGTGCTGTTGGCGCCCGCAGTCAGCTGAGCAACACACTCGCACGTGGTGCCGTTCCATACATTCAGCTTCCCAGCTCCGTCTCCTCTTCCCGTGGAGCCAAGAGCAGCGGCTCTGGAACCAATGTCAAATTCAGCTCCAAGGTGCGCAAGTCCAGCGATGGCGGCGACTCGATGCCAGCCCGTGGCGATGCATACGTGGGCTTCGGTCTTGGTCAGCGGGAACAGGAAGTGTTCCAACGCTGCCCTGGTGACAGCGCAGACCAAGTCAACGCTTTGATTCGTGCAACATATCGCCAGGTGATGGGCAATCCTCATCTCATGGAAGCAGAGAGAGCCCTTTCAGCAGAAAGCAAGTTCACCGAGGGCTACTACAGCACCCGTGAGTTGGTTCGTGGGATCTGTTTGTCTTCCGAATACGTTCGTCGTTTCTTTGAATCGAATGCTCCCTACCGCTTCGTTGAACTGAACTTCAAGCACATTTTGGGACGTGCGCCAATCTCACAAGCAGAGGTGAGCGAGCACATCCAAATCCTTGCAAACGAAGGATACGAAGCTGAAATCAATAGCTACGTCGATAGCGCCGAATACCAGAGCACGTTTGGTGAGGACACGGTTCCTTACATGCGAATCCTCTCTGAGCAAGGACGCTCCCAGCTGGCCTTCAACCGCCATCTGTCTCTCTCCGAGGGCTATGCAGCAAGCGACTCCGTAGCGAACAGCTCGTCCCTTGTCACCTCAGTCGCCACCAAGACGGTGCCCAGTGGATGGCGCACAACAACCGTCCGCAGCAACCGCAATAGCGCGATTGCTGGCTCCCCTGATCCCACCAAGAGACGGTTCCGCATCGTTGTGCAAGCACAGCCCGCAGGTGGACGCCAAAGGACTCCCAATGCCAGCTACTTGGTGTCAGGCAAGGACATGACAAGCCAAATGAAATACATCCACCGCCGCGGCGGACGGATTGTCTCCATCACCGAGGTGATGTGACCGACTAGGGATACTTTCATTCCCTATACCCAAACTCTTTGATGCAATTTGGCTTCATCCGACCACGTCTGCGATGAAGCCTTCTTTTTTTCTTTCCCCCACCACCATGACTGCCCCTTTGACCCTCACCTGCGCCGCTAATCAGGACAGAGAGCAAGCCTCCATCGTTTTGAAGGCCGCTTACCGCCAGGTGTTCGGCAACCGTTATCTGATGGAACTCGATGTCTGTCCCTCCATCGATGCGCTGTTCATGAACGGTGACCTCACCGTTCAGGGGCTGATCACTGCCTTGGCCCAATCGGAGACCTATCGGCGTTACACGCTCGAGCCCAACAATCCCTATCGTTTCGTCGAACTGAACTTCAAGCACCTGATGGGACGTCCTCCACGCAATCAGGCTGAGATCAGCGAGCACGTCAACAGACTTGCCACAGAGGGATTTGAAGCTGAGATCGCTAGCTACACCTACAGCGACGAGTATCTCAAGAATTTTGGGATCGACACGGTTCCCTATGCCAGAACAGCCAAATCAGTGGTTGGCGAAACCACCGTTGCGTACCAACGCAATATCGCTATCGACCCCGGCTTCGCAGGTTTCGATGGGAGCAAAGCATCGGTCCTGCTCACCAGCATTGCCTCCAACACCAATCCCACAGCAGCTGGAACTCGTAAGGCCGTGGGTGGTGGTGGCCGCTACACGATCATTTGGACCTCACGGGTTCAGCTAGGAACGGCTCGCCGTTCGGCCCAGCGATCGGTGGTTAGCTACAACTCCTTGTCCACAACGATTAAAAGCATCCAAGCCCAACGCGGTCGCATCATCTCTATTGCGAATGCTTAACCCTTAGGGGAATCTGCTCATTGAGCAGATCGAATCGGTCATGATTGGGGCCTGGTCGTTCACAGGCCCAATCTGGCGTTCTCGCAGCCAAAGCCGTTAGCTCCTTTAATTTCTCAAAACGACATGCCAATCTTTAGAAACACCTCCAACCGAAAGAAATCAGGAGAAAACGAAAGTTTTCATGATTCGGTTTCTGGCGTTCCAATGGCCATGTCGATGATGATTGATTCCATGGTGAATATGGTGCATATCAATCAACCTCATCCGGCTGCCACATCGGCAACGATTGATGCACACCTGAATGAATATTGAGACTTTCGTTCAACAAAGCGAAGGCAAATGGCGCTCGATGCGCTCTGGGCACTCTCTAGCCTTCCAACAATTTGAAGATGTGCTAAGTGAAGTAGAGATCAAAAATGTCGATCCCTCTTCTAGCAGTATTCAAGAATTAATCGAATCATCAAACTTAGATTCTAAGGCAACAACAACCTGCCCATTTCAAATGGAATGGAAAGCAGAAAGTGATTGGGAGCCAGACGATCCCAGCGATGTCACATCTGGATCTTGCCTCCTCGTTCCCATCGCCATCAACGAGACCGAAGGAAAAATCATCAGGAGTGTAGGGTACGCAGAATCTGAATTCGCAGTCTCGGATTATCAATTTCTCGAGGATGGAACCTTCTTACTCAAAACACAGTACGAGCAATCCATTGCAGAAGAAAGGATTTGGTTTGTCTCAGAAAACGTACGCTGTCGGTCCTCCGTCCTTCGAACATCTGCAGGCTCAGGAATCCTACAAACTTCATTTGCATCAGAAGTAAGACGCTTAAACATTCAGTAACTACATCAATAATCGATGAGCTCTAAAGAAGCATTATTGAGATTTGCCAAAATACTGGCTGGACATTACAGCAATTTTGAGCAATCTCAAGACAACCCAAAAGATTTCGCACATATCAATATCTTTTTCAGACCACTACCTTGGGAAACGCTAAAAGGTCCTGGCTTCTATTCAGAACAAAGTTACGACCATGACCTATGGAGCCCTTACCGGCAAGGGATTCATCGCCTCACACAAATTGAAGACGTCTTTGTTGTTGAAAATTTTGGATTTGCTGATTCAATAAGACTCGCTGGTGCAGGACAGCGTCCTGAATTGCTCAGCAGCTTAAACGTGGAGTCCCTCAAACCACGCTGTGGATGTGATATGCATTTTCACGAAGTGAGAACTGGGTGTTATCGCGGTGAAGTAGAGCCAGGTCACAAGTGCCTGGTCCCGCGCGATGGGCAATTAACCTATCTGATCAGCGAGGTTGATGTAGACAGCACAACTTGGGTTAGCCGTGATCGCGGTTTTGATCCAGAAACCCACGCGCAAAAATGGGGATCCGAACACGGACCCTTAAAATTTAAACGAGTGGCATCCCTCGGCGACTCTCTAAACCTCGACTGGCTTCGATAAGATGGTTGATCAAGCAAGCATGTGGTTTGGATGTCCGCCATAGATGCGGAAAAACAATTAAAAGCTTGGATCCGTTCGCAACACTTGATTTGTGTTGGAACAGATTTTATTTTCGAGACTGTTGATCAAAGTCTACTCGAAAAGTTTGAGCGTTGTATTGAATTACTTGGTGGCAGAATTCGTTCCGTTTCAGCTGCAGGCAATTGGCCAATGGGACCAAACCGAACATTCAAAATTCTTCGGGCCAATGCCCCAGTCCCCCGCCCAGGGGGAGAAGCCATTGTGACCTATTGGGCAAAGCGCGGAACATCGCAAACTCGTTATGCAGAAATCAGCTAAATAAATTATTCGTCAAACCAACCAAACCAGGTCGGCTTGGAGAAGTCCGATGCCTTGTTCCAACGACGTAATAATGTCAACGAATCAACCGGAAAGCCCTGTGCGTTCGCAAGTTCAATCACTACATCCTGATCCCGTGCAAACTTCACTTGATCCTTTAAATCAGGCCTGCTTTTAAGCATCTCAATAAAAAATTCTAGGGCCGCATCTCGCTCAGCATCTGTGAGGCGCTTCTCTTGCTGAGCAACAGCATCCGCGCGCTTAAGCCCATTTTGATCATCGGACTCAGAGATGGAGGCAAAATTGGCCGTTCCCAACAACCCCTCAGAAAGGGTGCCTTCCATTAACAAAGGACGCCAACGCGACAGTTGCCTAAAAGCCCAACTCCAATGGGCAGGGTCGGCAAGCTGAAGCAACTCTAACTCTGCATCGGTTGATTGAAGCCAATCCATCGCAAGATGCCTTCCCCATTCAACCAATGTGATTGAGAAGCCCCTTATGTTTGCATAAGCGACGAGATCATAATGGGTGGCAAGAGGCTTAATTCCAGTTGCAATGCCGTGACCATCAACGACAGCTTGAACAAACCGATCAAGTTCAGATGATGCCATACTCAACACTCCTCAATCCAAAGGGCAAAATTAACTTTTTCGCAAATCATTTGTAGAACAATAGGTCCACCAGGACACTGAAGCGTTCTCCATGGAATACCCAGCCGAGTTGTACCAGAGTCAACAAGAATCTTTGGAGTCCGCGTTGCCTGCTCAAGTGGGATTAACGATCCGGAAAGCGGGCTATCAAAATCCACGAGAAGTTTTTTGAGATCCTCGATACTGGAAATAGTATTCAGAGCATCATCCAAATCAAATGATTTGACAAAGCGGTTGATCTCGCTCAATGCAGAAGATGCGGACGTCACATTCATTCACCAATGAGGCTGACCACTACTATAGAGAAAAGGATCAACCCGAGCCAAAGGCTCTGATCTCGTCGGGCATTAAGACAAATGCCGGCATCAAAATCCCATTCTTCCCTGTAGGCAATGAGTGAGCGCTTTGACACATTATTTTCGGGAATGAGTGAGGAAAATGCTCTGAATCTCATTATTACTGATCCAAACCAACTCGACAATCCCGGTGTTAAGTACTTAGCCGCATCACGCCTTGGAGCTTGTACATCGCAACAGTCTCTTGATCGATTGATTGAAGTTGCATCAAAGGAAAGCGATGACCTCTATGAACGAATCACCCGCCGAAAAGCTCTTGAAGCTCTGGGCAGACGAAAACAAAAGGCGGCTCTCCCTGTCTTAATTGAGGCCCTGACTGACAAAGATGAACCAACGGTCGTTAACGCTGTTGATTCCATTGCACGCATTGGCGCATCACTCACCGAAACACAGCAGCAGCAATTACTGACTGCACTGAACGGTCCTGACAACCAAAAGCGTGCCGTTATTCAGGCCTTTACGCGTCTGAACCTTCCTGACAGCAACGATGTGATTGCGGAACTGCGCGCAGATTTGAATCCTTTAGTCGCAGGGGCGGCCCATGCCCACGCCCTACGGCTAACCAATCGAGACGAAAGCTTGGGGCCATTGCTGAATCAATTACAAGACACCAATCCAGGACGACGCAGAGCAGCAGTCATTGATTTAGGCGATGCCCAACACTTGGCGGCCTTAGAAGCGCTCACCCGCTGTCCCGTTTCCATGCCCCTGAGGGCTAAAAGCGCATTTCTCATCGCCAAGGCCCAAAGCAAAGTCAGCCGCAACGCCAGCAGCAAAGCCAAGACGAACGCCTTCCTGGAAACGCTCCTTCAAGATGATCCGCGAACGCTTGCCCTCGATCCTCTGTCTCCGATTCCCCCGGAAGCTCAGTTAATACGCGATGGCCTGCAACACCGCGATGAAGCCCGTCAATACGCGGCAGCCAAAGCGTTGTGCGAGATGCCCGCTGCTGAACGCCTTGCTCTCATCGACAACCTTGAAGAGCATCAGGGAAGCGACTATGGAGTGCACTATCTCTTAGCCAGCTGCGTTGGTCTGCTCGAGCTGCATGAACGAAGCGACCTGGTGAGAGGAGCCCTACAAGAAACCGGCCCTCAATACTCCAAATCAAGAATCGCGGCCGCTTGGAGCTGTCTTCGCCTTCGCCTGGATGACCAAAGGCCCCTGATCAAAGAACTCGCAGCAGAACACCCCTGGGAGCCCCTGAGATGGTCGTGTAACCGGGTTCTGGAGAAAATGAACTGAGGTTTTTTATTTTCTTTATGTTTTAAGTGAAAACTTGTATTGAGAAGCCAGAGAAGAATGATTCTCAGCTGGCAGATGAAGGTACGGTCCCGTTGTGATGCATCGCATCTAAGTCCCCCCTCTTGTAAGCATTTTATTATGCTCGACGCATTCTCCAGGCAAGCTGTATCCGCCGATTCCAGCGGCAGCTTCATTGGTGGCGACCAGCTCTCCGCACTTCGCTCATTCATCTCTGAAGGCAACAAGCGTCTCGACGCTGTGAACGCCATCACCAGCAACGCTTCCTGTGTTGTGTCCGACTCTGTTGCAGGTATCTGCTGCGAGAACACAGGTCTGACAGCTCCAAACGGTGGTGTGTATACCAACCGCAAAATGGCAGCATGCCTGCGTGATGCTGAAATCATCATGCGCTATGTCTCTTACGCACTGCTGGCAGGTGATGCCTCCGTGCTTCAGGATCGCTGCCTGAATGGTCTGCGCGAGACCTACGCCGCATTGGGCGTTCCTTCCGGATCCGCTGCACGTGCTGTGGCCATCATGAAGGCATCTGCCTGTGCCCACATCACCAACACCAACAACAGCACTGGCCCCCAGCGCAAGATGGCTGTGACTCAGGGTGATTGCAACGCTCTGTCTGCTGAAGCTGGCTCCTACTTCGACATGGTGATCAGCGCCATCAGCTGAAGCTCATCTGAGATTTTCAACCAAACACATCTCTAAAATCAATGAAGTCTGTCCTGACCACCGCCATCGGATCCGCTGACAGCGGATCTCGCTTCCCTACCAGCTCTGACCTGGAAGCTGTACAGGGTTCCCTGCAACGCGCTGCTGCCCGTCTCGAGGCTGCTGAAAAAATCGCTCAGAACTACGATGCGATTGCTCAGCGTGCTGTTGACGCTGTGTACACCCAGTACCCCAACGGCGCCACCGGCCGCCAGCCTCGCCAGTGCGCGACTGAAGGCAAAGAGAAGTGCAAGCGCGATTTCGTGCACTACCTCCGTCTCATCAACTACTCCTTGGTTGTCGGCGGCACAGGCCCTCTCGACGAACTGGCTATCAATGGTCAGCGCGAGGTTTACAAGGCCCTCAGCATCGACCCCGGCACCTACGTTGCTGGTTTCACCCACATGCGTAACGACGGTTGTGCCCCTCGTGACCTGAGCCCCCAGGCTCTCACCGAGTACAACGGTGCACTTGACTATGTGATCAATTCACTCGCCTGATTCTCAGCCGAGTTTTTCATCCATAACGATTTGGGGCGAATCATTTCGCCCCTTTTTTATGTTTAAAAGGGAAGCAATCGCCACTGCTAAATAGAATCACTCGTCATCGCCTTAGCTCGAGCAGCAACAAAAGGATGGGGATCAACGGCTGAGCATTCAAGGCAACGGTCCCTGTCCGAATCGAATTTCGAATCAGACAAAAGCATCAAAACAGCATATCTCACCTCCCAAAAAGGCATCGAATCAGATGACAAGAGTTGAATGAGCCTTTCTTGTTCAAAACCAACTCCCAATCGATACGTTGACAAGACTGCAGCAGACTTCGATTTCATGAATTGCGGACGTTGAGATAAGATTGCTTCATTTAAGATCTGTTCAATAACAGGCAACGCCTCCTTAGGCCAGTCACAACGACTTCCAAACAACTTTATAAAAAAATAGTGTGCACCATAATCATTATGAGCTTCCTCAGTCCAACGCTGATGAAGCAGCGGCCATATTTCAACAGCTGATCGATCACAGAGAGTTTGGAGGGCCAAATAACAACGACTAAAATCCGTTCCAAAAAATTCTTGAATCAGAAATTCATTTGCAGGAGCTTGATCATATTCATGGACTAATTCCAAATCACTAGGATGATCATTAAGCAGAGCATCCACAACTGAAACCAGCGATAACTCACTAAAGATCAAATCCCCTTCTGGCCAAAGCGCACGAAGCGCCCGCATTCTGAACACGGGAGACACTGGGGCCTGCAAAATAGCAGGAAGTAAATCTCTAGCACCACAATCAATCGCATCCTGAATTCCAGACTGCCGATCCATCTGATTTGGCAGCAAAAAATGCTGTTGGAGCACATCGAGACGATCACAGGAGGCGCCCAACTTGATGCAAGCACTGATGGCGGCGCCACGAACTCCGGGAGTTTCACTGTCCTGCAATGGCTCGATCACCCCAGCAGCAGAGGCCACTTGAAGACTCGCCAAACTCTGGATTAGGACACGTTGATTTTGATCAGAACGGGACACCAACGAAATCATGGTTTCGTGTAATGCATCAACTTGGCAATCAAGTTGAGCGAGAGCCCATGCTGAATTCTCAACAAGATAGGGATCATCACTATTCAAACAACGACCGATTGCAGGGATGGCGTCCTGACATTTCAAGCGGCCTAAAACTTCCACAGCCTTACGACGCGCCAGACGCCTCGGCTGAGACTGGTCCTGATCGTCAACAAGAGCCAACAATGCCTGCTCCGTGGATTGACCAGGAAAATTGAGCAGATGCGCAGCCGCCATGTAAGGGTCGCTCTGCGACTCCAACTGATCGATTGGCGTCAACAGCATTCGGATGGCGTCAGGCTGCGTCAGTCCAGGATGGATATTGTCGAAAGCACCACTCATCGCTGTCGCCACCTTTGGGTCTTAATCCACTAAGTCTGAAGGATGCTGAGACAAGCGACGGCCAAAATCAATCTCTAACGAAAATTAAGCAACTCTCGCCAAAGGAAAAAACTGCGAGAGGCTAGTGAAAGGTTCGATTCGCACACATGGGCCCTACACAGTCTTCTTCCGTCTTAGTGAAAACCACGATTGAGCAGGGCTCTCGTCTTTCCTCTCAACAGGTGATCAGAGTCCCGCTCAAGCATCTTGCAAGAACAATCCAGGCAATGCATAGCAAAGGCTTGTTAATCGAATCAATCGACATGGGCTTCGGCGCATCCGCAGGATCAGGCCTCGGAGGAGAGACGTCCCAAAAGAAAGCAGCTTCTCCCAAAGCGAACAAGACTGAGACATCAAGCAAAAGCTCGTCCAAGCGATCTAGTCGTAAGCGCCGAAATTAAAGAACAAGCGACTGATCAACCCTGCTGATCAATCACCTGAATCACCCCATCTGCTGGGCGCCCCGAGATCAACCCGCTCCAATTGATTGCGATTAAAAACGCATCAGAGTCGTTGGTCTCAACAACATCAACCCCCCAGCCTCCTTCCTGAAGGGGGGCACCGGGATTGCCGGGGCTGTCTTTGCGGCCGCCCAAAGCCATCACAGCATGGTTCGTGCCATGACCCATGCTTTTTCGAACAGCACGCCAAGACGAGCTGAGACGTTTTGCAAACGTCTCAGGATCGAGAGATGATTCGATTTTCAACTTCCAATGAGGATGTGTCAGCGCCTCTACTGAGGTGAAGGAAGCGTCTTCATTCTTCAAAGCAATCGCAAGCTCCTCGAAGCCAAGGGCAGGAACACAAGAATCTTGGACTTGAAGATTATGAGAGAGAACGTAGCTAGTCACACAAATCTCGTTGCTTTCTTGACCATAGCGATCGAACGAGGTCGATAATGGACTATCGCGTTCATCCTCCAGTGTCACACCCTTCAGCTCAGCCCAATAGCTCTGATCAAATCCAACTGAGTGGAGAAGAAGCAGCGCAGCTTGCCGAAGGACTTAAGCAACAGTTGCGCCAAGGAGAAATACCTGCAGGCGACAGTGATGCCATCGAAAAAATGGTGGCTGGATTAGGTGATAAACGTGGCTTATTACGACTTACTTTTGCGGAAAGTTTGGGTGCGGTCGGCAGCGCTGCCGTGCCCTCACTTTGCATTGCGATGCGACGGCACGAAAACGTCACCGTTCGTCGAGCTGCTGCCAAAACGCTGACGTTAATTAATGACGTGAAAGCACTACCCGATCTCCTTGAAGCTCTCTTGGAGGATCCAGATCCTGTCGTCCAAGGGTCTGCAGTGGGTGCCATGGCATGCATTGGTGCAGCGTCGGTTGATGGCCTTCTTGATGTGCTCATCAACCCTAAAAGCAGTCAAATGCAAATTGGACTAGCGAGTTGGGGGTTGTCTTTTGTTGGAGCAAAAGCACCAGAAGCCCTGCGCAAAGCAGCCTGTTCAGAACATGCACAAGTGAGAACAGCCGCCATTGCAGCACTGGGGGATCAGATCCAACAACTTGACGATCTTGACGCCCGTGAACTTCTGCAAAATGCCCTGAAAGATCCAGAAGAAGAGGTTCGAGCCGAGGCAACCACATTGCTAGGGAAGCTTCATGACACCAACTGGGGAGCCCCACTCCTACTACCAATGTTGCGCGATCAAGATGCTCAAGTACGAAAGAATGCAGCACTTTCACTCATGAAACTTAGGGATCCGCAGGTGATCTCGAGACTTCGCACAGAACTTGAGCAGGAACAAGACAGCAGCGTGATGACCATTTTCAACCTTGCAATCAATCAACTATCTCGCGACGAAAATGATTAATCGATTTCAAAGCCTCAGCGATCATTTTCCCCTGGCATCACCTTTGGCCAATCATCCGACTTAAAGAAGCATCGACGGTCTCACGCGAGAGTGGATCTGTTTCAGGGTCAGCCAAAATGTCTCTTAAGCACTGTTCCGCCGCAGGATCTGGAATTTCTGCTAATGCCATCGCTGCAGACTGAATATGAGCAATATTGCCACCCTTACAAATGCGAATCAAAAGAGGGAGTGCTTGCGTGCCCACTTGGCCCAATGCCATCACGGCAGACTGAGAAACAACTGGCGAGGCATCATCGAGAGCAACTTCTAAGAGAGACATCGCCTCGGAGCTGAAGTCTTGCTCTGGATAGTTTGAAGCGATCTGCGCATAAGCTTTCACACAACTTGCCCGCACCGTTGCATCGGTGCTCTGAGCAAACAAGTCAGCTAGGGGGTGCAGAGTCGACACTCCAAAAGCACCTAAACCACGCACCGCGGCGCGGCGCAAAGAAACATCTGGTTGATCGAGTAAAGACAACAAGCGTGGAACAGATTCTTCCGGCCAATCATCAACCATTGCTGTATAAGCCTCTTGCTGAATCCTCGGATTGGGATGGGCTAGATCAGCGAAGAGATCATCCAATTCACGACGCTGGTCATTCGAAGAAGCCATGAAATCAAAGCAATGAAAGACGCTTGAAACCCATCAAATCGTCCCTATAAATCTACTAGAAAACCAATCCACTTCATCGCTAGCTTGGGAAGTGGCATAAAAAAAGGAGGCCAATTGGCCTCCTTTCGTTCCGTTTAAGGACCTAAACCAACGTCTTCAGGAAAGAGCGTTGATGGTGTAATCGAGGTAGGACTTGAACTCGTTCAGAGCCTGGGGGCTCATGTCACGAGGTGCACAAGCGCGGTCACGGGTGTAGGTGAGAGCTTCCACGTAAGCGGAAGTAGGCAGACCTAAGCCGCGGTAAACCTCACGAGCACCAGCGATGCCCCACTCATCGAGAGGGCCTGTACCACCAACAATCAGGCAGTAGTTGATCAGGCGCATGTAGTGGCCCAGATCGCGGTAGCACTTGTCCACCTTGGTCTGGTTCTCACCAGCCTCACCGGGCTGCTTGAGGTAGGGATACTTGTTGAAGCAAGCATCACCAGCTTCTTTGGTGACTGCATCGAGACCAGAAGCCAGCTTTTCAGCAGCTTCAAGACGGGCAGCAGCACGCTGGATGTTGCCTTGAACGGCTTCGAGGTCGTTCTGAGAAGGGAAGCGACCTGCTGCATCTGCAGCAGTCACAACGGTCGTGACGACGGATTTCATCGTTGAGATCCTTTAGATGGAGGTTTGCGTTAAAAAAAGAAAAACCGGATGACTCAGCTGATGGCGCTGATCACGCGATCGAAGTAAGAGGCAGCCTCAGCAACCAAAGCAGAGCAATCGCCCTGGATGGTTTCCATCTTGCGGAACTTGGTGCCACCCAGTGCGGGGGTGTTGGTCTCGCCGATGTGCGCAGTCGCTGAAGCCTTCATGATGGCAACAGCGCGGCCTGCGGACTGTGCAGGTACACCAAGAGCGATGTAGGTCTCTTTCAGACCATTCAGGCAACGATCGTCGAGGACAGAAGCGTCACCGGCGAGAAGTGCGTAGGAGATGTAACGGAGAACGATCTCACCATCACGCAGGCAAGCAGCCATGCGACGGGTGGGGTAGCAGTTACCACCGGCCTGGATCAGGCCTGTGTTCTCACAAATCATGCCTGTCACTGCATCGGAAACGATGCAGGAAGCATTAGATGTAATTGCGTTGACAGCGTCAAGTCGCTTGTTGCCTTCGGCAACGTACGAACGGAGAGCAGCGATGTCGCCAGCACCAACAGGAGCGGTTTTGGCGTCAGCGCTCAAAACTGAGCGGGAGAATGCGTCGAGCATTGGGAGCCGGACTAAGGGAGCTTGAGGCCTAAGACTTGATAGGGAGTCAAGAAAACCTGACGTATCCGTTTCGTGGTCGAAAGCCCAAACAACTTAAGGGGCGCAAACTGGGGGGCCGTGCGTTTTGTGCAGATCACGCAAAGGTTCGTCACCGTTTTGAGCTGATCACTGAGAGAGCCTGTCCTGGAAAGGGTTCTAATACCGAGAGAAGTCCAAAATCCTTCTCAACCAGCACAGGGAGGGGCAGTATTTAACATTTGCTTCAGATTTAAACCGCTATCTCCAGCAGTTTTCCAAGCAAACCCCTCTATTACCCTTTCCAAAACCCTTGAAAGGCGATGGCTGAATCATCTTTGAGCGAACTTCAAGAGTCGATTGAAGAGCTCACGGCCTACATGGAACGGCTACGCAAAGATGTGATTGGCATGGGTCAAAAGCTCAAACTCCCTCAGAAACGCATCGATGCCTCCATTGCGGAGCACCCAGAGCTTCAACGTCTCACCCAAATCCTTCATCAACTCGAAGAACAAGTTCGAACGGTGAAAGCCTCCAATTAATGGAGACAGTCCCTACCTTTCAGTCGAATGGCCCTATGACAGTGAGCGACTCATCTTCAGAGGTCATGAGTGCTGAGGGATCGTCTCTCCCGACCGACGGGTTTGAAACACCCATGACGATGACGGCATTCCTTGAAGCCAGTGCGGGCATCTGGATGATTCGTCGCGTGGTCCATCACCAAGACCATCAAGATGATGAAGATGGAGATTCCAACCTGATCGTTGAGCCCTTCGGCCCTAATGACAACAGTGTGGCCGCTATTTGCGCCGCTCTGGGTGTGGACCCCTCCCGAGGCTGCGGAGGTGCACGTTTCTGGTGGGAAAGCAATCTCAAACTGAGCGATCGGAGTGAGGATCGTGCAGCGGCTCTTGTGAATGTCGTGAACCCTGAAGATTCAGCAAAAGGGTTCCTCGTTCGAGACAAGGGATACGTCGAAAAACAACCTGTTCTGAGCTCTTACTGCTTTGCTGAAGATGGAGTGCTAACGATCACCACCCGATACGACACCAGCGTTGGCATTGAACGTTGCTGGTTTGTGACCGACCAGCTGCGCATGCGCGTGAGTTCCGTACAAAACCTCGACGGCGTCACCATGACGACTTACTGCACAGAGCGTCGTTGCCCTAGCGACGCTGACATTCTGGCCCTTGCCAGGCACACCGCAGAACGAGAGATCTGAAATGTTCGACCCCTTTCTCGAAACTCTGCATCAAGACATCAAAGCGAGGGGAGGCCAGACCCAAACCATCTCTCCTGAATTCGAATTACAGCGATCTGAGCGCAACGCCAGCACGATTCGCAGCTGGTTATGGGACGTTCCGGGCTTCCGGCGTTGGCGTGTCACCCGTCTCGATGCCGGAGAGAGTCTGCAGGTCCTCAACTCCGTGGCTTATCCATCCCATGACCTCGATCATCCAATTCTGGGAATCGATCTTCTTTGGTTTGGCGCGCGTCAAAAGTTGGTAGCGGTTCTTGATTTCCAACCCTTGATTCAGGACGAGGGGTACCTGAAACGCCACTTCTCAGGCCTGAAAGCGCTCAATGAACGCTTCCCTGAACTGAATGGGGAAGAAACGATGCGTTCCTTTGACCCCCATCAATATTTCTCTCCGTGGCTGTTGTTTTGCAGAGGGGGAGCTGAGCAAGCCCACGAATCACTCCCACAGGCCTTTGATGAGTTCATGAAATGTTTCTGGGAGCTGCATGACACGGCCAAATCCGTTCCCTCGCAGCTACCGCCAGACGAAGTCGACAGACTTCAAATTGCCTATGACGTCTACAGCGCCGAACGGGATCCTGCTCACGGTTTGTTTACCAGTCATTTCGGGAAAGCCTGGTCTGACAAATTCCTGCACACCTTTCTCTTCCCTGCTGCGTTATGAGCAACTCACGCCAATCCAGCCTCGACCCCATTCAATTAGAAGGATGGCGCTGGGCACCGTTTCTCGATCAGGCCATCGATCAACTGCTGCCGATGCAGCCGACGGCATACCCGATTGAGCAGACCTATCTGCATAAGAACAACACCGGTGGCTCCAAGACAAGGCCGTTCAGTGCCACCACCGAAACCTGGGGATGCAGCACAGAAAAGCTTCGACAGGTCAGAGCCGCATGCGTGGAAGCCGGTTCAGCCGCTTCCGTTCTCAACCTGGTGATGAATCCCAGAACCAGCTATGACCTGCCTTTTTTCGGCGCCGATCTCGTCACGCTTCCAAACGGACACCTCATCGCTCTTGATCTTCAACCAGCCCTTAAATCGGACGCGACCCATACCGAGCACGTCTGGTCAAGGCTGACGCCGCTGTTTGAGCGCTGGAGACGAGAGCTTCCCGATGGAGGCCCCATCCCTGAAGAAGCTCAGCCCTTTTTCTCGCCCTGCTTCCTTTGGACGCGGTTACCGCTTGGAGATGAAGGGGATGCGCTGATTGAAAAGGCTGTGATGCCGGCCTATCTCGACTATCTCCATCTCTATTTGGATCTGGTCAAAGAAGCGACATCCGTGAGCTCAGACCGAGAACAAAATCTCTTAAGCGGACAGCGGAAGTACACCGCCTACAGGTCTGAGAAAGATCCCGCCCGCGGAATGCTTGGACGCTTCCACGGGCCCGAGTGGACCGAAAACTTCATTCACGGCGTTCTATTCGACCTGGAGTAGGGGGAGAAAACGCCCTGGGCAGATGGCCTCTGCCACCTGGGGAGTTAAACATTATGAACAGCTGTCGGGGGCGACAAGCCTCTTTAGTCAGAATCAGTTCCGACGGGATGGGCACAGCTTCCGTGCCGTCCTCATCCAGGTCTGAAGACTTTTTCCCCTCCAGACAGTTCCAAGGAGTTCTCCCATGTTCGACGCCTTCACTAAGGTTGTCGCCCAGGCCGATGCCCGGGGCCAGTTCATCAGTTCCAGCGAAATCGATGCCCTGTCGGCAATGGTTTCCGACAGCGACAAGCGACTCGACTCTGTGAGTCGTCTCTCCAGCAACGCTTCCACAATCGTTGCCAACGCTGCTCGCCAGCTGTTTGCTCAGCAGCCTGCATTGATCGCTCCTGGTGGCAATGCTTACACCAGTCGTCGCATGGCTGCTTGCCTTCGCGACATGGAGATCATCCTGCGCTATGTCACCTACTCAGCATTCACAGGTGACGCTTCTGTCCTCGATGATCGTTGCCTGAACGGTCTGCGCGAGACCTATTTGGCTTTGGGCACACCAGGCGCCTCCGTTGCAGCTGGCGTCAGCTTGATGAAAGAAGCTGCCCTGGCAATCGTCAACGACAAAGCCGGCATCTCCTCAGGTGATTGCTCTTCCCTCTCCAGTGAAATCGGCACCTATTTCGACCGCGCTGCTGCTGCAGTGGCCTGATCAGGCATAGCCGACTCGACGATTCAATCCCTTTTCAACAATGAAAACTCCCCTCACCGAAGCTGTAGCAGCAGCCGATTCACAAGGCCGCTTCCTCAGCAACACTGAAGTTCAGGCTGCTTCTGGTCGTTTCAATCGCGCCAAAGCCAGCCTCGATGCTGCCAAAGGTCTCACCGCCAAGGCTGACTCCTTGGTGAACGGTGCCGCTCAAGCCGTTTACACCAAGTTCCCCTACACCACTCAGATGCAGGGTTCGAACTACTCCACCACCAGTGAAGGCAAAGCCAAGTGTGCCCGTGATATCGGTTACTACTTGCGCATGATCACCTACTGCCTGGTGGCTGGTGGCACAGGCCCCATGGACGATTACCTGATCGCTGGTCTCGATGAGATCAACCGCACCTTTGAGCTTTCTCCATCCTGGTATGTGGAAGCCCTTAAGTACATCAAGGCCAACCACGGTCTGTCTGGCAATGCCGGCACTGAAGCCAACAGCTACATCGACTACGCCATTAACGCTCTGATCTGATCTAGATCAATCCAAGAGTTTTTGGTCAAAAGGGGCCCCATCCAGGGGCTCTTTTTTATTGTCAAGCAACTCCTAAAAGCGGAACATGACGCCATCCGTACGCCGTTTTGTTCAGCAGATTTGTGGTGAATACAGCAACCAAGAGCAGGCATTCGAAAATCCGCCTTTTTTTGCTCACATCTTTCTGCGCTACACACCTCTCCTCCACTTACAACCTGGATCGATTTTGCTGGAGCAGACCTATGCCGTAGATCCCATCCATCCCTACCGCTTAAGGGTCATCAGAGCAGAAGAACGATCCCCAGGAGTGATCAAGCTCTGGAACCACACCTTCCTGGACCCGGATCGCTTTGCAGAAGCGACGTTTGATCCAGATTGTCGAGGACAAATTCAAGACAAGGATCTGATCTCCATGGATCAATGCCATTACCAAGTCACAGAGGTTGATGGCGGCTACCGCGGTGAAATGGAACCGGGATGCCAATGCATCGTGCGACGCGATGGAAAAGACACGGTTTTAGTCAGCACCTTTCATCTCAAAGGTGATGCTTTAGAAACACTCGACCGAGGGCATGACCCGGTCACCCATGAACGCTGCTGGGGATCCATCGCGGGCGAGTTTCGGTTTTTACGCACCAGAACATGGGACGAGGAAATCCCTGCGCAATGGACATAATCAACACTCCAGCTGCAGACGCTGCCGACCACCCTCCCCTCAGTGAAGAGCAAGTCATCAGCAATTTGCAGCAAGAATCAGATCTATCCGACCAGTACTACGCCGCATGGTGGCTCGGAAGGATGCGCAGTCGACATCCCCAGACAGTGCCCCTGCTCCTGAAAACCCTGCAAACTTTTCAGGAGCATCCAGACGATCAAGATCGTCGCGGGGTTGCACTCAATGCCATTCGCTCTCTTGGTTGGCTCCAAGAGACCTCGACGTCCGACATCCTTTCAGGCCTCCTTCAATCCAATGACTACGGCATCCGAGAAGCAGCCGCACGCAGCTTGGGTTCGATGCAAGCCCCCAACGCCGTAAAAGCGCTTTGCTCCCTTCTCGCCAGCGGGCCAACCATCGCTGGCCAAGAACGTCCGAACTCAGCTCTGTTGCAAGAGCCCTGTGAAGCCATTCTTGAAGCGCTTGGATCGATTGGCAGCAACAGAGCCGACGTGCTGAATGTGATTCGTCCCTTTTGCAACCACGCTCGAGCTTTGATTCGTAGTGCAGCGTGTCGAGCGATGCTGCAGCTCACCCAAGACGGGCAATGGGCCCAACAATTGGAACAACTGCTCAACGATCCAACACCGCTCGTTCGCCGTGGAGCGCTGCTCGATCTCGGGGCCACAGGATGGCTCCCCTCCCTTCCAGCCATTCAAGCCACCGCCGCTGAGAACAGCCTCAAATTGGTTGCCTTACGTGGATTGGCCGAACAATCTGGCGATTCCAAGGTTTTGGATGCCATGGATTCACTGCTGTGACGCACTCCGACCTTCTAAGCAGCACGATTCGAGAGCTCGATCGTGCCCGCACAACTCCAGATCTGATCCAAGCCACCCGATCGCTATCGACCCTGAAGGATCTCAAGGCAGCGCCAAAACTGATCGAAGTGCTCAGCTTCAACAACCCAGCGGTGGGAGCGGTGGCGATGGGAGGACTGATTGCCCTTGGCCCTGATGTGGTGCCGATCCTGCTTCGCAATCTCAATGCCCATGATTACGGCGCTAGGGCATGGGCGATTCGCGCCTTGGCCGAACTGAAGGATCCTCGCGGCACCGATGTGCTGATTCAGGCCCTCCAACAGGACATCGCCCCGAGCGTGCGACGCGCCGCGGCCAAAGGTTTGGCCGCCATCAGTGGAGCTTCGATCCATTCGCCAGACAGAACAGAGCGTTGTCTTCAGGCCCTGATTGACGCAGGGGAGGATGGAGAGTGGGTCGTGCGCTACGCCGTGGCCTACGGGTTGGAGTTTTGCCTCCTCCATTGCAGGCTTCTTGGGAGCATTCGTGATCAAGCCAGCAGCACGCTGAACATCCTTGCGGGGGAGTCTGAAGAGGTGGGCGTGGTGCGTCTCAGGGCAAAGTTGGCACTGCAACGCCTGAAGGCCTCATGACAACAAAGTTGCTGTTTGTCTGTCTTGGCAATATCTGCCGTTCACCCGCCGCTGAAGGCGTGTTTCTTCACCTCATCGAGCAGAGAGAGCTCACGGACCAGTTTCTTGTTGATTCCGCTGGCACCGGTGGGTGGCATGTGGGCAATCCAGCCGATCAGCGCATGCAAGCAGCCGCCATGCGGCGAGGGATTCATCTGCCCAGTCGTGCCCGCCAACTCGAACGCGGCGACTTAGAGAGCTTTGATCACGTTCTCACCATGGATCGAGACAACTTGCGCAATGTGACCAGCATGGCCAAAGAATTCGGCCTCAGAAGCACAGCCCAGATTCGCCTCATGCTCAGCCATGCGCGTCGGGCAGACACGCTCGAGGTTCCAGATCCCTATTACGGAGGGGAGAGGGGCTTCGAACATGTGCTCGATCTACTCGACGATGCCTGCGAAGGCCTTCTAGACGACCTCTTGGCTCCAACCACTCAGCGCTAACCGTTAGGCGGGGTTGGCCAGACCTCTTCCGCCACCCGACGACGGAACAGATCTTCCAAGGCATCAATCACTTGGTCGATGCTCATGCCATCGCTGATCAACTCGATGGCATCGTCGGCCTGAAGCAGGGGCGCCACCTCACGGGTGCTGTCAAGGCGATCGCGTTCAACAATCTGTGCTTCTAGGTCAGGCAGAGCTGGCACCTCATGTCCTCTCTCCTCCAAATCGAGGGCACGGCGTCGAGCGCGCTCTTTCGGCGTTGCAGTGAGAAACACCTTGAGCTCTGCATCCGGAAACACTGCAGTGCCAATGTCACGACCTTCAGCGACCAGACCGCCCGCTGCGCCCATGCGCTGCTGCTGGGCAGTCAGCGCAGCACGGACACAAGCATGGGCCGCGACCGCTGATACCGACGCCGTCACCCGCGGATCGCGAATGGCATCGGTGACCTCGTGGCCATTGACACGCACCGCCTGCACACCTTGCTGCAAGGGCGCAAGTTCTACCTCGAGATCCTGCAACACAACGTCCACAGCCGCAGAATCCGCAGGATCAATTCCCTGCTCGAGCACCAACCACGTCACGGCGCGATACATCGCTCCCGTATCGAGGTAGACCAGTCCGAGGCGCTCAGCAAAGGCCCTGGTCACCGTGCTTTTACCAGCACCAGCAGGACCATCAATGGCAATGAGGGGAGAACGCGTCATCAAAAAAACATGATCAATCAGGCGAGTGCTGCCACATCGAACAGCAGCTGCAAGCAAATTAATGGATGCGTGATGGGGCTGGGAAGGCTGTAAGAGCCAGGGGTCAACAACGTCGACGTATTCCACTCCGAGTCCTCCCTCCTCAAGATGACGGCGAACTTGACCAGGGTCCGGCGACATGCCGCCACTCAAGAACGCAGATTTCGCATCGCGTAGAACCTGGGCAAACAACACCCCTTGCTGGCGCTCATGAGCGTTGAGGTAGCGGTTGCGTGAACTGCTAGCCAGACCATCACCATCCCTCACGGTGGGCACACTGCGCACCCGAACCTCCAAGCCCAAGTCCACCACCATGCGGCGAAGAATAGTGAGTTGCTGCCAATCCTTTTCCCCCAAAAACAACTGATGCGGCCTGGCCAATGCCAACAAACGGCAGACCACTGTGACGACACCATCGAAGTGACCAGGCCTTGTTGATCCGCACAATCGTGACTGCAACGATTTCGGCGCCTGAACCCTCCACGATTCAGCCATCCCACCGGGGTAAATCTGCAGCTCGTCTGGACACCAGATTGCAGAAGCACCAGACA
>Ga0208543_1000025_pt1 | contig 48272 bp, 51 predicted proteins | sample DEB08_DNA_14_FD_185497 | JGI IMG/M metagenome (GOLD analysis project Ga0208543, IMG submission 185497) | Aqueous microbial communities from the Delaware River and Bay under freshwater to marine salinity gradient to study organic matter... | ecosystem: Environmental > Aquatic > Marine > Coastal ...
CCGCCATCGCTCCGGAACAGCTCAGCAGCAGCGGTCCGCAGGTTTGGGGATCCACAAGCAGTTCGAGCATGGCCTGATCGTCCTCGGGAGCGCCGCCGCTGCCTGCGCGAGCAAGGATCACTTTCGCTGGATGGTCTTGGCTGGGATCGAGCAACGACCAGGCCCTGCGGTTGGCTGGCGCCAAGCTGCTCGCGTACTTCTCTTTCAAGAGCTTTAAGGCTCCAGGCAAGGCGGGAATCGCCGAGCCGTCGAGCACCACTTGCAGGTTTTGGCAGCTGGCCTGGAGCATTTCACCGAGATGGCCCAGCAGGCCAAATCCAGTCACATCGGTGCAGCTCAGGAGCGTCTCGGGTTCAAGGCTGATCAGCGTCTGCAGCTGCTCAACGATGGGGTGCTGGCTCGTCCCCATCTGCGCCAAGGCATGGTCGAGATCCTCGGGTTGGGCGGCACCGGCCATGGCCGCGGCAAACAGCACGCCTGTGCCGAGTGGCCGGGAGAGCAGGAGCTGATCTCCCGGCTGCAAACCTCCTTTCGTCCAGGGGTGAGCGGGGCGTTTGCCATTCACAGTCAGGCTCACTTGTAGGCCGAGCGACAGAGGGGTGGGAGCCTCGGCGCGAGCCTCCAAGGTGTGTCCGCCAATAAGCCTGGCCCCTTGTGGCTCGAAGGCAGAACGCAGTCCCGATAGGGTTTGGCTCAGCAGCTCCCGCTGCAGCGCAGCGGCTGTTTTGGGCAGGGTGATCACGGCCATCGCGGAAGCCACGCTGGTGCCACAGGCCCAGAGGTCAGAGCTGGCGTGCAAGGCGGTGAGCCGGCCATTGAGCCATGGATCACTGATCAAGGCAGGGAAGCCGTCCACGCTTTGCAGCCAGTCGTTGCCAAGGCTGGCGGCGTCTTCTGGCGCCGTGCCAAGCGATTTCAGCCCTGCTGCTTCCAGGGCTGCTTCCAGGGGGGCGGCGGGGAGCTTGGCCGCGCAGCCCCGGCAATCCATCGCTTTGGACTCCATGGCGGGAGCTTGATCAAACCGCTTCATGAACTGGCGGTCGATGCGTTGTTTCCAGCGCCAAATCAAGGGGTGGGGACCGATTTGAATCCCTCCCCACAGGGCCCAGGCTTGGGGGCAGCCCTCTGGATTCACCCCGCCCAGCAGTTGCAAGGCCCGGCGTTGAGGCCGCCATTGACGTAATCGATCCCCTTCACTGGCGGCACGGAGATTGTGCGCCAAGGTGGTGGCAGCGCGAACGGCCCACACGCCAGACGGGGGACGGGGTTTGTCGGCTACGACCGCGCAGTCGCCGGCCGCAAAAATCGCTGGATGCCCCAGCACCTGAAGGCTGGCCAGAGTGCGAACCCGGCCGCTGTCTGGGCAACAGGGCAAGCCGCTGGAGCTCAGCCATTCAGGGGCTTGGCTTCCCGTGCAGCGCAGCCCTGGCCCGGAGGGGTTGAGAGCCGTGCTCGGCAGCACGTCAATCTTGAGCTGGCTGAGGCTGGAGAGCAGCTGGCTCGGTACCGTTTCGGGCCTATGGAGGAGTTGCAGCCTGCGCTTGGGCCAGCGCTGCCGCAACGCCATGGCCACCTCCATGGCTGCCAGGCCGCTGCCCAGGAGTTGGAATGGAGGGGAGGCCTGGCCCTGGGCCGAGTCCAGCGCTTCCAGGGCTGGTTTCAGAGGCTTGATCGCAAGCAGAGGACCTGGATGTGTGCCGCCTCCGACGTTGATGCTGAGTTGGCTGAAGCTCAGGGCGGGCCGGTCTCGCAATTGCAGCTGCTGTTGGCTCACGTCCACACCGGTGATCTCGGCGATCACCAGCGAAACGCCGGCCCGATCGCAGAGGCGGCGGAGGTCAATGGCGATCTCAGAGCGTTTGTAATGGCCGGCGATCAGGCCGGGAATCATCCCGGAATACAGCGTTGAGCTCTGCTGATTCACCAAGGTGATCCATCCAGCCGGTCGCCGTTGCGGATGCATGCACCAAGTGAGAAGCACCAGGGCGTGGCTGTGCCCACCACCCGCCAACACGAGATGCTGAGGGCTGGTCAGCGGCATCCATCTCCATAGCCATTCGGATTGGCCTGTTGCCAAGCCCAGCCATCCCGGCAGATCTCGGCGAGCGAGCGTTGCGTCCGCCAATGGAGCTGTTGGGCTGCTAGGGCTGGATTGGCCACGGTGATCGCGGCATCGCCAGGACGCCGGGGCGCGATGCGATAGGGGATCGCTCGCTGGCTGGCCGCTTCCATGGCCTTCACCACATCCAGCACGCTCGCTCCCTGCCCGCTCCCCAGATTGAGGGTGAGCAATTGGGGATCAGCACTGAGAAGGGAATGCAGCGCTTCTCGATGACCTTCGGCGAGGTCCATCACGTGGATGTAGTCGCGCACTCCGGTTCCATCCGGCGTCGGCCAGTCATCACCAAACACGGTGAGTTCCGGCCGGCGGCCCACGGCCACCTGCGTGATGAATGGGAACAGATTGTTGGGGATGCCGTTCGGGTCTTCGCCAATTCGGCCACTGGGATGGGCGCCTACGGGATTGAAGTAGCGCAACCGGGCGATCCGCCAGCCAGCGCCGCTGGCTTGGATCGGTTCCGCTGCACCGCTGCAGCCGGCTAGATCGGCGAGAAGCTCTTCCACGGCGTGTTTGCTGGCGCCGTAGGGATTGATTGGTTGGATCGGGGCTGTTTCCGGAATCGGTACTTGATCGGGGTAGCCGTAAAGGGTGGCGCTACTGCTGAACACCATGGTGCGGCAGTGGTGGCTCTCCATCGCTGAGAGCAGTCGCTGAGAGCCCACAACATTCACATCCCAGTACCGAAGTGGCTGTTGCACCGATTCACCCACAGCTTTGAGTCCCGCGAAATGAATCACCGCCTCAATCGGCTGGCCGAATGTTGTGGCGCTGGCGAACAGGGCCTCCAGGCATTGGGCGTCCCTGATGTCTCCCTCGACCAGAGTGAAGGCGTTAGGTGCCTTGATCAGGGTTGGTTGATCACGCTGCAAGCGAGTGCCTGCCAGTTCGCCAACCCGTTCCAGAGCGACCGCTGAGCTGTTGCTGAAATCATCCAGCACCAATAGTTGATGGCCAGCCTCCAGCAGCACAAAGCAGGTATGGCTGCCGATGAAGCCGGCTCCGCCCGTAATCAGCAGCTGGGCCATTGGTCCATCCCTGTCCCCCAGCATTCTGAGGGGGATAGGGCCCATTCAGGTTGTGAAACGGCAGACTGCCTTTGGAATGGTGATGGCGCTGTGAATCAGCTGCAGACGTTACGCGGCATGGTGGATCTGCTGCCGAAGCAGACGAGACATTGGCAGGCCGTGGAGTCTGTGGCACGCGAACACTTTCGCTGCGCAGGCTTAGACGAGATTCGAACGCCTCTGCTCGAGTTCACGGACCTGTTCGCTCGGGGTATTGGTGAGGCCACGGATGTGGTGGGCAAAGAGATGTACACCTTTGTGGATCGGGGCGACCGCTCGTGCACCCTGCGTCCAGAAGGCACCGCCTCTGTGGTGAGAGCAGCCCTCCAGCATGGTTTGCTCACCCAAGGAACGCAGCGCCTGTGGTACGGGGGTCCGATGTTCCGTTATGAACGTCCTCAGGCCGGCCGTCAGCGCCAGTTTCACCAGATTGGCGTGGAATTCCTCGGGGCCAGCAGCCCCCGTAGTGATGCTGAGGTGATTGCTCTGGCCTGGGACCTACTTTCTGCTTTAGGGATTCAAGGTCTCAAGCTCGAGATCAACAGCCTCGGTACTCCTGAGGATCGTCAGCGCTTTCGCACTGAGCTGGTGGGCTGGCTCGAGCAGCGCGTTGAACAGTTAGATCCAGACTCCCAGGAGCGCCTCAGCACCAACCCCCTGCGCATTCTTGACAGCAAAGACAAGGGCACCCAGCTGTTATTGAACGAGGCTCCAACGTTGTTAGGAGCCCTCAGCGAGGAGAGCATCCATCGCTTTGATGAGGTGCGCGCCCTGCTGACCGCGCTGCAGATTCCTTATCAACTCAATCCCCGCTTGGTGCGCGGTCTCGATTACTACGGCCATACCGCCTTTGAAATCACCAGCGATCAACTCGGTGCCCAGGCCACGGTCTGTGGCGGTGGTCGTTACGACGGCCTGATCCAGCAGTTGGGTGGCCCCGCCACACCCGCGATCGGCTGGGCCTTAGGGATGGAGCGGCTGTTGCTGGTGATCGCCGCTGCTGCGCAAGCCGATCCAGGTGGACCTGCCGCCCGGCTCACAGCAACCTCAGCGCCGCTGGTGTATTTGATCAATCGCGGCGAGCAGGCGGAGCCTCAAGCGTTGACCTTGGCCAGGAAATTACGGGCGGCAGGCCTCGCTGTTGAGCTGGATGGCTCGAGCGCGGCGTTCGGTAAGCAGTTCAAGCGTGCTGATCGCTCAGGGGCGCCATGGGCTGTGGTGCTTGGCGATGAAGAGGCTCTGGCTGGCCAGTTGCGGCTCAAGTCCTTGCGGGGTGACGGTGAGGAACAGCAACTCAGCTGGGAGGACGCCCTGTCTTACCTGACCAAACAGCGATAACCTGCCGAGATTAAAGACGGCGCCATAGTTTCTCCGATGAGCAGCAACCCCTCCATTCGATCGATTTGCTGTATCGGCGCTGGCTATGTGGGTGGACCCACCATGGCAGTGATCGCCGATCGCTGTCCGGAGGTAAAGGTCACGGTTGTGGATATCAATCAAGCTCGAATCGATGCTTGGAACAACAGAGATCTTTCCAAGTTGCCTGTGTATGAGCCAGGCCTTGATGCGGTGGTGGAGCGGGCGCGCGGCCGCAATTTGTTTTTCTCCACGGCCGTGGAGGACACGATTGCCACGGCAGACATGGTGTTCATCTCCGTGAACACACCCACCAAGACCAAGGGCTTGGGAGCAGGACAGGCCAGTGATCTGCGCTGGGTGGAAGCCTGCGCGCGCACGGTGGCGAAGGCTGCTGTGGGCCACACGATTGTGGTGGAAAAAAGCACCCTTCCGGTGCGAACGGCGGAAGCGGTGAAGGCGATTTTGGGCTCTGTTGATGCATCGGCGGATCTGAAAACCTTTTCGGTGCTCTCCAATCCTGAATTTTTGGCAGAGGGGACGGCGATTCGCGATCTGGCAAGCCCTGATCGCGTCTTGATCGGTGGAGAAAACGTTGAGGCGATCGATGCTTTGGCAGAGATCTACAAACAGTGGGTGCCTGAAGAGAAGATTCTGCGCACCAATTTGTGGAGCAGCGAGCTGTCCAAGCTCACCGCTAATGCCTTTCTTGCGCAGAGAATTAGCTCGATCAACTCTGTTGCAGCCTTGTGTGAGGCCACCGGTGCGGATGTGCGCGAGGTGGCGAAGGCGATCGGCACCGATCGCCGAATCGGACCCAAATTTCTGAGTGCAGGCCCTGGTTTTGGGGGCAGCTGTTTCCAGAAAGACATCCTCAATTTGGTCTATCTCTGCCGTCACTTCGGCTTGCCGGATGTGGCCGACTATTGGGAGAGCGTGGTTCTGCTCAATACTTGGCAACAGCACCGCATCGCCCGCCTGGTGGTGCAGAAATTGTTTGGCACGGTCACTGGAAAGCGCCTGGCAATTTTGGGCTTTGCCTTCAAGGCGGACACCAACGACACGCGCGAGGCCCCAGCGATTCGAATTTGCAGCGATCTTCTGGAAGAGGGGGCTCAGCTGGCCATTCATGACCCGAAGGTGGATCCGGAACAGATCAGCCGCGATTTAAAGCTGATTGCAAGCAGCGAACCGCAGGCGGATGCCGGGCCAACGCGTGGGGCCTTAAGTGGAGAGGCAACCTGGTGGCCCAGCACTGATGTGGCCTCAGCGCTGCAGGGTGCTGATGCCGTGCTGATCCTCACGGAGTGGCAGCAATACCGGGAGCTGGATTGGGCAGTCCTTGCGCCTTTGATGCGGAAACCAGCGTGGGTGTTTGATGCTCGCGGGGTTGTCGACCCGAAACAAGTTGAATCTGCAGGCCTAAATGTTTGGCGTGTTGGCGAGGGTGAGGCGTGAGCCCGTTGTCATCTCAGTTGTCTTTACGACCGATCCTGGTCACAGGTGCGGCTGGCTTCATTGGATCCGCTTTGTGCGAGCGACTGCTCCAACGCGGCGACCGTGTAATCGGCATTGACAATCTCAATGATTACTACGACCCAGCCCTGAAGCAGGCACGCCTTGCTCGCATCGAGGCGCAGGCCGTGCCAACCGCTGGAGCTTGGCGTTTCCAACGGCTGGCCTTAGAAGACGGCGAAGCCTTGCTCAAGCTGTTTGCGAAAGAGCAACCGCGCGTGGTGGTGAATCTTGCCGCCCAGGCGGGTGTTCGCTACTCGCTGGAAAATCCAGCTGCCTACATCCAGAGCAATTTGGTGGGTTTTGGCCACATTCTTGAAGGCTGTCGACATCACGGCGTTGAGAATTTGGTCTATGCCTCGAGCAGTTCGGTGTATGGCGGCAATCGCAATTTGCCGTTCCACGAACAGCAAGCGGTGAATCACCCCGTGAGTCTCTATGCGGCCAGCAAGAAAGCGAATGAATTAATGGCGCACACCTACAGCCATTTGTATGGGTTGCCAGCCACTGGCCTGCGCTTTTTTACTGTTTACGGTCCATGGGGCAGACCGGATATGGCTCCAATGTTGTTTGCCAGGGCGATCTTGGCGGGCGAAGCGATCAAGGTGTTCAATCACGGCAAAATGCAGCGTGATTTCACCTATATCGACGACATCGTGGAGGGCGTGTTGCGCTGCTGCGACAAGCCAGCTACGTCGAATCCTGACTTTGATCCGATGCAGCCTGACCCGGCCACTGCCGCTGCCCCCCATCGCGTGTTCAATATCGGCAACAGTCAGCCCACCGAACTGCTGCGTTTTATTGAGGTGATGGAGCAGGCGTTGGGCAGGGAAGCGATCAAGGATTTTCAGCCGATGCAGCCCGGTGATGTGGTGGCCACGGCTGCAAACACGGAGGCTTTAGAAGCTTGGGTTGGCTTTAAGCCTTCAACCCCGATTGAAGAAGGCATCCAACAGTTTGCTGATTGGTATCAGCATTTTTATCAACCGTAAAAGCGTTTCCCATCCACCCGTTTTTGTTGGTGCCTGCGGGCTTGCTTGCGGGTGTATTCGCTCACGGTTGGATTGGCCACGCTGGGGTCAACATGGGCCACCTGCTCCCAAAGATGCTGGGGCGCCCAGCGCACGCTGTATTGATCAGGGGAATGTTTGATGATGTGGCACCAATGGTTGCTGCCGCATTGTTCGCAGAACAACTCCTCAAGCCACTCGTTACTCAACACAAACACTGGATAGGCATTGATCACGAGTCGCGCCGTTTTGGCGGTCATGCCCCGTTGCTGCAACGCTTCTGCGCTCAATAAATGCAAAAAATATTTTTTTCCGTTGCCCCGCAGAATTTGGTCCTGGTGGACCGGGCAAACAAGCTGCCTGCCTTTCGGTCGCCTGTTGCGACGGGACTTCTGGGTTGGATGCTGATCAACTGAACAGGTCATGCCGTAACAGCCTTTTCTGTTAGTACTTCAAGTGTACGAAGAGGATCAGCGCCAGGTTGTGTTGTCTCGCACCTTGTGATCGATCAGAACCATGCATCAAATTAGTTGGTCTCGTCTTCCCCTGACGACGACATTCCTTGATGAATAGATGACAATAAAAAATCCCATCCACAGCAGTGAATGGGAATCAATGAAGTCAATGTTGAATGGTGGTTAGGCAGAACCAACGCCCACATAGGAGCCGTAAAAGAACAAGCCCACAACAAAGATCACTGCCATGCCCCCTGCTGTGGCAACAAGCCAGAGGGGAAGGGTGCCTTCAGTCCAGCGTGACTTCCAAGCAACTGCTGGTCGGCCATCGGGGAGACGATCTGGGATACGACCATCAGGCAGATTAGATTTCTTACCGCTCATGATTCAGTCCTTCAGTTGAAGAAGTAGCTGGAGAAAAGGATTCCAGTCGTAAAAACAATCAGCAGCCCTAAGTAAAGGCTGGTGCGGTTGAGTTCAACCGGGAGATTGTTCGGGTTGGGATTGCGCTCCATGGAGATTTCGTTGGGTGATTAGCGGCGAATAAACTGCATCGCAGCTAGGGCACCCAAGAAAAAGACTGTGGGAACACCCAAGGTGTGCAAAGCAAGCCAACGCACCGTAAAGATTGGGTAATTGCGAGGCGTTGAGGTGGCGGGAGTCTGTGTCATGGCTTATTTCAAGCGCAGGTCGAGTTCAGATTTGCCCTCATAACGCTGGCTCACAACGGGAGCTTTGCTCTCAGAGGCTTGGAAATAAGCATCTGGACGAGGTGTGCCGAAGGCGTCATAAGCGAGGCCTGTGGACACAAACAAGAAACCTGCCAAGAAAATGGATGGCAAGGTGATGGCATGAATCACCCAGTAACGAATACTGGTGATGATTTCAAAAAACGGGCGTTCCCCGGTGGAGCCGGCAGCCATAGCGTCGGGCGTATCAGCTGATTGATCTTAGGGCAGCTGCCCCAAACTCGCGCTGCTCAAACCGCACTGGTTACAGAGCGTTGTCAGAGCAGCTGTCGAATTCCGTGGATCAGCTGGTCGCCGACCAGCGCAGAAGGTTTCCGCGTTCGCCGAGAAGGAAGGCATGGAACTGATTGCCGCTGTGATCGAACACGAAACGGTTGAAATTCGTGGGGGTCTGGTTGGCTTCAGGATCCCGCTCCCAGCTATCGCCGTTGTCACGACTCACCAGCAAGGTTCCATTGCCGCCACCTGCCCAAATCGCACCGTCATCGGACCAGGCCATGTCCATGTAGCCGTAGCCATTGGTGATCGGGATGATCGCCTTGCTCCAGTTCTCGTTGTCAACGTCGTCTTCGTTGAAACGAATCTGAGCGCCTCGAGCCACCATCCAAAGCTTTCCATCGGGTTGGTAGCCGATGCTTTGCAGTCGCTGACTGCTTACTCGCTGGTGGACCTGCCAGACGTCTTGCCCAGGGGCCCATCCGGCATAGAAGTTGCCCAGGCTGCTCACGCTCACATACCCCCCCCCAGGGCCGCGGCGTAGATCGCGAATCGCCCCTGCGGCATCACTCACTTCCGCTTCCCAACTTCCGCCTCCGTCACTGGTGCGATACACAGCGCCAACATTGGTGGCTAGTTCGGCTGTGTTGGGTCCAAGCGCCGTAATTAAATAGGGCTCTCCGGGAAGTTTCGTGTCAAGGAAGAGCCTGGTCCAGTTGTTGCCACCATCGGTGGTGTGCATCAGCAAACCAGGCTGACCGGCAATCCAGCCATCGTCACCGTCGAAGGCAATGCTGATGAGGCGAAAATTCTCTTCTTCTGGAAGATCCAAGCTGCGTTCATTCCAACTGGCGCCGCCATCATTGGTCTCAAGAATCAGTCTGTTGCTGCCTACCAGAAATCCGTGATCGGCGTTCGTGAAGGCCACATCCAGAGGATTTCCCTGGGTGTTGAGGTCGATGGCTTGCCAGGGGCTGGACTGTGCCATCGGTAATCGCGTGGTGACACACCCGCCGAGACCGAGGCCGATGCAGGCCACCAAGACAAGGTTGAAGAGAGGGGTAAGCAGTTGCTTCATTGGGATCAGAGGGGGTCTCAGCGCAGGGAATAGAGGGAGAGGAAAAATGCAAAGCCGAGGGCTAGCCCGCCAAAAATCAGTACATTTTTTTGGCCAGGAGTGAGGCGGTTAACTCCAAGACCGAAATTAAGGTTCTCTTCAAAGCCACTGGCCTTGGAGCGAGGCCCGATATCGGTAAAGGCTCCGACCCTGCTGCGGCACACCGGACAACGGAAGCCGATCGGGTCGAGATCTTCAAAAGCCGTGCCGACAGCGATCCCGAGCTTCTTGACCCCTTCATCGGGGTCGTAGACGTAACCACAGCTTCGGCATTCGAACCGGTGCGTGCGTGGGTCGGTTGGTTCGCTTTCCTTGCTGGCAGGAGCCTCGTCTTCCGTCGCCATGGCTTCAGGCGCCACTGACACCTCTGCTGGGGGGTCAACTTCTGCGGGAACTTCCGCTGATGGGCTGATCTCGTCGCTCACCGCTCCTCTTCCAGGTGACAAGACTCTATCGGCGTTGGGACGTTGAACGACAGAGGTGGTCTGCGAATGCCAGACTGAGTTCCACAAAGGGGCTGCCTCAATGTTTGTGCTGCCGGGTTATGACGCATTCCTGGGGTTCCTGCTGATTGCAGCAGCGGTGCCGGTCTTGGCGTTGGTGACCAACAAGCTATTGGCTCCACGCAGCCAGGGCGGAGAGCGTGAACTCACCTACGAATCCGGGATGGAGCCGATCGGTGGAGCTTGGATTCAGTTCAATATCCGCTACTACATGTTTGCGCTTGTTTTTGTCATCTTCGATGTCGAGACGGTCTTCCTCTATCCCTGGGCTGTGGCATTCCACCGCTTGGGATTGTTGGCATTCATCGAAGCCCTCGTTTTTATTACCATCCTGCTCGTGGCATTGGCCTATGCGTGGCGCAAAGGCGCCCTCGAGTGGAGCTGATTGATGACCAACCCCATCACTATGACTTCAACCGGCGATAGCCCTTCGATTCAGTCCCTTCGCGACCTTCGCGAAGCAAGTTGTGGGCCCGTTGGTGGTGCTGCAGACGGGTCGCCCACGGTCACCAATGACCTCAGTGAAAATGTCATCCTGACGAGCTTGGATGATTTGCACAATTGGGCTCGTCTCAGCAGCCTTTGGCCCCTGCTGTACGGAACGGCCTGTTGCTTTATCGAGTTTGCCGCTCTACTCGGTTCGCGTTTCGACTTTGACCGCTTCGGACTGGTTCCTCGCAGCTCACCCAGGCAAGCCGATCTACTGATCGTTGCTGGCACGGTCACGATGAAAATGGGTCCTGCCTTGGTTCGTCTCTACGAACAGATGCCGGAACCGAAATATGTCATCGCGATGGGAGCTTGCACGATTACGGGGGGCATGTTCAGCGCTGACTCCACCACCGCTGTTCGTGGCGTCGACAAATTGATCCCGGTGGATCTTTATTTGCCCGGATGTCCGCCACGCCCGGAAGCAATTTTTGATGCGGTGATCAAGCTGCGCAAAAAAGTTGGGAATGAGTCGATCAGTGATCGCCGCCAGCTCAAACAAACTCACCGCTATTGCACTGTGGATCATGCAATGGTTCCGGTTGAGCCGATCGTGAATGGTTCTTACTTGCGCGCTGAGACGCAGGTGGCAGCCCTGGCCGCTGGAACAGGCGTTCCGATGGCTGCCCCAAAGCAAACTGAATCCGCTGAGCCCGTCTCCTCCGGTACGTCCTCATGAGTCCTAACTCTCCCGAGAAGCAGTCATCTGCAGAGGTTCCTGTTGCTGCATCTCCTCAGCCGGGGCCTGTGAGCCAATGGCTGAACAAGCAAGGCTTCGACCATGAGGCCCTCGACGCCGACCATCTCGGGATCGAGCAAATTGGCGTTGAGGCTCTCTTTCTGCAAGTGATCGCTGCTGCCTTGAAAAGCAATGGTTTTGATTATTTGCAGTGTCAGGGCGGATATGACGAGGGCCCTGGCGAGAGGCTTGTCTGCTTCTATCACTTTGTGGCGATGGCTGAGCTCATCGACGGCAAGAGAGACACCCTGCGTGAAGTGCGTTTGAAGGTGTTCTTGTCTCGGGAAGGAGAACCGAGTCTTCCAAGCCTTTACGGGCTGTTTCGTGGCGCTGATTGGCAGGAGCGTGAAACCTTCGACATGTTTGGCATCCATTTCGAGGGCCATCCCCATCCCAAGCGTTTACTGATGCCTGAAGACTGGACTGGTTGGCCGCTTCGCAAGGATTACGTGCAACCCGACTTCTACGAGATGCAAGACGCTTACTAATTAAGCGTTTTGATTGTCACGCTTATGCCGCCTGTAAAAGCGCATGACGGCTAGGGCGAGACTGCGAGGATCGTGGCGGAGTGTTGCGGTGGGGCGGCTCCCTTGAAGGGGGGCTTGCATCACGTCAAATCCTTCTTGTTGCAACTGCCTGCTGTCGCAGATCACGGGTTCTGCGCCCAACTTGCGATAGTGAGCCAACAGGGCAGATTCCCCGATGGGCTCCTGAGCAAGCACGCAGTCGAACAGGCGTTTGCTCACACCGAGCGAAGCCAATTGCGCTTCGATGGCGCGAAGGTGACCACTCACATCCAACCCATCCGTTTCTCCTGGTTGGGTCATCAGGTTGCAGATGTAAAGCCTGGGCGCGCGGCTGCGTTGAATCGCCGTGACCAATTCAGGCACGAGCAAATTCGGGAGAAGGGAGGTGTAGAGACTTCCTGGTCCCAACAAGATCAAATCGGCATGGGCAATGGCTTCCAGGGCTCTGGGCAACGCCGGTGGCTTTTCCGGAAGGCATCCCATCCGCACTATCGGACTACGAGCCTTGCCGATCGCCGATTCCCCTTCAATGCGGGTGCCGTCCTCCAGTTCAGCCCAGAGACGGACATCGGCATTGGTGGCAGGGACCACCTGGCCCTGAACGGCAAGGACGCGACTTGAGGCTGTGATCGCTGTTTCCAAGCTCCCCGTAATGGCGCTGAGGGCTGAAAGAAAGAGATTGCCAAAGCTATGGCCTTCCAGGCCGCTCCCGGCGGAGAAGCGGTATTGGAACAGACGGGTGAGCAAGGGCTCTTCGGTGGAGAGCGCTGCAAGGCAGTTGCGGATGTCGCCTGGAGGCAACACACCGAGTTCGCGACGCAGCACGCCACTGCTGCCTCCGTCATCGGCAACGGTCACGATCGCAGTGATGTGGCTGCTGTAGCGCTTCAGCCCACTCAGCAGGGTTGATAAGCCTGTCCCACCACCAATCGCCACGATGCTGGGGCCTCGATTGAGGCGACTTTTGGCCCGCAGTGCATCCACCAACACCGTGTCTTTTTCCGGCGCTAAGGCCTGTTGGATGGAGCCAAAACTCTGGCTCTGCCCCCAGAGCAGCAGCCCAATGCCCAGCAGAAGAACGAGAGGGCCCGTGATCGCTCCCGGTAGCACCCTTGTGATCCAGCCAAGGGCTTCTTGGATCGCCCAGAGCATCCAATAGATTGGTTGCAGGTCTGCCCAAACGGCAGCTCCTAACAGGGCTAAGACCAATCCAAGCCCTGATGTGAATAGCCAACGCTTCACCACCAGGCCGGGTTGCAACCAGCTCATCGCTCTGCGGGAGCGCAGCATCAGATCGCGCTGCCGCTCCGCCTGCATGGCTCGGACGCGCTGACGATTTCCGCGGCGTGGAGGGCTGGTCAAAAGGAATCAGATGCGATGGCGTCAAATCCATCGGTATGGGTGAACTGTACGGAAGTTGACCCTGATGACCATCCTTATACGGCAATCCAGGCAGGATGAGTCAACGTTCAGCCTTCAGCCCTTTGGTTAACGCGCGGGATTCCTCGTTCAAACCCGTTGTCGAGATGCGAGATCTCACGATGCAATGGGGTTCCCACCCGGTGCTGGACGGGGTGAATCTATTGATGAAACCCGGAGAGAGAATTGCAGTTGTGGGGCCTTCTGGAGCAGGAAAATCCACGGTCTTGCGCTTGTTGGCTGGTTTGCAAGTGCCCACATCCGGTGAACTGAGGTTGTTTGGCGAACCTCAGCCCTACCTGCGCCTCGATCAGCGCCGCCCGCCTGATGTTCGGCTGGTGTTCCAGAACCCAGCATTGCTGGCCTCCTTAACGGTGGAAGAAAACGTGGGCTTCCTCTTGAACCGGCTTGGACGGATGGGGCCGGCCCAGATTCGAGAGCGCGTCATGGCCTGCTTGGAGGCCGTGGGTCTGTATGAAGTCGCCCATCAATATCCCGGCGAGCTCAGCGGAGGGATGCAGAAGCGCGTGAGCTTTGCTCGCGCTTTGATCGACGATCCAGACCGCGATGAAGCCGCGATGCCTCTCTTGCTCTACGACGAGCCCACAGCAGGTCTCGACCCAGTCGCAGCGACGAGGATTGAAGATTTGATTGTGAAAACCACCACCGTGGCGCAGGGGTGTTCGGTGGTGGTCAGCCATGTGCACAGCACCATTGAACGCACGGCGAAGCGCATCGTGATGCTCTACGGCGGCCGCTTCCAATGGGACGGAACCGTGGACGATTACCGAACAACCGATAATCCCTACGTGGTTCAGTTCAGGACGGGTAACCTGCGCGGACCGATGCAGCCTGCTGAGCACTGAATTATGCGTAGGAGCGTACGTGAGGGGATTGTTGGTTTTTCCGTGATTGCCGCAGTGGTTGCCTTTGCGGGCACCATGCTTTGGCTCCGGGGAGAGCGGGCCTTCTCGAGGACCTGGAGTGTGACGGCCGATTTTCAGGATGCAGGCGGATTGGCGGTTCGCTCCCCTGTGACCTACCGCGGAATCATGGTGGGGAATGTTTCGGACATCAAGGTGACGCCCGAGGCGGTGAAGGTGTCGATTGAGATCAATCAAGATGACCTTCAATTAACGCTGCCTGTGCAAGCCACTGTGGCTTCAGCATCGCTGTTGGGTGGGGATTCCCAGGTGGCCCTCAGCAGTCTTGGCCCGCCCCTGAAGAAGGATGCACCGATGCCTAAATCTGCACGCTGTAAGGGCCAGGGGGTTTTGTGTGAGGGCGCGACGATTCAAGGCAGCGAAGCTCCCAGCATCGCAACCATTACCAACTCACTCCAAGAGATTTTGGAACAGGTCAAGAAGGAAGACCTGGTTCCCAAATTGGTGGGATCGACCCAACAATTTGATGCCACGTTGACAGATATTCAAAAGCTTTCAAATCAACTCACCATTGATTTAGCGAGGGCTGCGCCCACGATTTCCAACCTCAATGAAGCCACGGCTCAGGCCGCCAGTGCCAGCCGTCATATCAACAACGTTGTGAGCGCTTTCGACAATCCCAAAACGATTACGGACCTCAAGCAAACGGTGAGCAATGCTCGATCGTTGACGGCAACCTTTGATGAGGTGGGTGGTGATGTTGAGAAACTCACGGCAGACCCCCAATTCATGGCGGCTGTGCGCAGCGTCACGATTGGTTTAGGGCAGTTTTTCAACGAGCTCTATCCCGCCAGCACCCCGGATGTCACCAAGCCTTAAACCGCACTGACTTAAACCGTGTTCAGAGCATCCATGGCCACGGCAGCAATCGCCTGATCGCTCGCTTTTGGCAGCTGGACATATTTGCCCCCAGCGGCCTCGGCGAGATCTTTGCCCATGCCGCTCCCGATGAATTTGCGCTCAGTGTCGATCACCAACAGTTTGAGGCCAAGCATGCGATAGCGCGTGGCAACATCCAGCACTTCTTGCTTTAAGTCGGGCTTGTCCTCTCCCTCCAGTATCGGTTGACCAAGAGAGGTGCTGAGGGGAACATTGCCTCGCCCATCCGTGATCGCGACCACCACCACTTGGCCGAGATCTCCTGTTGCTAGGGCGTTGGCACCAACCCGTGCGGCTTGGGTAAGGCCGTGGGCGAGCGGTGAGCCACCGCCGCAGGGCATGGATTCCAGGCGTCGCCGTGCGGCCGTAATCGAGCGGGTAGGAGGCAGCAGCACTTCGGCTTGATCGCCTCGGAAGGGGATCAGTGCCACCTCATCTCGGTTTTCGTAGGCCTCGGTTAGTAGTCGAATCACGGCACCTTTGGCGCTCTGCATCCGGTTCAGAGCCATCGAACCACTGGCGTCCACCAGAAAGATCACCAGGGCACCGGCCTGACGTTGGAGCAACTTGGCGCGCAGGTCTGATTCTTCCACGATCACGACGCGGTCAGGCTGCCGCGCTCGGCGCGCCTTTTGATAAGGAGCGGCAGCGCGCAAGGTGGCATCAACGGCGATGCGGCGCACCGGGCCGCGGGGCAGCATCGGTTTCACATAGCGGCCGCGGCTGTCACTGAGCACAACGGAGCGGCTGCCGCTATTGCCGCTTTTGCTCTTGGCGGCGTTGAACAGCAGCAGATCGGGATCAATCGCCACGGCTTCTGGGTCGAGCATGAACTCTTCCGGCACCGACGGTGGCGCCTGCTCCTCAGGGGAGTCATCCTCATCACTGTTGTCTTCACTCTCCTGCTCCTCACTGTCCGGCTCGTCCTCGTCTCCGGAGCCCTCAGGTGGCGGCTGTTGGTCTTCAGGTGGCTGTTGTTCCTGGGGTGGTGGCGGTTCCATCTGTTGATCAGGTGGGGGCATTTGCGATGCGCGTGGGGCGATCACCAAGGCAACGGCCACTTGCAAGTCTTCGGCTTCCACCTGGTCGCGCCCGCTGAGGGCGGCATGGGCTTTGGCGGCACGTACGGCATAGAGCTCGGAGCGATGCCCTTCCACGCCACCGCGAATCGCCTCTGTCACCAGATATTCGATCTGTTCGCTGCTGACCTTCACATCCGGTAGCCACTGCCGTGCCAGGAGCAGTTGGGTGGCGAGCGCGTCGGTTTCTTCGCTCCACTTCTCTGAGAAGCTCCGGCTGCACTGACCGTGGGCCAGCACCGCGTTGGTGATCTCCACCCGTTGCTCAGTGCTAACGATTTGATTGGCGGACAAGACGATCGCAAAGCGATCGAGCAGGTGATCTCGAATCGCCCCTTCTTCGGGGTTGTATGTGGCAATCAGCAGGGGCCGGCAGGGGTGGCTCAGGCTGAGCCCCTCCCGTTCCACCTGGTTTTCGCCGCTGCCAACGGCTGCAAGCAACAGATTGATGATCCCGTCGTCGAGCAGGTTCAGCTCATCCACGTAGAGCACACCACGGTGTGCTTCCGCCAACAATCCCGGCTGGAACACAGGCGAACCACTGGCCAAGGAGGCGGTGACATCCACGGAGCCCACCAGGCGATCTTCCGTCACGCCCAGGGGGATCTGGATGAACGGCGCTGGAATCACCGTTGTGGGTGGATCTTGAGGCCGTTCGCTCCAATCCTGGGCACTTTGGGGGTCGAGGTTGCGTCCCGGCAGCTTGGTCTCTCCAGCCGCTTCAAGGTCAACGACGTCGATGGGAGGCAGCAGGGCATGCAAGCCGCGAGCCAGCACCGACTTTCCTGTTCCACGCCCGCCAGCAATGATCACGCCGCCTAAGCCGGGATCCACCGCTGCTAAAAGCAGAGCCAGCTTGAGAGTGCCGTGGCCGGTGATCGCCGCCAGCGGAAACGATCGGCTGGCTTGATCCAGCGCCGCTGTGCTGATGACTCCGTTTGATGTCACCCCGCTTGCAACCATGGATGCGCCTTGACTCCACCTGTGAGAAACAGTCTCGCTGATCAGACCCACAGCCTTGCTGTAGCCCTCGGCGCCAATCAGGCAGGCCCTGGTGGTTCGCCCCTGCAGACCCTCACGGCCATAAGGCCTTTGCTGGAGGGTGTGCTGGGCCGCTGGGTTCAGTCGATGCAAGGGCGCAACCCAGGGACAATGACCCCGAATGGCGCCTCTTCAGCACTGACGTTGTCATGGTCTCCGTTGCAGCAGACCGATCCTGTCGGTGGACCGCGCGATCAGCCTTCTTATCTCAATGCCGTTCTGCTGGTGAAGGGGCTGGAGGCCAATCCTGAACTGGCCGCTGCATTGCATTTGCTGGATGCACTGCAACAGTTGGAACAATCGTTTGGGCGCAACCGTTCTCAAGAAGAACGTTGGGGTCCGCGGCCACTCGACTTAGATCTGTTGTTTTGGGGCGAGTTGCGTGTCGATCACCCGCGATTAACGCTGCCGCATCCCCGCTTGCATTTGCGCTGTTTTGTGATGGAGCCACTGCTGGCGGCCATGCAGGCTTCAACGCCCTGGCGGAGCTGAGGGCTGAGCGCACGGCTGTGGACCTGAACCCGTCATGCTGGTTTAACGATTGCTCCTCTTGCATGGCACCGCTGCCCGCGCCTGAGCCCTCCAAGGTGTTGGAGACCCTCGAGACTATGGATGCGCGCAAGATTCGCTTTGAGCGCAAGCGCATCCGCCTGCCGATGGGGGTGGAAGGAACCTTTGGGATCATTCGCCACCCCGGGGCTTCCTTGGCGGTTCCGATCACAGCTGACGGCCAGGTGGTGATTTTGCGCCAATACCGTTTTGCAGTGCAGGCCCGTCTCCTTGAGTTTCCTGCAGGCACCCTTGAAGAGGGAGAAGATCCGTTGGAATCGATGCAGCGAGAGCTTGGAGAAGAAGCTGGATATAGCGCTGCCCGTTGGGATTCACTCGGGCCGATGTTGCCTTGTCCTGGCTACTCCGACGAGGTGATTCATTGCTTTCTGGCGCGGGAGCTCACGCGTTTGGACCATCCACCAGCTGGCGATGAGGATGAGGATCTGGAGGTGATCTTGATGCCTCCGTCCGAGCTGGATGCCCGTCTGGCGTCCGGTGATGAATGGCTGGATGGCAAGAGCGTCACCGCCTGGTTCCGTGCCAAGCAACTGCTGGGTCTCTGATGGGAGCGTCTCGCGTTTTGTTTTGGCATCGCCGCGACCTGCGCTTGGCCGACAATCTCGGCCTGCAGGCGGCTGTGGCAATCAGCCCAGCGGTAACGGGCGTGTATGTGCTGGACCCAGCGCTGATTCACCCCCCGGAGTCGCTGCCACCGATGGCTCCGGCCCGCCTTTGGTTCCTGGTGGAAACCCTGCGCGAACTCCAGCAGCGCTGGCGAGACGTGGGAAGCCGTTTGCTGGTGGTGGCTGGCGACCCGGTGCAGGTGATGCCGCGGCTGGCGTCTTTGCTTGAGGCGCCCTCGGTGGTGTGGAGCCGGGACGTGGAGCCCTACTCCAGGGAGCGTGACCGTCAGGTGGCCAAAGCCTTGCAAGCCGATGGGCGCAAGGTGCTGGTGGATTGGGATCAGCTCCTGCTGGCACCGGACCTGATCAAAACGGGTGGTGGTGACCCTTACCGGGTGTTTGGCCCTTTTCTGCGCAATTGGCGCGGTCAGTTGGAGCGCAGCCAGCCCAGAAGCGCGGAGGTTCCCATCGCGTTGATCGATCTGGAGGCCGAGTCACTAGAAGACCTTCTTGGCGGTGAGGGGGCTCTCGGCCATTTGTGCGCGGAGGGTCAGCGGCAGCTGGAGCAGCTGCAGGTGGAACATGGTTTTCGAGGCACGGATCTCTGCCCGAGCCGCCCAGGAGAGGCGGCGGCTGCGAGGCAGTTGGCCACGTTTGCTGATCGGGCGTTGCTGGCCTATGAACCCGATCGCAATTTCCCGGGGATTCCCGGCACCTCTTATCTGAGTGCGGGCCTGAGCGTGGGCACGCTGAGTCCACGACAGGCCTGGTGTGCTGCCCAAGGGGCCAAGGAGATGGCCCGCAGCGATGAGCAGCGGCAGGCGATCACGGTGTGGGAACAGGAACTCTGCTGGCGTGAGTTTTACCAGCAGGCCCTATTCCATTTCCCTGAACTGGCAGATGGTCCTTACCGTGAGCAATGGCGGCGTTTCCCTTGGGAAAACAACCGCGACTGGTTTGAGGCCTGGAAGGAAGGACAAACAGGGATGCCGATCATCGATGCGGCGATGCGACAGCTCAATCAAAGCGGCTGGATGCACAACCGTTGCCGCATGATCGTGGCCTCATTCCTTGTGAAGGATTTGATCTGTGATTGGCGCTGGGGCGAACGCGCCTTCATGGAGCTTGAGGTGGATGGAGATTTGGCTGCCAACAATGGCGGCTGGCAATGGAGCGCCAGCAGCGGCATGGATCCCAAGCCTTTGCGGATCTTCAATCCAGCCACTCAGACCTCAAAATTTGATGCCGAGGGCGAGTACATCCGTGCATGGTTGCCTGAACTGCGGCACGTGAACACCAAGGATTTGATCAGTGCTGAGATCCCTGCCCTAGAGCGCAGGGGCTATCCGGAGCTGCTCATTGATCACAAGGTGCAGCAGGCCAAGTTCAAAGCCCTTTACGCCACCATTCGCTCTTGAGTCTGAGCAACAAGTTGCTGGCGCAACACCGTGATCACCCGTTCCTGTTGCTCGGAGGTTAATTCCGGGAAAATGGGCAGGCTGAGCACCTCGCTGCACAGTTGATCCGTGATTGGCAGGTTGCCGTCAGCCTGAGCTTGGTCTTCGTAGGCCGGCTGCCGATGGATGGGGATGGGGTAATAGATGATCGTGTTCACACCTTGCTCTTGAAGGCTTAGCTTGAGCCAGTCACGGCAACGACTGTTGGGTAGGCCAAAGTGGCTCGCTGATTCGGAGCAGGTTCCGCCGCAAGACGGCTGCTGCTCGGGGCAAAGACGCACGCGCACTACAAACTGATTCCAACCATGCCCCACGCTTGTTTCAGTGGAGGAAGCGGGGAGTTGGACGCCGGGGAGGTCTTTGAGCGCTTCGAGGTAGCGCTTAGCAATCGCTGCGCGCTTCTCAACCCAGCCGCTGAGGTAAGGCAGCTTCACGTTGAGAACGGCGGCCTGAATGGAATCCAGGCGACTGTTGTAGCCCAAGGCGGTGTGGAGATAGCGGCGGGGCATGCCGTGCACGGCGAGTTCACGCATGCGTTGGGCAAGATCATCGTCCTGGCAGGTCATGGCGCCGCCATCGCCTGCAGCTCCGAGATTTTTCGTGGGAAAAAAGCTGAAGCACCCCACATCGCCCCAACTGCCAACAGGCTTGGCGTTCCAGCTGGCGCCGGTGGCCTGCGCGCAGTCCTCCACCACCTTGAGCCCATGGCGCTGGGCGATGTCCATCAGGCGGGCCATATCCACCGGACGACCAAACAGGTGGACGGGGATGAGCGCTTTGGTGGCGGGTGTGATCGCGGCTTCAATCAGATTGAGGTCGATCAGATAGGTCACAGGGTCCACGTCCACGAAGACGGGCGTTGCGCCCACGGCACTGATCGCTTCAGCGGTTGCAAAGAAGCTGAAGGATGCGGTGATCACCTCATCGCCAGAGCCGATGCCAAGGCCTCGTAACGCCAGGACCAAGGCATCTGTCCCGCTGTTGCAACCCACGGCATGGCGACAGTTCACGCTTGCTGCAAACGCGTCCTCAAATGTTTTGATCTCGGTGCCACCGATGTATTGCCCACTTCGCAACACCCGCAAGACGGCATCATCGAGCTCCGATCCGAGGTCGGCAAGCTGATCTGTGAGGCTGAACGGAGGCACCTGCATGGCGGGCACCTTAAGTCGACTGACCGAACCATGGCGGTTCTTGGCCCGGGTTCCACTTGATGTTGCAGCCCACTGAAGGCAGCTGCGTCTCGCTCACAGGGGTTCCAGCCAAGATGTTTTTAAGGGCAGCCCGTAGATCAGCTCCGTCGAGAGGTTGATGATTCCCTGGTCGACTCGCATCCAGTTGGCCTCGATAGCGGAGGGTTTGGGTGCCATCGACATCGGCTGCGAAGGCATAGAACTCAGGCGTGCAGGCGCCACGGAGGTCTTTGGCCAGCGATTGCTGCTCATCGAGGAGATAGGGGAAGCGCCAACCCTGCTGTTCGGCCTGTTGTCGCAACCCATCACGACCGTCTTGCGGATGGGTGGTGAGGCTATTGCTGGAGATGGCGAGCAGGGTGATGGTGTCTCCGAAATCCGCCTCCAAACGGGTGATCTCTGGCTCCACGTGTTTCACGAAGGGGCAATGAGCACAGATCAGCATCACCAACAAAGGCTGTCTGGGCAGGTCCCGGCTCCTCACCAGGTCATCCCGCGAGGACCAGGGCGCATGACCCGACACCAAGGGCAGTGAAAATTGAGGCAGAGGATGCTGAAGAGGCAGCATCGTGGATGGCGTCAGAACCATGGCGTTGAGCGATGGTGGATGTTGCCATCCTGGGCCGGTCAGAATGGCCTGTCAAAAGAGGATCGAGTTGATGGTGCGGGTGCTGACAATGGTGGTCATGGCAGGACTGTTGAGCGCCTGCACGCAGAAGAAAGCAACCACCTGGAAAGTGTTTCCTCTCCAGCGCCATACACCCCACGACGGACTCGCTGTTGTCAGTCAACCCGATGGCTATGGAGTTCATCTCTACCTGGAGACCGACACCAGCGATCCCGCCGTGTGTTCACCGCGTTGGCTGCCAGACCCGGCGCGATTGTTCAATGGCAACGGAACGGCTCCGTTTAGTTCGGGATTGGCGCCTCGCTCAGAGTTCCTTGCCGCAGTGAATCGAAGAGAGGTTCGCAACACCCTGAAGCAAGAGCTCGAGGCGCTGTGCAAGCTTCGAGCTCCTCAGGCGCGTTGGCAATGGCTGGAACCACCGCTGAAGGCATCAGAGCTGACGCCGGTGAGTCTGCCAGCCTTGGAATACCCAGACCTTCTCATCGACCCTGCTGAGGAAAAAGAACGTGAGGACAAGCTTTTAAAGGAAAACTAATGAAGGAGAACTAAAACCCCCCCCAGACCACCGCTTCCGCCTCTCGCCAGTAGCGGCTGAAGCGCCCCAGCCTCGGTGGTTTGGCTAGCGAGACAAACGGATCGGGATCAAGCATCCAGAGGGGCAGCTCCCGATCAATGGCCGCAGCGATGCGTTGCAGGCGGGGATCCACCACGGCGCTGGTGACCACAGCATCGGCTCCGTGGCGCTCGGCAAAGCGCAGCACTTCACTTGCAACATCACCTCGGCGCAGGGTGAGCGGAAGGCTTAAGGCGGATTCGTACAAAAATCCGATGCGTTTGCGGCTGATGGCCTGCTCTTGAATCCACGCGTCGTCGAACACGAACAGACCTGGTGCGTCGGGATAGTCCTGAAGGGCTGGGTTGGCTGGTCCCAGGGCTTCTTCATGCACCCAGAGGATTGGTTTTCGGGGGTCCATCAAAATCGCTGGGTGCTGGGGCGTGAATTGGGGCGTTGACTCGGCTTTTGGTTCGACTTTTGGCCCGAACGGCTGCTGGATCGCGAGGATCGCCGAGCGCTCCCCTCTCGGATGGCTGGCTGAACCTTGAAGAGCTGCTTCTCTAACTGCTCGTAACTGCCATCAAAGGGGCAGGAATCGTGGCTTGGACAGTCCTGGCAATACCGCCCATTGCTGTAGCGCGCCAGATTTTGACGATTAAAGAAATAGGGCTTGTGACTGAAGCAGCTGGCCACCCACTGCCAGCTGAGGTGGTTGCTGGCGGGGTCGCCATCCAGCAGGTGTTCGAGGAACCAGTCAGCCCCTGCACGCCAGTGCACCCGTCTCCAATGCACGAGGTAGGCCGCCATCCACATCCGCGCGTGGTTGTGGAGCCATCCGTGGCTCACCAGTTCGTTCCTGAAACCGTCGATGCAGGCCAGTTGTGTGCGTCCTTCGCGGACGTCATCGGGAAGAGCTTGCTGATACTCAGCGGCGGCAAAGCCGGTTTTGTGCTCTTCCTGATCGTCATGAATGCGATCGCCGAGATCAAGCCACATCCGCTGCCAGAAATCACGCCATCCCAGCTCGTTAATCATTTTTCCGCCGTCATCCCTCCCTTGGTTGTTCTGTTTCAGCTGTGAGAAGACAGCATCTCGGACCTCCGCAAGCGTGAGAATTCCGTGGCGGATGTAGGGCGATAGGCGTGTGACAGCGCCATTGAGGTGGTTGCGACTGCGGCCGTAGCGCTTGGCATCGACCGCAGCGAGCTGCCGGTTAGCAGCAGCGCGACCGCCTTCGATCGGACTCAGCTCCCCAGAGGCGTTTGGAAATTCCTGCGATAACAGCGAATTCAGCGCCGAGCGCTCGTTGAGATCTCGGGGAAGATCTGTGGATTCGCTCGGCCAACTGAGCGGCGCAGCGTGCGGCAGCCTGGACACCGGTGCATGTCAAACAACACCACACCATGCTGTCGATGTGTCGTTGTGAGCGTGAGTGCCCCGGCATGGGAGAGAATCGCTCGAATCAACCACTCCGGGATGCGGCCTGATGCTTCTTGATCTCACTGGTAAGAAGATCCTTGTTACTGGCATCGCCAACAATCGCTCCATTGCCTGGGGCATCGCCCAGCAGCTCAAGGCGGCTGGAGCCGGGCTCGGGATCACTTATTTGCCTGATGAGAAGGGCCGATTTGAAACCAAGGTGCGTGAGCTCACGGCTCCATTAGCGCCCTCGTTGTTTTTGCCTCTGAATGTTCAGGATGCCGCTCAGATGGAGACGGTGTTTGCTGAAATCAAAGACAAGTGGGGGCAGCTCGATGGCCTCGTGCACTGTTTGGCGTTTGCAGGAAAGGAAGAATTGGTTGGCGACTTCAGCGCCACCACGGCCGAGGGGTTTGCGCGTGCTTTAGAGATCAGCGCCTATTCCCTTGCCCCTCTGTGTCGTCACGCCAAGCCATTGTTTAGCGAGAAAGCCGGTGTGGTGACCTTGACCTACCTCGGTGCTGAGCGGGCGATCCCCAATTACAACGTGATGGGTGTGGCCAAGGCGGCTCTGGAAGCCTCCGTTCGCTATCTCTCCGCTGAACTTGGACCCGAAAAGCAGGTGCGCGTGAATGCGATCAGTGCTGGCCCGATCCGCACGCTGGCGAGCTCTGCGATCGGAGGGATCCTCGACATGATCCACAACGTGGAGGAAAAGGCACCCCTGCGCCGCACGGTCACTCAGAACGAAGTGGGGAACACGGCTGCGTTCCTGCTCAGTGATTTGTCGAGCGGAATTTCTGGCCAAACGATCTATGTGGATGCTGGTTACTGCATCAACGGCATGTGATTCGGCCGCGCGGATGTCTTGATTACCTGCAGCTCTCCTGGTGGTTGATGAAACGCCAGGGGAGGAGCTTGCTGCTTGCAACGTTGTTGTGCATGCTCAGCCTTCCTGTGAACGTAACGGTTGCGAGAATGTTGCTTCCGGAAACCTTGGTGCAGGTTCTTGGCTTGCTTCTCAGCCTTTTCCTTGGTTTCCGTTACAGCCAGGCCTACAACCGCTGGTGGGAAGCGCGTGTGCTCTGGGGGGCGTTGGTGAATGAGAGTCGCAACTGGCGTGATTTGCTCACGCGTGTTTTACCCAGCCAGTTGCCGCGGTCATTGAGGCGTCGTCTTCTGCAGCAAGTGGTGCTGCTGATGTGGTGCCTGAATGCTGAGTTGCGCGGCTTTGATCGTGAACAGCCAGTGCTGGCTCCACAAGCCCATGCGCTCGCTCTGAAGCTTGGATTCAAAAATCCATGCGTTCAACGTTTGCTTCAGCAAATGGCAAAGGAGCAGTTCAAACTGCATCAGGACGGTTGGCTCGACAGTGTCGAAAGCCGTGAGTTTGGACGCGTGCAGCAGGCGATCACGAATGCCCTTGGTGGTTTGGAACGGATCCGTCACCAGCCCCTACCCGCCTCATCGACCTTGTTTATCCGGCTTTTGACATGGGTGTACGGCTATTTGGTGTTTCTCAAGCTTGATGCCATTGGCCCCATCACTACAGCGCTCGTGGGCTGGCTGGTGTTTCTCGTTTTTCTGATGGCGGAGAGGATCGGCACCTTCCTTGAGCATCCGTTTGTTGATGTCCGCTTCGCCTTGCCCATGGACCGGTTGTGTGCCCTGATCAGCCTGGATCTTCTTGGGGCCTCCGATCCACTGGCTCAATCTTCCCCGACGGAGGGTCCCTGGCTGCGCTGAAGGTCATTCGCGATGATCAAGGAAGTCACGGGGCGTCGAGCGGCGCCGGAACGCATGCGTACTGGGGAGATTCACCGCGTTACTGGGGAGACCGATGTCAACGTCCGGCTCGGACTTGACGGCGGCGGCCGCTGCCAAGCCAGCACGGGTGTGCCTTTTCTCGATCACATGCTTCATCAGATCAGTAGCCATGGCCTGATCGACTTGGAGATCACGGCCACTGGCGACACGCATATTGACGACCATCACACCAATGAGGACGTCGGGATTGCCGTTGGCCAGGCGCTCTCGAAGGCCCTTGGTGATCGGCGCGGGATTTACCGTTTTGGCCATTTTGTGGCGCCGCTGGATGAGGCCTTGGTGCAGGTGGTTCTTGATTGCTCCGGACGCCCCCATCTCAGTTGGGGGCTCACCATCCCAACGCAGAAGATCGGCACCTACGACACCGAATTGGTGAAGGAGTTTTTTGTGGCTGTCGTCAATAACTCAGGCCTCACCTTGCACATTCGTCAGTTGGATGGGGTGAACTCCCACCACATCGTTGAGGCCTGTTTCAAAGCCTTCGCAAGGGCGCTGCGGATGGCCACGGAGATTGACCCGCGCCGCTCTGGATCGGTGCCCAGCAGTAAGGGGGTGTTGGAGCAAGCGGGTGGCTCCTAGCCAACGGATCTTCTCTCAAGGCCACGCTTCATGGTCTGTTACGAGAGGATGGTGATTGCCTCTGGGTAATCCGGTGACCATTGCACCCTCCTCTGTTCGTTTCAATCGCTCGGAGTGGTCCAGTGCCTTCCGCAACGTGGACGAAGAACTCACGGACGTGCCCTTGAAGCCCGTGCGAGGCACGCTGCCGGATGCGTTGCGCGGTTCGCTCTATCGCAATGGGCCTGGTCGTTTGGAACGCGATGGTCAGCGCGTGCATCACCCCTTTGATGGCGACGGGATGATTACGGCTCTGCACTTTGATGCGGACGGCGTGAGCTGCAGCAACCGTTTCGTGCAGACCAAGGGCTGGAAAGCAGAGGAGGCTGCCGGGAAGGTGTTGTTCCGCGGTGTTTTTGGCAGCCAAAAGCCTGGAGGTCCGCTCGCGAATGCGTTTGATCTGCGGCTCAAAAATATTGCCAACACCAATGTGGTTCGGCTTGGAGATGATCTCCTGGCTCTTTGGGAAGCCGCTGAGCCCCATGCCTTAGATCCCCAAACCCTAGAGACAAGAGGCATCTCTCTACTTGGCGGTGTGCTCAGCAAAGGGGAGGCCTTCAGTGCACACCCCCGTTTCGACCCAGGTCATCACGGTGACCCGCGAATGGTGACCTTCGGCGTGAAAACCGGGCCTCGCAGCACCATTCGCTTGATGGAATTTGCGACCGCAGATGATGTTGCGGCTGGGATTCGAGCTGGTGATCTGCTCAGTGATCGTCGCGATACGTTTGCCGGATTCGCCTTCCTGCATGACTTCGCCATCACCCCGAATTGGGCGGTGTTTCTGCAAAATTCGATCAATTTCAATCCACTCCCCTTTGTGCTCGGACAAAAAGGCGCGGCTCAATGTCTCACGTCCAACCCCAATGGAAAAGCCAAGTTTTGGTTGATCCCCCGAGATAGCGGCGCTTTCGCTGGTCAGAAACCTCGCGTAATCGACGCTCCTGATGGCTTCGTGTTCCATCACCTCAATGCCTGGGAAGAGGACGGGGAGGTGGTCGTGGAGAGCATCTACTACAGCGACTTCCCATCGATTGGTCCGAATCAGGACTTCGCTGATGTGAATTTCGATCTCATCCCCGAGGGCTTGCTCGAGCAATGCCGCATCAACCTTGATTCAGAGTCGATTCAAACCACCCGCCTGAGTGAGCGCTGTTGTGAGTTCGCCATGGTGAACCCCAAACAGCAGGGGCTTCCCTGCCGCTTTGCCTGGATGGCTGCCGCGGCGCGAGAACAGGGGAATGATCCCTTGCAGGTGATTAAAAAACTCGATCTTCAAACCGGCGAACGACACATCTGGAGTGCAGCCCCCTCTGGCTTCGTGAGTGAACCATTGATGGTGCCTCGACCCGGCGCCAGTGCAGAGGACGACGGCTGGGTGTTAGAGCTCGTTTGGAATGGAGCGAGACAGGCCTCCGATCTGGTGATTCTCGCCGCTTCTGATCTCGCAGAAGTGGCCGTGTTGGAGCTCCCCCTAGCCATTCCTCACGGACTTCATGGCAGTTGGGTGCCAGAGGCCTGAACGCAAAGGGAGGAGGTCATGGTTAGACACATCTCAAGGGATGGCTAGCCTCTCTTTTTTCGTCTTTCCCTTCAGGCTGGGACTGGATTGAGAACGTTCTCGATGACTGCCTCAATGATTGCCTCGATGACTGCCTTCGTGACCGCTGCCATAACGCGTCGGATCGTTTGCTCTCGACAGAGACGGAGATCCGGATCGGCGGTCTTGATTCCGGTTGTTGTTGGTGTTGGCCTTGGCGCAGCGACGCCTGCCTTGGCGTCAGCTCAGGAGTGCAGAGGCACCTTGTTGGAATTACAAGTGCAAGAAAGTGCAAGTACCGCCAGTGATCGCTTTCGCTTTTCGCTTGGATTGCAAGCGGAAGCTTCTTCCAAAGCGGCTGCGATGGAGCTTCTCAACCAGCGCCTTGATCGGGCGCGCCAAGACCTGAAGCCCCTCGTTCTTGGTGCTCTGAACATTCCCGCTCCGCGCAGCTACTCCTTTGGCGGTGGCAGTGCCTCCAGTCCCAAGTTGGAGCGTGCCTCGACGAATGTTCGTGGTGAGGTGAGTCGCGGGAATTACGACGCGCTAATTCAATTGGCTGGTCGCTCGCCTGGCGTTCGCCTCCAAGGGATGACATCCCTGGCCTCCAGCCGTGGGGGTGTGGCCTTGGAGGATCAATTGCTGAAACAGGCCCTGAAGGAGGGGCGTCGCCGCGCGAACGTCACGGCGAGCGCCTTGGGGTTAGGCCGCGTGGACCTGCTGCGAATCAACCAACGCGCTGGAGGTGTGCGGCCCGTTGCCTATGCAGAGGCAAGGATGTCCAAGCCAGCGTTTCGTCCTGACGAGGCCCCAAAACCTATGCGGTCGCTCACGCTTGGCTTGGATTATTGCCTGCGCTGATGCTGGTGGACACACTCAAGGGCTGGTGCCTTTGCCCGGATGCCCCATCGCCGCCTCTGGTTGGTCAGCTTGCTGTTTGTGGCCTGGCTGGTCTGGGCAGAGACCAGTTCTCAGTTTTACGACCATGCCCTTGGCCGTGATCTTCAGCTCTCGGCAAGTCGGGTCTCGCTGATTGCAGGCAGTTTCCTGGTCCCCTACGGCTTGCTGCAGATCCCCGTCGGGCGTCTGCTTGACCAGGGCCGAGTGGATCGCTGGATCTGGATTGCCGCCCTGATGGCCTCCGGGTTCAGCTTGACGTTTGCATTCAGTACGGATCTTGTGGGGCTGATGCTCAGCCGGATGGGAACCGGGGTGGCCTGTGCCGTTGCCTTTCCTGCCTCGGATTTGCTCGCTCGTCGCGCCTTGCCGGCGCACAGATTTGCCTTGGCGATGGGCCTCACCGATAGTTCGCTCGGCTGGGGTGCTGTCTTTGCTGCCCTGATCCCGCTGGTGTTCCCCTGGACGGTTTGGCGTCAGTTGGTGGTTTTCCAAGCGCTGTTTCTGGCCGTCATGGTGGTGGTGCCGGTGATCGCCCTTGGCCGAGGGGTGCCATCCCCTGAGCGACCCCAAACCCTTGGCAGCTTGGCCTCCCCTGCCCCCCCGATCCAGTGGGATCGCGCTGGTGTTGGCAAGGTCATCAAGGCTTGCTTGATGTACGCCTGGGGTGGTGGGTTTGTGTTTGGTTTGGCCCAGTACGGGCTGATTTCAGGATTGCCTGTTTGGGGCGTTGAGCGCACGCAGTGGATGTCCCTGACGATGTCGTTTGGAATTGGTGTTGGGATCGTGTTGGCTGGTTGGATCGGGAGCCTCGCAAGCCGCCGGGGGCTGATGCTGCTCACTGGCACTGGCATGAGTGTGTTGGCCTGATCGCCTTGCTTCAGCTCCCGAATGCCATGGGAGGCCTGTTGTTGCTGGCAGCCCTCGGACTGGGTCTTGGGCTTGGATCCTCGGTCCTGGCGTTCCCGATCGCGGAAGAGGCCGCACCTCCGGGGCAAACCGCCCTGATCGTGGCCATTGTGAATACCACTGGCACGGTGACGGGCGGGGTGATGTCAATCGTGTCGGGGTTGATCCTCGAGGCCTCTGGACCGGGTGATCTCAGCCCGGTCCTGGTGGTCTATGGCCTCTTTGGTCTCTTTGGTGTCGCGGTCGCGGCTTGGATTCAGTTCAGAAGCGTGCCTACTTAATCAGCAGCTTGTCCCAAGCGTTGCCATTCCTTGAAAGCTAATCGTGGAGCGGTCCAAAGCGTGAACAACACAAGGGGTGTCACGGGCACTGCCGCAATCACGATGAAAGATTGAAGGGCGTCAATCGAGGTGCTGTCACCTAAGCCCGTCCCGATTCTTAGCAACACCAAGGTGAGGCTGCCAATCATCAAGGCCCAGAACAGCCGCAATCGCTGCGATGGCTCATCGCGTCCGCTCACCACCATGGCGGCGGCGTAACTCATCGAATCGGCACTGGTGCACATAAATAAAACAACAAGCAATAGGCCAATAGGAATCAGCAATCCTGAAAGAGGTAATTGACTAAGGATCGTTAGTAAGGTTGAAGCTGCAGCATTAATGCCTTGATTGGCAAGAGCACTCGTAACATCAATTCCGTTTAATGCCAAATACATCCCTTTGCCGCCCACAAGAGTGAACCAGAGGTTGGTGACTAAAGGGCAAAGAATCGCCACAGCTAAAACGAGCTCTCGGATGCTTCGTCCACGGCTAACTCCTGCAGTAAATAATCCCATCAGTGGTGCATAGCCAAGGAACCAGCCCCAATAGAAAATGGTCCACCAATTAAGCCATTGACCTGTATCAGTGCCGCGGGGAAGCATGGCCATCTGAGGAAGATGGACCAGGTTTGTAAAAAGCCCACTAAAGAAATGCTGGATGAGCCATAACCCTCCAGGACCAAGAAACAAAAGACCCAATGCAAGAGCAATCGTGAGCCAAACGTTGAGCTCTGATAACCATTTGATTCCTTTCTGAATGCCACTCACCGTGGACGTGGCAAAAATGGCGGTCAGCGCGACGACCACGAGCGATTGAAGACCAGCACTATTGGTAAGCCAAGGAAGCATTCCAGCTGCATCGCTGAGTTGCAGGGAAAGAAATCCCAGAGGGCCAACGGTGCCGGCTATCGCGGCAACCACGGACAACCCGTCAGCGAGATCTCCAATGGGGCCATCAACCCATGCTCTTGGAAGGATGGGGACGAGTAAGGAACGCGGACGTAGGGGTTCCCCGCGTCGCTCCAGCATCGAAAACGTGATGGTGGTTGTCGTTGCGACCAGCGCCCAGGCCAAGAAACCCCAGTGCAAAAAGCTCACCGCCAAGGCTGGATCAACAGCTGAAGGCGTCATTGGGACGACTCCCTTAAACAGAGGGGGAGGGCTGATGAAGTGCATCAGAGGTTCCGCTGCAGACCAGAACACACCGCCTCCTGCGAGCAGGGTGCAAATCAGGACAGCACACCAATCGAAGAATTTGAAACTGGGTTTTGCTGTGACGCCACCGAGTCGAACTTGTCCGACAGGACTGATCGCGATCGCTAAGGCGGTGAGGAAAATCAGGACGACCATCCATTGCCAGAGACCTCCAAGGGAGTTGCTGACGATGGTTTTGCCGGTTTCTGTGAAGTGTTTGGCTAACGCCAGGTTGATGGCGGAAACCAGCAGAAAAACAAGCAGCGGAACGGCACCAACCCAAAGTGCTGGCTGGCTCAAGGACGAGCGGACTGGGGTGGGGGATTCAGACAATGGTTGTATTGAGGGATTCAGGCGCGGACGGCGTCGCGTTGATTGCTCCAGCAGGAGATATCTGCAGCGGGTTGATCGCCGCTGGCTAAACGGGCCAGCGAATCACCGATGAGCGGCGCAAATTTGAACGATTGGCCCGATCCACCGGCAAACAGGCTCAGCTTGGGGGTGAGACGATCCAAGACGAAATTCACATCGCTTGTCATGGAATAAGGGCTCATCACCGTTTCCACCCGCTCTTGCACGCCGTCCAGCTCGTTGAATAGGAAGGTGTCCAGGAGCTCCAGGAGGCGGGCTGGTGCTTCGGTGCACATGGTGTTCGGTTCAGCGACGCGGAGCTCCTTGGGAGACCAGTCGATCCCGGCTTTGATGCGAGGACGCCCTTCAGCAGTGGTGCTGAGAGAGGGGAAGCCGTAATAGAGGCCGCCGTCATCGCCGCGCTCTTTCTGGAAACAAAACCACTGGGGATAGCGGCTGGCGAGGGCTGGATCCACGGTGTAGTGGGCCCAGAGCATTGGCCAGATTTCTAGTTTTGGTGCGAGTCCTAACGGGGCCAGCAGGAGTTGACTCCAGATGCCGCAGGCCACAACAACATGGCCAGCGCTGATGTGATGACCACCTTCGAGGGTGACGCCGCCCCCATCGGCATCAATGCTGCTGACGGGACTGTGCTCAAGGACTTGATGGCCTGCTTGACGGGCGGTTCGAACCCAGTGAGCAATCACCTTGTCGCTGCGGACAGCACCAGCGGTGGGTTCGAACAGTCCTGTGAAATCGGCTTTTGGTTTCAGCGGGAAGCGCTCTGCGATCTGAGCAGCATTCAGGGCTTCATAGGGAATGCCCTGCTCGTCCATGACTTTGCGGGCGCCCGGGATCGATCCTTCGATCGTCTCTTCATCCCAGCTTTCTCCGTAAAAGAGAAGCCCATGGGTGTCTCGCAACACTTCCCCGGCATGGGCCTCCTCCTCTCGCCAAAGGCGATTGGCTTCCTGCGCAAGGCGGCAGAGCACCGGGTCGGAATACATCTCCCGGAACATTCGGGTCTCTCCGAAGCTGCTGGCTCGCGCATGGGCCAGGGTTTTGCCTTCAAGAAGAATCACGTCGCGGATTCCTCGGCGCGCGAGCGATGCGGCACAGCTGAGGCCGGCCATGCCGCCACCGATGATCACGACGGCGGCTCTAGCTGGGAGCGAGGTGGATGTCATGCGGCTGTTCCGAAGCCGAGTCCAATGGGATCTTTGCCGGTGTGGGCGGCAACTTCAACCAGAGCGTCACTGACGGTAAAGCCATCGCCACGTTGTTTTAAAAAGTCCGTGGCGCGCTGACGCACTTCGTGGCGTACGAAGTCGTACACCTCCTGAGCTGAAGCCTGGTCCCAGGCCTCAGGGGAGAAGCGCTCGATGGAGTCGGCGATGACGGCGCCAGCATTCACGAGTGGATCTGGCAGGACGCGAATGCTGCGTCGACGCAGATCATCGGCAATCTCAGGCTGCTGGAAAGGAGCATTGGCCGCTGGAACAATCGCGTTGACCTGCATCGCGTTGGCCATCTCCGTGTCGATCAAACCGGAGATGGAGCAAGGCAACAGCAGGTCGAGTGGTTTCTCCCACCAGGAGCTGCTCGGTGGCAGAGGTGTTGCCCCCTGAAGCCCCGCCCGCTCGGGGCTCATGTCAACGGTGAAAACGTCCCAGCCATGCTGAATCAGCGTTTTCGCCACCGTTCCACCCACGGCCCCACAACCGTGTACAAGCGCTTTGCCTGGCTGCGCTTCCGTTAACGATTGCGCAAGCACGGCTTCAATGGCGCCAACGGTGCCGAAGGCGGTGGCGGCGCTGGCATCCACAGGACTTCCGACGGCAGCCAAGACATGGGGTGTGAGCGACATCAATCGCTCCATGTCTTCCAGGCTGGTGTTGAGATCACAGCCCGTGATCATGGCGCCGTTCAAGGTTTGGAGCAGCTCAGCGGTGACGCTGATCAACTCATCTTTCACAGTGGCGGGTTCCGCAGCCCTGGCCACAATTTTTCCGCCCGCAAAGCCCGTTCCGTAGAGGTCGTGCTTGTGCGTCATCAGACTGGCTAAGCGATGCCCATCGGCGATGCAGGCCTCATCACTGGAGTAATTGAGCAGCCGCAGGCCACCGTTAGCGGGTTTGCCGGTATCGCTGCTTTCGGCTACGACAAACACCGAAAGATGATCGGAGACGTGTTGAGCCAGCACCGACACCTCAGGGGGGCCGGCGGATTGCAGAGAAGCCATGGTCATCAGGCCACGCGCTCCATGATCTGGTGGTGCTCCACGTAATCGAGGCTCCACTCCTCTGGAGAGGCTGCGATGCGCTGCTTTAGGCGCTCATAGACAAGATCGGCTGTCTCATCACCAGCGACGGAGGCAAAACTGTGGCGGCTCCAGCTGCGGATGGTGGCCATCAGTCCCTCGGCGAACGCCGCGGTGTCTGCGTCTTCGTTCCAGCGCTTGCGATAGGGGCAGGGCACGTAAACGGTGCGCTCGTCAACAAGCCTGAGGCCATTGAGATAGGCCGCTGAAGTCTTGTCCTTCAGGGGGGCCATGAATTCGTCCGGAGACTTGTAGAAATTCAGGATCGTGCCCTTGCGGTAGATCTCTTCGCTGATCACTCCCTCATCAGCCAGGCTGCGCCAGATTTGATGGAGCTGGTCGTGAACATTGCGAGTGACTCCACCGTTATGACCGAGGTATTGGCCCTCCTCATCACGGGACAAATTCACGGTGAGCAGGCGGCCGCCCACGGCGAGCTCCATGCTGCGGAGCTCGAGGATGCTCGCCCAATCCTTCATGGCCTGAGCCGTGAACCGCGCAAGGGCCTCTTTGTCGTCTGATGCGAGCACATGGGTGTGCGTGTTGAGGGGGCCTGGGGATTCACTCAACCAATGCATGGCTGTTGCTGAGAAGCCGAAGCTCACGGTCTCAGGGGCCACCAGGGGTTCGTAAAAGCTACGAGCACTCACCAGGACGGTGGGATTGGGCGCGCGGCCCAGCTGCTTGGCAATATTTTCGGCCAAGGCAACGTTGTCGTTGCTGGGGAGATCGTTGCCGATCAAGGTGAGATGGGCCTTGGGATGACGTTGATGCAGCCGATCCAAAACCTGGGACCACAGCCCCACAGCGGTGCCTCCGTCGGCAGCGCCGTAATCAATCAGCACGTGGCTGCAATCGTTCGTTAATTGTTCAACACAAGTCAGGGCCCAGTCCGAGGCTGCATCAATGCAGAGGCGTGCGCCTTCGGTTTGAGCGCTGTAACCCGTGGTCATGGCAATGGCCATAGACCTCGTCAGCAGCAAGTGGCACCGTACAGGGTTGTTCCGTTAGGGATTCGACGGGTTGTCGGCGTCTTGGCTGGGGTTGTGGGCGAGAAGCGTCTCCAGTTCTGGCGTTAGCAGGGCAAAGGCGCGCCCTCGATGTCCGTGTTTTTTTTTGTAATCCAGACTCATTTCTGCAAAGGTGAGTCCAGTGTTTTTGACCTCAAACACGGGGTCGTAGCCGAACCCTTGCGTTCCTCGGGCTCTGAAGGTGATCGAGCCTTCGCAGTGCCCCTCCACGGCTGCAAGCACGCTGCCGTCCGGTGCTGCGATGCAAAGCGCCGCACTGAAGCGCGCCTGGCGGTCGTTGCGGTCTCCCAGCTCTTGGAGGAGACGTTGAATCCGTTCAGGGTCGGAGTCTGCGTAGCGGGCCGAATAGACCCCAGGGGCACCCCCCAGTGCATCCACGCTTAGGCCCGAATCATCGGCGAGTGCCCAATGGCCAGTGGCTTCTGCAACGGTCCTGGCCTTGAGCAGGGCGTTGTCGCGGAAGGTGCTTCCGGTTTCCTCCACCTCGATCCCCTCGGGTTGGGGTTCCACTTGCAATGGCCATGGTTGCAGCAGGTTCGAAAACTCTCGGATTTTGCCGGCATTGCCGCTGGCAATCACCAGGACGCGGTTGCTCATATGGCGGCAGCAAAGGTGCGGGCCCAGCTCAGAACCTCCTCCACCCGCGACGGGCTTGGGGCTTCGCAATAGAGGCGAAGCAAGGGTTCTGTCCCAGAGAAGCGGAGCATCAGCCAATGGCTCGGCCCCAGCCTGAGTTTGACGCCGTCTGTGCTGACCACCTCGAGCACAGGGGATCCAGCAACCTCCTGGGGAGGCGTGTCTGCCAGCAGGGCTTCCAGCCGCCGGCGGGAAGCCATATCGGCGAGGCGGAGATCGAGTCGGTCGTAATGAGCCTCGCCTCCACATCGCTCCTGAATGGCTTTCATGCGCTCGCCAAGGGGCGTCTTGCTTTCCACCAAGGCTTCGAGCACGAGCATCGCGGCAAACAGGGCATCCCGTTCTGGTAAGTGCATGCCAAACCCCACGCCGCCCGACTCCTCGCCGCCGATCAGCACCTCTCCAGCCAACATTTCAGCAGCGATGTACTTGAAGCCCACAGGCAGTTCAAGAACCTCCCGCCCCAGATCTTCCGCCACCAGGCGCATGAGGTCGGAGCCGCTCACCGTTTTCACCACCGATCCAGGAAGATTTTTGGCGCGAGCCAAGTGATCGATCAGCAGGGGCATCAACTGCTGGGTGCTGCAGAACCGTCCGTTTTCATCCACGGCGGCGATGCGGTCTCCATCGCCATCAAACACCAGCCCAACGGCATCACGGCCGGCTGCTTTTGAGTCCTTCAGCGCTGCGATCAGCTCCCCTAGGTGAGGGGCCAGGGGTTCCGGTGCACATCCGCCAAAGAGGGGATCACGGTTGGTTCGGATCTCGGTGATCAGATCCTTGGCGTCGTCTCCCAAGAGGTCTGCAACGCAACCGGCCGCCGACCCATGCATGGGATCGACGAACACGTGCAGACCCATGGCGCGCAGGCCAGTGCTCAGAGCCTTGAGGTCCAGTTTTGTTCGCAATCCTGCGAGATGTTCCCCGCGGCCATCAAAGCGTTCGTAACGGCCCGCCACCGGTGCTGTGATCCCTCCAGCGGCGAGCCGGCGCTCCACCGCTGCCGTGAACGTGCCCTCGACCGATCCACCAAAAGGGCCTTTGATTTTGAGGCCAAGCCATTCCGGAGGGTTATGGCTGGCCGTGATGACCAGAGCTCCGAGCGATTGGCGCTCCACCACAGCCCAGCTGCAGGCCGGTGTGGGAACAGCTGTATCGGTGAGAAGCGGCTCCAGGTCGCAGCCACGGACCGCTGCCGCGACGACTTCGGCCAATTCAGGGGCGAGGAAGCGGCGGTCGTAGCCGATCACCACCGTGCGGCTGTTCAAGCCTTCAGGTGCCTGGTGGGCGAGCTCCTGGGCTGCTGCGACGGCAACAGGAAGCAATCGCTCCACGGTGATGTCCACCCCCAAAATGCCTCGCCAACCATCGGTACCAAAACGGATCTGGGAGGCCTCCAGTGGGAGCGGGGAAGACACCATGGGTTGCAAGCGATGCACAGGATCTAGCAGCTGGCCGCCTTACCGTCGGTTGATGGGTGCCACCCCTCTCGCTGACAAGCCGCTCACGGACAGGTTGCTGCGGAGCTGGGTGCGCTGCCGGCGGAGGGCATGGCTCGACCGCCATGCCAATCCAGATGATCGGCTTTACACCGCCCATCGCACCCTGCAGCTGGATGACCAACAGCGCAGTTTTGTGGCCTTGCTGCCAGGGAAGCCAGGGTATGGCCAGGCGGCTTGCGAGCGCGGAGAGGCCGGCGTGGTGGGGGTGCGATTGCGCGGGGTCTTTCCTGATGTCTCAGCCCAGAAGGATGCGTCTCTAGAGGCCCATCCGCCTCTGCTTGAACGGGTGAAAGGGTCCAGTCGCTGGGGGGAATTTGCCTATCGGCCCGTGATTGCTCGGCAGGGCCGCCGCTTAACCAGAGAACATCGTTTGCAGCTTGCTTTGGCTGGACGCTTGTTGGCTGAATTCCAGGGTGGGCCAGTGCCGGATGGCCTTGCGGTGGCAGGCTCGGGGTGCCGCTTAGAGCGGGAGCGTTTACCGCTTGGCAACAGCTTGAACCGTCAGCTCGATGACGCTCTGCTGAGGTTGTCAGCCGACTTAACTAGAACCGATCCGCCGGCTTTGGCAGCAGATCGACGCAAGTGCACGCTGTGTAGCTGGAGGGGGCTCTGCAACGACGTGGCGTCTCATGAAGGGCATCTCAGTGAGGTCAGTGGAATTGGGGCCAAAAGGCGCGAGATGTTGCAAGACATCGGGGTGAATAGTCTCCAGGCCCTGGCTGCAGCCAACCCCAAGGATCTCGCTGGGCAGCTCAAGCGCTTCGGCGAGCAGCATGCAGCGATGGCGGCCCCTTTGGTGGCCCAAGCCCGTGCCCAGCGAGATGGGGTGGTTGAGCGTCTTGATGCACTCCCAGCACTCCCTGAATTGCTGAATGCCCCAGGGGTGTTGCTCTACGACATCGAATCCGATCCGGATGCCCGTGATGACTTTTTGCACGGATTTGTGCGCTTGCCCAAGAACGGAGGTGAAAGCTGGGATCTCACCCGTGCCACCTACCACCCGCTGCTGGTGCTTCAAGAGCATGGTGAGAAGCGCTGCTGGCAAAGGATCCAACGCTTCCTTGCCACCTATCCCGATTGGTTGATCCTTCATTACGGCGAAACCGAGTCGCTGGCTTTGTTGCGCATGGCCAAACGCCAGGGCGCCTCAGACCAAGAACAGCAAGCCCTGCGAGAGCGCTTGATTGATGTGCATGCCCGCTTGCGTGCCCATTGGCGGCTTCCCCTCAGCAGCTATGGCCTCAAGGCCGTTGCGGGTTGGAGAGGATTCAAGTGGGGCCAGTCAGGGGCCGATGGTGCCAGGGCCCTGTTGTGGTGGCGTCAGTGGCGCGGTGAGGGGGTGAACGCGCGAGGCTCCAGCCATGCCTTGCGTTGGATCCTCACCTACAACCGCGACGATGGAATGGCCACTTGGGCTGTGGCCCAATGGTTGTTGAGCGCTGATCAAGGTCTGGTTTAAGGGCGTGTGGGTGGCTCGGAAAACGCCTGTGGTTTGGACAGCTGAATCGAGCCTTGATCGTTGTCGAGGCTGAGCTGGGGGTCTGCCAGGGCATGCCGGCGCACGAGGGCGAGGCCGATCCATTCCGCTGGCGCTCCCTCAGTAGGAGCAATCTCCATGGCGGAGGTAATGACACCAGCGCGTTCACCCTGGCGTCGCAGCACGGTGCCCCGTTCAGGGACAGTCCCCTGAAGGTCGCTGGAGGGGGTGCGCCAACGCCGGAGTTGTTGCTTGACCTCCCCTTTTGAAGCGAGCTTTGCCACCGTTTCCTGCCCTAAATAACAGCCTTTGTTGAGATGCACCCAGGGGGAGAGGCCCAGCTCAAAGGGATTGGTGGTTCCATCCAATTCACCAGGGCTGAGAGGCCATCCCTGGTCCAGACGCCAACGCTCGAGTTGGTGGGCGTTGGCGACCTCACTGGCGGGAAAACGATCGCTGGCGTCCGGTGCATCCTCTGCCCAAGAGACGTTGACCGGATCCATCGGTTGGCCTTGCACCAGCAGCTCTTGTCTGCGTTGTTGTCGGTTGCCTTTGAGACGGACGCGGTCGGCTGGAAAAATCACACGGTCAAACCCTTGGCTAAGGGCTTCCACCGTCCCAGCCAGCACTAGCACATCAGCGCCTGTGGCATCCACTCGGATTTCAAGCAGAGCCTGCACCCGTCCGGTGGCATCCAGCCAGCAGGCCGGCAGGGGGGCGCCCTCCTCCGCCTGCTGGACGTCGGCACTGGTCTGACCTTGAAGAAACGTGCGACTGCCACTTCCCTCGAGACGCAAGACCGGGAAGCGTTGATCCCAAAGGAGCTTGTTCATGCTTGGAGTTCACGGGACAGGGCGGCCACCTCTTCCAGGCGATAAAGGCTGAATAACTCAAGACCAGCGGCTTGCATGGCAGCAGCCCCTCCCTCTTCACGGTCCACAATCGTCACCACCCGATTCACGCTGTAGCCCGCTGCTCGGAGTTGTTCGACAGCCTTGATCGACGACCCACCGGTGGTGACCACATCTTCAAGAACGGTGACGAGCGCGCCTTGCGCAGGCAGGGGACCCTCCAGCCAAGCCCCTGTGCCGTGGCCCTTGGCCTCTTTTCGCACGATCAGAGCGTCCAGCGAGCGTCCAGCCTGGGCGGCAACAAGGGCAACGCCACTAACGAGCGGATCGGCTCCCAGGGTGAGACCTCCAACGGCGGCCGCGTCGGCTTCCACGAGAGCCAACATCGCTGGGCAGAGCAGGGCTAGGCCTGAACCGCTCAAGCTGACCGGCTTGCAATTCACGTAGTGATGACTGCTGCGACCGGACGCGAGCGTGAAGCTGCCGTGGCGGTAAGCCTCTTTCGCTAACCCCTCCAGCAGAGGGTCGTGTTGAAAACGTTGAGACATCGGGGCTGGTGCGAAGCGAATCCTCTTCCTAGTTTGCGCGCAGTGGTGACGGTTTTTGTGCGCAGGCTCCCGTTTGGTGTTCTGGTGGTCATGGGCCCACTCGCTCTGTGGCAGGCCAGCCCTGGTCAGGCCAATCCTGTGGTGTGCGAGACAAGCCTTGAAGCTCCTTCGTCTTCAAGCCGTGCTGGCGAGGTCCTCGCTCCCGTGGAGGTGAGCCGTTGTGGCTCTGTCAAAACCACGGATGCGCTTGTGACTGAGCGGTTTTATACCTGGACGGCACCCTTCGCTTGTGGCGTTGATGTGATGCACCAGATCACCGACCTGCTTGGCATTGCAGTGGCGGGGCCTGAGGGCAACAGGGTGATGGGATTTGGCTTCCCCGATCAGACGATTGTTTGGGATGGATCGGCCATTCAATCCACGTATCAGGTGTTGCTGGAGGAGCAAAGTCCGGCCATTCCCTGGCGCACTGTGGATATTTCCAACGGATTCACGAGCAGCTTGGCGGAGGAAGGTCAGGTCAGAATGCCCATTGAGCGGGAGGATCCACCCTCAGCACCCATTCGTGCCTTGTGGTAACCCTTGATAAAGCGGGGGTCTAGCAATCTGGTGAATGCAGCGAACTCATAATTCGCCTTAGCCGAGTTCGATCCTCGGGACCCCCATTCATTCATGACTCATGCGCAACCTGCTGCTGATCGCGCTTTTGGTCTTACCGGCGTTTTTTGCAGCGGCGGAAGTGGCCTTGCTGCGACTGCGGCCGAGCCGCGTGCATGAACTTCGAGAGGAGGGTCTGCCAGGGGCTCCAGCGGTCGAGCGCCTCCAGCGCCGGTTGCGAACGGCTCTGCTGATGACCCAGTTCGGAACCACCTTGTCGTTGGTGGCGCTCGGTTGGATTGCGAAAGGCTTTGGTCAGCGTTGGTGGCCGATGGAAACCCCCGCCGGTCGTTGGTGGGATCTGGCCTGGTTCCTGGTGTTGGTCGTCTTGGCCACGTTGTTATCCGGGTTGCTCCCACGGGCTTTGGTCCTTAGCCGTCCGGAGCCAGCTGCCTTGCAATTGTCTCCGGTCCTGGAAACCACCATGCAGGTGTTGCGTCCCCTGCTGTCAGCCCTGGAGGTCATCGCCTCCCTTCTGCTTCGTCTCGTGGGCTTGAAGCCTCGCTGGGATGCACTCGTGCCGGCACTCACAGCTGGTGAGCTGGAGACCCTGGTGGAGAGTGGTGGAGTCACGGGACTTCGGCCGGATGAACGCAACATCCTCGAAGGAGTGTTTGCCTTAAGAGACATGCAGGTGAGGGAGGTGATGGTGCCTCGCTCTGGGATGGTCACCCTGCCGGTGGAGGTGCGTTTCGCCGAGTTGATGGAGGCCGTCCACCGCACCCGACATGCGCGTTTTCCAGTGATTGGGCAGTCGCTGGATGATGTGCGTGGCGTGCTCGACTTACGCCGCTTGGCTGAGCCGATCGCCCGTGGCGAACTGCAAAAAGATTCCGCTCTTGAGCCCTATTTAAGTCCTGCCGAGCGGGTGCCTGAGACCAGCAACCTCGCCGAATTGCTGGCGATTATTCGCTCTGGACATCCGTTGCTATTGGTGGTGGATGAACACGGGGGAACCGAGGGATTGGTCACTGCTGCCGATCTCACGGGTGAAATTGTTGGCGATGAGCCAGAGCATGAAAGTGCCGAGCCAGACCTGCAGGCGATTGAGGGACAGGAAGGTGCCTGGTTGGTTGCTGGTGATTTGGAGATCTTCGAGCTCAATCGCCAACTCGACCTAGACCTGCCTGAGGCCTCGGACCATCACACCCTTGCTGGCTTCTTGTTGGAACGGTTGCAGCACATTCCTTCCGCCGGAGAAGCTCTGCGGCACAACGGAGTTCAATTTGAAATCGTCACGATGAGAGGCCCGCGCATCGTTCAGGTGAAACTGGTGATTCCCGGAGTGACAACCCTCTGAAGCAGCCCTAGCTGTTGATCAACGATAATCAGCTTTGACCTGCATTCCCTCCGATGACCGACCCTATGGTTCCGGTAAAGGTCGGAGTAATTGGAATCGGCAACATGGGTTGGCATCACGCCCGTGTTCTCAGTCTTTTGAAGGACGCAGATCTTGTTGGCGTCTCCGATCCGGATGCCGAGCGCGGAGCGTTGGCAAAAGACCAGTTCGATTGCCGTTGGTTCGCGGATTACCGCGAGATGCTGTCTGAGGTCGAAGCGGTTTGCATCGCGGTGCCGACCTTGCTTCACCATGCCGTTGGTTTGGCCTGTTTAGAGGCTGGGCTGCACGTTTTGATCGAAAAGCCAATTGCGGCCAGTCAAGAGGAGGCGGCTTCTCTCAGCGAGTCGGCAAGCCGGGTGGATCGGCTGCTGCAGGTGGGGCATATCGAGCGCTTCAATCCCGCGTTTCGTGAGTTGACCAAGGTGGTGGCGAATGAAGAAGTTGTCGTACTGGAAGCCAGACGTCATAGCCCCCATTCCGATCGAGCCAATGATGTCTCGGTGGTTCTTGATTTGATGATCCACGATTTGGATCTTGTCTTGGAACTCGCCGGGGCATCCGTCGTGCATTTATCAGCGGCTGGTGGACGTAGTGCTGAAGGGCCGATCGATTACGTGAACGCAACACTTGGATTCGACAACGGTGTGGTCGCAAGCCTGACGGCCAGCAAAATGAGCCATCGAAAGATCAGAAATTTGAGTGCGCACTGTCGAGGAAGCCTTGTGGAAACAGATTTTTTGAATCACACCCTGCATATCCATCGGCGCGCCCACGAGTGGTACTCGGCGGATCACGGTGAGCTTTTGTATCGCAACGATGGATTCATTGAAGAGGTGAGCACCACGTCGATTGAGCCGCTTTACGCCGAGTTGGAGCATTTTTTGCAGTGCGTTCGCGGCCGTGAAACCCCTGCCGTGGATGGCCAGCAGGCTTCTCGTGCCCTGCGCCTCGCCGACCTCATTGAGCAGGCGGTGGAGCGGCCTGCTGGAGGCGTCACACTTTCTTCGCCTATTTGAGCCTTCTGGGAATGACTTCGATAGGACCGATTTGAGACGCTGGCCCATTTAGAGAATTGTTGAGATCTTCAGTTTCCTGTTGAATCTGATTTTGGACCGGATAGTAAGTCAAGGTTATTGAAACTTAAAGCCTTTGCTGAGAAATATGGGTTGCCTCGTTTTTGCTGAATTGTCTATACGTTATCCCGATTGTTTGAACTTTTCCAAAGTGAACTTCTTTGATTAAATTGTTTACAGTTATAGGTTTCACCTGGATTGAATTAGGGAGACTCTGTACATCAAAAGCTGCTGCGACGGTAATACCTGCCGAATGAGCACAGGAGAAATGATCAGACTGGGCCAACCTCTTTGTTGAGCTTATATTTATGGCTGTATTGATAAAAGCTTTGCGTGAGCTTGGAAGGACTGCAAAGCCTTGATTGTTATCCCCAAGGCTGTTGATGTTGATTTCTCTAAGTGAAGAATGAAAATGCTATCCCTTCTAGCCATTCCTCACTCAGCAAAAAACCCTTGATGGTCCCCAGTGTGATGAATAAAGGATCGGACACTGGTTAGAGCAGCCCTGAAGCAGAGGTGCTGCGATGCGCACTTGAATCAAATGAAGTATAATAGACATATTAAATGCTTTTAGCTTGGCTGTGACAATGAATAGGCCGCAAGATATTGATATTGTTCTAATTACGGCTCTTTCGGAGGAGAAGCTGGCTCTACAAAATTGCTTTGGTATTGAATTTGAAGCAGTAGCCAAAAATGGAATTCACTACAGTTTGGGCACAGTAAAATATAAAAAACGAGCTATTCATGTTGCTACAGTCCAGCCGATTGACATGGGGCCAATACCAGCGGCTGTCACTGCTACAAAATCAATAATAGAATGGCAGCCTGTTATCATTGCGATGACTGGAATATGTGCAGGTATAAAATCCTTGACCAAGATGGGAGATATTATTGTCTCAAGTCAAGTCTTCGACCATACAGCCGGAACGTACACAAATGGCTCTATCACACCCTTTCAGCAATCAATAGATCAGGAACAATGGGTACTGCAATTTATTCAATCAATAATAGATGACGAAACAAATATAGAAGAGATCTCTTTGAGTCACCCTAAACCTAAAAGCGCTACTGGATAAATTGATATCCACATCGGACCAATGGCGTCTGGCAGCTTTGTTGTCAAAGACTCGGAATATATAAAAGATCTTCTTAACAAGACATCTAAGCTTTATGGCGTCGATATGGAATCTTAAGGAGTTGCATCAGCAGCAAAAATTTGTTTATCACCATTCTACAATGTCACGTGGTTTGTCGCTAAAGGAGTCGTGGATTATGCTGATAACAAGAAGAAAGATAACTGGCATTCGTACTGTGCATTTGCAAGCGCAAAATTTCTGAAAATTATAATTAACGAATTACTGAAGAGAGATAGTTCTTACGCATGGCTAGAGAATCAAAGAAAAGCAAAAATAATCAGAAATTAGTGGCATCTGTCAGATAAATAGAATGGATTAATTTGGCAAAAAACGGAGAATAATGGAATCAGAGATCTGGGCTTGAGATTTGCCTAAGTCCCCTTTCTAGCACTTGTTTCTTCTCAGTCATGTGCCTAGTATCTTGCACTTAGGAAAGCTCTGGGAAGAATTGTTCTTAGCTGTCGAGGCGATGACCAGCACGTTTTGAATCGGTGATCTGGCTTTGACGGTCTCAAAAATTTGTTTGCCTAGCCCATGCTTCTCAAGCAGATGGCGGAAGGTGAGGATTGTTGTCTCATCGAGGATCCGGTCGCTGATCAGCTCGATGCCAGCAAAGCGGCGCATGGTGGGCACCTCGATCAGGGCCTCTTCCAACGGCCTCCGGCCCACTCCGCTTCGCTCCGTAAACGCCGGGGCACTCAGGGAATACCACTGCTGCAGCAGGTGAATCAGCAACATGGTGCCGAGCGGATAGGGAGGCCGCCCTCTTTTCTTGCTCGCCTTGGTGTATGGGGCTTGATCAAAACTATCAGCGCCTGCCATGGCACGATCGCCTCAATCTCAAGGAGAAATTTCTCACGCTTGGTCTGCTTCTTGGTTGTGGTCAGCTCGTAATCCGAGAAGCCGAGCTGCTTGCCACCCATCAATCCAGTTCTGGATAGCGATCACAGGTCCATTGTCGCGTGGATCGCCTGGTTTCCCAGCGTCTCCTTAGCAGCAGAGTGTAAGTTGATGAGTATTTGTCACGATATATTCTTTTGTCCTGCTCGCTAAAAATAGTGATTTCGAGAGAATTGTAGATTGATCTCTTTTGGTCTCTGCATTAAACTATTTCAGAAGTTGGTGGACCTAGAAGCTGTTTCTCCTTGCGGTATGAGCATGATCTGAGACAGAAAAAGATATTGCTTTGCAAGTAAGTAGTGTCAATAATACTTGTTTTTTAGACAGCAAGTTAGGCGCTGGATTCATCATTGATCAAATTGTGTTGCGTCGTTTATGTTACATTGGTTTTATCTAGTCAATGAATGAAGATGGCTGATCAAAACTTGAAAGCTTCCCAGGTTTCGTATCCTTGGTACGATTCGAGATGGCTGCAAAAAATACAAGCTTGCATGTCGTGCAATCAGAAGTCATCATCCAGGTAGGCTGCAGGAATTCAAGAATGCATTCAATGCTCTCAGAACTCGATCTGATTTTAAGACATTAGAGTATAAATCAATCTTTGACGAGAGCACTCTTGCAAGGATACCTGAAATTATTAATTCAATTCGTCCAACAGAAATTGAGTTGCATGAGCTTAGGGATTTTCGACGCTTTATTCTGCATGATCATCCTTATATGACCATGTTGCAGCACAACTTAATTGATTTAGTTAGCGAGGGAGCTTGAGAGGAAGTTGAACCGGCTTATAATTTTCTGTGTCTTTATCGTTCGGGTGGTGTTTGTAAGGTGCACATGGATGCGCCAGTAGCTAAATGGACTTTAGACGTTTGTATCGAACAGGATGAACCTTGGCCTATTTACTTGAGCCAGGTTTTGGATTGGCCTGAAAATTATATTCAACCGCGTGGTGATTGGGAAAAGCAAATTAAAATGTCCTGCGCTAATGAATTTGATAGTTACTCTCTGGATGCAGGAACGGGAATCCTATTCTCTGGTAGTAGTCAATGGCATTATCGGGATAAGAAACCAATGTCTTCATCCCCAAAATTGTCACCTTTTTGTGATTTAATTTTCTTTCATTATATCCCAGTCGGAATGAGTGAGATCGTAAAACCAATGAATTGGCATCGAATCTTTGATTTGCCCGAGCTCTCCGCTCCCTCCTTTGAATGTGATTAACATCTATCCTGATAGATATTAAGGATTAATATTCGGGAAAGAAAGGGACTATTTGCATGCTTAAGTTTTGCAATCGTGATAAGTGGATTGATTTCTTTTCGGTACAGGCTATTATATTTGCAATCGGCCGCACTTCTTCTGCTAATGATTGACCATGTCAACGCAAAAAATAGTTACGTTGGGTCAATTTTACGTAAAATTGTTTCAATTGCTGTTGATGCGGGTGCCGAGCTTCATCCCTCTCTCCTGATAGTTGAAAAAGATGGTGAATTATCACTGCACTCAAGTATGCCTTTGAATGTAAAAGATCATGCTCCATTGTGCCGTCTTCCCCGTGTCTTGTTGTTGCCTACGAATGGAGCAGACTGGCAGATTTGCTCTGAACAATTATTCTTAAAAAGGGCTTCTGATTCTTTGAGTTTAATTCAAGAAGAGTTGCTTTGCCTTCATGTTGAAATTTACAATGCAACATGTAAGATAAAAAATAGATCCAAGCATAATCTCTCGTAGCTTGTTTTGGAGCGGCCAGAGATATTGGAAGCTGTTCAACAGATCCAGCCTTATAGGACATTCGATTTATCATTAGCCGATCAGTTTGTATCAAACCGATTGTGTTGGATTGATGATGTATCCACAAGCGCAGAACATGCGGAGCAGGTAAATAATTCGGATTCAGGCAGCCTGGGATCTTTCCAATAATGGATTTTTTGAATAATCATCATGATGCAGGTAATTTTGAGTTTGATGACTGTTCGGTTAAGATGGAAATTTCCAGGCCAAATAATACTAGTGAATGTTTTTTGCGTTATGGAGGGCGGCGTGACATACTCGACTATGCATTAGGAATGGGTTACTTCGACCAAACATCACCGTATGCACACTCCGCTCCGTTTTCAGCCGAACTGAACCATCTTGGTGCTCTTCAGATTGAATCTTTAATTTCCAGACCTAAAAGTCGTTTTGATCCACCGCGTGTCCAATTTACAGATGATGGCATCCAATTAAGTCATTTCACGTGTCATCTAAAGAAGCCCAAGCGCTCTCTTCTGGCCTTTTCGTTAGCGATTGAGGGGCTTTCGCGTCGCTCTGGCGGCACACCATCAGAGGCCAAAGAGCTTATTTTGCTTGCAAAGGATGCCTTACTTCAAGAAAACCTGATTCGTCTTGAAAAATTACGATCAGCGGCTAATCCTTATGCCATTCATTGTCCCTCGGCCCAATTGTTGATGGATGCTGCACGGCGGCAGGCGAATATTCTTCAGGTTGTTTTGGGGTCGAGCTCAAGAAAGAAGTATTAATTATGCTTTTCTATATGATTAGATTTTCTTTTAATATTAATTTGATTAAGAGTAAAGTTTTTGGAATGTCTCAGAAATCGAATCAATGATTTTTTATTGTTGGTCGGGGTGAATTGCTATTGGCAAGCGCAACTGTTAGTGGTGTGTGCTGTATATTCTATATTTTTAAGATATGGCAATCGTCGTTAGCCTTAATGCCTGGGGTGAACTTCTGCGTAAGCTTGTAAGCCAAGCGTGGGGAATTCGGAGGTCCTTCTTTGCTGCTGTCATTCCTGTATGAAGTTCATTTTGTACGCCTAGAATATTAAGTAATAATCTTCCAAGAGTCGGCCGGCTTAGGCAGCTAGAAAACATGTTGGAATGGCAGCTTCTCTGCATTAAATGGCTTTTAACTCTAGGGATTAAAAGCAAACATACGCTTTTAGTTTTTTAGCGTTAATTTTTTCTAAGGCCTGTTTTTGATTAAATTAAAAACCACATGGTCAGGAAGTAAATTGATAATAAGCCATTTGGTAACATCTGCCAAGCTGAAGAATAGGTACGAAGCGGGCCTCAAGTTTATCGATTTATTTCTTTGATCAAGCCTTTATTTTCTGCTTCTTCGAGGAAATTAACTGTCTCTTTCATGCATTGATCAGATTCAACTTCGAATTGGTCAAGCAATTCAGAGATAATGTCCTCTATAGTTTTAGGTACGCTGATTGCATTCCATGTGGCAGACCCTGACGAATTCAAATTTAAATATTCCGCAGTGGAAGGATCAAAGAGGCATGCCGTGCCATCCAGCTCGGCAGAGCAAGCCTTTGCACTCCGAGAATAAAGATTCATAAATCTCAATTTTAATTAATTATCGTGCTGTGACTCCCTTGTCAAGTTGTTTGAAACGATTTTTGCGTTGGATGTTAGTCAAAGACCCGACTAAAAGTGGTGTGCGGAATTTTTTTTTAAGCCGGACGGAAAGTGCTTGTGCCTC
>Ga0208543_1000028_pt1 | contig 45914 bp, 57 predicted proteins | sample DEB08_DNA_14_FD_185497 | JGI IMG/M metagenome (GOLD analysis project Ga0208543, IMG submission 185497) | Aqueous microbial communities from the Delaware River and Bay under freshwater to marine salinity gradient to study organic matter... | ecosystem: Environmental > Aquatic > Marine > Coastal ...
ATGCTTTCAAAAATCTTATTCATTCTGTATCGTTTTGTTTCTACAATACGATATACTTTTGTTCTGTGTTCTTGTAATACAGTAAAACCTAATTGCTTTAGAGTAAAGCCACATGCTTCTGCAAGTCTGTTCATCCAATATGCTTGCCAACGTGATTCTGCTACATTACCTTTTGGAGCATTAGCAGGGTTGACATTCATTTGCTTGCCACCCTTTAACTTCTGAATAGAAGCCATTGCGAATTTAGGATCGGTATTCTTGTTAAGAATGAATTCTACAGTTTTTAGACCGTTCTCCCATTCGGGAGTACCTTGACGATCCATCATGTAGTTGATCATTTCTTTAGATAGTTCTTGTTTCTGTGCTTGGTCTTGAACCTTAGACATTTGTTGAGAAACGCCCTTCAAGTAATTGTTCATTGCTTGAATTCTAGCGGCTTGTGCTTTACCTGCATCACCTTGTTTTCTAGCGGCTTTAGTAGGAGCGGCAGCCGGTTGTGCTTGATCTTGTGGCTGAGCAGGTGGTTGTTCACCTTGTGGTTGTGGTTGTTCGGGTTCAGCAACGGGTTGTTCTGGTGGAGGAGTTTCTTCTTCTTCGGGTTTGCCGGGCTGGGGAGGAGCAATCAGGCCTGCGGCTTTAGCATTTTCTAATGCAGAAACAGCATCACTAACAAAATCTTTTACAAAAATTTCTTGTGCTAAAATAGTTGCGGCAGATTTACCACCACCAAATGCAGATTTGATTTTACTAGCGGCGGCGCCGCCGATCATGTTTGACAGTCTTAACTCATCAATCTGCTCTGATTCTTTAATATAAATATCATCAATTTTCATTTTTAAACCTGTGTCTTTTTAATGCTTTTTGAAAAGCGAGATTTGTCTCTGCCCCTAATGGCACTTATCAATTTTTTTTCCAGCATTTCAGCCTGACCTTCTTCAAAGTTTTTTTCAATAAACTCAATTAGATTAATAGCACTAGTGATAATATTGTTGCCACGAGATTCCACAATATGTGGAACATCACGGTTATTACCGATTAGTTCTAGTTCTTCCAATAGGCTTCTTGTTTTCTTTTGCATAAGTCCACTTCCCTTTTATATATTTATGCTATTAGGGTTTATTTTAAATTTACTTTTTAAGGCTGTTTAACAACGATTTCAATTTAGTACTTTGTACGTCTGCGTCTACTCGTTTATTTATCGGCTCTACTTGTTCGTGGACTGCTTGATCGACTGCCCCAACTTGGCTAGTTGTCTTAAACTTATCCATAATTTGCTGTGCTGAGGGCTGTGCATTTTGTGACACATTAGATGTGCCAGGGTCTGAAATTCTTAATGTTTCTATATCAAATGCTAGTTCTACTTTCTGTCCTACACCAGAACTGCTACGTGTTTTCATTAACTGAATTTGATATTGTCCACGTTCTCTCATACTACGTGACGTAAAGATACCAAATACGTTATCTGCTGTGTTGATTTTTGAAATACCACCTGAGATATGACTATGATCAAATTCGATTTCTTCTACTGCACTTCTGTTTAACTGTGAGGCTGTAACAAATATCAAATCAAACTCTTTTGCTAAGTTACGTAATTCTTCTGATACATACTTGTCTTTAACAAACAAGTCACTAGGACTTACTTTGGCACTTACTGGCATCAACAAGTCCAAATAGTCAACACACATAAAATCTATCTTCATGCCTGTTTGTATTTGCAATTCTTTAATATATGCTCTAAGATCGTTTACTGTACTTTGTGCTGGCATATACTTGATTCTGAACTTGCCAGATGCCTTTTGTTTCATTTTAACTTTCATTTCAACGTTATCTAAGTCTTTAAACACTTCTTTTGCTTTAGTGTCAGTCAACATAGAATCGATACGCATGGCTGATAGTTCTTCACTCAATTCAAGTGTAATGTACACTCCTGATAAGCCCTGTAACAACCAATTAACTGAAAGATTCTGCATGAACAAAGACTTACCTGAACCAGAACCACCTGCAAAAATTTGCAGTTCTCCTTTGTTGAAACCCCCATAAAGTTTTTGATCTAGTACGGGCCAGCCTGTAGAGTTTTGACCATTGCTTGTTTTAAGATGCATCAATCTAGCACGTGGATCAGCAAAGTAATCGATACCCATATCACGTTGTAATGAAATTTGAACTGCATCTTTAATTAATTTTTCAACAGGATTATAGTCACCCTTTTCTAATAAGTCTGCTGACTTCATAATTGCACGTTCTAATTCTTGTCTACGTGTAAATGCTTCAAATTCAGATAAGAACCATTCGTAATGTTCATCTTGTAAATCATCCACTGGTTCAATTTCAACACTAGTTGTTGCTTTAATTTGTGTTGGGTCTGGAAGTAATTTATATTTGCTAGAATGTTCCAGCATAAACTCTGCTACAGGTCTTAGTCTGCGATCAAAGTTTTCTGGATTAAAGATATTTGTGATTCGTACAAAAAGTTCTGCGTTTGTAACCATCATACGCAAGAATAATTCTTGCACATCAGCATTGAATTCTTTTAGCAATTTTTTTCCTCATCATTTCGATTTTAATTTTGTTGTTTGTTGCAGACTCTATAATACTTAGTAGAGTTGGCAATCTTCCATATTTAATTAGTGCATCGTTTGCATCTTTAACGCCAGTTCCCCAATTAGGTAAACTAAGTTCAAATCCCAATTCGATTGCTCTATCAATTATATCCAAGCCTGTCTTGTCCTGATCAGGAACAACAATTATACGCTTATCTAATTTTCTAATTATACTTGCTTGTTCGTCACTGATTGTATTATGACACAATGCTAATCCACTTAACGAGATAGCATCAAATATACCTTCAAATACTAAACAAATTTCCCATTCAGGTTTTTGCAAATCAGTACCAAACACATATCCTTTTTGTTGTTGATTAATATACTTAGGTTGCCTGTTATCAATATATCTGGACGTGTGACCCACTATCTTATTTTCATATGTGTAGGGAATAATCAAACGTTGCGCCTGTCTCCCTTCAGCATCAGGTGTCACTAAAAACGGATATGCAGAATGACTAAGTCCTCTCTTTTTAAGATACGTTATAAATGGTTGATGTTTTTTATCGCCCACATAAATTAGATTACCCTCAGGTCTAGGGCGTTCTTTAAACTTAACAACAGGGTCTTTTTTCTTTTTAGTTATAACTGAGTCTAGCAAATCTCTATGTTGTATTGACTGTAAGTTCCACTTATTGATTTGCTGATCGTCTACACCACACCAAGATAAAAAGTTACGTGTCTTTTTACTGATGCTTTTACCTAATGTAAATCCACATTTAAAGCCGCAGTTAAAACAATGATAAGACCAATTATCACCGTCGGTTCTTACACCTCCCCGTTGACGTTTGTCTGCATTGTGTCCATTATGATGACAACACGGTGCGTTGAATGAATACCATCCACTTTGTGTTAGTTTCTTTTTACCCGGTGCAACCGTAAGTATATCAATCATACTTCGCATTATACATAAAAATTAAAGAAAATACAACAGAAACGGTAAACTTATCTTGCCAAAACGTTACCAATATTGCCCACATTAGATTCAAACTTTAGTTTGACAAACGGGTGATATCCTTCAAGGGTGTATCCAATTGTGCTAGTTTCAACAGACCCTGTGTTAGCATTACCATACTGATATGATACAATATCATAGTATTCGGAGTCAACTAAAGTGGATCCCTGAATAGTCATGTTGCCTACGTAGTTTGAATAATGAGTTTGAATTGTTAAAACTGGATTATTTTCTGTATTAATCACACTACTAAAAAACGTGACTGCTTCAGAGTTTGCATTTGCATTTGCATTAGGAAAGACTTGATCTGTAGGAATTGTAACTGCTTGGCTTGGTACGAATGAAGGTAGAATAGAGTTTACAATATTAAGATCGCCACGTGCTCCTGCTTTTGCATCTACAAATACTGGCAAATTTTGATTGCCGCTTGGGTATTCTAAAGAATACGAGCAAAACTGTGCAGGAATGTTTTCTATTTCTGCGGCAGTTGTATTGAGTTCAAAGATGCCGGTTGCTAGATAGATAGGATCAAGTGCTTTTCTAAACAACACTGCGGTTCCATCTGAGTTTAAAATTCTAAACGATATCTGTCCAGTAAGACCGGTAAAGTCAACAGGCTTTTGTTCTTGGTTTAAGAATTGAAACTGTAGTTTGTTATCAACACCTTTGTTAAGTGTTAGTGGCTTTGAATAAACTGGCATATATTTCCTCGGACTTGTTCCATCAAGGACAACAACGATTTGTCTAATTGTATACGTGTAAACTGATGTAGTGTAAGACACAAATCTTTAACTCCTAATAAGAGTATTTATCAGTCAGGTATATAATAATATTTTACCATTTTTTTTCCGATGTTAAATACAGATAATGCCTAAGCAACAAGACAACTCGCCCATCGATTTCTTTAAAAAGTTAACCGAAACTCACCCCTTTATTTCGGTAGTCCAGTATGCCAGTCAGGACTTTGTGGGCATTGTCCAAAACCGTGATGATGTAGTCACTAGCATCTATGATTATGGTGCTATTATAGAAGAAAATTTAAAAATGAAGTTTTTAGAATTAGGCGATGTTTGGTGGTGGGAGTCTAATCGACAAATACCAATTAACCTTTTTTTAAAGGACGAATGGACCGAATTCAAACCTTATCTAAGAACGTTCAATAACAAAAGTTTGACAATAGTACATGGTCCTATTGTCAGCATGTCTGATTTTCAAAAGAAAAGAGTAAAACGTAAATCTATTACTTTGGTGAAGCGATCTTTCTAAGCAGTTTGTTTCGTTGACGTTGCTTTTTTGCTCTACGTTGTTTTGCCAATCGCAAACTTAAATCACTACTAACTCGTTGTTCAAAAGTAATTCCCAGCAAATGATCAAATTCGTGCAAGAACACTCTTGCTTTAATACCAGTAAGGTGCTGATCTTTGATCCACTCTCCGTTTAGTGTTTGATATGATACAACTACTTCAGGGTGACGTTTGATATGCAACCATAGATCAGGGAAACTTAAACAACCTTCTAAGTAAATTTCTTTTTCGCCTTGCAACTTTTCAACTACAGGATTGATACACACAACTAAGTCGGCATCTGTACCCATAATCAAAATACTTTTTTGTACTCCAACTTGGTTTGCTGATAACCCTATACCCGTATGATTAGGGTTTAACATAACCTTGCCCATAGCAGTTACCAACTCAGTTGGATCACCGTCAAGTTTAAAATCCCAAGGCTCAGTCGGTGCTTGTAAAATAGGATCGTTTTCTGGTATAAGTTTAAGTTCTAATTTTTCTTCTGTCATGCTTGGCTCTGTTGATATGCCCAGACTAATTCATCACCTGATAATTTTTGTCCGAGTATTGTAATTTTTTCTTGCGTTTCTAATATAGTTCTTTCGATACGTTGATCATTGTAAACTACATCCATTACTTTACCTTCGGGTTCTCTGTTATCGTACCAGACTCTGGATACATTTGTATCGAATGAGGTTATCATTTTAACACCCATTGCCCATGCTTCTGCTTCTAGTAATAATTTTTGTCGTTCTATTCTTTCTTTATATTGTGTCATACTTCAATGGGTCTTGCTCCTCTAACAAATTCATATGCACAACAACTAACTGTGCATATGCAATTGCATGTGATTTTTTAAACGTGTATCCTGTGCTATTTTTATCCCACACAGTTTTACTTATTTCTTTAAATGTCTTGCCTATTAAATGTTTTTTACCAGGTCGTATGACACTTAAGAACATTGCTAAACGTGGAATAGAATTGACTGGTTCCGGAAAGTGACATAATGTGTCATACTGATTATTGATATGAATTAACTTTTCTACAAAATCTTTGTCTTTCAATCTGTCCCAGTTAGGTTCTTCCATTAATTGAATCAGATGTATTTCGTCTCTGACTTGATTATAAATGTTTACATTAAGAACGTCTAACTTAAAGTAACCACGTTCTTCTGCATGTTTGTAATCCAACGAACACATTTTGTTTGCAGGATCATATGGAACTTCTGTTATATAGATACCAGTAGGATGTTTTTTGATTGGATCAACCTCACGCATTGCCGCAGGGATATGATAGATGTGCTTGAGAATTTCTTCTCTGTTGCCACAATCGATATCAATATCAGAATTTATTCTCATTGTAACCCTGCCGCCATTAATTTTTTGTATGCTCTTTGCACAACTATCGCTTGGTGTTCAGCGTCTTCTACAGCCTTGTGAGACGTCCTGTGAGCGCCGTCTTTTAACGATACGTTGCACATGTCATAAATTGTACGTGTGTCTCTAATAGTGTAAAAAGGCCACGGAATACGCATGTCTAATTGCCTAAAGGCGTTTTCAGCCACAACAATATCAAAACCAGCACCATTACTCCAAACTGCTCTGCGGTTCCAACAGAATTTATAGAGTTTATCCATAGTATCTTTAAACGATATTCTATCTCTGTCACCCATTGCTTCATCGATTGCTCCTTCACTTTGTTCTCCCCACCAGCGTAATGTATCTGGATTAATTGTTCTGTTGTGTTGCTCTGTTTGATCTTCAATAGTAGGTCGCAGTTCCAAACGTTCTACTACCCCATCACCTTTGGGGTCAAATCTAACTGCACCGATTGTTAAGATAACTGAATCTGGATCCGTACCCAACGTTTCCATATCAATCATTACGTCATTTGCCATAATTTTCTGTATCTAATAGTTTTAAGTTTTCTATTATATCGGATTTGACATAATTAATCAATAGTATTTCGTAATTATGGGTAACCTTTAAGGGGGCAAATGAGTGTAGTATCCTTGGATTGAATAAAACAGCAGATCCAAATGGAACATGAATTTGAATGTGATCATCAATAAAATGACTGTCTACTAATCCATCTGCTAAATCTGATAATGGCCAATCTTTCTCATGGCTACTAGGTACAAGACAAAATTCTGCACCGTTTTGATTAAGCGGCACAACAATACTTACACCCATAACATCTTGTTTATAATCTGATGCAAGTAAATTATTATATTCTGGTAATGTGTGGGGGAAAGCAATCTCTGTTTTCCATTCTGTGTTTTCATTTACTGTTATCATTTTTCTATTATAGAAAACCGGATTACGTAAATGTTGTTTAACTTCTGCTTCGATTTCTGTATTGGTATATCCCATTTGATCAATGATTTCATATCCAATACTGTGACTTGTTAAATTCATTTTTGTTTTTAGTTGTTGCAATTCTTCATATACATCAGGTATAAAATCTTTCATAGCACGTTTTCTAAACTTGTCTGAGTTATCAATAAAATGCAAACAATGATCTATAAGTTGAGGATAGACTTCTTGTTCTTCTTGTAGCCAAGTTTTAAGTAATCCAAACTGATCTTTCCACTTATCGTCTACTCCGTGAAAATAATCAATGTCTGTCATTTCACTTAATATTTTTTCTTCTAGTTTTTGTAATTTTACTAGAGCCTTGTGTCTTATTTTCTTTGATAAGATATTAGTTTTAAAGTGTGCAGGAGACCATACTCTATTAAGAAATACGCCATAGATAGTATATCGATTATCATGTTCTTTGTATTTTTTAGTAAGTTCCCACCACCATTCTAATAAATCGTGTGAATGTAAAATGCTTAATAAACTTGCCGTGTGGCTTAGTGATACGGTGTACCTATCAGGATACAGTATAGTATACTCAAACATTTGCGTAACGTTTTCTTCTATCTTTTTCCACTTAAACGGATATCTGATATATTCATTTACTATGCCATATCCGTCAATAGAAACCGAAAGATGTACCTCTTTAAACTCTTGCCAAACGTCTATCAGGTCTTGTGTTAAACCAGTTAAGTTAGTTACATAACTAATGCCTATATTTTTAGCCCGATCTAATTTAATTAATTCTTTTAAGAAACGAATGCCTTCTTCATGTATCGTTGGTTCCCCTCCCACAAACGCAATGCGTTCAACGTTGGGATATGATTGTATTAGTTCATTAACTTTGTCGTCTTCAATATAAATTTTAAGACCTTTTAAATTGTAGATATTATTTTGTAATCCACGCTTTGTATTTTTTGGTAAGTCTTTAGTTGATTGTTGATAAATGTAGTTCCATTCATCTTCCCATAATGTAGAAGCCGACGGTCCACATGTCATGCACTTTGAATTGCATTTGTTACTGAATGTTAGGTCGAGGTATTTTACATTTGCTGGATCTACAGTTGTATCCATTGGGATATCATTACCCAACTCTTGGTTCCAAATGGTACGCATAGAAGCGTAACCGTTTTCTTCTGATTCCTTACAGTTTACACAGCCTTTGGGCCATTTGTCATTATTAAGTAACTCTCTAACTTTAATTAAATGTGGATCATTGAGGTGACTTCCGTTGGTACTTTTTTCGTCATCAAACTTACCTTGAAAGTTACAACAGGGTTTATACCCTGTTTGATCAATTGATGCTGAACCAAATGCTAATGAACAATAGATTGCCATTTACTTACCGTTACTCGACCAAACATTGTCTGTGCTTCTAATGTCTTTAGCAATGTCTGGTCTTAAATAATTCATTAGTAAGATTGATCGTTTTTTAGATAGTTTTAAAGGCATTGTAGAATGCATCAATCTAGTATTATAAAACAACATTGAACCAACTGGCATGTCTAGTTGAATTGCATTCTCCATAAACTCATCATCATAAAAACCTTCGTAACATTCTTGTATTGGCCAATCTTTTTTGTGACTGTCAAGTAACAAACCTGTTGCTCCTGTATCTTTATCCAAATCTTCTAATGGTATAATAACTTGGATACCCATTAATTCGTTGTTACCTTCTGCAACTAGATTATTGTATTTTTTAAATCGGTGTGGTGTATCTACGTGAGGACTTACCCAACGAGACGGTCCATTGATAGTAACAATATCACTTGCATAGAATTCTGCGTCAGGTAAATATTGTTGAAGAATCGGTGCAATAATTTTATCTATTTCTTTTACTTCGTGCCAATCATCTGTGAGTTGTGACCACCATACAGCAATGCCAAATAACTTTTTACATGCATCGCCTTCAGCATATTCTTTTTTGTGTGTAGATGCTCTTACAGGATACAGCACATCTTTTTTACTGTTGATAGAATTGATAAAATGCATTGGTACAATATCAGTAACTTGATCGTAACCTTTGCCGTTGTGAGTTAGTGTGTCATTCATTTTAATTCCATCTTAGTTCAGTCCAAAGTTTTTCTTCGTCACTGACCAAATATATTCTAAATTCTTTTTGTCGTTCATCGTTAGCCCAACACCAATGCTGATTTAAATCTGCCTCAATGCCTAATGGTGTATGATAATGCATTTCCATATAGTCTTTGTGATCACATGATGGACCCCACGTGTCCCAACACCATTGTCTAAGAACAGTAAAGTCTACTATTCTATTTATCCTAGTGTCTACTCTAGTTTGAGCCGAATACATTGAATTATTAAATCGTATATAGTCGGGTCGATTTGGGTTACGTAATTTTAAATACCATTTAAATAAATGGTTACCGGTATGTCTACCATCTAATTTGGCAAACTGTATACCGGACAATATTTTATGATCTTTTACATTGATCATTAATACCCTGCCTGCTGTAGTAACTCCTTAACTTCAGGAATAATATTAGAATCTCTTTTAAACTTGATTGCCCACTTTTCAGGATCAATATATTCTAAGATCATTTTTTGTTGCAGTTCTTCTAACTGACCTAAAAATTCTAATCCAGACTCACTGTGATAAAGCATCCAAGGTGAGATTCTGCCTGTCGTTACTTCATAACAAATACGATTGCGAGGACCATAACGTAAACAATCTTTGTTTTGTATCTTTTCATCCTGTGCAATCTTAATTGTAGTTTCAATACTACGTGCAATTGCATCTAATGGGTCTTCATCTTTCAAGTATTCGATAACAAACTTTGTGTAGTTTGTATCGCTAGTCCACTTGTCAATCTTAATTTGATTTTTAAGCAACCAATCTGCATAACGATTAACATTAATAACATTGACGTTTACACAATAATGACCAAACTTAACAAAGGCTAGATAATAAGAACTTTTGATAAAGTCCAAATACGTCTTTTGTTTTTTGCTGGCTGTGTTCTTAAGATAAAAGTTTAACCATGCTTGAAACCCAATACGATTACCTTTTAAATCCTTGTCACCCCATCTGCGTTTGTTTTCACATAGATGTTTATCCATCGTAGACTCACGCACAAATCCACGTCCACAAAACTCACAGCCGAACTCAGTTACCAAGTTCTTTTTCGTACTGTTCGATTGTTTCATCACTAACAAGGTCACTTAATAACTCCAAGTCTTCTATTTTTAAATCAGGAAATTTTTCAGCAAGATACATTTTACGTTTATGTTGTTCGCAAAAGGCATCTGCTATATCTTTTAAATCACTATCAGAAACTTTGGGATATACTTTTTTATAGTACTCTTTAATTTCTTTTGGTGTTGCTTTGTCTTTTAACTTAGACACACTTTGTCTAATGTTTGGGATCCACTGATGATATTGTTTGCCTATGCCCGGGCTTGCCGCACACAACATCAACCATTGCAGTTTAGGATGCTTCATTACGTTTTCGTTAAACAAATAACGATTGGCATGATAGTCTACGCTTTGCAGATAGTATTGAGATACAGCAGACTTACCTTTTACTGCACTGATCCAGTGTAGCATCATAAAGGGAACAAACTTCTTTTGTTGTTCTGGCGTTAATCTGTCGTAGTATCCATAATCTTTTTGATCTACTGCCGCAATTGCTTCAAACAAGTTAAAGTCTTGCCCTTGTAGTTTTTCATCACTTGGTGTCTTTGTTTTTCTTTTCGCCATCTTTATATTCTTGTGGAGTAGTCATTATAACTTCTATAGCATCGTGGCTAGGTTTATTCTTACCGAATATCTTTTCCCAGTTATCTTCATATGCTTTTTGATTTGCACCTTTACGAGGCGCAGAGCCTTTCCCTGCCATTAGAACACCTGTGCATAGTCAACGATTTCGCAGTTTCTACTAATCTCTTTTACAAAGTAAATACATCTAGGTTGAGGACCATCATCGATTGGTACACAGAGAAACTGCCCGTTACGCAATCGAGGAGCATACCAAGTTACATCTGAATAGATGTCAACAATTTCAATCGGAGTAAATGACGGAGAGAACGATGACAGTGGATTAAACATAAACACTGAAAAGCCTCTGTCATTTAAACTAGAAAGAGGTAGCGTTTCTAAGTCACCGCCGTCTTCATCACCGATTAATACTTGCCAATCAACTGGCATTTTAAGAGTCTTGTCACCAACCTTTAATACAACAGCCGGGGCATTAAAAGATTCTAAAAAGATTAGCGGGATATAATAATAATCGACAAAACTAGGATTAGAATTATCTAAAATAGCAAATCGAAGGTCATCGATTTCTTCTGGTAACGTTTCTAAATTATAAAATTCGTTTTCTAATGTTAATATTCTCATAGTGTTATTGTATCTTCTCCAGTTAGATAATTCAAGTTATTCGGTAACCTTAGTAGTTTAATTTTTCTATCACAAAGGGATAGTTGGCTTCTCTATAAAAAGCCTTTCGTTGCGTTAAGTGTCTCTTTGCAAAACGACAAGAACTAGTGATATCCCAAATTTGCACAAAGTCTTTATCTTCTGCTTTGCGTATTCCCCTACCGATAGACTGAATGACACGAACAAAAGACTTACCTGGCTCAATAAGTACAAGGTTAAAAATACGAGGAATGTTAATACCCACACTAGCAACACCATAGGTAGCAACAAGTACTTTTCCATCAGCAGTCGCAACTTCGTCATATTCTTCTTTACGTTCATTTACTTTGGTGCTCCCTGATATAAAGACAGCATCTTTTATGCGTTTAGTAATTTCATTACCTGCATTGATTCTGTCTACTAAAACAAGAGTGTTACCAGAGTCTTTTATTGTATCAATCAAATCGCAAATCTTGTCTAAACGATTTTCATCTGTTAATAAGTGTTTCAACTCTGCTTGGTAGTTTTGAAACTCTTGTCCATCTTGCAACTGCACAACATTTACGTGACAGTTAGCAAGTACTCCTTTGTCTTGTAGTTCGCTGGCTGATAACTTATTAGTTACTCCACCTAAACTTACTAACAAAGCAATACGTTCATATTCTGCTTTAGGAATCGTTCCAGTTAGTCCCCATCTGATGGGTACACGTGACATTACTCCTGTTAATAGTTGCTTGAGTGCATCTGCTTTTGCCATATGAACTTCATCAACCATGACACAAACAACATCTTCAATAAATTCGTGTATGGTGCAATCAGCACTACCTGCTTTAGTATTCTTCAATAAAATATTTAACGATTGCCAAGTACAAATTGTATGTTGCTTATTATACTCTTTGCGATCACCAAAATAAACACCAACATCTAGTCCTAAATTTTTGTAGTCTACTTCTGTTTGTGTGACTAGTGACTTGTTTGGTACAATAACAATTGATCTACCGTATGATTCTATGCTTGCTGACAATGCGGCAGTCATAATAGTCTTGCCAGCGCCGGTTGCTACTTCTTGTATAGACTGCGGGTTCTCTAAAAATCCGTTAATAACATCAACTTGATAGTCTCTTAACTTGATAGGTTGCCCTTCGTGTGTATGTCCTTTTGGCCATTTAACGTGAGCAAATGTATCTGTGTCTACTTTATTAAACGCAAAGGTCGTTGAGTAGTCTCTGAGGTCTTCTAGTTCGATATCATAGTGTAGTTCTTCTAAGATAGGAATGATATCTTCTAATAGATTGATGTAGGTAGAACCTGCTAATGAAAAATAACTGACCTTTCCGTTCCATCTACCAAGTTTAACACTTGGCATATACCTTGCACCAGGAACTTCATATTCAAATTTTTTCATGCAGGCTCTACGTGCATCAAGTTCAAGCCCTTCGATTTTTAAATTTACCTCATCTTTAATGATGAGTCTAGCATTTCGCATAAATTATTCTGGCCTATATTGTAGTGTCAAAAATATTTGTCTACCACCAGCTCCATAGCCAGGGATAATTTCAATTTCTTTATCTAGTATATCTCTAAACGTAACAGAAAGCAAATAGTTGTTGCCCACTGACTTTTGCACACTTAAGTCAAATGAATTAACATTGTCTAATTCTTCAGTATCGTAAGGACTTTGCTTACGATCAAACATACCCTGATATGTAAGTTTTGCGGTGTAATCTTTTATAATATATGTACCCGATATAACAAACATGTACTTTGCAACACGTGGTTGTTCAGTGTCTGTCCAACCAAGATGTGTGTGAATCCACGCATTAGGGCTTAGTGTAATCATGTCTGAGTAACGAAAACCCTGCGTGTTATACTTACCTATGTTTACGTATTGATTCTCGTTAAAATCGTAATCTATGCCTTCGCTAAAACGATAATGAAAGTAAGACAGTTTGTTCCAACCTATTTCGTACCCAATTGATTCTTCGGGTTCTAGTCTAGGATTAGGATTAGTCCAAGCGTCACCTCTAAGTTGGTATAGATTTGGATTGCGAAATGACGTACCCAAATTAACGAACAAGCCGTCATTCTCATACCCCACTCTATATACAAATGCATCTTGTGTTACACGGGAACCAACTTCAAGTCCAAACAATGTTTTTAGTACACCATATATGGCGTAGTTGTCTTCTGTGTCACTATCGTATTCTTCTTGTTCTGCGGTTACACCAATGATCGCATCACCCATAGTTAAAACAAGATTTGTTCTATAGTCTGCATACCATCTGTTGGCTTCACTAACCCAAAAGTTATCAGAGTCAGCAAAATAGTCAGCATCGTTCCAAGTATGGCCTACAGTCCAATTTTCGCTACGTACACTTACTGCCCCGCGTTGACCTTCTTGCAAGCAATCGTTAGTGTAATCGTAACTGCTGTTCCAGCATTGATCAAAGTCATATTCATAATCGTTAATCATTACGTTTGCAGTGTACGAACCAAAATCAATGTGTGCCCTTGCAGTTACATTTTTGTAATCGTCTTCTTCATTGTTATCTGTGCGTACACTATCATTAGTTGCAGAAAGGTACGTAAAGTTAAATAAATTCTCTAACGAATGGCTAACAAATTGATGATCAGAACCTGCTCTAACTGTAGAACCGGGTTGGATATCGTCATTAATAAAAATAGTACCTGCCAAACTGCCTGATCCATAAAGGACCGAATTAGGTCCATGTACAATTTTTACAGTTTCATTTCCTGTTGCTAAGTCGTGTCCAAAATCATACCAACCTGCGCCTGCATCGTTAGCAGGAACACCATTACGAAATACAGTAGTGTGAATAGGCTGAGTGCCTCGTTCACTGTATCCTGCAAATCCTCCAAACCCACCTGCTACTGTAGTTGCTGGCATTAAACTTTCTATTAGTGTAACGTCAGTTACTGGATCACTTGTTACGGTGTGTTCTGTTGAACCTGTAACAACAATTGTTTCGATTTCTTCTGCATGTACTTCATTAAGTAGAAATGCATAAAAAATCATTACGATTGCAAAACCTAATACTTCGATTTTGCCATTTTTTATACTCACAATTTTACCTCTCTTTGGTTGATGATTTTTATTATTTTACCAGCGCCAGTTACTGGTAATTCGTAATAATCTGTTAAACTAATTATTGCTGGCATGGACTTTGGTTGTTCGGATGAGGCAAAAAAATCATTGTATGTGTGCCATATAAATTTTTGCATGTCGTATTTATTGAGTATTCGTTCAATGTCTTTATTTGTGTTTTGATCAAACGTGGTACTCTTAGGCAAAATCACATCAGTAATGCCTAATTCTTTCATCCACTTTACTGCATCATCAAAGTTACTAATGTTTACTTGCGTTTTAAACTCGGATGCAAATTTTAGTTTTGGATCATCTGCATAAATGTCTGGCGAAATTGTAATGGCTAACCTTGACAATTTGTACAATGTCATTGGACTGTTATCCATTACAATGTTATTTTCTTTTATTTTTTCTGCTAATACTTCATTGAGTGCCGCAACTTGATACCCGTCTCCTACTTTGACATAGGTTGGATCCCAATACTTAGTTGACGATTTGATTTTGTTTAGTTTATCTACAATAGTTTTTACCTTGCCGTGATACACCGTTTCAAAAAACTGCGGCAAAGTATTATATGCAAGTTTTAAATTAAACGTATTGAATTTTGCCTCGTACCTTTTCTTTGCCTTTTGCCATTGCCATTGATTATGAGGTATATTTCTAAATTGATTAATAAAGTCCTTTTTAAAAGGAACCTTAATAGTTAAGCAATTGTCTACCGAATCATAATCGACATTAGCGTTTGTGTACTGGGGCAGACTTTCTATGATGTCACACTTCCAAGGTAACTTTTTTAATTCAGTTTTTTCATAGCCTGCTTTAGCAAATTGTCGTTGATACTTACTAATCAGTTTATCAAATAGTGCGGCTTGATTAGATGTGATTTCTTGTTTGTCGTGGGTTAAGTATTGCAGATTAGCAATGAATTTATAGTCATAGTGGCTTAGACTTATGTTGGGTTCTGCCAACCCAGTCTGAGTCGATAACATAAAATAAATGACTTGTTCTTTGCTAGTAAACATATTCACTATTATATAGAACCTTAACTATTAAATCAATTAAAACGGTAAAAAAAGGGCGACCGAAGCCGCCCCAACTCCTGACACAGAGTTAAACTTAGACCCTACGCATACAAGTGCTTTCAGCAAGCAGACGCCAGTTAGTAGCACTAACTTTAGTCAAGTCTGCAATCTTCAACGCCATACGCATAGAAATTTCACGCAACTTAGTTGCATTTTCGGCCATGAAATCAAAGATTTCATCAGACATGAATTCGTTGAAATCATAGTCTGCAAACAAACCACCATCAACGTCTCTGTCAACTTGACGGATACGCAACATCTTATCACGCTCGGTGTCGATAGTCAGATCAAGGAAGTGACAACGTGACTGAAGTGCTTCCAAGTGATCCTGCAATTTCTTAGACTTGAGGTGTTCAAACTTCAAGTTAGTGATAAAGATAGCACTACCCTTGAACTCAAATGAGTTTGGGATGCCCTCACGATTTAACAGACTAGAGTCAGAGTTCCAGCAGATTTTTCTGCGTTTGCCTGAGTCAAGTGCCGCTTTAAGAATGTTGAGTGCAAGGTCATCTTGGAATACTGAGTCACAGTCATCAAATACCAAAACGTTTTTTTCGTCTGAGTACTTGTAAAGAACTGCATACAAGCCTAGTGCGGTCATAGCACCTTTGACAACCTCATAGCGGATCTTGCGTCCTGCAATTTGATCGAACAGAGTAGCCTGTTCTAGTTGAGATTCGACCCCAAATGACTTACCTACACCAGGAGGACCTGATACGATCATAGCACGAATATCGCCATTGATAGTAGCCTTAGACATATCGTCCAAGATGTCGAATCTTGTTTTGATTCGATCCATTGCTTCTTCATCAGTTTCAACTGGTGCTTGAACCTGAAAGCCAATAGCATCATTAGCCATAATCGGTGCTCCGCCTGTGAATACAATGTCGTTAATGGTGTTGACCTTAACCTTGACATTTTCGATTTGAACATGAGGGAACTGACCGTCATTTTTGACAGTGATGTAGTTGCCTCGCTTACCTTGTTGAAAGCCCTTAACTAGGGTGAATTGCTGATCGATTACAGGTTGATTTCTGTATTCGCCGAACTTGATAGTTACTGTAGTCATATGTTGCTCCGTGTCAGTGAAGTGTGTGTTAAAGATATAATTATAATGGATTTTGGAACCAATGTCAACCTTTTTTAATCGGCCCGTGAACCCATATAAGCCCGAATACCATGATCCTGAAGGACCTTAGCATATGCTCGGGCCCCAGTTTCTTTGATATCCATTGACTGAGTGAAGGAACCACCTGGGTTCCAAAGTCTGAGAGACTTGCTGTAGGTTGAACGATCAAACCCAACAGCCTGCAGGGCTTTGCCCAATTTGCTGTTAGAACGAACGCCGTAGACATCTACCCAAGCAAAGCCACAGTAGAACGGTTCGCCGTACTGTGCGATAAAATCTGATTCTGCTTTTTTAGCGGCCTGAAGAGCCTCTACGTGGATGTCAGCAACGTTTAAGTCAGTAGCGATTGAAGTCATAACTTTCCCTCTGTGTCAGTGTCAATATATAATATTGTAAGCCCTCAGAGGGGTAAAGTCAAGCCTTTTTACCAGTTTTTTTGTGATTTTTTCGACTTTTTTTGGATATCTAAGGAAATCAATGACTTACAAACCTAATCAATTCAAGTACTTACGTATGATCTGATCAGCGAACGGCCAAAGTTCTGCAAATGTGCTGGGATGGTCTTCATCTAGCAATATGACTTCTTTGGTAAAATCCTTCATAACACGAATATTGTGGTACTTTAACCGATTACTAATTTCCTTTTTTAATGCTTCTAATGTTATTGCTGTTTTTTGATTAATATAATCTTTATATTTGGTTTGGACTATATCTATTTGTTCTATTGCCTTTTCTTTTATTTCTTTTGGATAGTTCATTAAGTCAAGGTGGGGAGGATGGTCTAAGGTAGATATAAAAGAAGTATTATTGTTTGGATTAGGATCAATACTATACAACCAATCAAACACATCTACTAATGTAAATGCACTCATAAGTGTGTAAGTAAAATGTACGCCAATCGGAGATGAAATAGATTCCTTTAATTTTTTGTAATTGGATTCAGTTAAAGACCAAGTAGCGTTGCGTCTAACATATTCAAAATGATCTCCGATGTTTTCAAAACTAACAAGCCAAGCAACTCTGTGGTCTAGTTCAACTAACTTTTTATAAACAGGTAAATCTTCAATATTTTTGACAGACAAATTAGTAACAATACCTACTCTAGTTTGATCGTCTACTAATTCTAGCAAATCAATATTTTCTCGTAATAGTAAAGGTTCACCACCTAACATTTGAATATCATGTAATCGGGTAGTGTTGTCTTTAATATGCTGTAAAACTTCGTCTTGCCATTGGGTTTCAGAAACTTTAATATCTATTCCTTTCCAAGATGCATATGCACTACTCCATTCAGGATTGCAATAATTACATCTTAGTTGGCAAGTGTTGTGCCATCTTATATCTACTGATTTGGGTATAAACTTATCTTCTTGTAGTTCATCATCAATTTCATTATATAAATCTCTAAGACTTTTGCCAGTACGTTGATGTTGATCATGGCAACTTGTACAATAATCTGATGATCCTTTAGTAAGCATGTCCTCTCTAAGTTTTGCTAAAGGACCTGCTTTTAATAATTCTTGTAATGAGTTTTTATTAAGATTGCCAAGTGAGTTGCCACCACAGCATACTCTTAAGTCACCGTCTGGATTTACGAATAAGCCTTCCCAAGGCGCTCGGCATTTAAATTCCATTACGATACCGTGACATCTTCCATGCCAGCAGTACGTAATCGAACAATGTGACCTAGTTGCCATTGTTTAGCATCGATACCTTTCATTATACCTAGATATCGATTACGTAACAATGCAACTTCGTTGATTAAGTATTCAAAGTCAATAACTTCTTCTTCACCGTCTACATATTTTTCTGCATCACGGCTAGTTAATGCTCTGTTGTAGGCTTCCAAATATTTTTGGAAGTGTTTTCTACGAATTTTTCTTAGTTGGATATTAAGATAGTTGAGCACCGCTTCAATCTCTTGTAATTGATTGAAACGATGCTCAGTTACTCCTGGAAGTGCTGATATTTGTTTTTCAACAATACCATATACTCTAACGTCATTTTTTGCAGAGGTTAACTCGTTTTCATAATGAGCAATAAAGTCAGGTATTACTGCAAGATTGTGTGTGATTCTTGTATACCAGTTCATAAATTAGAAGTCTAATTCCTCTTCCTCATAATCGTCATCTTCATCATAATCTTCTTCATCTTCTTCTGTAGAAAAATACGAAAGTGCTTCTCTTACATCTGAATCTGCTCCAAACATTTTTTTGATTTCTCCTGGAGCATGTCCTTGAATATCAATTAAGTGATTAACTAAAAGATCAGCCGCTTCACTAGGATCACCATCTTTAATACTGGGTTTGATTAAAGCCCAAATTTCTGCTAAGTCTTGTAAATTCATTCAACTCCCTCTTCTGCTAGTTCTTCAACATCGATATTTATATCCTCTTGTTGAGTTTTCACAGTCGAGTATTGTGCCATGACTAAATCTAAGCATCCGTTTTCGTTTGCTTCCCATGGCTTTCGGAATTGTTTGATTTCTGTACCGTCTTCAGCAATGTAAGTAAGACGATTGCCTTCTTTCTTTAGCAGGCCTGATTTTTCAAACAAGTCTACTAGTCCAGAATAAGGATTCATGCCTGTTTCGTAAGGAATCTTAACTTGCACACCCTCAAAAGGTTTTGCATATCTAGTCTTCATTACTTTACAACCTGCACGGATACCTCTGACATCAGAAATTTTATTTCCTGATTCGTCTTCTTTTAGTTTCATCTTTTTCATAGCAACTACAATACTTGATGCATAGATGAATCCTTGACCACCTGAGATTTTATCATCTGGGTCAAACATATCTTGCGATGCATAAGTGTGATTAGTTGCTACTAAGCCTACGTTGTAACTACCAAACATATTGACTGAGTTACGAACAAGTGCAGTCAGTGCCTTGGGTTTACGACCCATGTCACCTTTCATGTCACCTTTATCAAACTGGTCAACGTCAGTTGGAGTCAACAACATACCCAATGAATCGATTACAAAAAGAACTTTAGGACGTTCTCCGTCTTCCATTGCTTTGTAATCTTTCATAAAAGTTGAAATTGTTTTAGCCACATCATCAATCATACTCATGCTTAACTTGAGAAGTTTATCTTCACTAGTATCTACACCCAAAGCATGTAGCCATGCTTCATCAAGTGCATTCTCTGAGTCGATTAAGACTACAAAAATACCCTGATCTTGTGCATGTTTAACAATGTTGCCTGCGGCAAAGTATGATTTGCCTGCGCCTGATTCACCTGCAAACACAGTTACCTTACCTAGAGGTACACCTTTTTGAAAGTCACCTGAGATAAGATAGTTGAGTGCATATGATCCTGTTGAGATCCAATCTGTTGGATCATTAAATCCTACTGACAGTCCCTCAATGGACTTGGTTATATCTTTTCTAAATTTAGAAACGTCAAATGGTTTAGCCACAATATCTCCTATCGGTTAGTTTGCTTTAGTCTATCAGAATAATTTAACTTGTCAAGTATTTCTGGGCATTGCTCTGCCATATGATCTAAATCATAATCGCTTGGGTAATGCCTCAGTGCTCCGCGAGCCCTGTCTCTGATAAGTGAAGGTACTCTAGGAGTTTTACCTGGATCGCAAAGTTCTTCTAATAATTTTTTGCCCTGCTTGAGAGCCCTATATCTTTCGTCTGGTAATGTCATTTCAAAAATCTCCTATCAAAATGGGGGAGGATAACCTCCCCTCAAAATGACTTAACTAGCGTTTTGTCTTGCACGAATCATTGCTAGAATGTCTTGTGCTTTGTCGCTAGAAGGACCTGATTCAGCAGGCGCCTCTTGTGCTACAGGGGCGGCTTCAGGAGCAGCCTGTTCTGTAACTTGAGGAGCAACCTGTGCTGGCTGGGGAGCAGGAGTAGATGATTCAGAATCATTACTATTAGTGCTTCCAGCTGGTGCTTCTAGTCCATATGGACGATAGTATGCACCCCACTTGTCATTATCATATGGTCGACCATCTACTGATGCTTCAAACATTTCTTTAATGACACGCAGTTCAGCCTCACTTGGCTTCTTGGGTAAGAAGTCAGCCAGATTGAATAAGCCATGTGCTTCGATTGCGGCTTGTTCAACTTCAGTTAGAGCAGATTCTTTACGTGCCCATGAAGATGTACCGTAATCAGCATAACCACCTTTTTGAGTTTTACGAACATTAAAGTCCAAACCTCTCATAAGGTCAGTTGGCAATTCTTCAATCTCAGGATCCATCAATGAGGATTTGATGATTTGGAAGATTTGTGGTGAAATAACAAACCTACGAATTGGGTTCGCAGGAGTAGCATCGTCACCGATAGGGTTTTGACGAACAAAACCTTGGAAGATGTAAGAACGCTTCTTCCAATATTTGTTAGCCATTTCTTTTAAAGTTTCGTCTTTGTACCAAGGACGAACTTCTGCAAGAACAGGACAGTTCTCACCAAACATTTCTACGCATGGTACTTGAACTGTTATTTGTCTTACATTAGGATCACCTTTTACTCCATTAAATGGAAGTTTGATGATTTGACGTTCAACCCAAAAGAATGAGTTGTTTGCATCTGCATCGGGTAAGAAACGCAAAGATGCTGATGCACCTTCGTCCATTTTCCAATGTGGATAAATCGCACCGTCAGATTGAGGGTAGTTATTACCTGATGCTTTATTTTCTTGTGCCGCGAGCCGGGCACGGATGTCTGCTAGACTGGCCATAATGTTTTCTCCTTTAATGTATGCCTAAGTTTAGTTTTATATGTGTTGTCGCAAGACCGAAGTCTCACTAGTTTAGTTTTGTTAAAAACATAACACATGAACATATTGTATGACAATAATGTTCCTATGTCAATAAGTATTTATGCCTTATTTGCCCATTTAATTTTTTTCAGCGAAATATGCACATAAAATCCCTGTAAGTGTTTGGTTAAATAGTAGTATAAACGGAAACCAAGTAACACAACGCACTTACAAGGAACACAAAAGTATGAACCGTATACTGTGTGCAATAATATTTATTGCAGAATTATCGATCTCAAATTTTTTCCTAAACCCTAAGTGCGAATAGGGAATCGACTATGGAAGATATCACAGATAAAGAATATCCAAAAGATAATAACGATAAAAACGTTATCCATAAAATGGATTTGGACAAGTATACAGATTTGCTATTAAAGTTAGAAGAAGCAAACGACAAAATAGCAGAAATGGAAGCCTTAACTAAAGAATTAAAAGTTGCGGCTATTGAAGCAAAACCAAAAGAAAAATTTCATTGGAGCGGTTTGTTTTTAGACGACAATCATATCAATGAAAAATCTATTATTGGATTTATATCCTTTGCTTTAATGGTAGCATTTGGTATTACAGACTTGGTAACAGGATACGCAGGTAAAAATTTAGCAATTTCTGAAACCATATATACTTCATTTGTTATTATCACATTAGGCTCATTTGGTATATCAGAAGCCGGAAAAATATTCGGCAATAGATAAGGAATAATACACATGATGGAGATCGCCGCGGCTATATCACTAGCCAGTTCCGCGTTCAATGCACTCAAAAAAGGTATGGAAGCCGGTCAAGAATTAGAAGATATGATGGGCTACTATGGCAAATGGTTTGAAGCCAAAGAAGCATTAAGTGAAAACGCAATCAATAATAAAAATCAGCCCTTCATAAAAAAGTTATTTTCTGGTAGCAGTGTGGAAGCACAAGCATTGGAAATAACAACAGCCAAATACAAAATTAAACAAATGGAAAAAGAATTGTACGAATACTTGTTGTGGTCGGGACAGCAAGAGTTTTACAACGATATGATGCGTGAACGTAGAGCAATACGTGAGGCACGTTTTAGAGAAGCACAACGTATTGCAGAACGTAAAAGACTTATATTTGATTTAGTTGCGGGTAGTGTAATAATCGTTGTAGGTGTGTTTATTATTGTTGGAATGATCTCGTTTGTCGCTTCATAAAATATTTATTATTTAGAGTGAGGGGGCAATTTAGCCTCAACAAACATTTCGTGTTTGCGTTTTATAGGGTTATATTTTTTGAAACGCAACTTTCTACCCTCTTGCACTAAAGTTTTTGTTTTTTCTACAACATAATGATAAGTGTGATGTTCTCTGGTTTCACCCTCAGGAATTAGATACACTTTAGTTCTTTTTTTAGTAGACTTACTTGCCATTATAATAATCTTTTTAAATCTGCTAATGCTTGTTCTGCATCTTCTCTCATAGCAGAACCGTAGTCTTTAACATCTCTGTTATTATCTATATCTTGTACAACTCTAAACATGATTTCGTCTCTGTCATCATCCGCATGCATGTCAAGTTCACTAGCCTTTTCATTAACTAATTGATCAAGTTGCTCAGGAGTTAATTCTAAAAATTCAGCAAGTGCATCTTCTCCGTCAACATGATAAATTCTATCTGCGTCACCTATCCAACTACCTTCAGCATATGGATCAACACTTTCGTTAGCACCTACTAAGTCACCCACTTTTGCAGGACCACCTGTTGGGCCTAATTGACCAGCACGTTTTTGATTAGCATCTAAATCTTCATCAATTTCGTCAATGCCAAATTTGTCTTTAACTACTTTTTTAAACTTGGAAGATTTTTTAGCAACTTCATCTGTAAAGAAAGGATGCTTTATTAAAGGAGATCCGTCTTTATCTTTGGGGAACAAACCTTTTTTCAACATATCAATTTTAAAGTCTGCTCTAGTTTCTAAATCGTCAGGTGTGTTTTGTGTAGCATACAATGCTCTTTGCACAGAAGGATGCTCTGATAAGCCGGGGGCAAATTTTTCAATTGCGGCAATCGCACCATCGTAGTCACCACCTTTATATTTTTTGTCATTTAGAATACCGTATGCAACTTTAATTTCTTGGTCAGTAAAATCTAAATCTTCTGCTTCATCTAAGTTATCAGGATCATCAAACTCATGGTTGATAATCTTAGCATTGATTACGCCTGGAAAGTAAGACATACCGTCTTTTGTGTAAATTCTACCAGATGAACTTGGTTTGCGCGGAGCTTCAAATGATACTACTTCGACATCATCACCCCTAAAATCTTTTACAGTAGCAGGAAGTTTAATTTCTTCTCCTGTTTTTGCGTCTACTAATTTAGGATTGTATTTTTTAGGTTCATCTTCCCATTTATCAAAATCTGAAGCCATAAACTCATCTAACTGATCTTCTGCTAATCCCGCACCCCATGGTGCTCCACCAAATGCGCCAAGGATTCCTGCTAATGCTCTACCAATTGTAACATGATCTTTATCAGGACCTTTCGTGTCTTTTTTCTTTTGTAGTTTGCTTTTTGCATCTGCATCTGCGGCATCAGGCGCTGTTGTTGCACCTGAATCAGGAATTTCTCCTGATTTTACAAAATCCATTAACATTTTTGCTTCTTTTCCGAAATTTGTTCGTCTTGCTGGATCATTAGTTTTAGCGGCTTCTTTCTTTAACCATTTAATTTTTTCTTTTATGACACGTTGATAATCGCCACCGTCTTTAGAAACGTCTGCGAGGAATCTTTGTACTTTGTCTTTGATCTCTGCGTTTGATAATAAACCCTCATCCTCATGTAAATCTTTTGGCATTTTTTGTTGTAGTCGTAGCCATGCTTTTTGCACGGCTTTTTTAACCATTGGATCGTTTGCTGTTTCAGGGTCTAGCAATAAGTCTTGTAATGCTTTTTTTCTGTCTTTGAAATCTTTTGTTATTTTGGCTTTCGTGTGATCACCAAGAGGAAAAGGAGGTGCTTTTTCTTCGTCTACTTTATGACAGTCACACTTATCACAATCTTTAGGGCATGTACATTCTGCTTTGGTCTTACAACCGCAACATGCACAGCCTTCTGCGCCTTCTGTAATTTCTTGTGCCCATGCTTCTAATTCGTTTACTTCATTCATTTCAGCAACAATGTTTTTGTTGAGTTTGTTTAAGATTGGCAATACTGATTCAATTCTAGGATCGATGCTTTCATGTGAAAACATTTCTGCAATAGATGGATCATGCTCATCTTCCATAAGAGTAGGAGTCCAAGATTCAAAGTAATGATTATATCCACGATGACTTTGCATCTTTTGCAATGTTTCTTTTAATGACTTGTGATGCTTAACACCCTCGCTAACTAATTGTGCTACGGATTCTGTAAACTCGCCGTTTCTTGTGGCACGAATAAATCCTGCCATCTTTGTATATTCTTCTACTAATTGGGTAATATGTTTGCCACGCTCATCGTACGGTGTACCACCTTCTGCTACATGTCTACCATATACACGTGCAATACCAGGACGTTTGGTTGGTACTAAAAATCTTTCGCCTTCTGTATTTTCTACAAAAATCTTATGAACATTTCTCCAGCGTTGCTCACCTTCTTGCACCTGTCTGTCATGTTGTATAACAACTTTAACATTAGGTATATTATCACTGTATGAGGTGGTTTTGTTTACGGCATGATAGCCTTCATCCATTCTTTCTTTCATCTTGTAATAATCCCGTTGACGCATATCATCACCCAACCGATCACTATCTTGTAAATCAAAATCTAATTGCTTAGATAACGTCCATTGCTTTAAATGTTTTAATAATCCAGACCATGAATCATCATAATCTAAACCGGGTGTTTTACCTGGAGGACTACCTGCTTGTTCTTCATCATAGTAAAGTTTGAGTTGAGATGCTTGGTCAATGGTAGCCCAAGCCTTTCCGTAATCTTGTCCGTCTTTAGTAAATATGAACTCAAATACGTCTGCTTGTTCAGGGTTTGACCTCTCATTTTTAGAGTTTTTAGGTACTGGTTTGTATCCTCTTACTTTGAGAAGTTCATAAAGCCTTGAATTAAAAGATTCCTGATCGATTGCCATACTATTATTTATCTCTTTTAGTTAATCACAGCAAAGAACGGTAAAGGGGGAACCATTTCATCATGGTCTCTAATTTGTTCTCCCAAATCACTATGATAGTCAGCAATATCTTGTAGTATGCGTACAACAAGTAAACTAGCCATTACTAAGTCGTCTGTGCTACCTATTTTAGCGGCATAACTGCCTCCAGATGCTACAAATGTTTTAAGTTCGCTAACTAAAGGCTTACTGTGTACTCGTAGTTTTTCGCTTTCTATCAGTGTTTTAAATTTTGCACATGCAGAAAGTTTAACTTTTTGCGTTGTTGTATACCCTCTGCGTTTTTTACCCCTTTCACTAATAAAGATACCGGGTATGTTTGATTCACCAAACTCATTAAGTGATATCAATGCGGCTTCTCCTATTGAATTATTTTCAATAGAGTAGTATATGTTGTTAGGTTGACCCGTACACTCTACAATATATTCGTTTATCTGTTTTAATAACTTAATCTGGTTTGGAATGTCTGTCTTATTGTTTGTCCATTCACCTATTTGTGTTGTTGTGTTTGCTTCAAATACTTGTATAGCACATGGATCACTACCCGTGCCCAAAGAAGGGTCGAGTGCAACTACATATACGTAGTCTTTTTTGGGCTTTTGAAACCATCGTATTTGTCCCATCTTTGTTATAGGTTCAATTCCTTCTAATTTAAAAAGAGTGTTAGGATTAATTAATGTTTCGTCTGCAATAATAAATTCACAACCAATTTCTCGGTTAAATCTGTCTTCTCCTAACTGTGCCCTCATCTGTTCAGCCCATAGATCATCTCTTCCGGGCTGTTCATGCCAATATGAACGATATGCTCTAAAGCCATTAACACCTACCTCTTGCTCGTTGCCGGATGAATCAAATGTTTTGTTTGCTTGTTTCCAAATTAGTGCAAACTGATCTTCATCTGAGTTAGGAGTAGAAGTAATAATTGCTTTACCACCTGTTGCTAGTGTGGGAGTAATCGCAGTCCAAAACTCTTCCGCAATAGTAGGTCGCACAAACGCAAACTCGTCTAAGTATAAAAGTGTAATAGACATACCACGACCAGTGTTTTCAGTTGTTGTTTGTGATACAATACGTGAGCCGTTTTCAAAGTCTAGCGATCCTTTATTATATGTAACAACACCTGCTTTAATATGCGTAGGACAGTTTTCATATGCATATCTGATACGTTGCATGATTTCTTGTGCGCCTGCATATTTGTGTGCGGCGATAAGAATAGTAGAATCAGGAATAAACATAGCATACCACAACAAATAACCCGCGGCACTTGTTGTTTTGCCTGACTGTCTAGGCATTAATGCGATTGAATATCTATAATTATGATATGTACTAATTAAACGTTCTTGGTATTCGTATGGGTGATATTGTATTGAACCTTGTGTTGGGTGCTGAATATAAAAGAAATTATCCATGAAGTATCTGTAGCCAGTATCAGGCTTACAACACTCAATGAAGTCTTGTAAATCTTTGTCTGTTTTGAACACCGTTTTTTTATACGGTGTTTTAACTAAATCATCAGCCACTGTAGTTCTACTCATTCTGTCCTTTGTGCTTTATAGTCTTTATAGTCTAACAAAAAACCAATAGCAACTATAATATTCATACCGCATGATGCTAGAATTATATGAATATCTTGGTATATATCTAATTTAAGACTTAGATGTAAGTGTCCTACTGCCCAAAAAGGCACGGCTAAGTTTTGACTAACCCAACTTAATGTGTATCGAATAAACATCATATAAGTATTTATCCTAATCCTAATAACTCTCTCCAAAGTTGATGTATAGAATTTCCCATATGGTATGGTAATTCAATACCAAAATATCCTTTTACTATACTAGAAAAATACTCAAATCCTGATTCTTCAAAGAAAAGTTCCGTGTCAATTATAATTCGATTACCGGGTTGAACGTTGAATAAAGCGGCTTTTTCGGGACTAGGTTTGTTGAGCGTTAACTTTTTATGACATTTCCAAATAGCAATATCGTCTTCGGTGTCGGCACTAGGATAAACCCAATCACTTTCTTTTTCAAATGCATCTTTTTTGGATTTTATTCTTTCTAATGCAGGGCCAAATTTTGGCCAAGACATAAACATCCAAACTGGGTTCATTAGTTCTTTAATTTTTTCTTCGTCCTGATACAAATCTATCCAATTGTTCATGTGTCCTTGAACAACACTTATATAACCATCACTTTGTTGCTTTACTATTTGACTACGCAAATCATTATCTAATACTCTCCATGAATTAGCAAAGTTTTCTGGTTCGTTAAAATGTGCTATCTTATGGGCCATAGGAGTGTCAATATCTTGTTCCCGATTTAAACGTTGGTATTCTGATTTAAGTTCTTTTGGTGATAAAAAAGAAGGCTCTATCTTTTCAGATAAAGATAACAAATTTGTAAGATGGTTGCCGCCTGCATATGCAGGGTATACTAGAAATATATTACTAACATTATTAAAAACAGGCACTTCACTTGATATCTAATGGCTGAGATTTAGTTGCAACTATGCAGTAATAATGTTCTTTAACTACATTGGGTTTTTCAGGATCTTTGGGATCAGGAACGTTTAAATCAAATTCCATATTGTTAAATTGATCGATTTTAAAACCTGTTCTGATCAACAATGCGGCTAATTGATCGGCGCCCATAATACTATAATGATTTAAATTAAATTCGTGTTTTCTATCACATCCTGGAGCAGGTACTTCAATATAAATTTTACTTCCTTGCTTGAGTACACGATTATATTCCATTAAACTAAAGATAGGATAAGGTGAGTGTTCTAATGCGTGGCGCAAAAAGATAAAGTCTACACTTTCGTCATAGTAACCTTCACTTTGTGGTAAAAATGACAAGTCATATCCTGCGGTAGTGTGTCCTTTATCTTTACAAATTTTAATATCACCGGGACTTAATGTAACACCCAAAACATCTGTGTATTCCCGTGCTTTCATTTCATCTAAGAAATATCCAGGGCCACAACCTAAATCTAAGATTTTTGCATCTTTGGGCAGATTCATAGGATCGATGTATGTTTCAACTACTTGTGCAGTAAGATTTTTATGGAACTGACTGTCCCCTTCATCGTAAATGTGTGCTGTATACAACCATTCGTTGTAAAATTTAAGTTTGACTAAATCAAGTGTTTTGTTAATGTCGTAAGGGATTTCCATCAATCGCTCCTAATGCGTCTTAGTTTAAGATATTTAGTAGTGTAGACGGTGGTTATAATTTATTTTTTGCCCAGTGATGTATGCATGTCCCGATATAAGACAAACCAGCACGGTTAAAATGCGAGTGGTCAAGATGATGGTTAATCGGTATTTTTACTATTTCTACATTAGACTTTTTGGCATAACTCAACCACAGGTTGTAAACTTCTTCATCATACTTGCCTATTTCACTAGCAATAAGTTTTTCAGGAAAAATTAACAAAAACTGCTTATCTAACTGATTGATGAATACCTCTATTTTTTCACGGTACAGATCGATATTAAGATCGTACATGGGGTCTTCAATATTAGCAATATAAGAATTTAATTCATGCATTATACTTATTGCAATTAATTTAGCAAAGGTTGTGTTTTTTCCCCAATTATAGTACCAATTGGCGATAGCATTAGCAAAACTCCTTACCTCCATAATATGATTAGATTCACAAGTCGCCCATATAGGTAAACCCAAACAGCCAGCAATCAATGTTATTTTAGGATTGTCACTTGTAAAACATAATTCTTCTCCGTGTATTACACTTTGTGCTGAAGCATAGTCTATAAACTCTATATGTGATATATCTTTTTTTGGAAGTCGTATGTTGAAATTATACGGTAGATTGTCTGTGATATAGTTAGAGCAATATTGTTCAATACCCATATCAAGTATACGACAAGAAAATACAAAATCTGATATGCATGTAGAGGGTGGGTCTTGCTCATCGGCAGCAAAATAACCAACTAAACCATAATATCCGTATTTGTCCCAAACAAAAACTGCATAGTTTTGTTTATTTTGAAAATTAGCATAAGGCATATTAGTGCTTGACAAATCTTCAAATCTAGTTTTACTAAAATTAAGTTGGTTACTGCGATTTACTAATTCAAAAATTCTATCATAAAATAATATGCAATTATTAAAATTAGTAATGCAAATTTTTATATGGCTATCTTTTAAAAAGTCTATGTTGCTTTTATCAAATGATTTTGCTTCTAATATTCTATACTGTTCTGTCCTAGAACTGCCAGTAGGCATGTCAAACGTGTCCATAAAAGAAGTGTCGATTGATACGTTAATGTTAGGGCAAAAATACTTGATTTCGTTGATATTAATTTCATTATCATCTACAAATAAGACATTAGATTCTCGTAGTTGAAAACTTTCTATAACTCTTTTTACTGCAGGACCTTTAGGAGAATAATCAATAGTAGGAAACACAAACAAATCCCACACACCCAAGGCTTCTAGGGTGTGTTTTGCTTGTTCAAAGTTATTTTTACTACAGATAGAATGTGCGACACCTACACGTTCGGATCGTTTGATAAATTCTAGTGCTTTGGTGTTGATTACGCCGGTTTGATTATCTTCGCCTAGACTTTTTTCCCAAAGAACTCCGTCTAAATCCCATACGATTAGTTTTATCATGCATTAAGTTATTTCTTGCCACTCAATACTTGCGTAGATATCTTGGTTAGTACCAGTTGCAGCCATCATTATAGTATACTCATATGCTACGCCTGTGAACGGATCTCTCTCAAGTTGATATTCAAAAGTGAATGGTTGTTGAGTGGGTGCGCCTGTACTTTGATTAGTGCTATTCAAAAACGTTTGTTCTGCGATGCTACCGCTAACCAATGCTGTAGGCGCTAGATTGTATTCTACTGAACTATCTGTCGCTGAACTTACCCAACTACCACCGCTTGTGATTGCTTTTTTATAGATACGATATTGGAACAAACTTCCTGACACGGGAACTATCGAATAGTTTATAGGTACGACAACGGCGTTTAGATTAGTGCTTTTCAATCTTATAGAAAGTACAGGTAAGAAACTTTCATCGTTAGGTAATCTAACAGGAGTGCCTATCACATGTGAGGCTGCTCTAGGATTGCCTGATCCTGATAACTGAAACCCACCTTCGCTGATGACAGAACTACAAATCTGTGTCATCATGCTATTGCCAGTAGTTGTACCAGTATTAGTGATTTCATATCTGATAGGCAATGTTGCTGTAGTCATGTAAACTTTTGTATTGCCAACTTGGTTAGCATGATTGAACTGATGACAAATAATATAAGCACCATTTATCACAAATCCTACACGAACACTACCTACACCTAACCACTCAACATCGGCAAACATGATCTGTGTGCGATCTGGGTATAATGTGATACCTGAAGGATTAGATGCACCACCCAGTCCATCTAATGTGTCAACGTTCCACGCATCTTGTCTGACTCTTTCTTCCGAACCATATGATCCTGAACGAATAACCATATAGTTATATGTACCATCGTTTTCAAAGAACACACCGTCATTACTATCAAACAAGCCTACACGCTGACGCAAGTTAGGCTCGGGTGTATTCATACAGAATGTGTTCAATGTGAGTTGGCTCTTGCCAGGCTGATAAGGGAATGGTTTGAGTGTTTCACGCAACACGCTGTCACCTGAGGCACTACCTACATTGAGTTGATAACTACTTTGGTTAGCAACATATACTACATTGGCTGTACCTGATGTATTGCTTGCAAACTGTCCATGATCAAAATATCGTGCTTGTGTATCAAATAGTGTATAAGGTTCGCTTACTCTCAATCGTCCAAATGCGTCTGCTACTGCGCCGCTAAATGCCGAGATGACTACGCTGGCATCGTCTGCTAATATAACATTGGCAGTACCACTGATACCAACATTACCTGATACTACCCAAGGATCTGTGCCCTGTGTGACTTCAATATTAGCATTTGTGATGTTGGCATCTACAGAACCACTTACTGTGACATTACCCGAATCTACAATGACAGGAAGTGTGTTTCCTGATATGTCTACGTTGCCAAAACTTGTGATACCAACATTGCCTACTGTGATATTAGCATTACCTATGCTTACGTTTGAATCTGTACGTAGGTATACGTTACCGCTAACACTGTCGAGTGCTAGTGCTTCTGTGATGTTACGTAAATACCAGGGTTTTACGTCTGCTGGTGTTGGTTCTGCCATTTATTATACCCACTCATTTGTTAATAGATTTTCTACGTTCTGAATTTCTATTGATGTTAATTCATCACCTAAGAAAACAAAAAATGCTCCTGCTTCCATTTCACAGAAATTGCTTCCTCCATATTTACAACCTAAAGTTATTGTATTATTGACCGCTGATGTAGTTGTTGGTACAGTTCCAGTAAACGTTAATGGTATGTCTGCACTGTCAATACGCAGTCTTAATTTTGTAGCATTTGTTCCTTGAGTACCGTCATATATCATTGTAAATACATGCCAGTTTGCATCACGTGCTATACCTGTTGTAGCCGATGATGTGCCGAAATTAACATTATAATCTCCACCAGCAGTTGCTAATTCTAATTCTGTGTTTGTAGAAGGTTCAGAACCAAATACAGTTCCAGTATCTTCTAATATTCTACCTGCCATAAACATTGTAACTTTGTTTTGACTTACTAAGTTGGGGACAGGATTAATTGTCATGCATGAACTAGTTCCATTGAAATAAACAAATCCGTAACCATTTTTAGTAGCAGGTATAGTTCTATAACTTGTTTTTTGTGAGCCGGTGGAATTTAAGTTATGAGAAAAATCCGATTGGTCTGTCCATTGTGTTATTTGAGAACCTTCAGATGCACCGGGAACGATAGAATTTATAATATCACCCTGAAACTGTCCTTCTAATTTAGTTAATGTTTCACCACTAACAGCATCATCAATGCCTGATGGATTAGGATTAGCCGTTACTGCTATCCAAGGTCTGCCTAATAATAATCCACTTGGATTCGGATTGTCAACTATTGTGTTACCTGAATACTGTGTAGGTAATGAAGTAATATCGTATGTGTTTTTTACTCTGTAACAAGGTAAATTAGTATCCCCGCTAGGACCGCCTTGTCTTTTCAATTGAGCAATGTCTAATCTTTGTACTTGTAAATATTCTTTAGTTTGTGCTTGTTGTAGGGGTTTAAAGAAAAACATATCGCTGTTTTCGTCAAAGTTTAAAGTTGCTAATGTAGAAGTTGGTGTATCAACTGAGTTATTGTCTGGGTCACGCTCTAAAGACATTACTTCATAGTAACTACTGGTAAGTCCTTCCGCAGTCGAGGCCGCTGTTGCTACTTGAGCAATAGTGTTAGCAGTATCTAATGATAATATGTTGATTAAACCTGTTAATCCTTTAACTGGAACGTTGATTGCTGCCATACATTACCTCTTATAACCCTTAAAAGGTTTTACTGGACTTTCTTTATTGATGGATGGTAACTCTATTGATTCTAAATCGCCACTGTTTATATCTTCCCATTCAGATCCAACTGCTTTATAAGCGGCTTTAAGCATGTTTGCTTCTTCTTCGGTATATGGGAAAGCCACATTGTTTGTGCCAGCCCAACTTTCAGAATCTAATTCTAATTGTTCATTTGCACTTTCACCGCTAGCAGATGCAATAGCCATCATTACCCGATTTAATTCGTATACTCTGTCTCTGCCTTCTACATCTTGGAATTTGTGTAAGCCGCGTGTCGGATAACGATATCTTTTAGATATATAGCCTTTACTATTATCTTCTGTTAAAAATTCTTTTGCTCTCATTATGGAGTTTCTTCTGTTGTAACTTGTACATTATTTTCTGTAGACAGAACAGAGTCTACATAACCATCTAATGCAATAGGCAAGCCCTCAGGACCGGTGCCTTGGAACGCAACAGAATAATTTATAAAGTGATAAATTGATTGACTAGACACTACTGATGTATTAGGTGACACCAAAATTCTGACGTTGCCATTATGAATATCCATGTCATAATCGCTTACCACAGGATCTCCCCAATAAGTAGTACCGTAAGCATTAAACTTGACCGCTGTACTGTTTGCACTCAGTTGTGCATCTATTTTAATATCCTGTTGATTAATAGTCCCTGGATCATTTGACTTGATAAAAAACTGACCCAATGAAAAGGCATTTGCCGGAGTTTCAAAAATAACCTGCCCGGCTGTATTTCCTATAGTATACGTATCAGTAGTAAACCATCCGGTACTGTATAGATTAGAAAAGTTATTATTAATCTTCTCAAAAGCAACTCGTAACGGATCTCCCGACCCGTCGTTTGGTAGAGTGCCTATATTAATAATTTCTGGTTGATTAGACATAAAGTTTTCCCAATATTATATAGTATTTATCGTTTGGGAAAGACTATGAGGTATTAATTGTCTTTTTGGGGAGTAGCCTTCATATTTTCTCTTGCTATACCGTTCATCTTTTCAAAACTTCTCATACCACCTAGACCTAACAGTGACAATGTAAGTGTCATCAAACCTTCTGTTTGTATGACTGGTAGTGTAACATCTGCTCCACTTACTACAACTGCCCAATTGGCAATTGGTGCTAAAACATAGGACCATGCCAATCCAAACGCACAAATCCACATAATAGCGGGTCTTGCGCCTGCAACAAAGAGTGAAGGATGTTTTGCTTGTTCTAGGTTAATTTGATTTTGCTGAAGATTTGCATTGTGTAGAACCATTTTAAGTTCGTGCTCCAATGCGGCTTTTTTATCTTTATCTTCTACAAACTTATCTAATATAGGACCTGCTAGTCCAAGAACGGATCCAACTATATCTCCTATCATGTAGTGCTCCTTTAAATTTAAAATACACTACTATTTAGTCGTTGTTTTATAAAAAATCGCTCCACACAGTCAGCAATATAAACTACTTCATTATCGTTAAGTTCAGGATAGATGGGAATACTTAATACAGACTTTGATAATACATGACCTGCACTTAAAATATCAGGCTTGTTAACACATCGGTCACTTACACCCAAATCTGATAAGACATAATCATAATGAATTTTAACATCAATATTTGAATGATCACTTAGATGAAGATATAGTTCATCACGTATGTTTGGATCTACTCGTAACACAAACTTTTGATCTGCATGACGTTCACATCCTGCACTAAAACATGATATTTGTTCTAATTGTTCAAAACGTTCAAGGTAATACTGTCTGATTTTCTTTCTGCGTGATTGCCAATAATCAATATATTTTGTTCTTACTAAAATTTGGGCGCAATCTTGCTCACTCATTTTACTATTTGTACCTGTTTCATAGTGTCCAGGTTTGCCGTTGTCTCTATATTTAATTGCAAAATCATACAGTTCTTTTTCATTAGTGACAATGGCGCCACCATTACCTGATGACGGTAGATTTTTTGTAGGATCAAATGAGATAGCCATGCCTATACCAACATCACCGTCTGCTACTAGCCAATGTTGTGCTCCGTCAATAATAGCAGGGAATTCAAATCGATCTTTAGGTATAGGACGTCCATACAAGCCTACATAACATTCTAATTTAGGATTTTCTGTATCTGTGTTTTGAACCATAATACCATCAGAGTCAACATCACACAGTTCTACGTTTAGTCCTGCATTAAAAAATGCATTTAATGTTGCAGGATAAGTTAAGTTTGGAACTCTAATTGTTTTATATGCTTCTTTGTCGTATACCCACAATGCGTAAGGATCATTTTCAGGCATAGAACTTACTTCATAGGCGGCTATGATTTCTAATGCTTGTGTACCGCTATGGCACAACACTGCATATTGTGTTTTTGTTTTTTGTTTTAACCATTCTTGGAATTCTTCTGCGAATGGGCCGTCGTTCCAGCAACCTGAAACTAAGGCTTTTTCAGTCGCATCCAGCAGTTGAGTTTTAATCTGCTGAGTTTGTCTTTTTAATCCAAAATGGGGAATTCGATAACCAATCATAATATATTTTAAAACCTTCTTCTACATCTACCTTGGGGTCGAATTTAAAATCTTTTCTTGCCGCATCGATATTCAATGCTCCCCTACTTGGAAAATCTTTGTCTTTTGATTTTACTGTAATCTTGCCTTTACCTACAATATTTACAGCAAGTTTAGCCGCTTCATATAATGAAACACTATGAGACTTAGTAATGTTGTACGTTTTATTTGCGGCTTTAGAACTAAACGTTGCGGCGGCAATACCATCTGCGGCATCTTGTACATACGTAAAATCTAATGTTTCACTCTTGCCGTTAACTGAAAGGGTGCCGCCTTTCATAGCAGTAATTAAGAATTTAGAAATAACTCTGTCTTCAACATCTAAAGGACCGTACACAGCACTTGGACGAATAATAGTGTGTTCCATACCGCATTGTCGGGTATAATCTCTGACTAACCATTCTCCTGCAAGTTTCATAATACCATATTGACCTTGAGGCTTGCAGTTATAATCTTCAGTAACTTGATCATCAAAATCACCATATACCATTGATGAACTGATGTATGTAAAACGTTTTACATTGTGCTGTTTACTAAGTTCTAGTAAGTTGAGCAACCCTTCGCTCATTGCTCTACTTCCCGCCGTTGGATTGACGTTGACTACTTTTTGCCTTGGAAAACTTGCTAAATGAATCACATGACTGAATTCATACTTTTCAAACAACGAAAGCATTTGTGGGCTTGCAATATCTATAGGATAAATATTGATATCATTATTATTAGTTACTCTACTAGCAATAACTTTAAATCGTTCATTCATTAAATAATCGATTTCGTCCTGAGGCACCAAACCATATGTAGTTTTTGTATCCACAATAACAATGTTATGGTCTTTCATAAGATTAACAACTACGTTGTGTCCTATTAATCCTAATCCACCGGTAATTAATATATTACTCAAATTTTAATCTCCACCAACATGCTTCTTCTTTAGTAAAGTAGCCATAAATTTTATATAAGTGTCCGTAAGTATGCGGATGATGATCTCTTATCCATTTGGGTGCAGGATCGCTTTTATCCATTACATACTTGCCGGCGTCTGTTTGTTGCCATTCATAAATTGGTTGTGCAATCATTAAGTCAGGATCATCTACATCACCCATTGAAATTTCATACACTAATACTTCTTCAGCATCACACTCTTTTTTCATTTATAGGTGCCCCTGAGTTTGGTAAGTTATCTCCTGCTTGTACTGTACAACTAAATTTACCGTCTTGTAAAACTTCTAAAATTTTACTGTTTAATTTGTCATTGTAGCATAACAGTTCATGCTCGTAAGGCATTTCTACTACAACCGTTGCTCTAATTTTTTTCATACTGCCATATTTGCTTTAATTTGTCCGTGACTTTTATAGTCTACTAATTTTATATCATCCATAGTGAACTTGTCAATATCTTTTACATCTGGATTTAACCAAAGTGTAGGTAAAGAATATTCCTGTCTGCTTAATTGTTCTTTAACTTGATCAACATGATCTTTATAGATGTGTGTGTCACCTGTTGAAATAACAAGTTTACCTACTTTCATATCACATACTTGTGCGATCATATGAGTGAGCAAAGCATAACTAGCAATGTTGAAGGGGAGCCCTAAGAACGTGTCTACAGACCTCTGATACATGTGACAACTCAATTCATTGTTCTTGCTCACGTAGTACTGAGACATTACGTGACAAGGCGGAAGTGCCATCTGTTCTAGTTCTCCCACATTCCAAGCAGATAAAATGTGTCTGCGTGAATAAGGATCGTTTTTTAATCCTTCTATCAGTTCTGCAACTTGATCAATTGATTCGTATGTAGGGTCAGCCCAATATGTTCCATAATCATCATCTATAGTTGGTTGACCTATAGGCTTATGAGTAATCCAGTCTCGCCATTGTACTCCATAAACAGGTCCAAGATCACCTTCAAATTCTGCTCGTTCTTTCCAATAAGGTGCTAGTGCATTTGGTGTCCATATAGTAGTTACACCTTCTCTTGTACCGTGAGTGATTTCTGCAAGTCTGCGTTCATCACGTGACCCTTCTAAGAACCAAAGCAGTTCGCCTTTACATGCTTTCCATGCTAACTTCTTGGTAGTGATGGCAGGAAAACCTTTTTGAAGATTAAATCTAAGTTGACGACCAAATATCGACTTAGTTCCTACACCAGTTCTATCATCTTTTTCTTCTCCGTTTTGGAGAATATCAATCAATAAATCATGGTACTGCTTCATTTAATATTCCTATTAGAAAAAAGCCCTGTGAATACAGGGCTAAGATTATGATAGAATGCGTAGCAAGTCATCGGTCTCAGGTTGCACTGTTAGTGCAATTTTTTCAACATTTAAAATAAAATCAATGTTTGTAATTTCTGATTCTAGTTCTTCTAGTTGACGACCTACTGCCATTTCTACTGATTCTGGGTCTAGCCCATCATTAAACAATCTTTCTATATTAATTGTTTTTTGCCTTCTACCGAGTTTTACGACTAGTTTTTTGATAAACTCAATTGGTATCTTGCTTTTATCAATATCCTCTAGGAGCTGTTCCCACTGTTGCAGGTGAGAGTCATTCGACATGTTTGACTCCCTATTATTTAACTGCTACTTTCTTTGTTGTGCGTTTAGTTGTTGCTTTCGGTTTTGTTACCTTTGCTTTTGTGGGCGTCAACTTTTTTGCTTCAGCCATTAAACGTTTTGATTCAGCAAGCAAACCTTTTGCTTCTGCTTCCATGCGTTGTGCTTGAGCAGTAAAATCTGCGGCTAGTGCATCATCAGTTAGACCACCTGCTGGTACATTTGTACCCATAGTAGGCATTGCTCGTTCTTTATCGCCGATAAGTGCCTCTTCCTTTCTGCGTCTGACATCGGCAGGATCTTGTAGACCCATTGATGCATCTGCTTCAGCAAGTTTACGTGTAGCATCTTCACCTGCTTTCATATCACGCAAGATTTTGTTTAGTTCATCTAAACGAATCTGTGTGTTAGGCTGAGGTGTCATAATGATGTCTTCTGTTCTTACTTTCTTTAGCATGCCTTCAGCATGTAATACTTGTAAGATAGGGTTGCCGGCTCTAGTGAACTGACGATTTAATGCATTGGCTAGTTCATCACTGTTTTGTCCAATGTCACCCTCGATACACGACATAAGCGGATCGTGGATGTCTTGGTTTAGTAACTGTGTGTAAACTACCAAACACATATGTTCTTCGTTAGGGACTTCACGGAATACGACTGCTACTTTGCGGTCACCGTGTTTACCAACGTGTCGTAAAAAACTCATATTATTTCTCCTAGTAAAACTACATTTGTATTTATGGTGTTAATTGGGGTGTAAAAAATTTATTACGGAATTAATTTACCCTTTTTTAAGACCAAGTTAATTCCAATAAAAATGCTTCTTTAGGATCTTCAAATGCAAAACACTTGCGTTCCCAAATCAAATCATTGTGTGTTGCGCCGTCTACAATAGAAAAGCGGCCTTTAGTATGGTCACATACCCACTCATACAAGTTATCATCTATATTAACAGTAGTGCGAGTAAAGTGTGCAGGACAATCTATAATTTGTCTTTCTGCTACCCAGTGATCAACATTTAAATCGCTAATACTAATCATCTTTAACCAACTCGTAAATTGTTTCTGCTTGTTCTAATAGGTTCTTTAGCGTAGCAGAGTTTTCTGATGCCTGCAAAATATCTCTAAACTTGTGCCAGCGTTCATAAAAGGCTTTTTCTTTTAAATGTTCGGGGTCTTCAAATACCTTCATGCGTTTGGATAAATGATCTCCTAATGGCCTTGCGTACACTGTTTTACCCCCGTCAGGTGATTCATAGATAAATTTATCGTCAGGGCCTGCGTTAGCAGGCCTATGAGGTTCTAAATGTTTGTGTGTCATGCGGCCTTTCTACGTTTGTGATCATCATAGATCGCATAAGTACCAAACGGGGGATTCGGATCGGGGTCACCATGAATGATCCACGTTGTGTCACAATAGTTAGAGTCACCCCAACTACCAAAAGGATAACCATCTGTGAATACTATTAGACGATTGGGTACACGACCTTCTTCTTTAAGATAGTTAAAGATACAGTCAAAGTCGGTGCCGCCACCGCCCATGATTTCGTATTCTTCGATATCCTCAAGGTTATCACTGGTAAATTCTGCATAGTTGTAAACTTGAGTATCGAAACAGTGAACACGCAACACATAGTTAGTGAACGTTTCCATAATTGATTTGACTTCAGACAAGAATGCAGTGCCTTGATCGTAACCAATAGAACCTGACATGTCAAGGAAGATATCAACGTCAATCATTTCGCCGGGGATCATACCAGGTAAGATTGCATCCATGTGCCAAGACCTGCGACTAACACGCTGGAATGAGTAGTCACTAGATAGTGTGCTAGTCAAATTAGTGTTAAGTAGATCACTCCAAGGCATAACAGGATTAGTAAACTGCTTGATCATGCGTTGTACACCAGCAGGGGTATTGCCAGCACCAGCAGCCTGAGCAGAATTCAAAATTGCTTCTTTGATTTCTTGCTTGAGTTGGTCCTTTTCTTCCTTAGACATTTTGACAGGACCCTTTTTACCTTCTTCGCCCTCGTTTTCGCCCTCAGCAGAACCCTCACCCTCACCTTCAAGGTGTTCATCTAGCAACATTTCGGCTAGTTGATCAATAGAAATCTTTTCTGCATTCTCATACAGAATGTCATAAACTTCTTCAGCAGGCATGTCTGCATACTTGTGATCATACAAGCAAGGAACTGTAGTAATGAACTCACCAACTCTGTGTTTCTTGAGGTCAGCATTAACACAGTAGTCATCTGCAATGTTCCACAGTTGAGGATCACGGTCGCCTCTACGATCCATGTGATCATAGACAACATGAAGAACCTCATGTGCTACAAGAAACACAACCTCGGGTTGCTTGAGCATCATAATAAAACGTGAGTTGTAGTAAAAATACTTGCCGTCAGTAGCGGCAGTTGGGCACCATTCATCAGCATTAATAAGTTGGAGCCTAGTAGCAAGATTACCAAAGAATGAATGTTTCATCAAAAGACTGATACGAGCAGTAACCAAACGCTCACGTGCCTCAGCATCAATTTTAGGGTCAGTTGGACCCACTAAATGTTGGAGTTTGGATTCTTTTGACTTTCCGTCGATTGAGTCAGTAATTTGAGACATTTATAAACTCCTTAATTGATTAATAGTAACTATTATACTACCATTGGGTAGCAATGTCAAGCCTTTATTCAGCATCAAACCAACGCATATACAGCATAGTTACCCGATTTTTCTCTTTGGCCACGTATTCATGCCCCAAATTCATGTTATGTCCATATAATTGGTTAGTATTGGCCTTGGTCCTAACACCAATATTCCAAAACTCAGGTCCGTCAGGAGTAGGGGAAACCATAAACTCACTGTTTACTTCCTGATCAGTTATCGTGTACATAGTAAACCACAATTTTAATGGATCTTCTATGTGTTCAATAAGATTAAAATCCTTGTGCCACCCATAGTCATCACCTAATGGATTAGGATTTGGGTTTACCAAAACAGCAAAGTTAAACAAGACAGGTGTGACAACACCAGCATCTATCAATTTTCTTTCGTTCATTTCGATAAATTGTGCTACCACTTCAGGGACATTGGTTTTCAAAATGTCGTGGTTATCGTGTCTGTTATTCCAAACTAAAGTATCTTGCTCTGTAATATTGCCCTCTGTATCAATAAACAAGCCAGACCCAAGATCATTATTTACGGTAGTTAGTAACTGATCATGCAATCTTTGGTCTAAAAAATCGGACTCGTAAAACCAGCGGTATTTCGATTTATTCATATAAGTATTTACTACCAAAGAAAGACATTAGAAAAGGGCGGGGAGAGTAAGGAATGTCTCGGACCCTACTCTCCCCTAGACCGATCATTTGCGATCGGAAACGATATACTTTCCATATTTGGTATAGAAAGTATTGAAGTTTTTGAGTTGGGTAGGCTCAAAGGGCAGTTTGTAAGTAGTCAGTGCAATTTTTGCACCCATTACAACCAACTCAGTTTCAAAGTTATCCATCATAAACGCAAAGAAGTTGTCACCCATTTCGTGGAACTTCTTGTTATCAACCTTTTTGACTTCAAGTGCCTCACGTAGTTCGTAGCACATTGAAACAGTCAACGAATACATAGCAGAGATTTCCTTGACTTTAAGTTCCTTGACCTTACCAGTCAATACATCAGACGGGTTAGGAAGTTTGCCTGCCAGTTTACGATGGGCAAGAAACTTAGTAGACAGACCCTCACCTACAGTACCAGAAATCAGATTGTGCAGGTTAGTGTGATCTTCCTCAATGTCGAGCAGTTGACTTACAAACACCCAAGAACGGGGAGTAGCAAATGCACGGCTAGAAGATTTGCTGTCAAAATCATACAGGTCTTGCTTAGAGAATGACAAGTAACCAACAACATCCTTGTGAATGTTGTTAAGTACAGCCCAGTCTTGCCAACATGCAAAATCGGGACGCAATTCAACGTGAATAAAACGATTAGCAAGGGGCATCGGCATGCGATAAGTAACACCCTTGTCAGTGTCACGGTTACCAGCGGCAACAATTACAACATTGTCAGGTAACACATACTTACCAACCCTGCGATTAAGAACCAATTGATAACCTGCTGCCTGTACAGCAGGAGCCGCAGAGTTCATTTCATCGAGGAACAACACCACAATCGGATATTGACTAGCAAGTTCCTCATCAGGAAGATCGATTGGGGGAGCCCAATCCATTTTGCCATTGTCCTTGTTATAGAAAGGAATACCTCGCAGATCAGTAGGCTCCATTTGCGCCATACGCAAATCGATCATTAAACCACCTAGATCAGAGGTCACTGATTCAACGATTTCAGACTTACCAACTCCGGGAGGACCCCAGAAGAAAATAGGACGTTTTACTTGAAAAGCAGTGTGAAGTGCTTTTTCGGCTTCGACTGCTGTAACAGTCAGGGTATCAGAAAATTGAGACATTTGTATACTCCGTTATTTAACTTTACAATACTAATTATAGTGCCGGGTGAGGGTAATGTCAAGCCTTTTTTGAAAAAAATTGATTTATTTTGCCCATATAAATCAATGACTTAGTTCTCAGGCTCCATTAATTTGAGCATAAGTACCCATTTTTCGACCATTTCTATCTGCTCATGCATATCTAAAACCTTCTTTTCCACAGGTTTGTAGTTTTTAGACTGTCTGGCTCTGATTTCTAATTTGCTTAGTTCATCGATTTGGGTACAGCAGTTTTGATACAGTTTACGGAGATCATAATTATAGCCACTCATAGACTTGATACTGTCATAGACTGTATCATAATAGGATCTTGCTTCGACTGCGTTTTGGAACTTAATCTCACTCATACCCATATTATAGTACCAGTGAAGTTAATTGTCAAGCCTTATTTTTTAGGTCTTAACAAAGGGGGACGGCCGTCACGTTTTATATTCCAGCCAAGTTTCTTTGCGTTTTTTTGCATAGTGTCTGGTTTGATATCTACAGTAAGTGCCATTTTAAATCTTGGATCATCTTTTTCTGCTTCGCTTGGAATATATCCTGAAGCACCTTCTTTATAGATACTTTTTATTTTTGGATTGTTACCAATACGATGTTGATTGATCATTTCCCATCGTTTAATTAATTCTCTGGAATCTCTTGCGTCTACATCAAAATGATATTGCAAGAATCTAATTATTTCTGCTCTTGTATATCCTTTCTTAACAACACCGGAGATTGCTTTTAAATAATCAGAATAATCAGGCATACCAAACTCATCGTATTTCTGATCAGGTCTATACAGTAGACTTTCGTCAAACTTTGCTAACAAGTCATAATAGTCTAGTTTTTCACCCAAATGATCTAATGCTATTTCTCTTGCTTTGGCTTTGTCTGATGTATGTTCTTTTTCTACCTTGATACCTTTATCTAATTGTTGTAATACTTCTCGTCTGTTTACGTTGTATTTCTGACACAATTCGTCAACTGATGGAGTTGGTGCGTCTAGTTTTTCAATCCCGTGTGATTCTTCAAACGTTCTGCGTAGCAATTCTTCTTCAATAGACAATTCTTTTGATCGCAATTCGTTTCTAAGATCAAACAATGCTTGGAAGTATCCTCTGCTACGTGCGGCTTTAAATGCTAAATTTTCAGGACCAAACTCACCGTGTTTATCTAAACCTGCTTGTCTGTATCGTTTAACAATGTCAATTGCTTTTTCTACTTTTTCTTTGTCTTGTTGTTTAAGTGCTTCTAAAATAAATTCTTCTAATCTTTCAAACTTCAATGCCGCATCTGCCTGATCAAAGTTAGCACGTTTCTTTGTAGGTATACGTGTCATTTTATCTCTAAGTACACTGTATTCTCCTAAACTTACGTGAGGCTGTGCTGTATCTTGTACATAAAGTTCTACTGGAATATCTCTTACTGTAATGTCGTAAGTGTCGTTGTATAAAGATTTTTTTGCTTTAAATAATTCTTGGTATACTTCATTGTCAGGTAGTTGACTAAAATCTATTAAGATATGCAAGTCTAAATCTGAGTGCGGAGTATATGTGTAGGCTACGTTAGAGCCAGTAATAATGATATCTTCGATAGCAAGATTGGGTATTCCCATAAACTCAATAAAGTCATCAGCAATAATTTCTAATTGCTTTTTGATGTTTGGTTTGAGTTTTGTGCCGTCAAACAAAAGCGGATTAAGTTCGTCATTAAACTTAACCGCATCTTCCAGTCTAAATTTGTCGAGTTCGGTGATCTGCATAATAGTATTTATTCTCTATTGTTTTAAATGCAGAAAAGGAGGCCTTTTGGGGGGAGGCCGTACCCCATGAATTTTATTCGTCAGACCAGTCTTTGGGTCCTGTTGTAATCACTACTGAATTGTAAGGTTCTGATTCTGGTTTAGCAAAAGTTGCTGTATATTTCCAATTGTTACCTGTGTAGTGTACAGATTCAGTAGGATAACCTCTGTTGCAATTGTTGTCACACGTTACGTGTGCTGAGTTACTCCAATAACCATATGACATTGCAAAATTACCGTTGGCTGGATTAGGTTGTTCTACTGATGTAGGTGGAGTAATATAACATGTAAAGATTGAGCCTGAAGGAGCATGTGTGTTAGACTGCAAATTTACAGTTTCTCCTACACCAACAACAGTGGTAACATCTTTCTTGTCTACTGCAAATGTTTGATTACATTTGAATGCTTGATCACCTTTATTAGTGACTTGCAATCCTAATGTCACTGGATCGCTGTTAACTTGCGTTTCTTGCGTTTGACAACCTGCAATTGCAAGTAAACTTATTACCAGTACTACTGGTACAAATACATATTTTTTCATTTTAAATACCCTTTATTTTTTTAATATTTCATTTAAGACAGCAATTTTAACCGCAATGTCAATTGCTTGTTCTGCTCTGTCCAAACCATCTTTACGGTAACCGTGATGACCATAATAATTATTAGGTCTAACTACAATAGTACGCCCATGATGATGATTCGGTGACATATAAGAACCATAATGATGCTTTTTTAATGTCCAACCACGAGGATAATGGACTTGATATCCGTTTTCGATTCTAACAGGACCAGTTACTGGATAATGCTCGCGGATCACTCTTTCAAAAGATTTATCGGCTAATGCAGGTTGAGCAATAAAGACAAGTGTCAAAACTGCAATTAAAGATAGTAGTCGTTTCATAGGAAGTCTCCTAGTTATTTACATTATTTAGTATATGACACTATACACCGTAGGAAAAGTAATTTGGGTAAATTAATTTTGGAAAAGATGCAGTGCGCCATTGAATGTTCCTGTCTTTGCTAACTCTGGTGCTGGCGCTATTTTGTTGAATTTAAGTCCATAACTTTCAGCCATTGTTATCAGTACCTTTGATATCGAATGATTTTCTATCTCTGATAGAATTATGTCACTGTTGGGTTCTAAGTATTCACCGATCGTAGCATAAAATTCTGTATGTGTATGCCAATTTGGATCTATAATTTTTCTTTCCCAATCGTCTTTAAAGTTTTGTGGATTTTCTGGACT
>Ga0208543_1000029_pt1 | contig 45242 bp, 38 predicted proteins | sample DEB08_DNA_14_FD_185497 | JGI IMG/M metagenome (GOLD analysis project Ga0208543, IMG submission 185497) | Aqueous microbial communities from the Delaware River and Bay under freshwater to marine salinity gradient to study organic matter... | ecosystem: Environmental > Aquatic > Marine > Coastal ...
GAGAAGATCAATTCTTAGCTTGGACCACTAACAACACAGGCTTGATCAAATCCAGCACCGGGTGGCAATCCGCTGAGCAGTTCGCTCAAGACGACTTGGGACAACTCTTCAGCATTGATATTGCAGTGGATGCAGATAACAACGGTCTTGTAGACAACACCCCCGTTTACACCCTCTTTAACGACGGTGATCCACTCATCATCACCAATAAACAAGGGAAAACTTTCTCATCAACAGGCATCCCCAACTGGGATGCCACACAAGCTATCAAGGCCGGCGATGGCTCTGGAAACTTCTACGTTCTCCTTGAAGGCGCCGATGGCACCACACGAGAAGATCAATTCTTAGCTTGGACCACTAACAACACAGGCTTGATCAAATCCAGCACCGGGTGGCAATCCGCTGAGCAGTTCGCTCAAGACGACTTGGGACAACTCTTCAGCATTGATATTGCAGTCGATGCTGATAACAACGGTCTAGAGGACACCACACCACCTGAACTCCTCTCCTACACACTTTCTGATTACAACATTGATCTTTCAAATGGTGATGTCACCATCGATGTCACAGCTGCCATTCGAGATGACATCAGTGGTGTATTCGATGGAACATTTGCTGATGGGGTTGGAGGCAGTGCATCACAAGTGACTTGGACAAGCCCAAGTGGCACTCAAAGTGTCTTTGGTGGATTGTTCGATGATCCAGTCACGGGAGATTTTCTCAATGGCACCTACACCGATCAAGCGGTCTTTAACCAGTTTTCTGAAAATGGAACATGGACTCTTGATAATTTCCTAGTAGTTGATGAGGCAGGAAACAGCATCTTCCTATCAACTGATCAACTCAATGAACTCGGTATCCAAACCACTCTCGAAGTGATTGGAGGGATAGAGGACACCACACCACCTGAACTCCTCTCCTACACACTTTCTGATTACAACATTGATCTTTCAAATGGTGATGTCACCATCGATGTCACAGCTGCCATTCGAGATGACATCAGTGGTGTATTCGATGGAACATTTGCTGATGGGGTTGGAGGCAGTGCATCACAAGTGACTTGGACAAGCCCAAGTGGCACTCAAAGTGTCTTTGGTGGATTGTTCGATGATCCAGTCACGGGAGATTTTCTCAATGGCACCTACACCGATCAAGCGGTCTTTAACCAGTTTTCTGAAAATGGAACATGGACTCTTGATAATTTCCTAGTAGTTGATGAGGCAGGAAACAGCATCTTCCTATCAACTGATCAACTCAATGAACTCGGCATCCAAACCACTCTCGAAGTGATTGGAGGAATGAGCGATCTCACCCCTAATTCAACAGAAATACTGACTTAATAAGTGTTGGTTTAGATCACTAATAGCCTCCTCTGAAAAGAAGCTTTTCATAGCCTGATCTTACTCAGAACGACCTGCTGCAGCAATCGCCTCACCCGCAAGCCAGCCGCCGCTCCAACAGGCCTGGAAATTAAAGCCTCCAGTGACCCCATCCACATCCAGTAATTCACCCGCTAAATACAACCCAGCGCAACGCCGACTTTCCATCGTTGCCAAATTCACCTCGCCCAGATCAACGCCACCAGCGGTGACAAATTCTTCCCCGAATGGGCCACGGCCCTGGACCGATAAACGCTGAGCGCAGAGGATCTCCACCAAATTGCGTTCCGCCTTTGCGGAAAGATCCGCCCAACGCCGCTCTCCATCCACTCCCACCTGCGACAAGAAGGCAAGCCAAAGACGCCGCGGCAGATGCTCAAAAGGCTTAGCCGCCACCAGCGTGCGTCGCGCCTGCTCACGCCGCGCCTCTTGCAACCTCTGCCGAACACGCTCGCGACCCAATCCGCCGCTCCAATCCACCCGCAATTCACCCTGGTAACAACTGGCATGGAGGGCCCTTGCTGCAAACGCGGTGAGCCGCAATACGGCAGGCCCACTTACACCCCGATGGGTCAACAGCACCCGGCCCGTCTGACGGAAGCGCTGATCACCAACCCTTAAATCCAAGCTCACATCATCCAGTGCAATACCGCTGCACGCGGTCAAAGCAGGAGCCTGCACTTTCAAGCTGAACAGTGACGGCACCGGCGGCACAATCGTGTGACCTAAATCCTGAGCAAGACGTCGTCCACTGGGATGGCCACCACTGGCTAGCAACACCCGCTTGGTGTGATGAAGGGCAGAGCGTTGATCGCAGAGTTGAAAGCCACCACCAGCAGAGCAGCTGAGTTCACGCACAGCGGAACCGCACTGGATCTTCACCCCTGCCGCTATAGCAGCCCGCCTCAGGCACTCCACCACCGCCTCTGAGCGATTCTGCTGGGGAAACATGCGTCCGTCGGACTCTTCCACAAGCGTGAGTCCGTGCTCATCGAACCAAGCAATCGAATCCCCGCACGCAAACTGGCTAAAGGGACCCCGCAATGGCTTGCTTCCCCGGGGGTAGTGACCCACCAACTCCATGGGATCCCAACAAGCGTGGGTGACGTTGCAACGACCGCCACCACTGATGCGCACTTTGGTGAGCACGTCTGGGGTCGCTTCCAAGATCAGAACATCACGAACCCCGCGCTCAGCGGCGGTGATTGCGGCCATAAAGCCAGCAGGCCCGCCGCCGATCACGATCAGATCATGCCGACGGTTGGAAACGCAGGGCGACTCCGTTGTTGCAGTAGCGCTTGCCCGTCGGGCGGGGACCGTCATTGAACACATGGCCCTGATGCCCACCACAGCGGCTGCAGTGATATTCAGTGCGAGGAAGAATTAATTTGAAATCTACTTTTGTATTCACACCACCGGGAAGAGGCTGCCAAAAACTGGGCCAACCGGTACCGCTATCAAACTTGGCGGTGGAAGCAAACAACGGAAGGTCGCAACCGGCGCAGTGATAAGTGCCCTCGCGTTTTTCGTTGTTAAACGGACTGGTGAATGGTCGTTCCGTGCCTTCCTGACGCAACACCTGGTAGGCCTCAGGCGACAGACGTTGTTTCCATTCCTCATCGCTGAGATCCCAAGCTGCCTCACCGGCCTTAGAAGCAGCCAACACTTGATCAGGGGCTCTCAAGACTCCCACCATCCCAGCAATCGAGGCCAAAAGCATCGAACGTCGGCTCAACAACCAAGGCTGCATCGAAGTCGTCATCTGCAGTGTCTTTAAACGTTGCCAGTTCTAAAGCGACAAGGGCAGTAAGCGAGGCAGCATGGAGGAATGGATTCCCCACTCAACCCCGATCGGGAACCCGCCTGGCGCTTCAGTGTGGCACCGATGCTGGATTGCACCGATCGGCATTTCCGCATGCTGATGCGCCAGATCAGCAAACAAAGCCTCCTGTACAGCGAAATGGTGGTGGCGCAAGCTCTTCACCACAGCAAGCGCCGTGAACGGCTGCTGGACTTCGACGCAGAGGAACATCCAATAGCGCTACAGGTGGGGGGCGACGATCCTGCGTTACTGGCTGACGCCACGCGGATGGCAGCCGATTGGGGGTACGACGAAATCAACCTCAATGTGGGCTGCCCGAGTCCAAGGGTGCAAGCCGGAAATTTTGGAGCTTGTTTGATGGCAGAACCACAAACCGTGGCGCGTTGTGTGGAAGCGATGGTGGCGGCATCAACCCTTCCGGTCACGGTGAAACATCGCGTGGGTATTGATGATCTCGATAGTGATGACCTGCTCAGACGGTTTGTGGACCAAGTGGCTGAAGCTGGAGCCTTGCGTTTTTCCGTGCATGCCCGTAAGGCATGGCTTGAAGGATTAGATCCCAAACAAAACCGCACGATTCCTGCTCTTCAGCATGATCGCGTGATTGCTTTAAAGGAATCCAGACCCGATCTCACCATTGAATTGAATGGTGGCCTCGATACCCCTGAGGATTGCCTCAAGGCCTTAAAGCACTGCGATGGGGCGATGGTCGGACGGGCTGCTTATGCCCACCCACTGCGTTGGCGCGATATCGACAGCTTGATCTACGGCGCGGTGCCACGCCAAGTGTTGGCCTCCGATGTCGTGCTTGGGCTGATTCCCCATGCCGAACGTCATCTTCAGCGAGGAGGAAGACTGTGGGATCTATGCCGGCATCTCGTCCAGGTTGTGGAAGCAGTCCCCGGAGCCAGGAATTGGCGGAACAACCTCAGCAGCAAAGCGCAAAAAGCTGGTGCTGGAGTTGAAATCATTGAGGCTGCAGCTCAGGAGCTGCTCGATGCCGGGCTCTAAGCAGCACCAAGAAGGCGATCAGCCTTCAGCGCCGCCATATCCACTGTTGTCGTTAGCTCCGCCACGGCGACGACGGGTACGGCCATCGTCGTAGGCACTGCCGCCAGCTGGAGGAGCTCCACTGCCATAGCTGCGATCTTCCCAGCCACTCGCACCAGAGCGACGCTCACCACCGCCACCACCGCCGTAGTTGCCACCGCCACCACCGCCGTAGTTGCCACCGCCACCACCAAAATCGCGACGGGGGGCACTGCCACGAGGCTCTGCTTTGTTGATGCGCAGGGGACGACCCATCAATTCAGCACCTTGAAGCGCCTCGATGGCAGAGGCTTCGGCCGCTTCGTCGCTCATTTCGACAAATGCAAAGCCGCGTTTGCGACCGGTGTCGCGCTCTAGGGGGAGGGCACAATTCGTGACCTCTCCATAGGTGGAAAACAATTCAATGATGTCTTCCTGCTCAGCGCGGAACGGAAGATTGCCGACAAAAATGCTCACTTATCTGATGGACCGAAGTTAAGAGGGGCCAATGGGATCAAAGGGCCAAAATTCATGGACCTAAAGAAGATCATTGAATCTCTGGCTCCTTCAGCGTAGTCCGATCTCAGCCGAATGATCACCAATCAAACAACCTAATTCGCAAGCCCAAAGCGTTGGTTCCAAATCGCCAGCTGTTCGTTGACGCGGTCGAAACCTGTTCCCCCTTCGCTGGTTCGCGCTGCCACCACATTGCGAGGTGTTAACGCCTCAAACAAATCAGCCTCGATCGCAGGGTGAAACTGCTGCCAACGCTCCAGCGTCAGTTCGCGAAGCAGCACGCCTTCCTGAAGGCAATGTTTCACGACAGCACCAACCAATTGATAGGCCTCTCGAAAAGGAACCTGCTTCGCCACGAGATAGTCGGCCACATCCGTGGCATTGGAATAGTCCGCAGCAACAGCCGCCTCAAGGCGTTCGGTCCTGAAACTCAAGCCTTCCTGAAGCAAAATCGTCATCGCCTCAAGGCATTGCGATGTGGTCGCCACCACATCAAAAAGCGCCTCTTTGTCCTCCTGAAAATCTTTGTTGTAGGCCAGTGGCAAGCCCTTAATCATCGTGAGCAGGCCTTGTAAGTGGCCGAACACCCGCCCGCATTTGCCACGCACCAATTCAGGAACATCAGGGTTTTTTTTCTGCGGCATCAAGCTGCTGCCCGTTGCACAGCGATCGGTGAGCCGTACAAAGCCACATTCCTCTGACGCCCAAAAAATCACCTCCTCAGCAAGACGACTGAGATGCACCATCACCAGGGAGGCCGCGGCCGAAAATTCCACCGTGAAATCACGATCACTCACCGCATCCAAGCTGTTGGCATAGATGCCATCGAAGCCAAGGGCCGACGCGGTGCTCCTGCGATCGATCGGTACCGGAGTGCCCGCCAAAGCTGCGGCACCCAAAGGGGAGAGATTCAGCCGTTTGCGCAAGTCCGCCATCCGCTGCCGATCCCTCTCCACCATCTCCACGTAAGCAAGAAGATGGTGAGCGAGGCACAGAGGCTGGGCACGCTGCAGATGCGTGTAGCCAGGAATCAGGGTGTTGCTGTGAAGGTTGGCCTGGTCAAGCAAGGCACGCTGAAAGCCAAGCAAATGCTGTTCAAGCTCATCCAAACGACGCCTGAGCCAAAGCCGCAAATCGGTCCCCACCTGGTCGTTACGACTCCGACCGGTGTGCAATTTCTTGCCAACCGGACCAAGCAAAGCAATCAGACGTCGCTCAACAGCGAAGTGCACATCTTCATCGGCGAGCCCTGGCTGAAACTGTCCTGATGCCGCTTCCTGGCGGACTTGTTCAAGACCAGCCACAAGTTGATTGGCCTCCTCTTCCTGGATCACACCGCACTGAGCAAGCATGCGGGCATGGGCGATCGACCCATCCAGATCTTCCTGGAGAAGGGTGATATCAAAGCCAATCGACGCATTAAAACGTTCAATCGCCGGATGCAAGCCCTGCTCAAACCGGTCACTCCAGGTTGCGGAGTCTCCACCCGTCACCCCCCCTGCCATGTCACTCTCCTCTGCGCTTGTCCTCAGCTTGTCAGGCCAAAGACCGGGGGACAGACGGCAGCATGATCTCCTCTTTGACCTTGAGCACCACCATCGAGGCATCGTCATCCAACTGACGGGTGGGTCCCACAAACCGATCGAGCCGACTGAACAAGTGATCAAGAATCCCTTGGGATCCAGTTCCCGATCGACAGGCTTGCTCAAGTGAGCGCATCAAGCGCGCCTCATCAAAGCGATCACCTGTGATCCCAGGGGCTTCAGTGACGCCGTCCGTGTAATAAAGAAGAACGTCACCAGGCTCAAGCACGAGCGATTCACAGCCATATTCCGCCTCAGGCTGAAGGCCAATCAGGAGCCCGGGAGCATCCAATCGCATCAATTTCCGAGACTGGGCACGCCAAATCAACGGTGGGTTGTGGGCGGCGTTGGCGTAACGAAGTCGCCTCGTGCGTGGATCGAAATCGGAATAAAAGAGCGTGACGAAGCGATGGGACTGAGACAGGTCTTCCAGCGCTAATTGGTTGAGGTCATAAAGGATGCGATCGGGCGGCAGACCACTCAAAACCTCTGCCCTGAGCATGCCGCGGAGCATGGTCATCAATAATCCCGCTGGCACCCCCTTACCCATCACATCCCCCATCACGAAAGCCCAACGGCCACGCTCCCTACGGCGTCCGATCAGTTCTGGCCGGGTTGGAATGAAATCGTAGTAATCACCGCCAACTTGAAAAGCCGGCCGGCAACGCGCCGCAAGATCCACGCCTTCGATCACAGGGCAGTGATCGGGCAACAGCTGAGCCTGGATATCCGCTCCGATGCTGAGCTGACGATCAACCCGTTCATGACGACGGGCCTCCTGAAGCATCAAATCATTTTCAATCGCGACCCCGGTGAGATCGGCCACCAATTGCACATGGCGGCGATAGACGTCACTCCAAGCAAGGAGACTCGACGGGTTGAACACGTAAAGGCGTCCCCTCGGCCGACCACGAGCGATCAAGGAAGTCGCAAAAAGTCCGGCATTACCAAGCTGTCGCTGGACCAAGCGATCCATCGCCCGCACAAGACCTTCGTCGGATCCAAAACCAACGACATTGCCAGGCTCATGGGCAGCAAGCGCCCGCAACAAGCCCTCCCTGCGTGGACCAGGAAGCATCTGCAGCTGTTCACGCCAAAGACGTCCGTCAGCCTGAAACGGAACCAACAAGGAACCCTGAACCCCGACAAGCCGGGCAGCGACCACCGGCACCAACTCCAAAAAACGGTTGAGGTTGCTGAAGCTGCGCAACGCAAACCCAAGCGACACCAGCAGCTCCTGATTGGAACGCTGCTCCCGCGACATGCTCTCTAACAGCTGTCGTAGCGAGGCTGTGGCCGTCAACGATTGGTTGATTCCACGTTGAGGCGTTGCCGGATGTCGCCATGAAGGTGTGCTGCTCACGGCCCAGCACCCAGCAGAAGGCGCAACGTAGCAAGTTCAGCTTGATCAGGCCGCAATGCGAAACGCATCAACGCGATGCCAAGAGGGCCTCCACAAATTCAAAACTATTGAAAGGACGAAGATCGCGAATCCCCTCACCAGCGCCAATAAAGCGAATCGGCAGCTTTGCTTCTGAAGCAACAGCCAGCGCTACACCGCCTCTGGCTGTGCCATCGAGCTTGGTAATCACCACCCCTGTGAGCCCAGCAGCACGGGCAAAGGCCATCGCCTGCTTCAAGCCGTTCTGGCCCTGACTGGCATCGAGCACCAACAACGATTCCACATGGGCTTCGGGAGCAAGACGATCCACCACACGACGGATCTTTTCCAGCTCCTCCATCAAGTTGTGCTTGGTCTGCAGGCGACCGGCCGTGTCCACCAGAACCAAATCAGTGCCCTTGGAACGGGCGGCACCGATCGCATCAAACACCACCGCTGCAGGATCCGCATTCGCTGAAGGATTGGCCACAACTGGCACATCACTGCGATCCCCCCAAACCTGAACTTGCTGAACAGCTGCGGCACGAAAGGTATCGGCCGCTGCGATTAAGGCGGAATACCCACTGCGAACAGCAAGATTGGCGAGCTTGCCGAGGGTGGTGGTTTTACCAACGCCATTCACTCCAACCAAAAGCCAAACATTCAGGCGATCCCGTTGAGGAGCGAGGAGGTCAACAGCACTCGCCTTCATCGGCTCATCAAGCAGGTCGCGGAGCTGTTCCTTCAGAAAGCGAATGCCTTCGCTGGGATCAACGACCTGTTCGTTCATCCGCTGCCGTAGGGCATCCAGCACCTGATCCGTGGCCTGAACCCCCGCATCCGCCCTCAACAAAAGCGATTCAAGGTCGTCGAGCACCTCTGGGGTCAACGGATCGTCGCCCAGGTTTTCCAGCAGACCGGTAACAAAGCCTTGGCGGGTCTTCTCCAGGCCTTGGCGAAGTCGCCCTAACCAGTCGATCTCCTCGAGGGTGACCTGTTCCGCACTACGCCCTTGGGCCGCTAAAACTTCAGCCGACCAGGTGAAGGCATCGTCAAAGTCTCCAAGGCTGGGTTCATCCTGATCAATCGTCGGCGCCGCTTGGGCTGCGACTGGAACAACCGGAACAGGGTCTGGCTCAGCAGGTTGCTCGAGCTCTTGCTGACGCTGATCCCGCTGGGCAGCTGCCTGTTCAAGGAAAGACAACGCCGGGGCAGGTGGCGTAGCAGTTGGGGCAGGAGACGTAGGTGCGGTCGGAGTCGGCGCGGGAACAACAGCAGACTCCACCACCGGGGCCTGTTGTGCCGGCTCGACCGTCTCAGCAGGAGGCTCCGGGAGCTCAACCGAAGAAGTTTCGCTGGCAGGAGAAGGGGAGGCTTCTGAAGAAGGAACGGCTTCTGGAGGAGCGACAACAGCTGCTGGCATCACCGCTGGAGGCTCCATCACTGGAGGAACCACCACGTTCTGTTCAGATGTCGAATCGATCTGGGCTGTCTTGGCGGCCTCAGCAGCCTCAGCTTTCTGAGCTTTTAAACGGGCATAGGCCTGACGTGCCCATTCAAGAGAATCGTCTTCCTGCTCAGACGATTGGGGTTCAGCCGCCTGCACGTCCGCTGGTTGCGACGCAGAAGACTGATCGGGTTGAACCTCTGGATCCACTGGAGGGTCCACTGGGGTTTCAGGAGGAACGGATCCGCGATTAAACCAGTCGTAGACCATGATTTCAGGACAACACCAGTGAGGGGGCGTTCTGCAGACGACGCAGCACACCATTGATCATCTTTCGGCCTTGCTCGTCACTGAAGCGATGGGCTAATTCAACAGCTTCGTTGCAAGCCACAGCCGCGGGTGTATTGAGTTCGGAAAGATCAATCACAGCCAAGCGCAAAATATCGCGATCAATGCGCGGTAGCCGGGTGAGGCGCCAGCCCTCCATCACACCATCGAGCAACTGATCAATCGCTTTGCGTTTTTTCAGCACAAACGTCACGCGTTGCATGGCCTCGCGACGCACCTGGTCTTGATTGGATAGGGCCAACAAACGGGGCAACTCAAGACTGGCTGAAAGACCATTCAGAACTTGTTCGGCCCCCGTAAGGGACAACTGCAACGACGCACGAACCGAACTCTGATCGGAGGAGGGGCCATCTTTTAGTTCACTTTCGAGCAAGTGTTGCTGAGCTTTTTCCAGATCTCCAGCACAACAATCCAGGACTTCAGTCCAGTGCTGCATCAAGCTATCGAGGGCCTTTTGGAGCAAGGTGTCCAGGGAAAGATCAGGGGGATGATCCACCCGCTCAGGGCATTGACCGAGCACCAGCAGCGCTAGTTCACGGGACAGGGATCGGGACTGCATGGACATACGGCCGAGTCGAGTTCAGGCTCCAGTGGTGGACGACGAGGGTGACCCAGAACCCCTCAGCTGTGAGATCAGGCTGGAAAAACTTCGATTCACAGGAGCTTCACGCTCATCGGGATTCACAATGCCAGCGGAAATGATCGTTCGGAATGCATCTTCCACGGAAATGTCCAGATCTTTGACAGATGTTTCAGGCACCAGGGTGTACCAGCCTGTTGTGGGGTTTGGTGCTGTGGGGATAAACACACTGAGAAGGGGCTCCTTGAGCTCAGCTTGGAGGGAAGGACCCACCACACCGGTCACGAAACCCACGCTGTAAAGGCCCTCGCGGGGATATTCCACTAAAACCACGCGCCGAAACCGCTGAGAGTTGTCTCTCAAAAACGTGCCGAGCAGCTGTTTCAAGGTTTTGTAAACCGACCCAGCAAGAGGAATGCGTTGCAGGGTTTCCTCGCCAAACTCCAGCAACCAGCGACCGACGATGTTCCTCGCCATCAAACCGATCAGCAGAATCGCGAAGAGTGGCACCGTCAATCCCAGCGCCAGGTTGATCAAATCCTGGAGAAGAGGATTAAGGGTGATGAACGGGTTGAACTGCTTGGGAATCGAGGTAAGAAAAGCCAGAACAAAACGACTGACCGTTGTGGCCAACCAAATCGTGGTTGCCAGTGGAATGACCACCAACAACCCAGCGATTAAATCGTTTTTCAGATCTTGCTGAAGCCTGGCGCTAAGCGGCAGGTCAGGTCTTGTATTGGACTGCACCAAGGAACGCCTGTGGCCGAAGGCTGACGTGATCTCACCAACCTAACCAGCAGATCGATTAGATCACGGCCCCTAGAGCCAAGAGCACAAAGGCAACGGCAAGAATCACCGCGCTCAAAGTGCCACCGAAACGACGCTGATTCACAGCAAGGTTGCGCTGACGTTCCCCCTGCTTGATCTGCTGTTCCATCTGCGCCAGCTGCTTATCGATGAAAGCCTGAGCAGCTTTGACCCTGTCTTCCTCACTGGCATCAGCAGGCAACTGTCCTGCCTGAGTGAGCTGGTTACCCAGCATTTTTACGTTCTCAGGATTCGCCGATTGCTGACGAGCCATCTCCAACTGACCCTTTTGCTGCTCAAGCGTTTGATTCGATTCACCCGAGAGGTTCTGATTGCCTGAGATCGAAACGGGAACAACCACGATCATCAAAATCGCCAACAGCCCTGAAATCACACAAACGAACCAACGAATGGGAGGTCTTGCTGTCTCCGGTTGGTCAAGGCGCGATCCCAAAAGCATGAGCAAGAGGCCGATCAGCCCCATGGGAGCTTGATTGACTAAGCGCTCAATGAGCAGTTGCTTAAAAACTCCATCAGCCCAATCAGCTGCACTCAGCAGCACGGCCATCTGCAATGCCAGCAGCGCAACCAGAGTGATGCCCAACCACCTCAGAACAAACGACAGTCGTAAGGATTGAGAACCCGATGGGGATGCGGACACGTCGCGATGATGAAAGTTGATTAATTTTACGGCCCGCTTCCGTGACGTCCTCCACTGGACAATCCCAACTCAGTGCGGCTCTCAAGGAGCGTGCCCGCCTGGAAGGATTCGATCCTGTTGGGATCGCATGTTTACCGGGAAGTTCAAGGCTGCAGATGCGGACAGCAGCATTACAGCGCTGGCTTGACGCTGGTTTTCAAGCGGAAATGGGCTGGATGGCTGCTCCGCGCAGGCTCGACGCCAGAACACTTCTGGATGGAGCTCGGAGCTTGCTGGCCGTTGGGCTGAATTACTACGTCTCCGAATCACGCCAACCAAACAGCCTTGCCATCGCTCGCTATGCATGGGGCCGCGACTATCACCGCGTCGTCAACCAAAGGCTGCGCCGCATTGGTCGCTGGCTTGAATCACAAAGACCCGAATCGCGCTGGCGGGTTTGCGTGGATGCCGAACCCCTCTTGGATAAGGCCTGGGCAGAAGAGGCTGGTTTGGGATGGATTGGCAAACACAGCAACGTGATTCATCCACAACGGGGGTCTTGGATGGTGATCGGCCACCTCCTCAGCACCGAAGATTTAGTGGCGGATCAACCGGCAGAGCCTCGCTGCGGCCGTTGCAGAGCGTGCATGGACGCGTGCCCCACCGACGCCATCCGGGAACCGTTCGTGGTCGATTCACGGCGCTGCATCGCATATCACACAATCGAAAACCGAGACGAACAGCTTCCCGACTTGATTAAGGCTGGGATGGGTCCATGGGTGGCTGGCTGTGATATTTGCCAGGACGTCTGTCCTTTTAACCAAACGGAGCTCCCAACGAATCAGGATCCCGAGGTGCAGCCGCGTCCCTGGGTGTTGGATCTGAGCGCTGCCCAGGTGAAGCAGTGGGATCCTGCGACCTGGGACCAGAAGCTGCGCGGATCCGCACTTAGGCGCATCAAACCTTGGATGTGGCGCCGCAATGCCGCCTCAGCAAAGTCATTAGATCCACCTACTGTGTCTTCATCTGAGATTCGGTGATGGGATCCCATCGGCGTTCAAGCCAATCGTTCAACAAAGCGTGGGTGTTAGCCGCCCTGATGAGCACGATCGGTCTGTGCAGCGCTGAACCCGCGAAAGCCCTCATCCCCTATGTGTTCACGCCCAGCACCCAAGAGTTAGAAGGGGCTGGGATCGGCATCGGTCGCACTGCAGTGCAGTTGCTAAGGCTGGGACAACCCAAAGAAGCCGCCCGCTTAGCCGCCTTAGCGGTGCGTTTACAGCCCAACGACGAACGGCTTTGGTCTGTTCTGGCTGAAGCGCAACTGCGGAGCGAACAACTCGACGACGCAGCTGGATCCCTGGCACGGGCGAAATCACTCAACCCAACCAACGCGGGACTTTGGTTCGCAGAAGCATCCTTAGCGCTGCGAGACAACCGTCCGGACGACGCGATCCCCCTGTTGGATCGCGGTCTCAGTCTGGATCCAAAAAACGCAACGGCCTACTTCGATCTTGGCAACGCCAGGGTGATGCAATCCGATCAAAAGCGGGCCCTGAAGGCTTTTGAGCGCGCCACGTCGATTAAACCCAGTTTCTGGGAAGCCTTAAACAACCAAAGTCTGGTGTTGTTTGAAATGGGAAACACCAAGGAAGCGATTCGACGCTGGCGTTCCGTTTTAAAGATCAATGCCAACCCAGAGCCCATGTTGGCCTTGGCTGCCGCATTAAACAAAGTGAGGCCTGGAGATGAGGAATCCTTGAAGCTCGCTCAAAGAGCTCTTGCCGAATCTCCGAATTACGTTTTACCAGGCCACCAAAAAAAACAACTATGGGGCCTGAAATTACGCCGAGCCACGGCTGAACTTTTCAAAAATCCCAGCCTTCAAAACGCCGTCGAACGGGCCGAGGCGAATGCAGATCCCAAAAGCGCCAACTAACCAAAACCCTGGTCAAGCAGAAGTAGATCTGTAGGCTGACACTCGACTGCCCTCTTATTTCCCTGCAGGATGGCCGAGGAGCGCGTTCAATCGATCGCCCTGCATCACGAGATGCAGCGCTCATACCTCGAATACGCGATGAGCGTGATCGTGGGCAGAGCCCTCCCGGATGTGCGTGATGGACTGAAACCCGTCCAACGCAGAATTCTGTTTGCGATGCATGAATTGGGGCTCACCCCCGATCGTCCCTATCGCAAATGTGCCCGTGTCGTCGGGGACGTACTTGGTAAGTACCACCCGCATGGGGATCAAGCCGTTTATGACGCCCTTGTGCGCTTGGTCCAAACCTTTTCCAGCCGTCATCCATTGCTTGATGGTCACGGAAACTTTGGCTCGGTGGATGACGATCCACCAGCAGCCATGCGCTATACAGAAACCCGGCTAGCGCGGATCTCCCACGAAGGGTTATTGGATGAAATCGGCGACGACACCGTCGATTTTGCCTCCAATTTTGATGGATCCCAACAGGAGCCCACAGTTCTCCCTGCCCAGCTTCCGTTTTTACTGCTCAATGGCTGCTCGGGCATCGCTGTTGGCATGGCCACCAGCATTCCCCCCCACAACCTCGGCGAGGTGGTGGACGGTCTCATTGCCCTCGTTAAAAACCCCGATCTAAGCGAAGACGATGTCTTTAAGCTGATCCCTGGGCCCGATTTCCCCACAGGCGGAGAAGTGCTTCTTGGAAGCGGCGTCCGCGAAACCTACTTAAGAGGCCGGGGCAGCATTCCCATGCGCGGCGTGGCCCATATCGAGGAAGTGCATCCCGGCAAAGGAAAGCATCGGCGGAACGCTGTGGTCGTGACCGAGCTCCCTTATCAACTCAGCAAGGCCGGCTGGATCGAAAAACTAGCTGAACACGTCAACGACGGAAAGATTGGTGGCATTGCCGATATCCGTGATGAAAGCGACCGGGAAGGGATGCGCGTGGTGGTGGAACTCCGCCGTGATGCCGATCCAGAAACCGTGCTGACTGACTTGCAAAGGCGCACGTCACTGCAAAGCAACTTTGGCGCGATCCTGCTCGCCCTCGTCGATGGCCGACCGCAGCAACTGACGCTCCGGCAGCTTCTCCAAACCTTCCTGGATTACCGAGAGCTCACGATCATTCGGCGTACCACCCATGCGCTCCGTAAAACGGAAGATCGGCTGGAAGTGGTGGAAGGCCTGACCACGGCCCTCGCCTCACTGCAAGAAGTGATTGCGATGATCCAAGAAGCCAGAGATGCGGCCAAAGCTCGGGCCAGCTTGATGGTGCATTTCGATCTGAGCGAACGGCAGGCTGATGCCGTGCTGGCCATGCCCTTGCGCAGGCTCACAGGCTTGGAACAGGAAAGCCTGCGCAAGGAAGCGGATGATCTGCGCCAAGAAAGACAGCGACTCACCCTGCTGCTGGAAAATCGTGACCAATTGCTGGATGCTCTGATCCAGGAACTGCGCCAGCTCAAAAAACGCTTTGCAACGCCAAGGCGCACCCGGCTGGTGGAGGGTGGTGACCATCTGCTTGCCGAGCGGGCCGCCAGTCAACGGCCCAATGCCGAACTACAGAGGCGCCAAGCCCTGGATGCCCTTCCGAGCGAATCCAGGTTGCTGATTCAAGACGACGGTCAAGTGAAAATCATCAGTCCACAGCTGCTGGGACGCCTGCATCTCAACGATCCAGCTCCGATGGGGGATGAACCCTCTCCAGCTCTCATCAGCCTGCCCATCCAGCCTCCGCCACGACTTTTGGCTGTGACGGTGAGCGGTCGTGTAGCGCTTGTGCGCTGGGAATTTGCAGGACAGCAACAAGGAACCCTTGAGCGATTCCTCCCTACAGCCCTTGAAGGTGATGTGGTGGTGTCCCTACTGCCCTTACCCAATCCAGAGGATCTCAGTGCCAATGAGACGAAATCGCTTGGGTTATTAACCAGTGATGGCCGGTTCAAACGGCTTCCGCTCAAGGACATCCAGGAATTGTCGGGTCGAGCCGCGACCGTTTTAAAACTGAAAGAAGGGGTGAGCCTGAAAGCGGCCTTGATCTGTCAAGACGGCGCTGATGTCGCCGTCATCAGCGATATCGGCAGGATTCTTCGTCTGCAAGAAGGGGAAGCCAATCTGCCGTTGATGGGCAAGTTGGCCCAAGGACCGATCACCATGCGTTTGCTCCCTGGCGAACAGCTGGTCACCGCAATCGCGGGGCATGCTGAACGACCAACAACCATCCTTCTGGCGAGTCAAACAGGGCGTCTCCACTGGTTGGACCTCACGACCATCCGCCCCTGCAAACGGGGCGATCTCGGTGAAATGGGCTGGGAACTGAATTGCGAGTCCAACAACGGGGGCGAGCGCATTGCAGCAGCTTGCCTCGCCGATTCCCTGATTGGTGTGGTGACATCCAACGGTCGCCACGGACGCCTGAAGGTGCACGAGCAAGATCAGCTCACGCTGAAAGACAACGAATCCATCCTGCGATTGGTACCCCTAATCAGCTGACTAGAACAGTGATTAGAGATTGGTTGCCGCCACCCCTGCTGGTTCCAGCATCAATTTGCTCGCCTTGATCGAGGCGTCCATCGGAACCGGGTAATCCCCGTCGAAGCAAGCCGTACAGAAATGTTCCGACTGAGCATGGGCAGCTTCCACCATCCCCTCCTTGCTGAGATAGGCGAGCGAATCAACCTTGAGATGCTCTTCGATCTCTTTAAGCGTGAGTCGAGCGGCGATCAACTGATCCTGCGTATCGGTATCGATGCCGTAAAAACAGGGATGGGTCACGGGTGGGGAACTAATCCGCATGTGCACCTCAGTGGCGCCTGCATCACGGAGCGCCTGAACCAATTTTTTACTGGTGGTGCCACGAACAATCGAGTCATCAATCACCAAAACCCTTTTGCCAGTTAAAACATCTGGGAGTGGATTGAGCTTCACGCGAATCCCGGCCTCACGCATCGCCTGTGTGGGCTGGATGAAGGTTCTGCCGACATAGCGGTTTTTGATCAGTCCATCGGCATAGGGAATACCACTGGTCTGGGAATACCCGATCGCAGCTGGAATTCCGGAATCAGGAACCCCAATCACGAGATCCGCCTCGACCGCAGATTCACGGGCCAGAATCTGGCCGATGCGCTGTCGATAGCTGTAGAGCGATTCACCAAAGAAACGACTATCAGGGCGCGCGAAATAGATCATTTCAAACACACACATGCGGGTGGTGGGTTGAATCCAGCGATGCCGTTCTGGAGTGGGGTCCCCACAACGGAACACCACTAATTCACCAGGTTCCACATCCGCGACGAACGGAGAGCCAATGATGTCGAGCCCACAGGTTTCACTACTGAGAACCCAGTGTCCAAGATCTGGATCACCGAGATAGCCATACACCAGCGGTCGAATCCCATAACCATCCCGCAGGCCGTACAGGGAATCTGACGTTCCAATCACCAAGCTGAAAGCCCCCTGGCACTGGGATGCGGCCGCCTTAATCCCCTCTGTCCAATCCAAGCCCCCATCCACAGCTTGCTGAACCGCGTAAGCGATCAACTCCGAATCCGTGGTGGAGGTGAACTCCACCTCACCGTCATCCACCCGAGCTCGCAGCTCTGCTGCATTCACAAGATTGCCGTTATGGGCCAGCGCGAAGGGGCCGAGACGGGTCATCAGGACTACGGGCTGGGCATTGCAAACCTTGCTGCTCCCAGTGGTGGAATAACGGTTATGGCCAACGGCTAAACCACCAGGCATGCGCTCGAGCACCTCCTGATCAAACACCTGGCTCACCAGGCCCATGTCCTTGTGGAGCCTGACCTTGCCTTCGTTGAAAACAGCAATGCCAGCAGATTCCTGGCCGCGATGCTGCAGGGCGTAAAGACCGAAATACACCAGGTTGGCGACTGGTTGATCGAGGGCCTGAACAGCGAAAACACCGCAGGCTTCTTCCATGCGATCGGGACGCTCTATCTCGAGCTGATGCACCGGCCGCCTCGACTTCGGATGGGTGTTCAGATTCTGCATCAAACCGCACCAAGGCGACGGGGAATGGCTTGTTCGTATTGCTCTCGTAGCGACTCAACGGCCAGGTCAATCACTGGATGTTGTCCGACCGACAAGCGGAAACAACCATGGTCGGCAACGGTTCCGATCTCTGTCACAGGAACATGTTGATGCTCTTGAGAAGCCACTAAGGCTTGCCAAGCCGGACGCTGTTCGGCGCGCACCGACACGACGATGCGTGCTCCACCCTCAGCAAACAAAACACGATCCAGCCGAGCAGACCCCCGTGGCAGGTTGAGATCAACGCCAAGTCCCGAGGCCAGGGCACTTTCCGCAAGCGCTACGGCTAACCCACCATCGCTGCTGTCATGGGCTGAGGCCAACACGCCCTGAGCAAACGCCTGACGCACTAAGGCCTGAACCTGCCCCTCCAACTCCAGATCCACGCTTGGTGGACGGCCTGTCAGCAACCCATGAACAACTCCCTGATAGCTGCTGCCCGCCAAACCAAGGCCTTCATTTCCCTCCTCATCGGTGGAGACACCAAGCAGCACCACCAGATCGCCAGGTTGGCGCCAAGCCAAACCTCCGGAGCAGTCGAGATCTTCCACCAGTCCCACCATGCCCACCACAGGCGTGGGATGAATGGGCTGAAGACTGCCGTCATCGGCCCTGGTTTCGTTGTAGAGAGAAACGTTGCCGCCGGTGACAGGGGTGCCCAAGGTGCGACAGGCATGGGATAGGCCGCGGCATGCCATCGCCAACTGCCAATACCCCCTGGGGGTTTCTGGAGATGGGAAGTTCAGGTTGTCGGTCACCGCGATCGGCTGGGCTCCCACACAACTGAGATTGCGAGCAGCCTCTGCGACCGCTGCAATCGCTCCTCGCTCTGGATCAAGGGCCACCCAGCGATTGGGACAATCCAGCGTGGCCGCAACGCCACGCTGAGACGTTTGCAGTGACGCCTCACCCTGTTGAGGACGCAGTCGCACCACAGCAGCATCCGCACCACCGGCTCGAATCACCGTATTGGCCAACACCTGCTGGTCATATTGGCGATAGATCCAGCGCTTGCTGGCAATCGTGGGGTCATCGAGCAAACGCAACAGATCGGCATTCCAATCGCGATCGATGGCAGGACTTGGAAGATCTGATTCACGCCAGGTCCAGTGCGTCTGGATGTCCTCTGGGGGCTCGGACAGCAGCTCGTGCTTGTTGATCGGGGTGTCTTCCGCCAAGGCCCGGGCCGGAACTTCTGCCGCCACGGCACCGTGCTGCAGCACCCTCACCACCGGCTCCTCCAAAACGCGACCAACCACCGCTGCCTGGAGTCCCCAACGGCGGAAACGTTGCATCAGCTGCTCCTCCCGACCCGAACGCACCACGAACAACATGCGCTCTTGAGATTCCGAAAGCAGGAATTCATAGGCGGTCATGCCGTGTTCTCTTGCGGGCACCCGATCGAGATCCAACTCGACACCCACATCCCCCTTCGCCGCCATCTCCGAACAACTACAGGTGAGCCCCGCAGCACCCATATCCTGAGCAGCAACCACATCCCCGCTTTGAAAGGCTTCAAGACAAGCCTCAATCAAGCCCTTCTCCAGAAAGGGATCTCCCACCTGCACAGCCGGGCGATCATCCAGTGAATCGGCACTGAGCTCAGCGCTCGCAAAACTGGCGCCTCCCATGCCATCCCGGCCCGTGGTGCTGCCCACGTACACCACGGGATTGCCAACCCCCGCGGCTCCCGAGCGAACGATGTCATCCGTTTCCATCAGGCCCAGGGCCATGGCGTTCACCAAGGGATTGCCCTGATACGACGGATCGAATGCCACCTCTCCACCCACGGTTGGCACGCCAACGCAGTTGCCATAGTGAGCAATGCCAGCCACAACCCCTTCCACCAATCCACGGGTGGCGGGTTCCTCCAGCGGACCAAAGCGCAAGGCGTTCAGCAACGCAATCGGCCTGGCGCCCATCGTAAAAATGTCACGCAAGATGCCGCCAACGCCAGTGGCCGCACCTTGAAAAGGCTCCACAGCGGATGGGTGGTTGTGGCTTTCCACCTTGAACGCCAAACGATGACCTTCACCCAGGTCCACCACGCCGGCGTTTTCTCCAGGACCGACAAGGATGCGTGGTCCTTCTGTGGGGAAGCCACTCAACAGGGGTCTGGAATTGCGGTAACAGCAATGCTCCGACCACATCACACCAAACATGCCCAACTCAGCACGGTTGGGATCCCGTCCAAGACGCCGCTGAATTTCGCTGTAATCCGTTTCGGTGAGCCCTTCCTGGCGCAGAGCTGCCCCAAGATCAAATGCCGCAACCGCATGAGAGGACTGGGTCACAACCGATGAGTCATCTGTACCCAGTGTTGCCGACGGTCAGACCCAAGGATCTTCCTCATGATCGGGCCAATCATTTCGAGCCCTCGAATCATTTCGAACGGAACGGCCACGCTCAACCGGAGGATCATCGGGCCAATCAGCATCATCCCAGTCATCGATTGGGTCCACGGAAGGCGATGCTTCCGTCGGATAGGAAGACTCCAGGACAGAGGCCCCAAGAGGCTCGTCCCATGGGGGTTCTTCTAACCAACCCTCTAAACGCTCACCAGCGCGATCTCCAAACTGCTGCAGCTGTTCTCTCCAGTGTCTTGAGCGCTGAAGAAAATCCTGACGAACACTGGCCCGAGCCAGAGGTAAATCATCAAGTTCATGGATCGCCGTGGAGACCAAGCCGGGTTGTTGGTCAACGATTCGATCCGGCAACAAGCGCCAGCGACTAGTTCCAGGCAGCCGAGGGTCACTGCGTGCCACGAGGTAATGACTGATCTGCCCGCTCGCAGGCAAAAAGGCCAAATCAGCGATGATCCCTATCCTCTCTCCATCCACGTTGAGAAGATCGGCATCCAGCAGGGTTGGCAAGCGATCCAAGGTGATCTGATCGGCTTCGGCAGGAGCCCCTTTCACAAACACCTGCTGATCGTCGAATCCCCGACATTGATCAAGACGCCAAACGTCTCGGCTGGTACGCAACGCAGATGGGCGACTCACCCAACCGAGCAGACGGTGCACTGGTGGGTGCATCCAAGCCATGACCCCTGGTCCATGGTCAAGGCCCTGATCACAGCGCACCCGGTGGTGCAACAGATCGCTCAAGAGGAGCTGGTCCGGAACAGTCAAGGCGTCGTGAACGGTGTCAGGAACGAATCTGAACAGGCATCACCAGATAGGTGAGGCCTGGATGATCATCATTAGCGGGGGTCAGGATCGCGGGCGTCGTGGGGGCGTTGCAAGACAATCGGACCCGATCACAATCCATGGCCTTGAGACCATCCAGCACATAGCGCACGTTGAAGGCAATTTGGACGGCATCACCGTTGATCTCTGCCGCTAAAGACTCAGAACCACTGCCCACGTCCTGGGCATCCGCACTGATCTGAACCAGTCCCGTGGCTGGCTCCGTAGCGATCCTGACCACATTGTTGTGTTGGTCGGCCAAGACAGCAATGCGTTCCAAAGCGGAGATAAAAGACCGCCGATCCAGATCAATCGTGCGGCTAAAACTATCGGGAATCAGCTGGCGGTAATTGGGATAAGTCCCTTCCAAGGTGCGACTCGTCACCATCTGATCGGCCGCGAGCACCACAACCTGGCCTCGCTCACAAAACAGGCTGACCGGATCGTTTCCTTTCCAGCTCGCCATTAATCGCTCCACCTCACGCAGGGAACGTGCCGGAAGCGTGACGGCTAATTCATCAGGCTCAGACTCGTCGACACTGATTTCAGCCTGCAAGGCATCCTCAACCGTCAACATCGCAAGCCGATGACCGTCGGTGGATGCGGCCTCCAAACGCTTTTGATTGAAGCGCAGATGAACTCCAGTGAGGAGCTGTTTCGCTTCATCAGCGCTACTGGCAAACAAGGTTGCACGCAAGGCTTTCAGCAGAGATGAGGGATCCACCCGTAAGGCGGTGCCGTTCTCCACAAGAGGAAGCTCGGGAAAATCATCCGCAGGCATTCCTCGCATCTGATAGCTGCCGCTCGAGCTGGTGAGCTCCACCTGTTCAGCGCCGGCATCACAGGACAACGACACCGGCGAATCGCTGGATAACTTGGAAACAATTTCGCCTAGCAAGCGGGCGGGCAACGTCACGGCACCACTGCTTTCGACAGAAGCGGGGACTGACGTCTGAATTCCCAAATTCAGATCGAATCCAGTGAGGCTGAGCCGATCGGTGCCGGCATCAGCGGTGAGCAAAACATTGGCCAACACCGGATGGGTTGGACGCGAGGCGACAGCTCGACTGACCAACTGAAGGGCTGCGTTGAGTTCTGCCTGGGAACAGACCAGTTTCATGAGGTCCGAGTCAACGGCGTGAACAAATCTCACCTCACGATTTCACACGGTGGGGAGAAGCGCAATGCTTTCACGTTTTTTCGTGTTCCCCGGCTTTAGGACTGTTTTTATTCTCTTAAAAGAACTACTAAAACAGCCGTAGTAGGTCTTGTGGAAACAAGGGAAATAAGTCCAAAACCTCCTGTTACTGCCAGCTTTTGAAACAGGTACGTTGTGGAATGGGAAGAGAGCGATGGGGAGATTCGCCCTGTTTCCCCATCACTCACACCCTGGGGAAAACTTCTGGCTGCTTGGGGTGCGGAGTTGTCCCTGGTTTTCCACGGTTTTGAGTCGGGCGAATCAGTGGATTCCTCAGGCAGTTTCTGGTCCGAACCCAGCTGATTTGGTGCCCATTGATGCCGTTGCATTGATGCCGGTGCGTCACACCAGGGGTTGAATGCCGAGCGCAATCCCGAGGCTCACAACAAGGCCAACGAAGGCCTTCCAAAGGTCCATACCGATGATCCGGCCAAGATTTCCCCCCTCACGATTGGTGAATACAACCTCAAACTCCTGTTCCTTGACCCGCAGGGCGATCTCCCGACCACCGATCAATCCCAGGAACACCCATGTGGTGCTGAGGGGGAAGCTGGATAGGAAGGCTTTGTAGAGCAGGCACAGCCCAAAGAAGAAATCAATCACCGTGGCCGATCGCAGATCGGAGGTGTTGGTTTTGGTGCGTAAGACGGCCTGGAGCGGGCCACCACCGGTGGCGACCAGCACGCATAGGCCCACGCAGAGCACCGCCGTGCAGATCGCCATGGCAAAGAAGTCAAGTTGGCGAGGCAGGAAAACAAAAATGTTCGCGAGGTCCTGCACCAGCCACATGCTCCATAGAAAACCGGTGGAGAACCACTGCAGGCCATACCAGATCTTGTTGATCTGTTTGCCTTCTTGAGTCCGCAGGAAGACCCAGCGCTCGAGCAGCCACACGCCCAGGCCGTAGGCGCTGAGACCAACGAAAAACGCCACGATGTAACCCGTCAGAGAGCTAGTCAGCAGCTGTCCGATATTGGCTGGATGGAACGAGGAGAGCACCAGAAAGGAGGTGCTCACGGGGGCACCCCACTGAGTAAGCGCCAGAACGGCGAGGGGAGGAAGGATGTAGACCCAGGTGAAGGGTTCAGGAAGTGGGAACTCCTTACCAGGAACACTGAGGCGACCCCAGGCAGGATCACCGTTCTTGAGGAACCAACCGAGCATCAGCACCGCAATCGTGACCGTGCTGATGAAGGCCATCTGCACCACTTTTGGGCTGCGTGTCTTGTTCGAAGAGATGTAAGTCCCGAGGGTTTGAAGTGAGTCGTTGGTAACAACCGAGTAGGCCGCCAATAAGAAGCCAACGATCATCCAGGTGTTGACATCCATGAATCCGCTCATCCGGATGACATCAACAAACTGCAGCTTGTGTGTTCGCGCTTCAAGCGCGTGCCGTTTTAAAAACCCATCACCTTGGCCACGGTGCTCAGATCAGGATCAAGATCGGCGTAAAAAGCGGCGTCATTGTTGTTGATCGCGCAGTCCGGATCTTTCAGACCATTCCCGGTCAACACACAGACCACGGTGGATCCGTCTGGTACCTCTGCTGCCCGTTTGATCAAGCCCGCCACTGAGGCTGCACTGGCGGGTTCACAGAAGATTCCCTCCTGGCCACCGAGAAGTTTGTAGGCATCGATGATTTCCTCATCGGTGACATCTAGGAAGGCTCCGTTGCTGGCCTGACGGGCTGCGATCGCCTTGTCTCGATTCACCGGGTTGCCAATGCGAATCGCGGTCGCGATTGTTTCTGGATCACTCACGGTGGTTTCATTCACCAGCGGCGCGGAGCCACTGGCCTGAAACCCCATCATTCGCGGCAAACGCCGACTGCGACCAGCTTGTTGATATTCCTGGAATCCCATCCAGTAGGCCGTGATATTTCCGGCATTGCCCATCGGAATACACAGCCAGTCGGGAGCATCTCCTAGGGCATCGACGATTTCAAAGGCTGCTGTTTTCTGTCCCTGCAATCGGTAAGGGTTCACCGAATTCACCAGGGTGATGGGGTATTTCTCGGCTGCTTCGCGAACGATGTCGAGGGCACGGTCGAAATTCCCCCGGATCGCCAGCACTTCAGCTCCATAGACCAGGGCCTGTGCCAGTTTCCCCTGTGCGACGTATCCGTCTGGGATCAACACGAAGGCCCGCATCCCGCCTCGTCGGGCATAGGCGGCCGCGGCAGCACTCGTATTGCCTGTGCTGGCACAAATCACCGCTTCACAGCCCGCTTCTTTGGCTTTGCTGATCGCCATGGTCATCCCCCGATCCTTGAAGGATCCGGTGGGATTGAGACCGTCGTATTTGATGAACACCTTCACGCCACGACCAATCCGTTCCGCAATGGATGGGACAGGGATCAGCGGAGTGGCACCTTCGTGCAGGGTGATCACTGGAGTCGCCGAGGAAACGGGAAGCCAGGATCGATAGGCTTCAATCAGTCCTGGCCAGTCCTGCATGACTGGTTTGGCCGTGAAACGCCGGCGGAGGTTCTTGAATACGGACACCCGCAGAGAGCAGCAATTCCAGAAATCTATGTGTCTGGATCGAGCGGCCGGGTGTACGAAGGCTTTATTTCAAACCGTCGAGGGGTGAATCGGAGAAGAATTTCACCAAGCCAGCAATGGATTCAGCTTTTTCGATCAAGGCCATGAGGGCAGGAATATTCACCTCCATCACCTCTGCCGGATAGGCATCCAGAAAGTTGATCACGGTGAGGCCACCCTCTTCTTTTTGCAGACCGTTAATGACACCGGCTCGGATGGCAGGAACGCTCACCGAGGGATCGGGCACTTTGAGGGGATAAATGATCGTTGCGACACGGCGGATGATGACGTCTCCAATCCGAGTGGACATCAAACGACTGGTAAGAACTAAGGGAAGATCAAGTTTCTGGTTCAGTAATTTGGCGACCTCTTTGGGATCCTGTTTTCCAAAGCGAAGAACATCAGAAAGAATGCCTCTGGCTTTGCCAGTTTCTGCGAGATAGACAAGGTCGCTCACAGAGATCGATCGTTTATAGGCTCCGCTGACGAGAGCAACATCCTTGGCAGCATGGACCGGTTGAAACGCAGATGAAATGCTGAGACCGATTGCGGCACCAAGCGCCAGGATGGTTTGGCGGCTGGATTTGCGGGGCATGATCTTGAACAATTGACGGAATCTAATTCGGACTTCCTGCTGCTGCTTTGACCAGGCGGACAACTCCGCGTTCGGCTAATCCTTGTGCCAGCGCAACACCCATTTGTCTCGCGTCTCGCTCACGAATCAAGCGAGGAAGCCGACTAAACACAAGATCTGGGTTGAAACCTGGCAACTGCTGCAAAACGTTGATGAGCTGTCGGATCGGTTCAAGGTCGAGATAGTTGTCTTCGTTGAGGGATGGCGGAATATCGAGGAGCATCGGCGGTTGTAGAGGTCGGGGCAGACGGCGTCCGATACGTTGTAGGGCTGTCCAGCCAATCGCATCCAAACGATCCGCTACCGCTTCAACCAGTTGATTGCGGAGCATGCCGCCGTTGGCTGAAAACAGAAAGTCGAGCACTTGATCGAGTAAAGACTCGAGATCTAGTTGGTTTTGACTCCCTGCACTTGCAACAAGACCTTCCAGCCTTGTCCAACGGAATGCATCACCTTCGAACAACATTTCTTTGAGACTTTGACGCAATTGAGGATCAGGATCTTCCATCAAACGTCTCGCGAAGTAGGGGTAGGCCGCACCAAGAATTTTGAACTCCGAATCCACGCTCAGGGCAATGCCTTCAAGGGTGACGAGAGAGCGGAGGATGAGGGCGTAGTAAGGGGGAACTCGGAAGGGGAATTTGTACATCACACCGGACATATCGTCGGTCACACTTTTGAAATCCATGCGATTAACGCCCATCTCGATCGCTTGACTGAAGACGGATTCAAAAGCAGGAACGATCGGTTCCAAATTCACGTCTTCAGCTAAAAATCCGAGGGTGACGAAATCCTTGGAGAGTTTTCCAAAATTGCGATTGACAAGATGAACAACTGCTTGGATGAGTCCGGTTCGGGATTCACGGCTGACCTCACTCATCATCCCGAAATCGAGATAGCAGAGTCGACCATCGGCCATCGCTAGGAGATTTCCAGGGTGGGGATCAGCGTGGAAAAACCCATGTTCGAGCAGCTGTTGCAAGCTGCAGCTCACTCCCACTTCCACCATTTCATTGGGATCAATTCCTAACTCCCGAACAGCTTCGAGATTGGTGAGTTTGACGCCATCAATCCATTCCATTGTGAGCACCCGTCGACTGGTGGCTTCTGCAAAAATTTCGGGAACGGCGATGCGCGGATTTTGTTTGTGCAATTCGCGGAATTTATTTGCATTAGCTGCTTCGTTGAGATAATCCATCTCTTCGAAAACGCGGCTCCCTAATTCATCGATCAGTGCAACAAGATCGCTACGAATAAGGCCGATGTTGCTATTCAGCCATGCGGCAATATTGCGAACAATGTAGAGGTCAAGAGTGATTTGTTCTCGCAACCCAGGGCGTTGCACCTTGACGGCAACTTTTTGGCCGTTCTTGAGATATCCCTGGTGCACTTGGCCCAGCGATGCTGCGGAGATTGGTTCGCGGTCGAGTTCGGAGTAGATGCTGTCGACCGGTGCACCGAGGTCATCCTCGATGCAGGCCATGGCAAGGTCGCTATCGAAGCCAGGAAGTTGATCTTGGAGTTGGGCCAGTTCCTCGAGCAGCACAGGAGGAACGATGTCTGGACGGGTGGAAAGCGCTTGACCCGCCTTAATGAATGCAGGGCCTAGATCAACGAGCAAGTTGGCACATTCTTTGGCTCTCGTTCTGGCTCGCTCCTGATTGCTGAGCAGTCCTAGAAGCTTGTCAACACCAACTCCGAGCAGCAAAAGCCCAATGGGGACCAGGGTTTGCCAGAGGCGGCGCAGGAGGCGTTGCGGATGGCCGGCATAGATTCGCGTGATGGCAGCCGGGTCGTACTCCAGCAGACCGGCGGCCTCAATGAAATCTCCTAGCTCTTGTTGTGCCACAGCCGCCACTGCGTTGGTGGTCCCTTCTAAACGACCGAAGCCGTCGCTACGGTTTGTTGAACCTCGAGATTCGCCGTGCTGACCGGTCTGAGACTGGACAACATCGCACTGATCGAGCGCTTGGAGTTGGCGTTCGAACAAGGTTTTACCGTGCTCACCGGTGAGACAGGGGCAGGAAAGTCCCTGTTGTTAGATGCGCTTGATGCCCTCCTGGGTGGCATGCAAGGGACGTCTGCGGGGCGGTTGGTAAGGACGGGTTGTGATCGCGCAGTGATTGAAGCGACTTTCACACCCGACGCCGCTGCTCGACGTTGGCTTCAAGAGCATCAACTGGATGATGACGGCGGTGATTTGGTTCTGTCGCGGGAGTGGCGACGACAAGACGAACGCTTGAGCAGTCGCTCAAGGCTGAATGGCAGCGTCGTGAACCGGCAGCAATTGCTTCAGCTCAGGCCCTTGTTGATTGATCTCACCGTTCAGGGTCAAACCCAGCAGCTTGCCTATTTGGGTCAGCAACGTCGTTGGATCGATCGACTCGGCGGTGAGCCGCTTGCGCGGTGTTTACAAACCGTGCGGGAGTGTTTTCAGGTTTGGCAGACCTGCCATGCCGACGTGTTGAAGCTGGAGACAGATCGATGTCGTCTCCAAGAGGAGCAGCAGGAGCAAGACGCGTTGTTGATGGAACTCGAGGCAGCTTCCCTTGATGACCCCTCTGAAATTCAACAGCTGGAACAGGAGCAAGACCGCTTGGTCCATGGCGTGCGCTTGCTCGAAGGTCTTGCTGTGTTGATTGGCCGGCTTCAAGACGGCGCTGAGCAGGCTCCATCGGCTTTGGATCACCTCATGGCCTGCTGCCACGAGCTGCAGCAATTGCAGACCCTTGATGCCTCCCTGAGCGTTTCGGCTGAGAGCTGCCTTGATCTGGAGGCTGGTGTTCTCGATTTAATCCGGGGCCTGGAAGCGTATGGAGCGGCTTTGGAGAGCGATCCAGAACGATTGGGTGTGCTGCAGGAACGGCTGGCTTTGCTGAAACGCTTGGAGCGGCGTTATGGCGTTGAACTGAAGGTGTTGATTGAGCGGCGTGATGCGCTGCGCGATCAACATGCCGCTGGGGGTGCCGACGCGGCGTTGGAGGTGTTGCGCTACCAGGAACAGGAGGCTCGCAAGCATCGCGATTCCTGCAACCAATCGCTCACGGCTTTGCGACAGGCTTCCGCCGTGGGCTTGGAGGAGCGCTTGATGGCCCACTTGCGACCGATGGGCCTTGAAAATGTGCGCTTTCGGGTGGATTTCTCTGCAGCTGAGCCCATGGATCTAGGCGCAGATGCGATCTGCTTCTTATTTTCGGCGAATCCAGGCCAGCCCCTGTCCCCGTTAGGAGAGGTGGCCTCAGGAGGGGAGATGTCGCGTTTTCTGTTGGCACTCAAAACCTGTCTGGCGGATGTGGATGGTTCCAGCACCCTGTTGTTCGACGAGATCGACAGTGGCGTGAGCGGTCGCGTCAGTGGAGAGATGGCCAACTTGTTGCGAACCATGGCCGAGCACCGCCAGGTGTTTTGTGTGACCCATCAACCCTTAGTGGCCGCCGCTGCAGATCATCACTTCCGCGTTAGCAAGGAGGTGCTGAACGGTGAAACCTGCTCGCGAGTGTCCCACCTGCGGGACACTCAGGCCAGACGCCAAGAATTGGCTGAATTGGCTGGAGGGGATTTTGATGATGCTCAGGCCTATGCGGCAAGTTTGTTGGATCAGCGAGCAGCCTGAACAGCAGCAGTCTCCTTAGACTCTTGGGCTACTGAACACATTCCGTATGGGGCGCCCTGCTCCGACCGCAAAGGAAAAGTCAGCTTCATCGAAGGATTCTTCGTCGAAGACTGTGAACTTGAGTGGGGGGTCCCTAGAGGAAGTGATTCGGGTGCGAGGCGCCCGTCAGCACAACCTCAAAAACGTGGACGTCACGATTCCGCGGAACAAATTGGTGGTCTTCACCGGTGTCAGTGGCAGCGGTAAAAGCTCATTGGCGTTCGACACGATCTTTGCGGAAGGTCAGCGTCGCTACGTAGAGAGTTTGTCTGCGTATGCGCGTCAATTTCTTGGCCAGGTCGATAAACCTGATGTGGATGCCATTGAAGGGTTATCACCAGCGATTTCGATTGATCAGAAATCAACCAGCCACAACCCCCGCTCCACCGTTGGCACGGTGACGGAGATTCAGGATTATTTGCGACTGTTGTTTGGTAGGGCAGGAGAACCTCATTGTCCGCAGTGCAATCGAGCGATTCGACCTCAAACCATTGATGAAATGGTTGATCAAATTCTCAAGCTTCCTGAGGGGACCCGCTATCAACTTTTAGCCCCGGTGGTCCGTGGCAAGAAAGGAACTCACAGCAAATTAATCAGTGGATTGGCTGCGGAGGGTTTTGCTCGAATCCGGATTGATCGTGAGGTGCGTGAGCTTGCGGACAATATTGAACTTGATAAAAACCATCTGCACAACATTGAGGTGGTTGTGGATCGTCTTGTCGCTCGGGAAGGAATTCAGGAACGGCTCAATGATTCCTTGCGCACGGCTTTGAAGCGAGGAGATGGTTTAGCGATTGTGGAAGTGGTTCCTAAAAAAGGAGAGGAATTACCAGAGGGAGTGGAACAAGAGCGTCTTTATTCAGAGAATTTTGCTTGTCCAGAGCATGGCTCTGTTATTGAAGAGTTATCACCAAGGTTGTTTTCATTTAATAGTCCTTATGGTGCCTGTGATGATTGTCATGGATTAGGTCATCTACGTAAGTTCACATCGGAGCGCGTTGTTCCAGATCCATCACAACCGGTGTATTCCGCCGTTGTTCCATGGGCTGAAAAAGATAATTCGTACTACTTCTCACTTTTGTATTCTGTTGGTGAAGCCTTTGGATTTGAAATCAAGACCCCTTGGAAGGACCTAACGGATGAACAGAAGGATATTTTATTGAATGGGAGTCGCGAGCCAATTCAAATTCAGGCTGATAGTCGCTATCGAAAGTCTCAAACCTATATGAGGCCTTTTGAGGGGATTTTACCGATCCTTGAGCGTCAACTTCGCGATGCAAGTGGAGAGGCCCAGAGGCAAAAGCTTGAAAAATATCTCGAACTTGTTCCCTGCGCTAGTTGCGCGGGGTTGCGCTTAAGACCCGAGGCGCTCGCGGTGAAAGTTGGTCCGTTTCGGATCACTGAACTTACGGCTGTCAGCGTGGGTCAAACCCTTGAACGCATTGAACGTTTGATGGGGGTGGGTAGCCATGAAGGCTCTGAGCCCTTGCTGAATTCTCGTCAGATTCAGATCGGTGATCTTGTTTTGAGGGAGATTCGGATGCGCCTGCGTTTTCTCCTTGACGTGGGATTGGATTATCTGAGCTTGGATCGACCGGCGATGACGCTGTCGGGTGGTGAAGCCCAGCGGATACGCCTCGCGACTCAAATTGGTGCTGGGCTGACGGGCGTTCTTTACGTGCTTGATGAACCGAGCATTGGCTTGCATCAGCGCGACAACGATCGTTTGTTGGCCACGCTTGAACGTTTAAGAGATTTAGGCAACACCTTGGTGGTGGTTGAGCACGATGAAGACACGATTCGCGCTGCCGATCATCTTGTCGATATTGGCCCTGGAGCCGGAGTGCACGGCGGTCACATCGTGGCGGAGGGGTCGATTGATGATTTATTAGGCGCTGAGGATTCTTTAACGGGTGCTTATTTAAGTGGAAGAAAGAGTATTCCCACTCCAGCAGAGCGACGCAATGTTGGTACCCGTAGTTTGAAACTTCTCGATTGTTCTCGCAACAATCTTGAGGGATTGAATGTGGAGTTTCCGCTTGGACGTCTGGTTTCGGTTACGGGCGTAAGCGGCAGCGGTAAAAGCACCTTGGTGAATGAGTTGCTCCATCCGGCACTGGAGCATGGACTTGGCCATAAAGTGCCTTTCCCACAAGGATTGGGAGAACTTCGCGGGCTCAAATCGATCGACAAGGTGATTGTGATCGATCAGTCTCCGATCGGTCGTACTCCCCGTTCGAATGCGGCTACCTATACAGGCGCCTTTGATCCTATTCGTCAGATCTTTGCCGCAACGGTGGAAGCGAAGGCCCGCGGTTATCAGGTTGGACAGTTCAGTTTCAATGTGAAGGGTGGTCGTTGTGAGGCCTGTCGTGGCCAGGGTGTGAATGTGATTGAAATGAATTTTTTACCAGACGTTTATGTGCAATGTGATGTCTGCAAGGGGGCTCGGTTTAACCGCGAAACGCTTCAGGTCACCTACAAAGGACACACGATTGCCGACGTGCTCCAAATGACAGTGGAGCAGGCAGCGGATGTGTTTTCTGCGATCCCCCAGGCTGCAGATCGCCTATGGACCCTGGTGGATGTTGGTTTGGGGTACGTGAAACTTGGCCAGCCAGCTCCAACCCTTTCTGGAGGTGAAGCTCAGCGCGTCAAACTTGCTACTGAATTGTCGCGTCGCGCTACGGGAAAAACGCTCTATTTAATCGACGAACCAACCACTGGACTCAGCTTTTATGATGTCCACAAATTGATGGATGTGATGCAGCGTCTTGTTGATAAGGGAAACTCGATTATTTGCATTGAGCACAATCTGGATGTGATCCGTTGTTCAGATTGGATCATTGATTTAGGTCCAGAAGGCGGTGACAAGGGAGGTCACGTTGTGGTGACTGGCACGCCTGAGGAGGTGGCCCAGCATGAAACCAGTCATACCGGTCGCTATCTCAGCAAGATTTTGGAGCAACATCCACCTGAGTCCATCGAGGCGGCGGCATGACTTTTTTGTTTCATCGTTGGGTTGATGGCGTTCGTGCGGCTGCTTTGGCTTCCGTAGTCACTTTTTTAGGGGCAGGATCCGTTTCTGCAGTTGAACAACTCAAGATTGATCTACCCCTTTTGGATGTCAGTGTTTCGCTCAATTTGAAGGGAGCAGGCACCGCTGCAGAGTTGATTGAGGCCAACCCTGACCTGCAGGAATTAGATCGGGCTGGTGATGGTTCCGTGTCCCGATTGCTTGCCCAGTTCCTGACTGCACCTCTTCCCCAGCGGACGTCGAGCGTGTTGGAGCAATCGGTGGGCCATCCATTGCTGGAGCAAGCCTTGTTGGCGGCGTCCGAGCTGGTGAAGGTGGAGGGTCTGCCGCCAGATACCAGTGGACAAATGCTGTCGGATGCTCTGCAAGCGGCCTATCGCGCTGGAGAGCCCCATTTGCTGGGCTTGCTTCGTCGCGTTCCGGGGGAGTCGTTATCGATCGACTTTCAGGCTTTAGCTTTTTACGCCAAACGCTTGCGGGCCAATCAGGATGATGCCCTTGCGCTTGTGCAGACAGGAACATCGATGGCCCCGGCGCCAACCTCTCTGGCTGAATCGGGGTCTGAGGGCTGGACGCGGGCTGAGATCCGCTTTGCTGTGGCCCATCGCTCTGAACCTCTCGAGATCACGCTGTTGACGCCAGAGGGACTGTCGAACGGGAAGCTTGTGGTGATTTCCCATGGACTGTGGGACGAGCCCGATAGTTTCGAAGGCTGGGGTCGCTTGTTGGCTGCCAATGGGTACACCGTTTTGTTGCCAAGTCACCCAGGGAGTGATGCTGATCAGCAAAAAGATCTCCTCAGTGGTGCTGCAGCGCCGCCCAGTTCTGAGGAGCTACGGTTTCGCCCCTTGGATGTCTCAGCTCTTCTGGATGGAGTGCAAGCAGGCACCCTGTTGTCTGGACAACAGATTGCTATCGATGACGTAGCGGTTGTGGGGCACTCATGGGGTGCCACAGCGGCGTTGCAATTAAGTGGTCTACAGACCACCAGCAGGAAGCTGAAAACGCGATGTCAGGACCCTCGGGATCCAGATCGCAATCTCAGTTGGGTGTTGCAATGCAGCTGGTTGTCAGGAGCTGATCAAGGATCCCTGGCTGACCCTCGTGTCAAGGCTGCGGTTGTGGTCAGTCCACCGATGAGGCTTCTTTTTGATGAGTCGAGCGGTCCTTCCCTTCAGGCGAAGGTGTTGTTGGTGAGTGGCACAAAAGATTGGGTGGTGCCTGCCGATCCTGAGGCCGTGGTCCCTTTGCAGGGGGGGAATCCATTGGCGAATGGTCACCGCCTTGTGCTGGCTTCAGGTGGCAGTCATTTCAATCTTTGGGCGCCTGCAGATCAGAAGGAAGCGCCGATTCTTGGGCCAATGATCTTGGCTTGGATCAATGAACAGCTGGCTGTTCCCTCATCCCATACCTTCAGTGGAGGCGGTTGGGGGAATGCGTCCGTTCCTTTGGTGGATGTCACTGGACAGCTCTAAAAAATAGCCTTTCTTAAAACGACGTCTTGAAATGATCAGAACAAGCTGATCGATTTCCACTGATTTGCGTTGCATTTCATCATCAGTTTGCGTTTTCTTGTTTTTGCGCTGATGGCGAAAGATCCAGACTCAGACTGGCTTTTAACCGAAGAAAACGCTTTTAGCTGTTGATTTCTAAGGATGTCTTCAGCTTTGAACGTGTTTGAACGCCTTAATCCTTAATCAAGACATCAGATTCATGTCTTGTTTCGTTGAGGGTTGATTGTGGGTTTTCGGCTTCTTCATCTCCATCTCCACGGACTGTTTCGCTCCCATGATTTGGAGTTGGGACGGGACGCCGATACCGGGGGTCAAACCCTCTATGTGCTCGAACTGGTGCGCAGCCTTGCGGCTCGGGCCGAAGTGGATCGCGTCGATGTGGTCACGCGTCTCATTCAGGCCCGACGGGTTTCAGCTGATTACGCTCAGCCGGTTGAAGCGATTGCGGCCGGTGCTGACATCCAGCGTTTTGCTTTCGGCCCGAAGCGCTACCTCCGCAAAGAATTGCTGTGGCCCTATCTCGAGGATTTGGCTGACCAGCTTGTGGTGCACCTTCAGAAGCCTGAACATCGACCTGATTGGATTCATGCGCACTACGCCGATGCTGGTTACGTCGGTGCATTGCTGAGTCGTCGGCTTGGGATTCCCTTGGTTTTTACAGGGCATTCCCTTGGCCGTGAGAAGCAGCGTCGTCTGTTAGCTGGAGGTGGGGATCATCAACAGCTCGAGCAGACCTATTCGATTAGCCGTCGCATTGATGCGGAGGAGTTGGCGCTGGCTCATGCCGATCTGGTGATCACCAGCACGCGCCAGGAATGTGATCAGCAGTATTCCCGTTACGGCGGATTTCGTGCTGATCGCGCTCAGGTGGTTCCTCCCGGTGTTGACGCACGCCGCTTTCACCCTGGTTTGGTGGCTGCAGAGGAGAGGGAAGTTGCGGGACTCTTAACTCCTTTCTTGCGTCAGCCTGAGCTTCCGCCCCTGTTGGCGATTTCTAGGGCTGTTCGTCGCAAGAACATTCCTGCTCTGGTCGAGGCGTTCGGCCGGTCTGCGGTTTTACGGCAGCGTCACAATTTGGTGCTGGTGCTCGGGTGTCGGGAGGATCCCCGGCAGATGGAGAAACAGCAGCGCGATGTGTTTCAGCAGGTGTTTGATCTTGTTGATCGCTACGACCTCTATGGCCGCATTGCCTATCCCAAGCAGCATCGTCGCGATCAGATCCCTGCCGTCTATCGCTGGGCTGCTCAGCGTCGAGGCCTCTTCGTGAATCCTGCTCTGACGGAGCCTTTTGGACTCACCTTGTTGGAGGCTGCCGCATGCGGATTGCCGATGGTTGCCACCGATGACGGAGGACCACGGGACATCCTTGCTCGCTGTGACAACGGCCTCCTTGCAGATGTGACGGATCGAGAGGCCCTTCAAGATGCTTTGGAGTGTGCGGGTTCTGACCTTCAACGCTGGAGCCGCTGGAGTGACAACGGCGTGGAGGCGGTGAGTCGCCATTTCAGTTGGGACGCCCACGTTTGTTCTTACCTGGCCTTGATGCAGGAGCGAATGAAGGCGGTACCTCAGCCAATGTCATTGGCCTCCAGGCAGACCCCCTCCACTGCAGGTTTCCAGCCTTTGGGAGATCGCTTGCTGCTGCTTGATCTCGACAGCAGTTTGGAACAGCCCGATGGGGATGCGCTCAGGGCTTTGCGTGAGCAGCTTGATCGGTGTTCGTTAGGGATCCTGTCGGGCCGTTCGTTGCCTGCCGCCAGACAACGGTTTAGGGAGCTGTTGCTACCCGAACCGAAGGTTTGGATCACTGGCGCTGGTACGGAAATTCATTACGGCCAGGAGAGTGAGTCCGATTTGTTTTGGTCGGCGCAGATCGGCGTGGATTGGGACCGCGCAGGTGTGGAAAGTGCCCTGGCCGACCTCACCGATCACATTGATTTACAGCCAGCAGAGCAGCAAGGATTGTTCAAGCTGAGCTACACGATTCGCGATGCCGGAGAAGAGATCCTTCCTTTGATCCGCCAACGTCTGCGCCAGCGTCACCAGGCGGCACGTCCCCAGCTTCGCTGTCATTGGTATCTAGACGTGCTGCCGCTGCGGGCATCCCGTAGCGAAGCGATTCGGTTCCTAGCCCTGCGTTGGGGGCTTCCCCTGGAACAGATGTTGGTGGTGGCCAGTGAACAGGGTGATGGCGAGTTGGTTTGCGGTCGACCCGCCACCGTTGTCTTGGGTGATCACGATCCTTGTTTGGATGATTTTCGACAGCAACAGCGTGTGTACTTTGCGAGTCGCTCCCAATTGCCTGGCGTTCTGGAGGGCATCCAGCACTATCGGTTTTTGGGCGGACGCGCCCGGCATGATCAGTCACTGACCTGAATCTTGACCGCCGCGGCACAGCGGTCTGCCTTGGCTAAGGCTTCGTTGATATCGGTGCCGCGGGCTAAGGCAACGCCCATTCGACGGCCTGGCCTGGCCTCTTGTTTTCCAAACAGCAGAAGCTTGGTGTCTGGCTCCGAGAGGGCTTGTTCCACGCCACTGAATCCAACCTCGTTCCCCTGGCTCTCGGCCAGGATCACCCGGCTGGCCGCAGCATCGGCAGCAGTGATCGAGGGGATGGGAAGCCCCAACACGGCACGGAGGTGCAGGTCGAATTCGCTTAAATTTTGGCTAATCAGAGTCACGAGACCAGTGTCATGGGGTCTTGGGGAGAGCTCGGAAAACACCACCTCATCGCCGCATAAGAAAAACTCCACCCCAAACAGACCTGCGCCACCAAGGTTGTCTGTGACGGTGCGGGCCATTGTTTGGGCTTGCTTCAGTTGGCTCGGCGAGATTGGAGCAGGCTGCCAACTGCATTGGTAGTCGCCATTGGCTTGTTGATGACCAATCGGGGGGCAAAACAGGGTGCTTCCATCGCGTTGACGGATCGTGAGCAGGGTGATTTCAAGATCAAACTCAAGAAATTCCTCCACAATCACCTGCGCCGAGCTGCCCCGTGCTCCAGCCATGGCGACGTTCCAGGCCTGATCTAATTCAGCAGCGGAGTGCACCACGCTTTGGCCTTTCCCTGAGGAACTCATCACTGGTTTGACGACTACAGGCCAACCCAACGGTGCGGCGGCACGGTGGAGCTCCTGCGCATCGGAGGCATAGGCAAAGCGTGCGGTGCGTAGCCCGAGTTCACCAGCAGCAAGATTTCTGATTCGGTCGCGATTCATCGTGACCGCAGTGGCCCTGGCGGTGGGAATCACGCAGATGCCGTTGTCTTCCAGATCTTGCAGGGCGTCCACGGCCAGCGCTTCGATTTCTGGGATCAGCACATCCGGCTGATGTTTGTTTACAACAGCCTTCAGGGCGTTTGGATCGGTCATGGTGAGCACCTCGGCCTGATCAGCGACCTGCATGGCTGGTGCACCGGCGTAACGGTCGCAGGCGATCACGTGGCAACCCAGTCTCTGGGCGGCGATCGCCACTTCTTTCCCCAGTTCGCCGCTGCCGAGCAGCATCACTGTTTTAGGGAAGGTCGTCATGGTGAATTTCAAGGCAGCATGGCTTGATCTTCTCGCTTTGCCCTCATGCCTTTGCCGCTCGCGTTTACAACGGCTGGAGATGCGGCCAATGGTCTGCTGTTTGGCTGGGAGATTGCCACCGTTCAAAAGTGGGCCTTGATCTACCTCGGGCTCTCTTCGCTTTTGTTTGTCTTGGTTTGGGTGATTGGCGGGTTCCGCCGTCGTTGATTAGGCGGAGGGCGGCTCGGTGGCTGGATTGCTGATCAAGGTGAGCTGGCGGAAGGCGGGCTCTTCATTCACGAAGCCCCAAGAGGCAAAGACTTCGGCATCGCTGTGGGTGATGCGTTGTTGACGACCTTGTGAGTGGAGCTCAAAGCCCTCTTTTGCCATCCGGCGCATCAGGCTGGCTGCTTCTTCAAAGCGGGAGGCCATCGCTTCAAGGCTGGCGCAGTCGCTCGTAAGGCCAGCTTCTTTCCAGGTGAAATAAGACATTTTCTTGAAAATATTGCAGTGAGGAGGGTTTAGCTAGTGATCTGGAGTGTGACTGGAATAGTAAAGTCTTCGCTAATCCCCTTTACAAGTCTCTCAATAATATTTGAGATTCTTAAGTGATTTAATCAGGTCGATTGTTTTGATGCATATGCTTATTGGGGAAATATTGGAGCAAATCGGATTGAATTATTTTGTTTTTACTGATAATTGCGCGTTGAGGTGTTAAGTCTTCGTTTTTAATTGATTTATATTTTGACTCCAGTGTGGTTTTCATGTCCTTTGAAATTTATTATCTTGCTTAAAGAGGACGAAGAGCCACTCCGATCACTACAAGTCCTGCTGTTGCTAACCAGAATCCGGGAACGACAAGCTGCTCTGGTGTGCCGCCTAATTCAAAGTGATGGTGCAAGGGCGACATTCGGAACACCCGGCGTCCCACACCATCAGCGCCTTTGGTTGCTTTAAAAACCCACACTTGAATGATCACGGAGAGGGATTCCGCTAGGAACACTCCACCCATCACCAGCAAGGGCCAAAGGCTGTTTGTTAGTAGGGCCACAGCGGTGAGAGCCGCTCCCATAGCCAGAGACCCGGTGTCTCCCATGAACACTTTGGCTGGATTGCGATTGTGCACAAGGAAACCAATCCAGCAGCCCGCCATGGCCATGCAGAACCCAGCAAGGCTTGGATCTCCGCTGTTTCCGCGCAGTGTGAGCTGGAGTGCCATGCCGGTGAACACCAGGGCCCCGCAACCGGCGGCAAGACCATCCAAGCCATCGGTGAGGTTGGTGGCGTTGCTTTCAGCTAAAAACACAAAAACCGCAAGCGGCCAAATCAGCCAGCCCAAGGGAAGGGTGATGTCAAACGGCAAGGCCACATCACCACCGATCCAACCGCGCATTCCTGCCCAGATCAGAAAGATCACGGCGGCTAGGGCCTGAAGACATAATTTTCCGCGTGGCGTTAAACCCGTGTTCGTGTGTTTGGTGAGACTGCGCCAATCGTCAATTCCTCCCACCACCATGTAGGCGAGTGTGATGAAGGCCACGGCTAAGAGTTGTTCAGCCGGTCGACCGCTCCAACTGATCAGGCCGCCCACGATCACGCCGACCGGCACCACCAGCAGTCCACCCATGGTGGGGGTGCCTGATTTGTTGAGATGGGCCTGAGGCCCCTCTTCTCGGATCACTTGCCCAAGTTTTAAGTCACGGAGCTTGGGTACCCCCCACCAGGTCACGATTGCAGCGATCAAGGTCGCTATCAGCAAAGGGAGGCTCAGCAGGCTGTTGGGGATCCAGCGGTCTGATGCGAACGCTGCTGCAACCACAACAACGGCAAGCACAGCCGCAGAGACTTTCCCCTTGAGGGGTGGAGGAGTCTCTTGTTCGTCGTTCACGTCCCGTTCCATTAACGGCTTAGGGCAGGGACCTTAAATCAATCTTCCCAATTCTCTTCTGTTTGCTCATCGGCAGCGTTGTAATCCTCTTTTTCGCCCATGAGAGCAGAGAGCTCTTCTTCTTCTACGGTGCTCACTTCGGCTGTGCTGGACTCCTCGTCTTCTACAAGGCGGCCACTGGTTTCCAGCCAGCTGAGTAAATCGGGCTCTTCGCGCAGGGGCAGCACCGGTGCAGGTTCCTTGCGTCCATAACGCGTCAGAGCTGGATTGATGTTGTCGAGGGCGCTCAACTCAGACGACACTGTCCAGTTCCGTAATCGATCATCATAGTTCAGTGCAGTCTTGAGGATGTCTCTTGGCCAAGGTGTGGCTGCTCCTCTCTGTGTGGGGCGGGGCTTTGTTACTGAGTTTTGGCCTTTGGAAATGGGGGCGCTTGCATCCCGATCCGCTGGTGGTGTCCACGGTTCCGGTGCTTTCCCTGTTGTTTGTGCCTGCCTTTTTGATGGCGCTTTGGCTGTTTTGGCTCGCTCGGCTGGTCCCCCAATCGGTCCAGCGGGCCGGCGGGAGTGGAGAATCAGTGCAATCTGATTCAGAGCAGGAGTCCACCTGATGGGACGCGCAACCAAGGTCGTTCTTGCCTATTCCGGTGGGGTGGACACCAGCGTCTGCATCCCCTACCTCAAGCAGGAGTGGGGTGTGGAGGAGGTGATCACCTTCGCCGCTGATCTCGGTCAGGGCGATGAACTGGAACCCATACGCCTCAAGGCCCTTGAGGCGGGAGCCAGTCAGTCTTTGGTTGGTGATCTTATTAAGCCCTTTATCGAAGAATTCGCCTTTCCAGCGATTCGCGCGAATGCCTTATACGAGGGTCGCTATCCCCTCTCAACAGCCTTGGCGCGTCCCTTGATTGCCCGTCGGCTCGTGGAGGTGGCACGAGAGGTAGGCGCTGATGCTGTGGCCCATGGCTGCACCGGCAAGGGAAACGATCAGGTGCGTTTTGATGTGGCGATTGCATCGCTTGCACCCGATCTAAAGGTGTTAACCCCAGCGCGTGAATGGGGCATGAGCCGGGAGGAAACGATTGCCTATGGCGAGCGGTTTGGCATGCCATCCCCCGTCAGCAAAAAATCCCCATATTCGATCGACCTCAACCTGCTCGGGCGCAGCATTGAAGCTGGTCCCTTGGAAGACCCGATGGTGGCACCACCTGAAGAGGTCTTTGCCATGACCCGTTCCGTGGATCAAGCCCCTAACGATGCTGAGGAGATCGAGATTCACTTTGAAGGTGGCAATCCTGTGGCCATCAATGGCAAACGGCTGGATCCCGTGGCCTTGATCCGGGAAGCCAACCGCTCGGCAGGCACCCATGGCATTGGTCGTCTCGACATGATCGAGAACCGTGTGGTGGGAATCAAAAGTCGGGAGATTTACGAAACGCCTGGATTGCTGCTGTTGATTCAGGCGCATCAGGAGTTGGAGAGTCTCACGCTTGCCGCCGATGTGTTGCGGACAAAGCGCCAGCTTGAGATGCAATGGGCAGATCTCGTTTATCAGGGCCTTTGGTTTGGTCCACTCAAAGATGCCCTTGATGGCTTTATGGATCGCACTCAGGTGCATGTGAATGGGGTCGTGCGCCTGAGGCTTCACAAGGGCAATGCCACGGTCACCGGGAGATCCTCTACAGACAACAGCTTGTACGTCCCCGAGATGGCCTCATACGGCAGCGAAGATAAGTTTGATCATCGTGCTGCTGAGGGCTTTATCTACGTTTGGGGCTTACCCACGCGCTTGTGGGCCGCCAAGCATCGGAGTTGAGTTCAGGCTGCGATGTTGCGTTGCTGCTGTCCTTGTCGATCGGCGCGTAAGGGCAGAGGAACGATCTCGGCTTCAGCTGGTCCAGCCATTAATTGCTGTGCCTGAGCTAACAACCGGTAGCGCTCAAGCAGCGGTTCCAAGCGCTGTTGGAATTTGCGTTCAAAGAGGTCGGGGAGTTCGCTCAGCAGCGTTTCGTAGTCCCTTACCTGCTGTTCCAGTTCGTTCAGCCTGACTTTGAGTGCTTCGACGTCACCACTGGGGGGGCGAGCGGCTTTCCAGACGGGTGGAGCTGAGTAATAGCTGGAGTCCTGATGCGCCATGGCCGGATGTTATCGCCCAGCCATGGCTTGCACAATGGCCGTCAGGCAGGAGCAGCCGCTTCTGGCTCTGCTGGTGCTTCTGTTCCTGGTGCCACGCGAGGAGCAGGCAAGGGGCCTTCTTGCTTCACGGTGAGATAACGGATGACATCTTCACTGAGACGCATCGCTTTTTCGATGACACCCACTTGTTGGCCATCACCGTTGTGGCTCAGCTGCACGTAGATGCCTTCTTTGTGATTGGCGATCGGATAGGCCAGACGACGCTTGCCGCGCATTTGATTGTCGAGAACCTCGGCACCCGCTTCAGCCAAGATGTCGCGGTACTTGGCTACGTGAGACTCGACTTCCTCTTCCGGAATGTCCGGACGGAGGATGTACATGGTCTCGTAATAAGGCTGTTGGGTCATGGAGACAGATCCGACGGGGACTGAAGGCTCAGTGAATGAGCGACGGATCTACCACCTTATCTCCTGGTGTTATGGGGATCAGTACAACTGCATGCGAACCGCTTGACTTAAGCCGGGCAGGTCGGGCTCACGACCTCGAGAACACTCGATCAGGGCAAAGATCACGACCGCCAGGACACCCACCACCACCGTGCTGGAAAGGGTGCGCATCATCAGTCCTCCGCCGATGGGCAGGATGGCAAACGCATAGCTAATAATCACCACAATGATGTCAACCAAAAGGGCTTGCAAGGTGTTGAAGCGAATGAAGTAAGGAACGTTTGGATTCCTCACCACCGCTAAGAACAACAAGAAAAACACCAGAAGGTTCCCCAGACCAAAAGGAATTCCCCGCTCCAAAATGAAGAGAGGCAAGGCCGGCAGGGTCAGCCACTGCAACACAGGGAATTGAATAAGCAGGTGTTGGCCGATGGGGATGGCATCGCTCCAAGGCAACACATAAACCAACAAACCAAGCAGGCGCTGCCAGATGGGGATGGGCACAGGTTGAAGCTGGTGAATGCCTAGAGGCTAGGTGGCGTTTAGGAATGGCTCAGGTTTTTGAGAGCTGCTTCCCGCATCACGTCCACCGGAATCTCATCAATGCCACTCCAACGCCGAAGAGCGGCGGCCCCTTGCTGCACAAGCATCTCTAGGCCGTCATAGGTGCGGCAGCCCAATGCTTCCCCGCGCTGCAGCCATGGCGTGGGTCGTGGTGTGTAGATCAGGTCGTAGAGCACAGTGTGAGCAGAGAGGTTGTTCCAGATCTCTTCGCCAAGCGGCAGAGCGGAACCTTGATCAGGCTGATGGCTGCTCATGCCAATCGGGGTGGTGTTGACCACCAGATCTGCTTGTTGAATTCGGGTTTGCAGTTGTGGGTCGTTGTTTAAAAGAGGTTGTAACTGGACAGCGTTGGTTGGACTTCCTTGCTGGAGCGAGCTGCAAAACGGTTCGAGTGTTTCAGCCCGACGCCCCGCGATTGTGATTTCGCTTGGGTTGACGTCCTGCAAACCCGCTACCACCGCCCGGGCGCTTCCTCCACAACCCACCACCACGGCTCGCCTTCCGCTCCAGTCGGGATGATTTTGTAGGAGCGGGGCGAGAAAGCCTTCTACATCGGTGTTGTGCCCGTGCCAGCCACCACGGGGCAAAGGAGTCAGCGTGTTTACGGCCCCAAGTCGTTGCGCTAGCGGGCTGAGCTCCTTACAGAGCAGCGAGACGGCCTGTTTATGGGGGATGGTGACGTTGAGCCCACGGCACCCCACTGCCTCTAGTCCATTGAGCACGCTGGCGAGAACATCAGCGCTGCAGGGCAGTGCCATGAAGCTCCAGTCGAGCCCCATCGCCTTCAGGGCTGCGTTTTGCATGACCGGTGAGAGTGAATGGCTCACTGGTTGTCCCAACAGTGCGACCAGTGCCGTGGTTCCGCTGATCATTCCTTTGTGTGTCAGACCAGACCAGCCTGCCGTTCGGGCTGTTCGGGAACCACACCTCGCCTCTTGGTGATGTCTCTGACGAAGATGCACGTGTTCTAGTCACATTTTTCGAGGGATAGGAGGGCACTAATGGGCAAAGTTGTCGGCATTGATTTAGGTACCACCAACAGTTGTGTCTCGGTGATGGAGGGCGGCAAGCCCACCGTGATCGCCAATGCTGAGGGCTTTCGCACCACGCCATCGGTGGTGGCCTACACAAAAAACCAGGATCAGCTGGTCGGTCAGATCGCCAAGCGTCAAGCGGTGATGAACACCGACAACACGTTTTATTCCGTCAAACGTTTCATCGGACGTCGTGTTGATGAAGTGAATGATGAATCCAAAGAGGTGAGTTATTCAGTCGAGAAGGCAGGTTCGAACGTCAAAGTTAAGTGTCCTGTTCTCGACAAGCAGTTCGCCCCTGAAGAGGTGAGTGCCCAGGTGCTGCGCAAGCTGGCTGAAGATGCAGGTAAGTACCTCGGTGAAACGGTGACCCAAGCGGTGATTACCGTGCCCGCCTATTTCAACGATTCTCAGCGCCAAGCCACGAAAGACGCCGGCAAGATCGCTGGCCTTGAAGTGCTGCGCATCATCAATGAGCCCACAGCTGCGGCATTGGCTTACGGCCTCGATAAAAAGAGCAACGAACGCATTCTTGTCTTCGACCTTGGCGGCGGCACCTTCGATGTGTCTGTGCTCGAAGTCGGTGATGGCGTGTTTGAAGTGCTCTCCACTTCAGGTGACACCCATCTTGGCGGCGATGACTTCGACAAAGTGATTGTTGACCATCTCGCCGACAGCTTCAAATCCAACGAAGGCATTGATCTTCGTCAGGACAAGCAGGCTCTGCAGCGTCTGACGGAAGCGGCTGAGAAAGCGAAAATTGAGCTGTCGAGCGCGACCCAGAGCGAAATCAACTTGCCCTTCATTACGGCGACCCCTGAAGGACCCAAGCATCTCGATCTCACCCTGACGCGTGGCAAGTTTGAAGAGCTGGCTTCCAAGCTGATCGATCGTTGCCGCATCCCAGTTGAGCAGGCTTTGAAAGATGCCAAGCTTTCATCAAGTGAGCTTGACGAGATTGTGATGGTGGGTGGTTCCACCAGGATTCCGGCTGTGCTGGAGCTTGTGAAGCGCACCACCGGTAAGGATCCCAATCAGACCGTGAACCCTGATGAGGTGGTGGCCATCGGAGCCGCCATTCAAGGCGGTGTTTTGGCCGGTGAAGTCAAGGACATCTTGCTCCTTGATGTCACGCCTCTATCCCTGGGCGTCGAGACGCTCGGGGGGGTGATGACGAAAATGATTATGAGGAACACCACCGTTCCAACCAAAAAATCTGAGACTTATTCCACAGCTGTGGACGGTCAAACCAACGTTGAGATTCACGTGCTCCAAGGTGAGCGCGAGATGGCCTCCGACAACAAGAGTCTTGGTACCTTCCGTCTGGATGGCATCCCCTCTGCCCCTCGCGGTGTGCCTCAGATCGAAGTCACGTTCGACATCGATGCCAATGGCATTTTGAGCGTGACTGCGAAGGACAAGGGCAGCGGCAAAGAGCAGTCGATTTCGATCACAGGCGCCTCCACCCTCTCTGACAATGAAGTCGAGAAGATGGTGAAGGATGCCGAGAGCAATGCCAGTGCTGATAAGGAGAAGCGCGAGAAGATTGACCTGAAGAATCAGGCTGAAACTCTTGTGTATCAAGCCGAAAAGCAACTGGCTGAACTTGGCGACAAGGTTGATGCCGACGCCAAGTCCAAGGTTGAAGAGAAGTCCACCAAGCTCAAGGAAGCGACGGAAAAAGAGGACTTTGATTCTATGAAGACCCTCCTTGAGGAGTTACAGCAGGAGCTTTACACCGTTGGTGCATCTGTTTACCAACAGGCGGGTGCTGAGGCAGCAGCTTCTGGTGATGATGGTGCCGCTGCTGGTAACTCTGGCGATGGATCCAGTAATGCTGGTGATGATGTCATTGACGCTGAATTCACAGAAACGAAGTAATTTAAAGGCCTTACTATTTGTGGCTTGACTTCACTCAGCCCCCTTTAGGGGGCTTTTTTTTGTTTATGGCCAGCTGGCTGGCTGGTCTTATTGAGTTGAAGATGGATCATTTGATGAAAGAGTTAGCAGATTGCCCGTTAAACGAGTGTCAAAACTGTCTCAACTTCAGCCTTTGAGTCTCACATTGCTCGCATTGTTGTCGGTGGTTGACTTAAATATTGCCCATGCATCTGAGCAAAAAACCGGTGACCTGAACGCCACTGACTTCACAGCGACTGAACTGAACATCAACGGTGTGTCTGACTACGCCGCCAGCTCTGCATCGAACAGCCGCGAGCAAGTCACCAGCATCACTCAGTTTTCTGACGTTTACCCAACCGACTGGGCTTATCAGGCACTGAGCAACCTGATCGAGCGCTACGGCTGTGTGGCTGGTTACCCCAACGGCGCCTATCGCGG
>Ga0208543_1000032_pt1 | contig 44192 bp, 48 predicted proteins | sample DEB08_DNA_14_FD_185497 | JGI IMG/M metagenome (GOLD analysis project Ga0208543, IMG submission 185497) | Aqueous microbial communities from the Delaware River and Bay under freshwater to marine salinity gradient to study organic matter... | ecosystem: Environmental > Aquatic > Marine > Coastal ...
CGCCCGCATCCAGGAACAGCTTGGCCACTTCGCCGATGCGCCGGATGTTTTCTTCTCGGTCGGCGTCGGAAAAGCCCAAGTCCTTGCAGAGGCCGTGGCGAACGTTGTCGCCGTCCAACACGTAAGTAGCAAGACCGCGTTCAAATAAAGCGGCGTTCACGGCATTGGCCAAGGTGCTTTTGCCCGCCCCGCTTAAGCCTGTAAACCAGAGGATCGAACTGCGGTGCCCGCGTTGCTCAGCGCGCGTGTCGCGATCAACCGAGGCCTGGTGCCAAACGATGTTGGTTGCTTTTGTGTTGTCGGCGGCGGCCATGAACGGAGCGCGAAAGATGGCATTGTCTCCTGGCGTAAACGACGACGGCACAATCTCGGCATGAAGCCGCTGAGGTCTCAGCCTCCAGCTCTTTTGGGTTTGTAGCCCTCTTTTTTAAGCAATTCGAGACTGAGCTCAACCTGATCCCCCTGCAACTCGATCACGCCATCCTTTGCGGTGCCGCCACTGCCAATGCGCGTTTTCAACTTTTTGAGGAGGGACTTCAAGCCATCCGGATCTAATTCAAGACCGCGGATCACCGTGACGGTTTTGCCCCCTTTCCCCCCGCGGGTGGGCTGCACGCGAACCACCTGCTCATTCTTGGGTGTGGCGCCTGCTGATGGTCCAGTTGGGCGTTGCAGACTGTCAGCACTGCTGAATTCTTGCCAGCCTCCCTTGCGCATGAGCTATTCGCATCCGTTCCTATCCTGCCGTTTCTCACCATGAGTGGGTCTGCTCCCGCTCCCCAATGGGCTGATTCCAGTCGGGGGCTCGGCCGCTGGATTGAACGGTTGATCGGCATCCCCCTGTTGCGTCGCCCCCTGTTTTTTCAGGCACGACAGCTGATCATCCGAACGGCTGAGCGCAACGGCATTCCTTGGCGGAAGCGACGGTCGGAATTGTGGGAGGCGGCCGCTCCCCTTCTGGCGGAGAGTCGCACCGAGGGCCTGGTTCCTCCCGCCTACTACCAAGCGCGTTTCCATGCCTATGAGCAGGGCAATCTCTGCTGGCAGGCGGCATCGGAGGCTGAGCAAGCCACCGATGCGATGGCCCTGCGAATTTGGCCGAAGGAAGCGCTGGAGCCGCTCCAGGCTCAGACGCGACTCCGCGATGCGATCCATGCGGTGGTGGAACCGCTTCTCAGCGATTCCACCCGCGAGGTTTTGGATCTGGGTTGTTCCGTTGGCGTCAGCACCCAGGCGCTTGCCCGTTGGTTGAACGCTCGGGCCGATCAACGTGGTCTGAACAGGCCACGGCTGATCGGTTTGGATCTCTCTCCGGAGATGCTGGCTGTGGCAAGGGTCAGAGATCGCGACAGCTTGATCAGTGAGTGGCGCCATGCCGCTGCCGAACACACCGCTTTGGTGAGTGAGAGCATTGATTTCATCAGCCTTCAGTTCGTTTGCCACGAGCTGCCTCAAAGCGCCACCCGTGAGGTCTTGCAAGAAGCAGCGCGTCTTCTGAAGCCGGGGGGCGTGTTGCTGATGGTGGATCAGGATCCAGCTTCATCGGTATTGCAACGCCTGCCAGCCGCCGTTGCGACCCTGCTGAAGAGCACCGAGCCCTACATCGAGGACTATTTCGGCCTCGATATGGGCGCCGCTCTTCTGCAGGCAGGGTTTCGAGATCTGCGTATTGAGGCCTGTGATCCACGACATCGTGTAATTGCCTGTTTACGCTGACTTACCGCAAGACGCCGTTTCAGCGGCATGCCAGACCTGTGACAAGCACTCTGCCGACTGCCAGCACCCCAGATCCAGCCAGCCTGACGCCTTCGGTTCGGCCTGAAGCTCACGGTCGGTTTGGTCGTTATGGAGGGCAGTACGTTCCCGAAACGCTGATGCCAGCGCTTGCTGAGCTTGAACAAGCGGCGGCTGAAGCGTGGAAGGATTCAGCCTTCACGACTGAGCTCAATCGGCTGCTGAAATCCTATGTAGGGCGAGCCACACCCCTCTACGAAGCGGAGCGTCTCACCGCTCACTATCGCCGTTCCGATGGGGGTCCACGCATCTGGTTGAAGCGCGAAGATCTCAATCACACGGGTGCGCACAAAATCAACAATGCCCTTGGTCAGGCGTTGTTGGCCTTGCGTATGGGCAAGAAGCGAATCATTGCTGAAACCGGTGCCGGTCAGCATGGCGTGGCCACCGCAACGGTCTGCGCTCGTTTCGGCCTGGAGTGCGTGGTCTACATGGGGGCTGAAGACATGCGCCGTCAGGCGCTGAATGTGTTCCGGATGCGCTTATTGGGAGCCACCGTTCAGCCGGTCACGGCAGGAACCGCCACCTTGAAGGACGCGACGAGCGAAGCCATCCGCGATTGGGTGACCAATGTGGAAACCACCCACTACATCCTTGGATCCGTGGCTGGTCCCCATCCTTATCCGATGTTGGTGCGTGACTTCCATGCAGTGATCGGCAATGAAGCGCGTGAGCAATGCATGGAGTCGTTTGGGCGGCTTCCTGATGTGTTGTTGGCGTGTGTGGGTGGAGGTTCCAATGCGATGGGGCTCTTCCATCCGTTTGTGCAAGACACCTCTGTTCGTCTGATTGGCGTTGAGGCCGCAGGTGATGGAGTGCAAACTGGCCGTCATGCCGCCACGATTACGGAGGGCCGAGTGGGGGTGCTGCATGGGGCGATGAGCCTGCTTCTTCAAGATCAGGACGGCCAAGTGCAGGAAGCGCATTCCATCAGTGCTGGTCTTGACTATCCCGGTGTGGGGCCAGAGCACAGTTATCTGCGGGATATCGGCCGCGCTGAATACGCTGCCGTTACGGACGATGCGGCGCTCTCCGCTTTACGGCTTGTGAGTGAGTTGGAGGGAATCATTCCCGCTTTGGAAACCGCCCATGCGTTTGCTTGGCTGGAAATGTTGTGCCCCACGCTTCCCAGCGGCAGCGAAATTGTGATCAATTGTTCTGGTCGTGGTGATAAGGATGTGAACACCGTGGCGGAAAAACTTGGAAGTCAGCTTTGAAGACTGTGCTTCAGCGCTTGTTGAAGCATCCCAAGATGTTGCGCATCAGATTGAACTTTTGGGACTTTCTCCTCGTCCTGGTGATTGTAATCTCTGGGATTTTTCTGGTTCAATTTCTTGGTAGAGAAAATTTAGATGTGATCAGTTCTCGAGAATTGCTTCGGCTCACGAGTACTCCTCACATTCGTAATGAAGCGCCTGATGCTGCGGCTCGTGGCAGGCCATTAAAGGGGGCGGAAGTTCTGCGTGATTCGGAACTTCTGGAAGCGGCAAAATTCAAGGTCTATGCAGGTATTTACGTCGCGAATAACTTCAGTTTGGACCTGGAGGTTCCTAGCTTTTCTAGCAAGGGATATATCTGGATGCGTTGGGGAAAGCCTTTCCAGGATTACTTGGAAGAAAGAGGCTTGGCTATTTCCGAGGTAATTGGACTTGAAAATGATATCAATCCGGAAACATCTGTAATCACGCCTTTGCGGGATGTCCGTGAATTTGAAGACGGCACTTTTGGGCAAGGGATGTTGTACACAGGGGATTTTTACATCGACAACTTGGACTTACGGAGGTTTCCTTTTAACTCGGTGAGTCTCCCTGTTGTTCTTGAAGCTGATGATCCTGTTGGTGATCTGACCTATCAAAGTCTTCGTTTGATTCCTGATTTAAGGGATAGCGGGATTGGTCAGTATTCTGATCTCTTTGGCTGGCTCACACGGGGCTGGTCTTTTGGGGAATTTCGGCATCACTTTGCCTCGGGACTTGGCGTTAGCACTGTGGATGAGGAATACAGCCAGCTTATTTTTGATGTGTCTTATCAAAAGTCTTCTTGGTCTGCATTCTGGACTTTGATTCAGCCCCTGGTTGTGGTGATGGCCTCGATTGTTTTGATTACCCGGGTGCTGACAGAGTTTCGTGTTGAGATTCCGATCGCCGTTTTGCTAACGCTGATCTTCTTGCAAGATGGATATAGATCAGAGCTGCCAAGTCTCCCTTACCTTTCGTTTCTAGACTCGATTTATGCGATTGCTTACATCCTTTCAATCGTTAGTTTTGCGCTCGTTCTCTATCTTGAGAGTCTCAAGAGACGAGCGGGTTTGGAGACCAATGAGCGTCGAGATTTGATTTTGGGACGTATTCACTTTTATGAGCAATTTTGGCCTCCTATTTCTCTTGTCGTTATGGTTTTGTTATCAATAGCTAGCTGGTTGTTGATCTAGCAACCTTTTTAGGGCTCCCAGGGATCGCTGCCAAGGAAGACCAAATCGATACTGCGATGTAATCCTGGAGTGGTGCGTCTCAGTTCATCGACGAGTCGATCCCGGGTGACATCTGGAGCGATCGATTCCATTGCCTCAACGAGCCATTGCGCTGCCATGAAGCCTTCGAGGCTGTAGAAATCGAAATCAACTTCACCATCCTGCTGCTGCTGGCGTAGGAGTCGTTGATAGCTCGCGACATCTGGGTGCCGTGCATCCCAAGGGAAGGGCACAACTTGTGTGACACCAACGCCAAAGGCGGCTGCTTGCGGCAGATCCCGAAACAGCGCTTTGGTTCCTGTTGGAGAGATGGTCATTAATTGCGGGCGGCTGCCATTTCGATGCAGGTTGTTCACCAATGAGGCCATCGTTTTGCTCAGTGAGATCACGATGAGGGCATCGGGCTTTGATTTGATAATCGTGTTGGCGGCTTGCGTTGTTTCAATGGAGTTTCGTGGCAGAGCCGCTGTGCTGACAGCACTGAGATTGTGCTTTTTCAGGGCCTCCACTGTGCTGGCAAGCACGTCTTTTCCATAGGCGTCGTTCTGATATGCCACTGCAATCCTTACGAAGCCGTCGTTGACGAGGTGATTGACGATCCGCCGAGCTTCTTCCGCATAGCTGGCTCGGAAGTGCAACACCTCGGTCTGACCTTGTTCTCTGAGGGCGCTAGCACCTGTGAGAGGAGCAACAAGGGTGAGTCCCGCCGTCTTGGCAATCGGTAGGGCCGCTTTGCTCGTGGGCGTGCCAAAAAAGCCGAAGAGGGCCAAAACATCAGGCTCGGCCGCAAACAAGCGGGTGTTACGCAGCGTATTTTCTGGCTCATAGCCATCATCGATCCGCCAAACCTTGACGGGGCGTCCGGCGATGCCCCCCCGATCATTGAGCTCCCGTAAAACGGTGTCGATTCCTAGGGCGAAGCGCTCTCCGATATGTCCAGAGGGGCCTTTCAGGGGAAGGGACTGTGCCAGCAACCAAGGGCGGGGTTCTTCGTTAAGAAGGGAATCAAGGTTCTCACTGGCAAGGCTTCGTCCCGCCTCGTTCGAGGTCATCGAGCTGCTCTGCGCGGGCTCAAGTCGCTCCTGTTTTGTTGTCTGGTTGACACCGCTCCAAAGGGCAAACAAGGCCCCCCCGATGGCGAGTCCTAGGACGATGGTCAGCGGGGGGGACAGGGCTCTTCCTTGGAATGCCATGTCAGTTCAGGAAATAGTCGAGATGATGGGCGGCACTCTTAACGGCAGCGAGTGCTGTGGCGTAGGCCATGCGCATTGGCCCCACAAGCGCCACATGCCCCACGCCGTCTGTGGCGCTTGTGTAGGTGGCCTGGACCACTGAGCAGTGGTGCAAAGCCTGTTCGGGATGTTCTTGGCCGATCCAGACGCCATATCCAGGACCGGAAGCGGACAGGGTTAGGGCTGCAGGACTCTGATCCATCAATTCAAGGAGTGGTCTGAGCTTGGAGCTTTGGCTGAATTCGGGCTCGGCGACGAGCCGAGACACGCCATGAAAGAGCGCTTTGGTTTCTTGGGTGGTTTGCAAGGTCTGATGGCTGTCAATGGCATCGCGGAGGGCTCTGCCGCAGGCCTGCAGTTCTCTTGGCAGTGCATTCCAATTCAAACGGCCGTTGCCGTCGAGCTGCCGACGCGCCCATTGATCCATCGCTTCGATTTGATGCTCACTGCCGTGGGGCAGCCGAAGATTGAGGTGACTGGCTTGGCTGGAATTCTTCACCAACATCACCAGCAAGCGCTCCTCGCTGCGCACCAGTCGGATCGCTTCCAGTGCGGGGTGCCCTTGGCTGGGGTGCGTGATCAGGCTCATCAGTCCCGTGAAATCGGTGAGCCTTCTCGCCATATTTTGGAGCAGATCATCAAGCGCTGCCCATCGAAGGCTCAGTTGGGTTAACTCCTGATCAAGATGTTGGGCGATGGTTCCAGGCTTCGGAAGCAGACAATCCACGTAATGCCTATATCCACTGGGGCTTGGAACCCGTCCGGCAGATGTATGTGGTTGGGTGAGAAGACCCCGCTGCTCTAAAGCCCCCATGGCTGAACGCACGGTGGCAGCACTGGCTTGCAGATCGAACCTCTGAACGAGGGTTCTGCTCCCTACTGGCTCAATCGTGTCAACGTAGTGATGCACCGTGGCCTTGAGCACCTCCTGTTGTCGGCGGGGCAGCGGCTGCACAGGCACACAATCAGCGTTGTGATCGTACGGAGGTTTCCCCTCGGATTGGTGGCGTTGTCATGAACCGCTGCTCAGTAACGGGGAACGCTCGGGTCGACGTCCACACTCCAGGCATGAATGCCGCCTTCTAGGTTCCATACCTCATAATCCGGTCCTTGTTCTAAGAGCCAGCAGCCAAAATTTCGGCTACGGATCCCGGCGTGACAAATGACCACGATGGGTTTGCTGCTGGTCAGCCTTGCGGGCAGATCGGAAAGCCATAGGTTTGATTCACTTAGCGGTAGATGTTCCACCTGCCCGGGGAAGGGAGCGATCTCCAGTTCGGAGTGCTCGCGAACATCAACGAGCTGAAGGGCACTGCCGCTCGCTAGCCACGCGTGAAGGTCTTTGGCGCTGATCGATTGGGGTGAAGAGGGTGTCATGGGATTCATCATGAACAAAGATGAGGCCAGTCCCACGCCTGCTGCTTCATGAAGGCGCGTTCCTTCCTTTTAGCTGTCGCTGCAACGGTGGTGTTGCTGCTAATCACCGCATTGGGCCTGTGGTGGGCGATGGCTCAGCAGAGTCCCCTCAAGATTGTCGGGCAACCCCTCGTCTTGCCACGAGCTGCTCGGTTCGTTCCGAGAAATGCGTCCCTGAGTTTGCATTGGCTTGCTGATCCTGGGCGCATGCCTGCCTATGCCCAGGCCGTGGCTCCGGTGTCACGCCGACGCCAAGCGCGGGACAGCACCCAGCAATTGCGGGATGGCGCCTTTGCTCTAGCGGGCTTGGATTTTGTGGGAGAACTCGCGGATTGGATCGGTCCCCAGGTCAGTTTGTCTTTGTTTGCGCCCGTCTCCGATGCTCCTGCGGGTTGGGTGCTCGCTCTCACCAGCCTTGATCAAGACGGGGCCAAGCGTTTCCTGCAACGCTTTTGGCAAACGCGCAGCTTGGCAGGCACCGATCTGCAAATCAGTCGTTACCGGGGAATGGGGGTGATCAGCGGCCGCGGAGCGCTGCTCGGTCAAGACCCACAGCCCATCGCTACAGCCTTGATCGACGATGACCTGCTCTTAATCGCCTCCGGTCGTGGTGTGCTGGAGCAGTCTTTGGATGTGTCTCAACTGGATGCTTTGCACCAGCTTGGAGACGAAGCTCTCATGGCTGATTTGCAGCAGCTTGGTCGGGGTGCGGCGCTGCTAACGGCTGATCCTGTCGCGATGGCGAAGTGGCTTGGAATGCCACGCTCCATTGCTAATGACGACGACCTGGTTGGTCTGGTCGCAGCACTTGAACCTAAAGGGACCGCTCTCGATCTGGATGCTGTCTTGCGTTTTCGTCAGCCGCTTGGAGGTTCAGGGACTGACGGCATGCAGTCGCAATCCTTGATGCGTTCAGCCGGTGGATCAGCCTCTGCCCTGGCTTTGCTCTCGGATCCTGCAGGGCTCCTAAGTCCTCATGATCAGGACCCCGTCGCTCAATGGTTGGCGCCTGTTCTTGAGGAGTCTCTCCAAACCCTGGGAGCCGAGGGGGCTTCCGCTGTGGTGGGGTTGGATGCGGGCCCCCTGCTTTGGAAGCAGGGTGTAGAGGGATGGCTATTGGGAACATCCAGTGATCAGCCTGGTTTGGAGGCCGTGGATGCGGACCTCCAGGTCAAGGGGCTCGTGCGTTCAGCCCTGCCGTCTGATGGATCGGCCCTTGAGGTATGGACCCGGCTGGCCCGGCAGCGGCAGCGGGGTGAAGCCTCTCTACAGGCCCAGCTTGCGGTGGCCTTGGAGCGTGAATCTGGTCAAGACTGGTGGGGGCAGACCCTGGATGCTCTGACAATGCGTCAGGATCACTCCGCCCTTGAGCCGCGCTTGGATCAACTACGGGCCTTGCAAGACGATGGGGCGGCGCCTCTGGCACAGCAGTTGGCCCTGGCGACGGAGCCCAGCCGCGCTCAGCTCCAAAAGTGGCGGCTCTGGAGTTTGATTCAGTCGGTGGCTGGCAAGCCCCTGCTCCCAGCGGTGCAGGAACTTGCTTTGGCTGCTGGTCCGGACCAAGAGGAAGGCGCTGGTCAAGCAGGCTCTAACCGCTTACGACTCCGCGCCCAGCTGCGATTTGGTTGACCTGCTGCTGTTGCGTCATGGCATCGCGGTTGAGCGCCACCAAGGCGTGGATCATCCAGATCGTGGTCTGACGCCTTTGGGAGTCGAGCGCACATTCAAGGTGTGCTGCCGTCTGCGCGATCTCGGATTGATCGCCGACCGCTCGTACAGCAGCCCTTATCGGCGAGCGCGTGAAACAGCTGAGCTTGCGGTGAAAAGTGGTTTGGCTTCTGAGCTTGAGCTCGCCCGTTGTCTTGAGCCTGGAGGGGATCCATGGCCCTTGGTTCAGCGCTTGCAAGGCTCGTGTTTGCTTGTGGGTCATGAACCTGATTTGAGCCAGCTGGCTGCGGAGCTGATAGGTGCGCGATCGGATGGCCTGCGCCTGCGCAAGGCTGGGCTCTGCCATCTCCGTTGGGACCCATCCCATCAAGATCCCCGTGGGATAGCGCAGCTGCAGGGGTTACTTAGGCCACGTCTGTTGTTGCCGGGCTGCGTTTAAGTTGCGTTGATGAGTTGTCGTTGTGGGTGGTGGTGAGTCAGACCGGCGGGAGCGAAATCAGGCATGAACGCACGGGGTTGGTGTTTAGACCCGGCCTGGAGGGTGTCCCGGCCACCCAATCTTCGATTTGCGACATTGACGGCCTCCAAGGGCGTCTCTCCTATCGGGGCTACTCCCTCGATGACCTTGCGGTCCACAGCAGTTTCCTGGAGACCACCTATCTGTTGATCTGGGGTGAACTGCCTACACCGCAGCAATTTCGTGATTTTGAGCACGAAGTGCAGATGCATCGCCGCGTCAGCTTTCGGGTGCGCGACATGATGAAGTGCTTCCCCGCCAACGGGCATCCGATGGATGCGCTGCAATCGAGCGCGGCTTCCTTGGGGCTTTTCTATTCCCGCCGGGCCATCGATGATCCGCAATACATCTACGACGCTGTTGTCAGGCTGATTGCCAAGATTCCAACCATGGTGGCGGCCTTCCAGTTGATCCGAAAAGGCCAGGATCCAATCCAGCCCCGCGACGACCTGGCTTACTCCGCCAACTTTCTGTACATGCTCACGGAGCAAGAGCCCGATCCCCTGGCCTCTCGAATCTTTGATCGCTGTTTGATCCTCCACGCTGAGCACAGCCTCAATGCCAGTACGTTCAGCGCCAGGGTGACGGCGAGCACGTTGACCGACCCCTATGCCGTCGTGGCATCGGCGGTCGGAACGCTGGCGGGCCCTCTCCATGGAGGCGCTAACGAAGATGTTCTGGCGATGTTGGAGGAGATTGGTACTCCGGAACAGGCCGACTCCTACCTCGAGTCAGCCGTGGCGAGCAAACGCAAAGTGATGGGTTTTGGGCATCGCGAGTACAAAGTGAAAGATCCGCGTGCCGTGATCCTTCAGTCCTTGGCTGAGGAGTTGTTTGCTCGATTTGGTCACGACGATCTTTATGACGTGGCCCATGCCCTTGAAACGGCTGCCGCGATTCGCCTCGGGCCCAAAGGGATTTATCCCAACGTTGATTTTTATTCAGGGCTTGTGTACAGGAAACTTGGGATTCCAAGAGATCTGTTCACCCCGGTGTTTGCGATTTCCCGGGTGGCCGGGTGGTTGGCACATTGGAGGGAGCAGCTCGGTGCCAATCGAATTTTTCGCCCTTCTCAGATTTATACCGGCAGATCCATGCGTCATTGGGTCCCTGCAGACGAGCGGGTGAATGCCGCGGGCGCTTAAGTTGCATCCATCTGTTCTCTGACCATGGTGACTTCCCTCGCCACCACCGCGCCGGCTCTGGTGAGCCCGGGTCTTGACCTTGAGCAGAGCTTTAGTCAGGCCCTGGAGGGGTTTGGGCTCTCGGCCCAGGCTGCTCGCATGCTCTGGCTTCCCTTCCCGATGTTGCTGGTCCTTGTGGCCGCTGTTGTGGGGGTTCTGGTCACGGTGTGGCTGGAACGAAAGATTTCTGCAGCCGTGCAGCAAAGGGTTGGGCCTGAGTACGCCGGAGCCCTCGGTGTTCTTCAGCCTCTTGCCGATGGGCTCAAGCTGCTCGTCAAGGAAGACATCATTCCTGACCGAGCGGACAGCATTCTTTTCACCCTCGGCCCTGTGCTGGTGGTGGTGCCGGTCATTTTGTCTTGGTTGATCGTGCCCTTCGGTCAGAACCTCTTGATCAGCGATGTGGGCGTTGGCATTTTCCTTTGGATCTCGCTGAGCAGCGTTCAGCCCATTGGCCTTCTGATGAGTGGCTACGCCTCAAACAATAAATATTCGTTGTTGGGAGGTCTTCGTGCGGCAGCCCAATCGATCAGTTACGAGATTCCGCTCGCGTTGGCCGTCCTGGCCGTCGTGATGATGAGCAACTCCTTAAGCACCGTCGACATTGTCAATCAACAAACTGGAGCTGGTGTTCTGAGTTGGAACATCTGGCGTCAGCCGGTTGGCTTCCTGATTTTCTGGATCTGTGCGCTTGCGGAATGTGAGCGTCTGCCTTTTGACCTCCCAGAAGCGGAGGAAGAGCTGGTTGCTGGCTATCAGACCGAATACTCAGGGATGAAATTTGCCCTCTTCTACCTGGGCAGTTACATCAATCTGGTTCTCTCTGCTCTCCTTGTTTCCATCCTCTATCTAGGTGGTTGGGGCTTCCCGATCCCCGTTGAATGGTTGGCTTCTTGGTTAAACCAGCCGATTGATGCGCCTTTGGTGCAGTTGATCACAGGCACCGTGGGCATCGTGATGACGGTCTTGAAGGCCTACCTGCTGGTCTTCATCGCGATCCTTTTGCGTTGGACCACTCCACGGGTCAGGATCGATCAGCTGTTGGATCTTGGCTGGAAATTCCTGTTGCCTTTGGCCCTGGTCAACCTCCTGGTCACAGCAGCCCTCAAGCTGGCCTTTCCGGTTGCTTTTGGCGGCTGATCTCGTCACTTCCCCTCTCCCGGCGGCATCATGAAAGCCGGGTTTTGATTCCTCGATCGTTCCCTTCCCCGATTCCAAACCATGTTCGGCTTCCTTAAACAGGTTGGTGATTACACCAGGGATGCAGTGGATGCGGCCCGTAATCTCACGCAAGGTCTGTCGGTCACCTTCGACCACATGAAGCGCCGTCCGGTCACGGTGCAGTATCCCTATGAGAAGCTGATCCCGTCGGAGCGGTATCGAGGACGGATTCATTACGAATTCGACAAGTGCATCGCCTGTGAGGTGTGTGTGCGCGTCTGTCCCATCAATCTTCCCGTGGTGGATTGGGTGATGAACAAGGAGACGAAGAAAAAAGAGCTACGCAATTATTCGATTGATTTTGGGGTTTGTATTTTTTGCGGCAACTGCGTGGAGTACTGCCCCACCAATTGCTTATCGATGACCGAAGAATATGAATTGGCCGCCTTCGATCGCCATAGCCTGAATTACGACAACGTTGCCTTAGGTCGCCTGCCAACCAGTGTGACGACAGATCCATCGGTCCAGCCGTTGCGGGAACTGGTGTATTTGCCCGCTGGGGAAGTTCAGCCCCATGGCGTTTCTCCTGATCGCCCCCGAGCGGGCAAGCTTCCTGAGCAAATCCTTGAGGAGCTCAAGGCCGCTGGATCCAGGAAGGCTGCCGAGGATGGGAGAGAATCATCTTCATCAGCTTCCAACGAGGAGGAGAGCGCAGGATGACGATCGCCGCGTCAACGCAGCTCATTTGTTTTTTGGCTCTGAGTGCCGTCATCGTCCTGGGAGCCCTCGGCGTGGTGCTCTTGAGCAACATCGTCTATTCAGCCTTCCTCCTAGGCGGTGTGTTTTTGGCAGTGGCAGGTCTCTACCTCCTGCTTAACGCCAGTTTTGTCGCGGCGGCCCAGGTCCTGGTGTACGTGGGTGCCGTCAACGTCTTGATCCTGTTCGCGATCATGCTGGTGAACAAAAAGGAGGATCTGGCTCCGATCCCCGGACTCCCCATACGCCGTCTTCTATCCGGTGGTGTGTGTGTAGGCCTGTTTGCACTCTTGACCCGTGTTGTGGTCACCACGCCCTGGGCCAAGGGCCCAATGCCGATTGGGGAGGATTCAACCGTGCGCATCGGTGAACATCTGTTCACCGACTACTTGCTACCTTTTGAGTTGGCATCTGTTTTATTGTTGATGGCCATGATTGGGGCCATTGTTCTGGCCCGTCGTGACGTTCAATCTGTAGATCCTGTCACTGGCGAAGAGGTTGATCAGGGCCTGATCGAAAAGGCACGCACCCCTCTATTGACCGACCAGCCTCGTGCCTGAATTCTTTCTCCTTTTTTGTGATGCTCTCTGAGCTGCTTTCTGGTTCTGTTCCTCTCCAAGCCTATTTGCTTTTGGCAGCAGTCCTGTTTTGTACGGGAGTCTGGGGTCTCATTAACAGCCGAAATGCTGTTCGCGTGTTGATGAGCATTGAGTTGATGCTCAATGCAGTGAACATCAACCTGATGGCCTTTTCTTCCTACGTCGATGGCCAACTGATTCGTGGCCAGGTGTTCTCAGTGTTTGTGATCACCGTTGCCGCCGCTGAGGCTGCCGTCGGTTTGGCGATCTTGTTGTCGCTTTACAGGAACAGAGTCACTGTGGACATGGAGCGCTTCAATCTTTTGCGCTGGTAAAGACGTCACGCTGTTATGCGCCTTCAACGGGTCTGGCTGATTTATCGCGCAGATAGCCCACTGGCCCTCAAAGAGGCGCGTCGTTGCGCCGATGAGCTTGAGACGATTGGCGTGACCTGCGTCTTGGCGATGAGTGGCCTGACGGCAGACCCGTTCCCCGGTTTGCTGGCCTCTGAGCCTCGGCTACCGGATTTGGCGGTGGTGCTTGGTGGTGACGGAACCGTGCTCGGTGCCGCCAGACATCTCGCCATTCTGGATGTCCCGATTCTGAGTTTCAACGTAGGAGGTCATCTTGGCTTTCTCACGCATGATCCCGGTTTGCTTCGGAGTGAAGGGCTCTGGGAGCGCGTGCTGGAAGATCGTTTTGCCTTGGAGCGGCGCATGATGTTGCAGGCGGTGATCCAGCGCATGGGGGATCTGCATGGTTCTGAGGATGAGGAGACCTCTGGAGCAGACGATGGTCTCCCTGACGATCAGGAGATTCACTGGGCACTGAATGACCTCTACCTAAAGCCCTATCACGAGGATTTGTCTCCAACCTGCATTCTTGAAATGGAGATCGATGGAGAGGTTGTGGATCAAGTTCGAGGAGATGGCTTGATTTTGGCCTCGCCTACGGGATCAACGGGTTATGCGATGGCGGCTGGCGGCCCGATCTTGCATCCAGGGATCGATGCGATTGTGGTTAGTCCAATTTGTCCGATGAGTTTGTCAAGTCGCACCGTGGTGCTGCCTCCTCGCTCCAGGGTTGTGATTTGGCCTCTGGGTGATGCCAGTCGTCAGGTGAAACTTTGGAAAGATGGGGCGGCTGGAGAGGTTTTTGGCCCAGGTGAATGCTGCGTGATTCAGCAGGCTGCCCATCATGCGTTGATGGTCCAGCTGGATCAAAGTCCTTCCTATTACCGAACCTTGTCACGCAAACTTCACTGGGCGGGAAGTTTGCTGGATAGTGCTCCCTCCTCAAACTGAGATGGCCCTGGAGATTGAACGGCGATTCCTGGTGACCCATCCCGGATGGCGTCGTGTGGCAGGTCCCCCCCAAGCGCTGCGACAGGGGTATCTGTCCGCCTCGCCCGATGGATTCACCGTTCGCATGCGGTTGCGCGCTGACGGCAAGGCATGGCTGACCTTGAAGGCCCCTGCTGCCGGGATTGCTCGCCATGAATTCGAGTACGACATTCCCGGAACGGATGCGGAAGAGCTTTGGGCACTTGCGTCCCATCGCGTCACGAAAACGCGCTATTCCCTTCAGCAGGGAGGGGGGGATTGGGTCGTTGATTGCTTTGAAGGCAGCAATTCACCGTTAATTCTTGCTGAGGTTGAGCTTGAGGCCCCCGATAGCCCCTTAACGATCCCCGACTGGTGTGGTGTTGAGATCACAGGGGATCCGCGCTGGAGCAATGCAGCACTGGCTTATCAGCCTTTTGCCACCTGGCCTAAGGATTGGATCGACGAATATCGGCTGCAAACCTAAAAAATCTTTTGATTTCCTTTAGAATTGGAGCATGGTTTGCAAGGTGAGACGGCATGTTCGGTCTATATGACTCTGATGGGATCCTGCGTTTCACAGGATTGGATCGTGAAGCCTGCCTCGCTTATGCCAGTTTGTTTGGGCTTTCTTTGGCGAGCTGCTCCTTAACGGATATCCCAATCCCTGTTCCTCTTCCGATCAGGACGCGTCGGAGGCATCAGGGGGAAGGGTGCAGCAATTGAAGCCATCTCGGCAAATTTTTCCGTGATCCATTGCCCAGTTCAACAAAGCCACGCGATTTTTGGAGCCGGTTTTTGTGAACACATTGCTCACGTGATTGTCGACCGTACGTTTGCTGATCGTCAGTCGTTCAGCGATCTCTTGATTGGTCAGCCCCTCGGCTACCAGTTCGATGATCTCTATTTCACGGCTGGAGAGGGAAACAGTCATTGAACAGGGCTCCTCACCGATGGCCATTCTTCTTGGACCATGGTTTGCATCTTAAGCAGGTATGGAGAACCTGATCTTCCATAGTGGTTTTCAGTAGCGATCATTCGTTTGCGTTCAGCGCTGCAAAGCAGCCTCGAGGCTGGAGCCGTCACCATTACGGCTGAAGTGATGCCTCCACGAGGTGGAGACCCATCCCATGCTCTCAAGATGGCAAGGGCCCTCAAGGGGTTTGTTCATGCGGTCAATGTCACGGATGGCAGTCGTGCCGTCATGAGGATGAGCAGTCTTGCTGTGGCTCGCCTCCTTCTGGACGAAGGCATCGAGCCCGTGCTGCAGATGGCCTGTCGCGATCGCAATCGCATTGCAATTCAATCGGATCTGTTGGGTGCCCATGCATTGGGGATCCGTAATCTTCTTTGCCTCACCGGGGATCCTGTTCGTGCTGGTGATCAGCCCAAGGCCCGTCCTGTGAATGAACTGGAATCTGTGCGCTTGCTGCAGCAGGTCACGGCCTTCAATCGGGGAGATGATCCGGTGAAGGGTGATCTTGCCGATGGTCCTACCGACATCTTCGCTGGAGCGGCGGCAGATCCCCAATGTGCAAGTTGGTCAGGCTTGGTGCGACGGATGGAGCGAAAAAAAGCCGCAGGAGCGCGTTTTGTTCAGACGCAGATGGTGATGGATGCTTCTGTGTTGGAACGGTTTTGCCGTGAGATCGCAGAGCCCATGGAGCTTCCAGTGCTAGCGGGTGTGTTCTTGTTGAAGTCGGCGCGCAATGCAGCGTTTATCAATCGGATGGTGCCTGGTGCTTGCATTCCCGACACTCTGATCACCCGCTTGGAGGCCGCGGCGGACCCGGCGGTAGAAGGCATTCAAATTGCTGCCGAACAGGTTCAGCGATACCTAGGAGTGGCTCAAGGCGTTCATCTGATGGCGATCAAAGCAGAAGAACGCATTCCAGCGATTTTGAAACAGGCTGGCGTCAGCTTGCCTGGGTGAGATCGGTGCCCAGGAGTTCTGCCATCGCTTTCTGTTGAGGAGAAGGCTCCACCAAATCCTGGCGACGGGCATCCGTGATCAACCAATCGAGTGAAGCTTCCTGGAGATCGATGTGATCGCCTTCCTTGTCAACGCAATAGCGGCCAAACACGAGTTTTTCCACCAATTGCACGCCCGCCCCGATCCTTGAGTAATCAAAAATGATCGAGTTATCGATGGTTGCACCCTCGCAGATATAGCAGCTTGGTCCAATCATCGTGGGACCGATCAAGGTGGCACCATCCTCAATTTTGGTCATTCCGCCGACATAGACCGGGCCCTCAACGTTGATTTTGTCCCAATTGGCGGCCACATTCAGGCCCGCAAACACACCAGGCTTGACCTCTTTCCCCGGAACGCCAACTTGACGAACGTCTCCTTGGAGAACGCTGCGAATGGCTTGCCAGTAATCAGGCACTTTGCCGATGTCGACCCATTCAAAATCCATGGGGAGGGCATAAAACGGAGCTCCTTGCTTCACCAAAGTGGGAAAGAGATCTGCCCCGATGTCGAAGGATTTTCCGGAGGGAATGTGCTCGAAAATCTCAGGCTCGAAGAGATAGATGCCGGTGTTGATCGTGTCGCTTAAGGCTTCCTCAACACTGGGTTTCTCTTGAAAGGCTTGGATTTTGCCATCGTCATCACTCACCACAACGCCATAACTGCTCACCTGGTCTTTCGGGACCGTTTTGGTGACAAGACTGGCCAATGCGCCTTTGGCGCGGTGACGTCTGACGGCCTCGGTGAGGTCGAGGTCGATGAGGGCATCACCACACAACACAACAAAGGTGTCGTCAAAAAAGGTCTGAAAATCTTGGATTTTTTTGAGACCACCCGCAGAACCCAGGGCGTCTCCGATCAGTTCGCCGTCCTGAATGCTTCCCTCGAAGCTATAAGCGATTTCGACACCAAAACGCTGACCATCTCGGAAATAGTTTTCGATTTCCTCGGCCAAATGGGACACGTTGACCATGACCTCAGTGAAACCATGCTCTTTGAGGAGCTCCAGCAGGAACTCCATCACCGGTTTCTGGAGGATCGGAATCATCGGTTTCGGGATCACATGCGTGATCGGTTGTACCCGGGTTCCCTTGCCTGCGGCCAGGATCATGGCCTTCATTGACGTACCAAGCTTGAAAACGTGACCTTCAACATACGAGGGTGATTAAGCGGCAATCGCGGGCAAGGTCGGCGTGATATCTGGCACTTCCGGACTTTTAATCGGCAACTGAGTGATTTCACCGGCAACGAGCAGGCATTTTAAACGAATGGGTGCATGCAGCGAGCCCACTTGCTCTAGTTCCACCTGACTCTGAGAGGACAGAAATAACAGGGCCCAGAACACCCCAACGCGGTCTGTGTCGAGGTCGGGAGCCGCCGCCTCTGCCCAACGGCTGACAAGAAGCTCAAAATCAACCCAGTGCAAGGCCTGCTCCCATTCTTTCAAGAAAACTCCCAAGGCGGCAGTGGTTTCAGGAAGTTTTTCCCGATGGGCCAAGGCTGCGACCTGGGCAATCGCCTCTCGATTGCTGAAGCGCTTCTGGCGCTGACGCCGGCGCATGTCCAGTTCGTCTGTCTCCAGTTGCTCGGCAATGGTCTCCAGTTGTTCGATCAGTTCACCAAGCGTGACCGGCCTCCTCAGGGGAGGTGGAGCCACAGGGCGTCTTAAGAGGTGGCGTTCAGGATGGTGCGGCAAATTGAAACGGGGATCCAGCCAACCCTGTTCCATGAAGTCGGGGTCAAAGGCGTCTTCCACGACAGGGTCTGGAGGGAGGGTGCTGGCTTCAAGCACCTCCGCCTTGAGCCCCACCAGCACGGAAGCAGCAAGAAAGGCTTCGCTGCTTTCGGCCAAATCACGTTCGTAGCTTCCGCCCTGTTGGCCCAGCTGAGCAGCAACCCGTCGGGGAACGTCGATGCGTTGTCTGAGTTGATCTAAAAATCCGTCGACCACTGAGATGACGTCGACATCCCAAGGATCAAGCGTGCCACTTTGTGCGGCATCTTGGAGAAGACGGATTGCAAGACGGGCGCCGGCATCCGCTTTTGAGGTCAGGCCAGCATCAGACAAAAACAACCTCAATCTGATGGCAATGTATCGGCCCAATCCAGGGGACGCCAGTCCCCACAGGAGATTCGCTTCTTTCTTCCCGTCAAGCCTTTCGTTTTTAGGAATTGGAATCGATGTCGACGGTGGGATTCGCGCTTGTGGTTGAGGCCGAGTCACTGTTGCCTGATGGCAGCAGTCCTAACTGGGTCTGCACCGTTGAGCGGTAGCGATCGAGGTCGGTTTCTAATTCTTGAATGCGAACCTGCTGAGCTTCGAATTCAGTGGCTTTGCCCAATCGCTCCACCGTATTGAGCATTCCGCTCCAGCTTGCAAAAAGCCAGGCAGCAGCAGCTCCGATCCCCGCTGCTAAGAGCAGCAGAGCGGCCAGAGGCAAGGTGTAGTGCATCCATGGAAAAACATTCACCGTTGTGGGGGCGGTGTTCTCCAACGTGAAAAACACCGTGCCGAGGCCGAAGATGAAAATTAAACTGAAATTGATCTGACGCATGGCGAACAGAGTGTGCGACAGGCGTCTAAAAATTAAGGAGCGATTCAGGGTCTGAATCGCATTTCCAGAGAAAGGACGAAGATCTTTACGAGACGGGCTGAGACGCTGGTGTCAGTTTTGGTGCCGAGAAGAGCGCTGGCACAAGGGAACTGCTGCGGATGAGAGGCGCTGTGGGTCGCGTCACCCTCTCCATGGCGTCAACATCACGCCTGACAAGCGCTGAGATCGTGTTGCTGTAGCTGTCGGTCATCAGCTTTGGATAGAGGCCGATGCCAATGATTGGAACGAGCAGGCAACCGATGATGTAAACCTCCCTGGGCTCAGCGTCCACAAGATTGGAGTGAGAAACGAGTTCTCTGTTTTCTTTCCCAAAGAAGATCTCTCTCAACATCGATAGCAAATAGATCGGAGTCAGGATCACGCCGATGGCAGCCAGGCCATCAATCACGATTCGGAAGCTGAGGGTGTAGGCCTCATCGGTGGCAAAGCCTGTGAAGACCATCAGTTCGCTCACAAAGCCGCTCATCCCAGGCAGGGCAAGGGAGGCGAGGCAGCAAACAGTCCACAGGGCAAACATGATCCGCATCTTTTGGCCAATGCCCCCCATCTCATCCAACTGAAGTGTGTGAGTGCGGTCGTAGGTGGCACCCACGAGGAAGAACAGGCTGGCGCCGATCAATCCATGGCTAATCATTTGAAGCATGGCTCCACTCGTCCCCAGCTCGCTGAAGCTGCCAATGCCGATGAGCACGAAACCCATATGGCTGATGGAGCTGTAAGCGATCTTGCGTTTGAGATTGCGTTGAGCGAAGGAGGTGAGCGCTGCATAGATGATGTTCACGACTCCCAGCACCACCAGGAGGGGCGCGAATTGGGCATGCGCGACGGGCAGGATTTCGGCGTTAAAGCGCATCAAGGCATAGCCACCCATCTTGAGCAAGATGCCTGCCAGCAACATGTGAACAGGTGCCGTGGCCTCACCATGGGCATCAGGAAGCCAGGTATGGAGGGGAACAATCGGTAATTTCACCCCGAAGGCAATCAATAACCCCGCATAACAGAGCAACTCAAATCCAGTGCTGAAACCCTTTTGGGCAAGAACGCTGTATTCAAAGTTGGGCACGCCCCCTCCAAAAAAGCCCATGGCAAGGGCCGCCAAGAGGATGAACAGAGAGCTGCCAGCTGTGTAGAGAATGAACTTTGTGGCCGCGTATTGACGTTTTTTTCCTCCCCAGATGGCCAGCAAGAGATACACAGGAAGTAGCTCCAGTTCCCAGGCGAGGAAGAACAGAAGCATGTCTTGAACAGCGAAGACGGCAATTTGGCCGCCATCCATCGCCAGGATCAGGAAGAAGAACAGCTTGGGCTTAAACGTCACTGGCCAGGCGGCCAAAACCGCCAAGGCTGTGATGAAGCTTGTGAGCAGGATCAGCGGCATGGAGAGGCCATCGGCCCCAACAGCCCATGTGAGCCCGAGATTGGGCAGCCAGCTGACCCGTTCCGATAGTTGGAGTCCGCTGTAACTGGGGTCATATCCCGTGAGATAGGCCGCCGCTGTAATCAGGAAGGTGGTGAGGGCAATTCCGAGTGCAAACCAGCGCACCTGTTTGCCATCTCCATCGTCTGGCACGAAGGGAACAATGAAGGCCCCAACGATGGGAAACAAGATCGAAAGGCTCAACCACGGGAAAGTGGCCGGAACGATACCGCTTGAGATGTCGAATGCCGGATCAAAGGGTGCACTAACGGCAAATTCGAGCACGGGACAGGTCTTTCACCACTTTTGGCAGTGTAGAAATCTTGGGCGAATGCGCATCCACTCGATAGGCGTTGACACACATAACCCTCACTCCTGAAGGTTGCAAATCAACGAATCGCTCAGCTCAGAGCGCCGAAGAGAACCACCATGGCAATCACTCCACCGAACACGATCAGGGCATAGAACTGGGCTCGACCCGTTTCGAAGTATTTGAGGCCTTCGCCACTGCCAAGGGTGAGCAAACCGGTGAGATTCACCACGCCATCGACAACCTTTGCATCCACTTCCAGGACTTCGCGGGCCAGCTTGCGACTACTGCGTACAAATAATTTCTCGTTGATGGCATCTAAGTACCACTTGTTCGCCAAAAAGGCATTGATGGTTGGGAAGCGAGCTGCCACCAGTTCGCCGAGGTCGATCCTGCGCAGGGCGTAGGCGAGAACGGCCACCGTGAGTCCGGTGACGGAAATCGCAACGGACGCTCCGGCGAGCGGAAGGAAGTCTCCCCAGCTGAAGTGTTCGGCCATTTCCGCAGCCTCTTCGGGATTCAGCAGCCCAGCAAAACGGCTATTCCAGGGGGTGCCGAGCAGGCCGATCAGGGCTGAGGGCACTGCGAGAACCGCTAGGGGAAGGGTCATGGACCAGGGTGACTCGTGGACACTGCCGGCGGCGTGGTGATCGTGACCCTCCTCGACTTGTTTCCCTGCGGCAGCCATGAGCTCCTGTTGCAGAGCAGAGTTGTTCCCCCGGAACTCCCCTTCGAAGGTCAGGAAGTAAAGGCGGAACATATAAAAGGCGGTCATGCCTGCAGTCGCGAAGCCAACAGCCCAGAGCAGCGGGAAACTGTTGAAAGCCTGGCCAAGGATCTCGTCCTTGCTCCAGAAGCCAGCTAGGGGTGGGATGCCACTAATGGCAACACAACCAATTAAGAAGGTGATGGCCGTAATCGGCATCTTTTTGCGAAGTCCGCCCATCAGTCGCATGTCTTGGGCGAGGACAGGTTCGTGACCCACCACATCCTCCATGGCGTGGATCACAGATCCAGAGCCAAGGAACAACATCGCTTTGAAAAAGGCATGGGTCACCAGGTGGAACATGCCAGCAACGGGAGCGCCGCAACCCATGGCCAGCATCATGTAGCCCAACTGCGACACAGTGCTGTAAGCGAGCCCCTTTTTGAGATCCATTTGGGTCAGAGCAATGGAGGCGCCTAAGAAGCAAGTGATCGTTCCAATCACGGCGATGAACGTGCCCACAGCCGGGAACTGGCTGTACAGAGGTTCCAGCCTTGCAACAAGGAAAACGCCTGCAGCGACCATGGTGGCCGCGTGGATCAAAGCAGAGATCGGCGTGGGACCTTCCATGGCATCAGGCAGCCAAACATGGAGAGGAAATTGGGCTGACTTGGCCATTGGCCCCATAAACACGAACAGGCAGAGAGCGAGCGCTGCCCATCCAGGCACCACTCCACTGCTAACCGCTGCTGATAATCCATCGGCAATACCTTGGAATCCAAAGCTTCCGGTGGCCCAATAGAGCCCAAGAATGCCGAGCAGAAGTCCGAAATCGCCAACGCGATTCACGACAAACGCTTTCTGGGCTGCATGAGCGGCGCCTTCGCGGTCGTACCAGAAGCCAACCAAGAGGTAGGACGCCATCCCCACCAGCTCCCAGAACACATAGATCTCCAGAAGATTGGGGCTCACCACGAGCCCCAACATGGAGCTGCTGAAGATGGCTAGATAGGTGAAGAAGCGCACATAGCCCTTGTCGTGGGCCATGTAGCCGTGGGAATAAATCATCACCAGCAGCGCCACCGTTGTCACCAAGGCGAGCATCACAGCTGCAAGAGGGTCGACGACGTACCCCATCGGAAGGCTGAAGTCTCCAGCACTTGCCCAAATGAACAAATGCTCGACGGGGGGTGCTCCACCCAATTGCTCAAACAGAACGGCATAGCTAATGACCGCTGCAGCTCCAATGCAGCTGATCAGCAGCAAGGCAACGGGTTTTTTAAGCCGGTTGATGGTGCGATTGAAGCTAATCAGACCAAGCCCTGTGATCAATGCCCCAACGAGAGGGAGCACTGGGATCAGCCAGGCAAAATCGGCAGCCGAAGGCATCCGAATGAAGCAGAGTGTTTTGAGTGTAGGCAGTTCAGCTCAAAAGCCCTTCGAGTCGTGAGTGAAGGAACGCGATGCTTCCTAAGGAGATAAAGCGATGAGCCCACCAAAAAACTCCCACGGCGATCGCGATGCCGAGTTGTGCAGGCCGCAAAAACTCACTCCAAACCAGGGTCTGGCGTCCATCTAGAACAGCTGCAAAAGGCAGCACTGAGGTGCTTTGTTTCAGCTTTAAGAAGTCATCACCAAATCGAGCCTGTAGGCGTCGGTCTCCATGCCACACCGCAAAAAGGTGATGTCCGATCAGGCCTATGCAGGTCACGACCATGAAGCTGCTTCCGATCCAAAGGGCATGGCTAAAGCACCAGAGAACCTGACCAACGGCCTGAGGGTGTCGGCTAATCCGGATGATCCCGGTGGCATAGAGACGCACTTGCGGCTTCAGGACAGCGGGAATCTCAAGCAGGTTGTAAGTGGCTGGATACAGGAACAGAAAACTGATGGCTGTTAGCACCCAGATCACGGGTACCAAGCCAGGTACACCTTGAAGATTCCAGAGCCTGATGCCGTCATAGCGATGGGCAAGGAAATAGCCGATCACGACAATCGCTGAGGGAATGCTCAAGGCGGCGAACAGTACGCGCCAGGCTCGGGCCCCGATTTTGGCTTCAGCGCGAGTGCGAAGGGCAGCCCCTCCGCTGTGAATGACAGCGAAAACCAAGAGCAGCAACAGCATCACCACGCTGGAGTGATGCCTTCCGCCGCCTAGGAGCTCATCCAAAGAGTTGCTGCATGAAAAGTAATTCTGAAGGGCGGCGGGTTCCTCCCCTCTAAAGTTTTGGAGCTATCCCTGCCGGGTCGGCTGTCGCTTATGGCCGATCTGCCTTTCACACTGGATCAGCTGCGTATCCTTCGCGCCATCGTCAGCGAAGGCAGCTTCAAAAAAGCTGCCGATAGCCTTTACGTCACGCAGCCAGCGGTCAGTTTGCAGATCCAGAACCTGGAGAAGCAACTTGAGGTGTCCTTGTTTGATCGCGGCGGTCGCAAGGCTCAGCTCACTGAAGCAGGTCACTTGCTTCTGAGTTACTGCGATCGAATTCTGAGTCAATGCCATGAGGCGTGTCGTGCTCTGGATGACTTGCACAACTTGAAGGGAGGGTCCCTCGTGGTGGGTGCGAGCCAAACCACGGGGACGTACCTGATGCCCCGAATGATTGGTCTGTTTCGGCAAAAATTTCCAGATGTGGCAGTTCAGCTGCATGTTCACAGCACAAGACGAACGGGCTGGAGCGTGGCGAATGGTCAGATCGATCTCGCCATCATCGGCGGCGAATTACCTGCTGAGTTGAATGAGTTGCTGCAGGTGGTTCCTTACGCAAGTGATGAATTGGCACTTGTGCTTCCGGTGAAGCACCCCCTGGCTCGCCTGCCTGAACTGAGTAAGGAGGATCTCTATCGCTTGGGATTTGTTTGTTTAGATGCCCAGTCCACCACGCGCAAGATGGTGGATCAGCTGCTGGCGCGTTCTGGTTTGGATGTGCAGAGATTGCGGATTGAGATGGAGCTCAATTCCCTTGAGGCCATCAAAAATGCTGTGCAATCAGGCTTGGGTGCGGCTTTCCTGCCGGTGGTCTCGATTGAGAGGGAGCTCACGGCAGGTAGTTTGCACAAGCCATCTGTGGCCGGCCTGCAGGTGCGGCGTCAATTAAGGCTGATTACCCATCCAGCTCGCTACTGCTCACGGGCGGCAGAGGCGTTTCGGTGTGATGTTTTGCCGGTGTTTGCCAGCGCCGATAGTCCTTTGCGTCAGCCAAGGACTGCGGTCATAGGGACAGAGCCCATGGTCGCAGAGCTCGACTCTCCCTAAAACTGATCAGCTTCCGGCGTGATTCCAACGGTGTCGTCGGCGATCCCTTTGGTCAGAAATTTGTTCTGTGTGATGTCGGTTTGATAAACACAACGAACAACGGGTTTGTCCCTCACGGATCCGATGTAAGCAAAGGTGTTCATCCTTTGTTTGCATTGCCTTTCCTGAGCGGCGGTGACGGCGCCTTCTTTGCGTAATACAGCCCAGTTTTCTCGGCGAATCACACAGCCTGGTTGGAGGGTGGGCTGCGTGACGAAGCTGCTGGATGGGTTGAGTGTGGTGTACATCTCAATGTCCATCACAAAGGCGCTGGCTCCCCATTGCCTGCAGAACTCTGGATCGGGCACCGCCATATCCAGCTGTTGGCTGCTGGCGATGTTGCCTTGATCGCCCCCTGTGGTGCTCGTGACGGCACTGCCAATGCCGATCCCCACCACCAAAACTCCGGCGAGGACAGCAATCCTGGTGGTGTTGAAACGACCTCCTCCATCACCACCATCGTTGTTGCCCTGTGGAGGGGGGCTGTACCGAGCTCCTCTGCGCTCATCAGGCCGACGTGGATTTCCGCCCCGTGGACGGTCGTAGGGGGAGCGGCTCACAGCAGTTCAGGTGTGCGGGGCAGGCCCATGGAGTAATTCAGAACCCGGCAATCAGGGTTGTAGCTCAGCTGGCCTGCCTGCAGGAGCTGGCGGATGCTTCCCTCTAGTTCCGAGCCGATTCGTCGGAGGTTGTAATCGTTCAGAGGCTGGCCGGCATGGGCGTCAACTAGCTCACGGAAGCGTTGTTGAACGGTTTGAACGCAGCTGTCGTTCCATAGGAATTCATTGTCTGGATCCAGGTCGAGAGTGAGCTGATTGGGGTCTGGTATGAGCCGCCCGTCATTCACGCGAGCTGTGAACAGGCGCACGTGGCGAGTGGTGCTCTTCAGCAGGGTGTCGGCCATGGGGGCTTGTATTGCGTAAGGACACCGCGCTTGCGGTTGGTGACGACTTTAGGAAGCGAACGGGGTCGTAATCCTTTTAAGGTTGTCTTCAAATTCTGGTTTGAAGCATGCGTATCGCCATTGCAGGAGCAGGTCTGGCTGGTCTCTCCTGCGCGAAATATCTGGCGGACGCGGGTCATACCCCCATCCTCATGGAAGCCAGGGACGTTCTTGGCGGCAAGGTTGCGGCTTGGAGAGATGAAGACGGCGATTGGTACGAAACGGGCTTGCATATTTTTTTCGGTGCTTACCCGAACATGCTGCAGTTGTTCAAAGAGCTCAATATTGAAGACAGGCTCCAATGGAAGAGCCATTCGATGATCTTCAATCAGCCAGAGGAGCCTGGTACTTACAGTCGCTTTGATTTCCCAGACTTGCCGGCTCCGATTAATGGTGTCGCGGCAATTTTGGGTAACAATGACATGCTGTCCTGGCCAGAAAAAATCAGTTTTGGTCTTGGCCTGGTGCCAGCAATGCTGAGGGGGCAGGGTTATGTGGAAGAGTGCGATAAATATTCATGGACTGAGTGGCTCAAGCTTCACAACATTCCTGAGCGTGTGAATGATGAAGTCTTCATTGCCATGAGCAAGGCTTTGAACTTTATTGATCCTGGCGAAATTTCATCCACGGTCTTGCTAACCGCTCTCAATCGTTTTTTGCAGGAGAAAAATGGCTCTCGGATGGCTTTTCTCGATGGAGCGCCTCCAGAACGTCTTTGCGACCCAATTGTGGAACATGTCCAATCATTAGGCGGTGAAGTTCATCTGGATAGCCCATTGAGAGAGATTAAACTCAACCCTGATGGAAGCGTTGCTGCTTTTCATATCGGAGGAGTGAAGGGTAAGGAAAGTTTTGATCTTGTTGCTGATGCTTACGTGAGCGCACTTCCTGTGGACCCTTTCAAGTTGCTGATACCAGAGGAATGGCAACAAATGGATGTCTTTCGCAAGTTGGATGGTCTCCGCGGAGTGCCGGTGATCAATATTCATCTCTGGTTTGATCGAAAGCTCACGGACATCGATCACTTGCTGTTCAGTCGTTCACCTCTGCTGAGTGTTTATGCCGATATGAGTATTGCGTGTAAGGAGTACGAAGACCCGGATTGTTCAATGCTTGAGCTTGTCTTTGCACCTGCGAAGGATTGGATTGGCCGGAGTGATGAGGATATTATTGAAGCAACAATGGGCGAACTTAAGAAATTGTTCCCAATGCATTTTGGGACTGATAATCCTGCAAAGCTTCGAAAGTCTAAGGTTGTAAAAACACCTTTGTCTGTCTACAAAACGACGCCTGGCTGTCAGCAGCTTCGACCTGATCAAACGACTCCTATTAAAAACTTCTTTCTGGCGGGCGACTACACCATGCAGCGCTATCTGGCCTCAATGGAGGGTGCTGTGTTGAGCGGCAAACTTTGTGCTGAGGCTGTAGACCGCAAGCATGATCAGCTGTCATCATCCTCTTCTGTCAGCGAGCCCGTCTCGGCCTGAGTCATGACCCTCGCAGCTTCGGATCTCGATGCAGCCTTTGAGGCTTGTCGCTCTGAGACAGCCGAGTGGGCAAAGACGTTTTATTTGGGCACTTTGTTATTGCCGCTTGAGAAGCGGCGGGCAATTTGGGCCATTTACGTCTGGTGTCGACGGACCGACGAACTCATGGATAGCGAGGAAGCTCAATTACGTCCGGTCGAGGAGCTTGCCGAGCGACTCGATCGTTGGGAAGAAAAAACCAGAGCACTTTTCGACGGCCATGTCGAGGACAATTTGGATGCGGTGATGCAAGACACTTTGCAGCGATATCCGCAGGGTATTCAGCCTTACCTAGACATGATTGAAGGTCAGCGGATGGATCTGTCTTGGACCCGCTACCCCACTTTTCAAGATTTAAAGCTCTATTGCTACCGCGTTGCAGGAACTGTTGGCTTGATGACTCAGGGAGTGATGGGTGTCGATGAGGCATACACTTCAGCCCCATGGAGTGAGTGTCCTGATCCTTCTGACGCAGCCGTTGCCTTGGGGATTGCGAATCAACTCACCAATATTCTTCGTGATGTTGGTGAAGATCGTGCGCGAGGTCGTATCTATCTCCCACAAGAAGATCTTCGCCACTTTGGAGTCAGTGAAGATGATCTTTTGGCCGGAAAGATCAATGAGGCTTGGATCGAGCTGATGATGTTTCAACTGGCCCGTGCCAGGGAATGGTTCGTTCGTTCGGAAGCTGGGGTGCGCTGGCTGTCAGCAGACGCCCGCTGGCCTGTGTGGACGTCACTGCGCATGTATAGAGGGATTCTTAATGCAATTGAGCGCAACAACTATGACGTCTTTAATCGACGCGCCTTCGTTGGAAAATTGAGTAAAGCTCTTGAACTTCCAAGATGCTTTGTGATCGCTCAGTCTCGCTAAGTGATCACAAAGCCCAAGAAAATCAGACTGTTGTCTTCTGATCTGCCAGTAAATCTTTGAGTTTGGATAGTTCTCCAGCCCAGCGGGGATCGGGTGCCGATTCTGCTTTTGCGTCGCTGTGAACCACCTTGTTGACGGCTTTCCGTGCTGAGCCTGGGGCATTGCCAGGACCGCCCGGGCCACCACGGCGACCACCTGCACCACCCGCGTTGCTCTCGCGTCGTTCAGAGCGTTCTACGCGCAGGGTGTTGCCGTTGAAATCCTTGCCATTGAATTGCTCGATCAAAGCATCGGCAACTTTTTCGTCGTCAATATTGGCGAATCCAAAGCCACGACACGCTCCCGTTTCTCGATCGAGAACGGTTTTGAAGCGGATTCCCTCCCCCACACTGGTGAGTTGGGTCTCCAACTCTTTGGCTTCGAATGTTTGAGGCAAGTTGCCGATGTAAAGACGCACGCTCATGAGACGGGGGGGGAGAGAAGAAAACTGCCTATCAGGCCGATCGCTGTCGTTAAGGCAAGTCAGTTAATCACAGCGGCCTATTAATCCAGTCGCGCGCGCACTGAATGGCTTCGGCTTTGTTGCCAATCCGCCCGAAGGCCCGTTCAAGGCAAAGATGATGAATCAGCTCCCCCAGCTCGGGGCCTGGACGCAAGCCAAGTTCTGCCTGCAACGTTCGACCATTCAGTGGTGCACTGGGATGGAACAGCGTGTCCTCCTGGTCACGCCAGCGACTGAGCCATTCCTTTTGGCGCTCAAATGGCCAAGCCAATGTGAAGGCCGGGAGATCCTCTTCAAGCTCTTGATGCAGTTTTAAGCGCTTCTGCTCTTCCAGGGTGTCAGCGCTTTGCTGTTGATCTCTCAACCACCAGGTTCTCAGTCGCAAGCAGCGTTGGATTTGTTTCCTGCTAAACCGTAAATCGCGCAAGCCTTGATCGCTGAGTAATTGCGTTATGCGCGCTAGCGGCAAGGCGAGTTGTTGTTCTGCTGCTGTTAAAGCGCTTGTGTTGAACGTTTTTGGCGTTTGATCGGAACACCATGGCGCGATCAATTGCAAAGAATGCAGCAAGCTGATCGCTTGATCGGCGTTGTTGGCTTGAACGAGCTTCAGCAGCTCCGCTTGTATCCGTTCTGGTGCCACCCTGGGCAATTGCTGACGATGGCGCGCGATCATCTCGAGTGTTGCCTCGTCGATCCTCATCGAGAGCTCGGCGGCCAGTCTTGGAGCTCTAAGCAACCGCAGGGGATCATCCAGCAGGTTCTGTTCGTGAACGGCCGCAATGCGTTGATCGCGTAGATCCGCAAGTCCACCGCTGGGATCCAACAGTTTTGGTTCCGTTGTGAGGGTGAGAGCAATGGCGTTAATTCGATAGTCCCTTCGCAACAGATCAGCGGTGAGATCATCACCGTCTTGTCTTGCAAGATCGATGGTCCATCTCCCCAGAACCAGGCGGGCCATGTCCCTGTATCGATCAAGCACCACACAGGCGCCCCCAAACTCTTGAGAGAGTTTTTGGACCAGTCCCAGCGCATCGTCTGGAACCACCATGTCGAGATCTGGATGCTCCGTTAAACGGTTAAGCAATCCGTCACGGACGGCTCCGCCCACCAGCACCGTTTCTGCGGGGAAGCGATCGAGAGGGATCGGCCAGCGTTGTGGCTGCAGCCGGGTCATGAGTTGACCTGCCATCTGGCCGGCATCCCCCTCCAGAATGGAGTCCTCTGCAGAGGTGGGGTGCATGTGCATCTGCGTGGATTGCCGCTGGGTGGATCGTTGTCAGGCCTATCACGCGGTGGAGCGGCAGCATGGTGTGGCTCATCTCACGGACAGGCCTGACGTGTGTCCTGAAGAACCTCGCATCCATATCAGTCTTCATGACCTGAGCGGGGGTGGTGTCGGCGTGGAATGGGATGTGCGCGCTTGCACCAGCTTTGTGGCTGATTACGGACGATGGCAGCGGTTGTGCCCTGAGCAGGAGTTGCCTCGATGAGCCGTTGGCTGTTGGCTTTGCATAGTTCGAGCGAAACCCTTGGTCTTGCCGTTTGCGACGCTGAAAACCCTGCTGGGGGGACTCGCATCCTGTCTCGCTCGATGGGACGTCAGCTCACCAATGGTTTGATTTCTGCTGTTGAGGAGCTGCTCCCACGAGCGGAATGGGCTTCGATTGGCCGTTTGGCTGTGAGCACAGGTCCTGGAGGATTCACGGGAACTCGCCTGACCGTGGTGATGGCACGCACCCTGGCCCAGCAGTTGGGGTGCCCTTTACACGGTGAGAGCAGTTTCGCTTTGATGGCCCCACGGTTATCCGTGGCCTTGTCGGCCAGTCAGGCTTTGGAGCCCTTCTCGATCGTGCAGATCCTTCCCCGTCGTGGTCGAGTGGCGGGTCGCTACCGCCTACTCTCTGGCTCCATTCCGGTGGAAGAGCTGGAACGTCCTCGTTTACTCAGCGAGGACGAGGACCCCTCTCCAGCTCTCAGCATGGAGCTGGATGTTGCGTCGGATGTGCTGCATCTGCTCCAGCGTTGTTGTCACTGGGAGCAGGAGGCCGCTCCAGGGCCCTGGGAGCTTGTGCTGCCCATTTACCCCACGTCTCCGGTGGGACCTGTCTGATGGCCCCAGGTTGGCGTTCCACGTTTGTGATCCTTGCGGCTCTGGCGTGGGCAAGCACTGCAGGCCCCTTAAGGCCGTTTCGTCAGGCCCTCACCACCGTTCAGCCTCCTCAACGGATTCTCGTGCTGGGCGGAGACCTTGATCGCGAAAGGGTGGGACTGCGCTTGGCTCAGCAATTGTCTTTGCCCCTGGTTGTCAGTGGTGGCAGCAATCCGGAGTACGCACAGTGGCTCGTCAGGGATGCGGGGATGGATCAGAGCCGTGTCTTGCTGGATTACAGAGCCAAAGACACCTTCAGTAACTTCACATCCTTGGTCGATGACTTGAAACGCGACGGTGTGCGGCACGTTTATTTGGTGACGAGTGAAGATCATTTGGCCCGCGCCATGACCGTGGGACGGCTTGTGGCAGGAAGCCGGGGGATTCGCTTAACGGGAGTGCCTGTGGCCTGTCAGCCCGCCTGTCTAGAGGAGACGTGGGGCAAGCGTTTGGGTGATGGGATCAGGGCGCTGACCTGGGTCATCACAGGTCAGGATCTCAAGCCTTGGGCGCTAAGGAATTGGCCTCAAGGCTTTCCGACGCCTTGATCGATCAAGGCATTGATGCGCCGCTGAAGCTCCCGGGTGGTGGCCTCTAGCTCTGGCTTTCTGCGTCCTGTAGGAGCAGGGATTGGCTCTCCGATGCGAAGTTCAACGGGAACGAGTCTTGGCCAGCTTCTCCCCGCGCCTAGGGCGCGATGGCTATTGATGATGGCCACCGGGAGAAGGGGGGCGCCGCTGCGCGCTGCAAGGAGGGCTGCGCCTGGTCTTGGTTGATTCACGCGGCCGTCCGTTTGACGGGTGCCATCCAGAAAGACACCAATGGCCCAGCCTTCTTCCAGCCGAGCTGTTGCTGTACGAACCGCCTCTCGATCACTGGCTCCCCGTTTCACCGGATACGCACCGCAGGCCCGAATCAGGGCCCCCAAGATTGGAATCCGGAAGAGCTCGGCCTTGGCCATAAAGGCCACAGGACGGCCCAAGGCGTGGCCAAGCAACGGTGGATCGAGATGGGAGCCGTGATTCGCAACCACCACCAATGGCCCCTGAAGAGGCACCAAAGCGTTGCCGCTCGTGCGACCTTTTAAGAGTCCTCGAAAGACAGGAAAAACCAGCAAGTAGCTAACGAGTTGGTAGATCAGGCTGGGTTTAGGCGTGATGGATGTCACAACAGCCGAGCTGTCGTCCGTGGTGGACACAAGTGGAGACATGGCTTTTTAGAGACCCAAATCAGCGGAGCTCGAGAGCTGGGAGATTGTCACACCCTTCATGGACCTTTTAGCCAAGCCACTGAGCACTTTCCCTGGCCCCACTTCGATCAAAGTGTCGACTCCTGATGAGGTCAGTGTCTCCATGGTTTCTCTCCAGCGAACGCCCGTGGTCATCTGCTGAGACAAGCGCTGCTTCAGTTGACCGGCGTCGCTGCAGGGGGTTGGATCGTTATTGCTCAGCACGGGGAAGCGAGCATCTTCGAAAGGCAGGCCCTCGAGATGGTCCTTGAAGGCTGCAGCCGCTTCTGCCATCAAGGGCGAGTGGAAGGCCCCGGAGACGGGGAGGGGAATCGCGCGCTTGCAGGTGAGTTGCTCACTCACGCTTTTTACAGCGTCCGTTGTCCCTGAGATCACCACCTGCGCAGCGCTGTTGTCATTGGCGATCACCACGCTGGCCGTGCTGTTGACAAGGCTTTCAAGCTGATCGCGGTCAAAGCCGATGACGGCAGTCATCGCTCCGCCTCCAGCGGCTGCCATGAGCTTTGAGCGCCGCTGCATCAACGCAAGGCCTGTGGACACATCAAAGACACCAGCGGCATAAAGAGCTACCAATTCCCCGAGGCTATGGCCAGCGACAAACGCGGGCTCGCGCTCTTGCCTGCGGAGTTCATCCACAATCAGGCTTTCAATGACGAAGAGCGCTGGTTGCGTGTTGCGGGTGTCGTTGAGATCGGCTGGATCAGCGTCCCCATCGGCCTCGCCTTGGCAGATCGCCAGCAAATCTCGGCCAAGCAGACGGGAGGCGAGTGCAAATCGTTCTTCCGCTCCAGGAAGGGTCAGCACGGGCGCAGCCATGCCCGACTTCTGAGACCCCTGTCCGGGGAACACCCAGGCAATCGTCATCGGTTGGCAGGTAAAGATGGCTGGGAGCCTAAGCGGGACCTTGCCAACGCAACAATGCGGCTCCCCAACTGAGGCCAGCGCCAAAGCCACTACTGGCCAGCAGGTGACCAGGTGCTACGCGTCCGTCGCGCACGGCTTCGTCAAGCATGAGCGGGATCGTGGAGGCAGAGGTGTTGCCGTAGTACGCCAAGTTGCTCAAGACCTTGGAGTGGGGGATCGAAAATCGATCCGCCACGGCATCCAAAATGCGCTGGTTGGCTTGATGGAGCAGCAGCCAGTCCAGCTGCTCTGGGGTTGTGGATGTTTGTTCTAGAAGCTCCTTGAGGATGGCAGGCACTTCGCGCACGGCAAATTTGTACACCTCTTGTCCATTCATCCGAATCGGTAGATAGCCACCGCATTGATGGCGGGTGGTGTTGACCAGGGGAAGACTGGTGGGGATCTGAGGCAAGGTCAGGGAATGGCCGCGGCTGCCATCGCTGCGCAGCCGAAAACCCAACAAGCCGTCCGCTTCTGCAGAAGTGGCTTCGAGGGCAACGGCGCCAGCCCCGTCACCAAACAGCACGCAGGTGCTTCGGTCGTCCCAGTCGACAAATCGGCTCAATTGGTCGGCGCCGATCACTAGCACCCGTTGCATGGCGCCAGTGCGCAGGTACTGGGCGGCTGTCACGAGCGCGAATAGAAAGCCGCTGCAGGCCGCCGTGAGGTCAAAGGCCACGGCATTGTGCGCTTTCAATCCGGCTTGAACCCTTGGTGCTGATCCAAAGAGGTCATCAGGGGTAGAGGTGGCCAATAACACCATGTCGAGGGTGTCTGGCGCCCAGTGGGCCATCTCCAGGGCCTTTGCCCCAGCACGGATCGCCAGGTCGTCTAGCAACTCATCCGGAGTGCTGACCCGCCGAGACTGAATTCCGGTGCGGGTGCGAATCCATTCATCGCTGGTCTGCACCCGCTCGCTGAGGTCAGCATTGCTGATGGTTTGGTTCGCCTGGGCGCTGCCACTTGCGACCAGAGCCATGCCACGGAAGGGTGGGGGAGATCCAGCCAATGTGGAAGCGCCGTGAGTGGCGTCAGTCAATCACAGTCCAGCGAGGGGGCTTTAGCTTTTGAGCGGTGCTGGCTTGCTGAGTTCGGCGAGATCGTCCATCACACCATGACTTGCAGCGGAGTGTGCCAAGCGCAGAGCGCTCACCACAGATAGGGCTTTGCTGCTTCCATGACCGATCACGCAAATCCCATTCACCCCAAGCAGAAGCGCACCGCCGTGTTCCGCGTGGTCGAGCCGTTTTTTGATGCGTTTGAGATTGCTGCGTAGGAAGGCTGAGCCAACTTTGCCGCGGCGTCCCCGCGGTAATTCGGCCCTGAGCACACCGAGCAGAACACTGCCGACGGACTCAAGGAATTTCAGCAGCACATTGCCCGTAAAGCCATCGCAAACCACCACATCAAATTCCCCGGATAAGACATCTCTTCCCTCACAATTTCCTGCGAAATGAAGACGGGTTTCCTCTTTCAGTAGCTCGTGGGTGCGTAGGGCGAGTTCATTGCCTTTGCATTCTTCTTCGCCAATGTTGAGCAAGCCAATTCGAGGGCGATCGACTTGGAGAACGTCGCGAGAATAGATGTTGCCGAGCAACGCAAATTGATGCATGTAGGCAGGCTTGCAGTCCATGTTGGCTCCTACATCCAGCACCAGCACCGGTTGGCCGGGGTCTTTGGTGGGAAACAGGGCTCCAATGGCAGGTCGATCGATACCCGCTAAGCGACCGAGGCGAAAGATGGCCGAAGCCATCACAGCACCAGAATTTCCTGCGGAGTAAATCGCCAAGGCGTCTCCGCGCTTCACCAGGTCCATGGCGACATTGATGCTGGCATCGCGCTTCCGGCGCACAACCGTGGCTTCTTCGTGCATTTCCACGGAGGGGCCGCTGGGGATCAGCTCCAGGTGCCCTGCCTTGATGGCGTTGTTGAGCGGTTCTGTGAGTCCAGAGGCCTCCGCAGCTTCCAGGACACGGTTTGTTTCGCCAACAAAGCGAATCCGCAAGGGCAGCCGATCGATGGCTTGAAGAGCGCCGTCCAGGATCTCCCCAGGGGAATGGTCTCCACCCATGCCATCCACGGCGACCCAAAGGCGATCACGCTCATGGATCAGCCCGTCAGCGCCGACCTTTGAACTTTGCAGGCGGCGTAGGGGGTCCATCACTGGTTGGAGCATCTGTCCCGCCATGCTTCCGGCGTTGGTGACGACGCTCCCTGCCATCGACCCAACCGATTCAGCCACATTGCCCGCGGCGCTGGCAGAGGTGGCAGCGGTATCAACAAGGGTGGTCACGGCGCTATTGCGCCGGTACCAAATCACCAGTCTTCTTACCGCCTTCGATCGGCGTGGTTTGCTCCTGGCTTCGTCGGCCGGGCTGAATTCAGGATCCTTCGGGTGCAACGGAATCGATGATGCGCTGGAACAAGTAACCGGTTCCCCGAGCCGTAAGGATCAGCTCGGGATTGGCCGGATCGTCTTCGAGTTTGGAGCGAAGCCGTGAGATGTGAACATCCACGACCCTCGTGTCCACGTGACGCTCAGGTGTATATCCCCACACATCCTTCAAGATTTCACCGCGGCTGAATGGTTCGCCAGATCGACCCACGAGCAGTTCGAGGAGACTGAACTCCATTCCGGTGAGGCGGATGCGTTCATCCGCACGGAACACTTGACGCTTATTGGTGTCGATGCGGAGATCGGCGACTTGAATCACCCCAGAGTTGGGGATGCCAGCCACCTGTTCTTTCTCAACGCGGCGAAGAACGCAGCGGATTCTTGCTTCTAGCTCCTTAGGACTAAACGGTTTGACGACATAGTCGTCAGCACCGAGCTCAAGGCCAGTAATCCTGTCTGCAACGTCACCCAAGGCGGTGAGCATCACGATCGGAACATCCGACTCCTTGCGCAATTCTTGGCAGACGCCATAGCCGTCCAGCTTGGGCATCATCACGTCCAAGACCACCAGGTCTGGATTGCACTGTTCAAAGCTTTCGAGAGCTTCAGTGCCGTCGCAGGCGGTTACAACGTTGTAACCAATCATCGACAGACGAGTTTCCAGAATGCGTCGAATACTGTCCTCGTCGTCGACAACCAGAATCGTTTCCTTGCTGGCGGCTGTGGCCATCATATCCGAACTTATTTCGTACAGGTATTGGCTACAGATAAGTGGACGGAGGCCCCGTTTTTTCACCGAAAGCCAACTTTCTTCATAGTTCGACGTGTCCCGACCCTCTTCAGTCTTCGTTTGCCAGAGCTGTGGTGCGCAAACTCGGCAGTTTTTTGGCCGCTGCAGCAGTTGTGGCAGCTGGAATTCTCTGGTTGAGCAAACAGCTCCGAAACAGGACGGCCGGCGCAGACGTGCGCCCGTTGAGTCAGCAGCAGCTCCAGTGGCGCGACGTTCCACCGCCATGTCCGATCTGGGTGATCGGCCGATTCAGCGGCTTGAGAGCGGTTATCCAGAATTGGATCGCGTCTTGGGCGGTGGCGTCGTCCCCGGCTCGCTCGTGCTCGTGGGGGGTGACCCAGGGATTGGCAAAAGCACGCTGCTGCTGCAAAGCGCATCGGTCATGGCGAACCGGCTTTCCGTTTTGTATGTGAGTGCTGAGGAATCAGCCCAGCAAGTGAAGTTGCGCTGGTTGCGTTTGGGTGGAGAGAGCGAGGGGCTTCAACTGCTTGCCGAGACAGACCTGGAGTTGGTGTTGGAAGAGCTTGAGGCTCTGCGGCCCGATGTGGCGATCATCGACAGCATTCAGGCCCTGCATGACGCCAACCTGTCGAGTGCTCCGGGGTCGGTTGCACAAGTGAGGGAATGCGCCGCGTCTCTGCAGCGATTGGCCAAGCGTCAGAACACGGCTTTGCTGCTTGTCGGCCATGTGACCAAAGAGGGCATGTTGGCAGGTCCGAAGGTCCTAGAGCACTTGGTCGACGCCGTGCTCACGTTTGAGGGGGATCGTTTTGCCAGCCATCGACTCCTGCGTGCCGTAAAAAATCGCTTTGGTGCCACCCATGAGCTGGGTGTGTTCGAAATGCAGGGCCAAGGTCTTGTTGAGGTCAACAATCCGAGTGAGTTGTTCCTGAGTGGAGATGAGGCCAGCGGCGTCGCCACGATCGTGGCCTGTGAGGGCACCAGGCCTCTTGTGGTGGATCTTCAGGCCTTGGTGAGCACCACGAGCTATGCGAGTCCAAGACGGACGGCCACAGGGATTGCAGTGAATCGATTGCATCAGATCCTTGCGGTGCTCGAAAAGCACATGGGCCTGCCGCTGTCACGTTTTGACTGTTACCTCGCTGTGGCGGGTGGTCTCGATGTGGAGGAGCCTGCGGCTGATTTGGGCGTGGCTTCAGCTGTAGTTGCGAGTTATCGCGATCTCATCTTGCCGGCAGGCACCGTCCTGCTGGGCGAACTTGGCCTTGGTGGGCAGCTCAGGCCTGTTGGTCAGTTGGAGTTGCGCTTGCAAGAGGCGGTCCGTCTTGGCTTCAGACGAGCGGTGGTTCCGAAAGGGTGCGGACTCGGAACGGGGGAGGCCAGCTTGAACTTGGAGCTGCACGAAGCTGGTTCGATCACGGAAGCGCTGGTCCTTGCCCTTGGTGTTAACCCTGCTGATGACCAAGCATGAGGTTCAGAAGTACACGTCGACGTTGCTGCGGCCAGTTGATTTCAGCCAGTTCTCGATATCGAGATAGCCACCAGGATTCAGCCTGACGGCTTGGGTCCAAACATCTGCTGCTAAGTCAAACCAGCCATCGGCATCATCACGACGCCCCTCTTCCTCCGCTGTACGACCTCGTTTTTCATAAATCAGACCCATGTTTTTCAGGCATGACGGTTGCTTGGGGTTCTCATCCAAGGCCTTTTGGTAGGTCTCCAGCGCCCGCTCTTCCTCGCCATTGCTCATGTAAATGATGGCGATGTTTTTGAGGGTCTCGCCCCGGTCGATCGCGTTCTCCTCGAGCTTCAGGCTTTCCTCGTAGTTTTCCAAGGCTTCGGCATAATCGCCGTCGTTCTGGGCGGAGAGGCCATCGCGGTAGTACACATAAGCTTCTTTGGCACGGGCATTAATCGGCAGTAGCTTCACGATCAGATCGGCCATGACCGTGAAGCTTTTGTCGATAAAGTTGTCGTTTCGATTGCTGCGCGGCACAGGAAGCCAAAAAAGGTGTGTTCCCATCCTGACTGCAATCAGCAGCCCTGCCTAGCGTTCGCTGATGCGTTCTGCAGTTGTGACAAATTCCGCTAGCGGCACAAATTCACCACCCACGATGCTTTTGGACGTGGATGGCATGAAGTGTGGTGGTTGTGTTCGTTCGGTCGAACGCACACTTCTGGATCAACCCGGGGTCTGTGAAGCCAGCGTGAATCTGGTAACCCGCAGCGCTTGGCTTCGTTTTGAAGAGGATGCCGTTGCGGATCTTGATGGTGTTGTTGAGGCTTTAACGGCGAGAGGTTTCCGTGCCCAGCCTCGCGAGACCAATGCATTTGGTGCAGCGGTTGAGGCTGATCGAAGTTGGGGGTGGTGGCAGCAGTGGCGTCAGTTAATCGTCGCGCTTGTGCTGCTCGTGTTGTCCGTGGTGGGGCATCTGGCTGAAGCCGGAACCGTCCACGTTCCACCTCTTGGTTCGCTTCCTTTTCACGCCGGCTTGGCCACGGTTGCTTTGGTGGGGCCTGGGCGACCCATCCTGATCGCTGGATGGCGATCCGCCCGCATGGGGGTGCCAACGATGGACACCTTGGTGAGCCTTGGTGTTGGAAGTGCCTACCTGGCCAGCTTGGTCGCTTTGGTTTGGCCTCAGGTGGGTTGGCCCTGCTTCTTTAACGAGCCGGTCATGCTCCTGGGCTTTGTGTTGCTCGGCCGCTTTCTGGAAGAGCGGGCGCGCCGCCGCACGGGCCGGGCGCTGCAGGACTTAGCGGCTCTCCAGCCTGATGTGGCGCGCCTGTTGATGGACGATGGCACGATCCGTGAGGTGCCCGTTTCGGCGCTGCGCCCAGGAGAGTGTGTTCAGCTTTTGGCCGGCGACCGCGTCCCGGTGGATGGAATCGTGCGTGAGGGGCATTCGGCTGTGGATCTTTCCAGCCTGACGGGTGAACCCTTACCGCTGGATGCTTCTCCAGGCGCTGAGCTCAGTTCCGGCAGCCTAAATCTGGAAGCCACCCTGATGGTTGAGGTGCAGCGGATTGGTCGTGAAACCGCTCTGGCTCGGATCATTGATTTGGTGGCGCAAGCCCAGGCAAGAAAAGCGCCGATTCAGGGGCTTGCCGATCGTGTAGCCGGCCAGTTTTGTTATGCGGTGGTGAGTTTTGCCATTCTCACGTTCCTGTTTTGGTGGCAGGTCGGTTGTCGTCTTTGGCCTCAGGTCCTTGATGTCCCTGTGGCCTTGATGGATCACGGCCATGCGCATGGTCTCCATGGCTCTCTTGGTGCGGGAGCTGAGACGCCTCTTGGTCTCGCTCTCCAACTCTCCATTGCGGTGCTTGTGGTGGCTTGCCCTTGTGCTTTGGGATTGGCCACTCCCACCGTGATCACCGTCTCGTCAGGCTTGGCCGCGAAGCAGGGCTGGTTGTTTCGAGGAGGAGATGTGATCGAGTTGGCAGCCTCCGTGCAGCGCATGGTGTTCGATAAGACGGGCACGCTCACGCTCGGGCGACCCCTGGTTGATTCGGTATTAGCCAGCGAAGATCCTCCTCAAACGCTTCAGCTGGCTGCCAGTCTTGAGCAGACGAGCCGTCATCCACTGGCCCACGCGCTGTTGCAGGAGGCACAACGACTTCAGCTGCCTCTTCTCGGGGTTGAGTCCAGCCGCACCACTCCGGGTGCGGGGATGGAAGGTCGTTTGCAGGGAGTGGAAGGTCTGGTCCGCGTTGGTTCTCCGGAATGGCTGCGGGATCAAGGGGTGTCCTGGACGGAGCAACAGCAACAAACGCTCGATTCGGCTGTCCAGCGTGGGCAGTCGTTAGTGGCTGTTGCTTTGGCTGAAAATCCACTGGGTCTCGTCACCGTTGACGATCGTCTGCGCCCGGATGCATCGCTCGCGATCCAGCGCTTGCGCGATCAGGGTCAGTCCGTGGCCATGTTGAGTGGCGATCGTCGCCAGACCGTGGAACGGGTGGGACGTGAGCTTGGCTTTGCGGACTCTGATCTGGCTTGGCAGCTCTTGCCGCAGCAAAAACTGGAACGGCTTGAGCTTTTGCGCGAGCAGGGGGCTGTGGCGATGGTGGGTGACGGAATCAACGATGCCCCCGCTTTGGCAGCGGCCGACCTTGGCATCGCCGTGGGCACAGGAACCCAGATCGCTCAGGACACGGCTGATCTTGTGCTGCTTGGTGACCGGCTTGAAGCGGTGCCAGAGGCCCTTTGCTTGGCGAAGCGAACGATGTCCAAGATCCGTCAGAACTTGATTTGGGCGTTTGGCTACAACCTCATTGCTTTGCCGATTGCGGCTGGTGTGCTTCTGCCCGGCTTTGGACTTCTCCTGTCCCCGCCCTTAGCAGCGTTGCTTATGGCCTTTAGCTCGGTGTCAGTTGTGCTGAATGCCCTCAGCCTGCGGCTTCGTTAACCATGGGCAGGAGCAAGGGACGACTGCTGGTGCTGGAAGGCATTGATGGTTGTGGCAAAACCACCCAGCTTCAGCAGCTATCGAGTTGGCTCCCGACGAGCGGACTGATGCCCGCGGGGTCTCAGCTGATTGTCACTCGAGAACCGGGAGGAACGGCCTTGGGGACAAGCCTGCGTGAGCTTCTGCTCCACCCCCCTCAAGATGCTGACCCGGGGCCAACAGCAGAGTTGTTGATGTATGCAGCGGATCGTGCCCAACATGTGGACCGAGTCATTCAGCCTGCTTTGGAGAGGGGTGATTGGGTGCTCAGTGATCGGTTCACGGGATCGACGATGGCGTACCAGGGATATGGACGAAGTCTCGACCGTGTGCTTATCACTGAGCTTGAACGCATTGCCACGCGAGGGCTCAGCCCCGACATGACGATCTGGCTTGATCTCCCTTTGGAATTGAGCGTTCAGCGCCGCGGAAGTCGTGAGGAAGACCGAATGGAAGCAGAAGGTTTTGCTTTCTTAGAGCGCGTTGCCAAGGGTTTCTCTGATTTGGCTAAGACGCGAGGCTGGGTGTCGGTTGTGGCTGACCGTCCGCTTCTGGAGGTTGCGGAGGCGATTCAAACCGCCTTGCTCACCCGGGCGGCAGCTTGGCAGTCATGAGCCAGGTGTTGCGCGAAGAGCAAGATCTGTTTGCTGATTTGGTGGGCCAGCCTCTAGCTGAGACCCTTTTAAGGGCAGCTCTGCAGCAAGACCGCCTCGCTCCTGCCTATCTCTTCGCTGGTCCAGAAGGCGTAGGCCGTCGCCTGGCTGTTTTGAGATTCCTCGAGGGTGTGCTCAGTGAAGGCCAGTGCAATCCGCGCCAGCGGCGTCGCTTGGCAGAGCGCAACCACCCTGATCTCCTCTGGGTCGAACCCAGCTACAGCCATCAGGGACGTTTGCTCTCCCGCTCTGAAGCTGAAGAGGCCGGCGTGAGTCGGCGAACCCCTCCCCTTGTGAGGTTGGATCAGATTCGCGACATCAGTCGTTTCTTGTCACGCCAACCGCTGGAGTCGTCGCGAGGTCTTGTTGTGCTTGAGGAGCCTGAAGCGATGGCGGAAGCCGCCGCGAATGCTCTGCTCAAAACTCTTGAGGAACCAGGCCATGGAGTGTTGATTTTGTTGTCAGCGGCTCCTGAACGGTTGCTCTCAACGATTCGTTCCCGCTGTCAGTTGATTCGATTGATCCAGCTAAGTGTGGAAGACATGCAGTCCGTGCTCCAGCGTTTGCCCGCTGAAGTCGACCAAGAGTCGGCAAAGCAAGCGCTCATGCAGCCTGAGTTGGTTGCAATGGCTGGGGGCTCTCCAGGCGCGCTACTGGGTCATGTCAAGCAGTGGTCCCGGGTTTCTGCCGATTTGATGGGACGTTTGCACGCCTTGCCAACCCAGCCGATTGAAGCCCTCGGACTCGCCCGTGATCTCACTGAGGCCCTTGATGGTGAGCAACAGCTTTGGCTCATCAATTGGCTACAGCAGCACCATTGGAGGAAACAAAAGAGCGGGCATATTCTCAGAAAACTCGAGAAATTACGCGTTCAATTGCTTTCGTTTGTGCAACCCAGATTGGCCTGGGAAGTGACGTTTCTGGATTTGATGGGGCTCTAATCGCTCAAGATCAAGCGGTGGCCCGATTCGTGGCTTCAGCTTTTTGCTCTCGATCTTGGCGCGCTTGAGCGAGCACATCTTGGAGTCCATCGAGTTGAGACCCGGTGGGCAGTTCAAGGCAGTACCCAGCTCCATAAACCGTTTTGATAAAACGGGGCTTGCGTGGGTCTGGTTCTAATTTGGTGCGTAGGTGACGGACGTGAACGCGAATCGTTTCAATATCGTCGTCTGGCTCATAACCCCAAACCTCTTTAAGGATGAGCGAGGGGGCAACCGTTTGACCATGGCGTTGGAGCAGGCAATGAAGAAGCTCGAATTCCAGGTGGGTGAGGCGGACGGGATGATCGAACCAAATGGCCTCAAAACGTTCCGGAACCAGGGTTAGCGGTCCATAGCTAAGGATTTCGTGATGATTCCCGGATGTTCCGATAGGAGCTCTGTTACTACGCCTCAGAAGCGCTTTCACGCGTGCTTGAAGCTCTTCGAGGTCGAAGGGTTTTGTGAGGTAATCATCAGCTCCTGAGTTGAATCCGCTCACCTTGTCCTTCGTGCCACCTAAAGCTGTCAACATCAGGATGGGAATGGAAGCTGTTCTTTCATCTCTGCGTAGTCGTTGGCAGAGCGTGAGCCCGTCCACCTTGGGCAGCATTAAATCTAGAAGGATTAAATCCGGGGTGTATTGCAGTGCGAGAGCCTGACCCTTAATACCGTCGTCGGCGCGTTGAACATCAAAACCACTGTGTTCTAAGTGGCCGCCTACCAGTTCGCTCATGTCCCTGTCGTCTTCGATCAGCAGGATGGAAGGCTTCATCTAAGTGCTGGCGAAAAAACAGTTGGACGAGGTAAGGCCGCGTCTTTAAGGAGTTATTCTCTCAACATCAACCTGTTTGTGCAGAATTCCGGTGCTTGCTTTTTTGGTTGGCATGTCCCTGGAAAATGAATGCCTGACTGGGTTTTGCTGGAGTAACGCGGAGATTGACGCCTAAGGCTCTACAGGAAATCTTCTGATTTGGAGGATGCTGGGCTTCAGTTTTTTCTGAATGAAGAAAAACCATTGCTGCCTAAGCAAAAAAATGTCACCACCGTGTAGGTGATGACATTCGTTTGAAACTCCCCGGGCGGGATTCGAACCTGCGACCAATCGATTAACAGTCGACCGCTCTACCGCTGAGCTACCGAGGATTGAGACCAAAAGACCTTAACTGCCAGGCCCTGACTTAGGCAAGTGCCTTGAGTGTGCGGCGCAAGGCGAGGCCTTTTTCCCAGGGGCCAATCATGCCCTTTTCCATCAGTGCTGCGCCGTCAGCATGGTCCAGTTCATCCAGTCGATGCGTGATCCAAAGAGCTGTGAGTGGATTGAGTGAGCGGTGACAAAGCTGTTGAACGGTTGCCAGGACAGAGCTTTGGCTGCATGGGTCTAACAGGGCTGTGGGCTCATCAAGCAGCAGAAGTTTGGCTTCGCTGGCTAGAGCACCAGCAATCGCTAGGCGCTGTTTTTGGCCTCCACTCAAAGTGTGAATTTGGCGGCCAGCCATACCGGCGAGCCCAACCTGTTCGAGCAGGTGGGCGATCCGCTTTCGTTTGAGGGCCGGGGCAAGCGTGGGGGGAAGGTTGAGGAGAAGATCGCTGCCGCAACTGGGAAGTAGCAGTTGATGGTCGGGATTTTGGAACACCAAGGCTGTTTGGACGTTGCAGTCCATTCGTCCTGACTGAGGTTGGATCAAGCCTCCGATCATGCGAAAGAGAGTGCTCTTTCCGCTGCCGTTGCTCCCTACAAGCATCCAAAGGCCTGGCCCTGGAACGCTGAAGCTGCAGCGGTCCAGAGCGTGGGTGCCAGAGGGCCAGCAAAAACTCACGCTTTCAAACTGAAGAACCCGCTCGTTGGTGTCCGTTCCCACAGGGATTTAGCTGTCGAGTGAAAAGCCTGGGCGTTTGCTCCCCACGGATGCTGCTGTCTTCTCGTAAATCTGAACCGCTAAAACGTCGCTCGTTAGAACGCTGAGTCGTTTGCCTTCTACTTTTTCGCAGGTCATCTCGAGCAAGCGTGGCTGTCCCTGCTCAAGGGCTTGCCGAACCTGCTGATACACAGATTCGGCATCTCCCGATTCCTTGCGTTGAACAGAGATAGGCATCGGGCTCATGCGAAGAGCTAATTCGACGACGTACACAGATAAAAGAGTGTTTGTGATTCCATTCTCCTCACTAGGAGCTGGAAACGGAGGCTTGAGTATTTTCACTCATCTATGAGTTTCTCGGCTGTGTTGCCCCTGCAAAAAGAGCCAAGGCCTCTAGGCTCACAAACGTAAAGCTTCATGAAGCTCTCTCATGACGATCGCTGCAGGTCGCATGCCGCAGCGGGGATGGTTCGACGTCCTCGATGACTGGCTCAAACGCGACCGATTTGTGTTTGTCGGCTGGTCCGGCATTCTCCTTCTTCCCACGGCCTACC
>Ga0208543_1000034_pt1 | contig 43530 bp, 72 predicted proteins | sample DEB08_DNA_14_FD_185497 | JGI IMG/M metagenome (GOLD analysis project Ga0208543, IMG submission 185497) | Aqueous microbial communities from the Delaware River and Bay under freshwater to marine salinity gradient to study organic matter... | ecosystem: Environmental > Aquatic > Marine > Coastal ...
TAATAAATTTAGTAAACATTATAGCTTGATATCCTGACCTTTCTAATAATTCAACCAGCATTTCATTTATTGCTTTGTTATATGCTTTTAATAGGTCTTGTGTTTTAGTGCAAAATTTCATAGTTTTCTTATTTAAAGATTAATTACTTTTTTAGCTAGATTTTCAATAATCACCACAGACATCTTGCAAGTTTTGTTTAGTGAGCGATTTGTTAACTCTTCAAATCTATTAATAAAATTAATATGCCTTTTCGCAGTAAAGTTTTGCAATAGTCTATTTGCTACAATTTTTAATTCTCTTATTTTTTGTTTTTTTGATTGGTTAAAAGTTATCATAGTTTTTTTATTTAAGTTGATTACATAAATAAGTTTATACTATGTTTTTTTATATGTCAAGTAAATATATGATTTTTTTACATTTTTTATTCACGCGGTGAGGGATTGGCATTCAAGCCTTATATTCTGGGGGTTGGAATTTTTACTTTTCTTCTGGTGAGAGGTTTATTTGCACATCAACTTTTTCAGAATTTGAGTTTGTGTTGTGTGTTTCTACTTTATCTGCCCATATGCTATCATATCCTTTAGGCTTAAATCTATTTTTCATATTAAAAACAAAAGCTCCATTATTAAAACTATCTATTATTCCTACTGTTCCCTTCCTGCCGATTTCTTCCCACCATTGCTGGCTTAAAGTCCTACCTTTTTTAATTGAGTCAACAAAGTCTTGCTCTATATCTCCTAAACTTTCTCTATCTGCTCTTACTAATTTATAGAAAGTTTCTTTTGTAAGATCTAATGTTACAATAGCCGCAATATCGCTTTGTCCTTCCTTATAAGCATCTAATATCTTTTTCTTTTTTTCTTCGTTCCAAATTTTGGGAATAAGTCTTGGTCTGCCTGAAACCTTTTTATCATCAGGGTTTTTATATTCTGCCATTAGTGATTTTTTGGTATTAATAATACTAAATAGATTTATTATAAGTCACTAGGAAATTTATAAAAAACTTCCTAGCTTTATCAAAAACCTATTTTATTATAAGCTGTTATTATTAATAATCAAGAAGTGATTTTTCTCCCTCCTGCCTTCTCCTGAAATATATCATCAAGATCTAATCTGAAGCTTTTTATATTTTTATATAGTGGCATTTTATAGCCGTCAATTCCATTTTTTCTTTTAATAAATTTACTTTTAGCTTTTTCTATTAAGCTTTGTTGCTCTTCATTTACTTTTAAGTTTTTTTTTACTTTGTAAAAGTTTATGTATTGTGTTATTCTATTCATTTTTTAATATCTCTTTCCAGTTTTTTATGTTCTTATACTCTTTTCTAAACTCTTTTAAGTCTATATCGTCCATAACAATATTTCCTTTTAGGTTCTTGACTGAATAAAGTCTTTCGTATGTTTTTTTAGTGTCGTTCCATTCTTCTGACTTCTTTACTACATATCCTGACTCTTCATCGTCGATTTTTAGTGTAAGATCTCTACTTAATATTACTTTCATAATTATTTATTTACCAGTTGAGCCATAACCACCCCTGCCAGTATCTTCAATATTTTTTACAATCTCCATTTTACTTAGATATAATGGCCTTATTAGCATTTGAGCGATTTTATCTCCTTTGGTTATTGTGTAAGGCTCGTGTCCTGCGTTATAGAGAATTACTCCTATTTCTTTACGATATGAATTATCTATTGTGCCAGGTGTATTTAATACTGTTATTCCATGTTTTAAGGCTAGTCCTGATCTTGGTCTTATGTCTGCTACTGCATAGGCTTCTACATGACTACAAATTTTATTATTGTATTTCTTTTTATAGCTCCACTCTTCAAGTAAATACAATATTTCATTTGTATTAAAGTCTTTTTTAGCTTTTCCGATTCTTTGTCTTTTTGAATATTTAATTGGCAACTCAATCGCTATTCCTGTTTTTACTAGGATTCTTCCTTGCGGATATAGTGTGCAAGACGATTTATTTTCTTTTGAATTACCTGTTAGATGAAAAAAATCGTTGCTATTACTGATATAACAATGATCTTCAATTATTGCTATATCTGCTTTAATTTCCTGATCTTTTAAATTTATTGCACAAAAATCATCTGCATATATATCCCATAAATCGCCCTCATTCTCTTGAGTCGGTGCCTTTGCTGTTTCTGTTAATAGTTTTATTTTAAATGGTATCATAATTTTTTTATTTTATTAATAGGTTTTTCCTTGATTGTAGGCTCAAAAAATATTATCCCTTTATCCTGCTAAAGCGAATTTAACTATTTCTAGCATCAAGGACAGTCAAGCACTTCAACCTAAAAAGCACTATACTACAAAAAATAAGCAGGAGGGCATTCCGTTAATTGATTAATAACCAATCTATAAATCGTTCCATATCTTTTTCGGCTTCTGCTTCGGTTTCTCTATATGGAAATTCGTCTGGATTATCTATTTCGATCCCAATAGATTTAAAACCCTCAATTTCTTCTCTTATTTCTTTAGCATAAAATAATTTATTTTCTGGATCATTAAAGAAATCTTGTTCTGACTTATGGGCTTCTTGACTTACAAAAATAAATCGAGGCTTATTATCGGCAAGAAATGTTTTTCTTATTTGGAATAAGCTAAATATATCGTGTTTTTTTTGATATTTTTTTAATTTCTCTTCTATGTTGTTGTTACAATAAAGTTCTACTGTGATTGGTTTTTGTTCCATAATTTTATAATTAATTGATTAATAACATTCTCAGGAGGTTCGTATTCTTTTTCCCAAGATTCCCCAAAGACTTTAAATTGTCTGTCAGTTGGGATTTCTCTCCAAGTCAATATTAAGAAACCTTTACGATCCTTGATTGACTCAAGATTTTTTAAATTTTTAAAAGCTATTCGATCTAACACCCTAATAACTCCCTCCGCTCTAGCGTCAGAATTATCATGTAGTATATTTATATAAACAGCATCTTTTTTTAAAACTCTTTTATACTCCATTCTAAAAAGGTATTTTGTCATCTAGCAAATCCTCTGGCTGGTATCCGTTAGCCTTCGCTTGATTATGCTTATCTACTGCTTCAAATTTAGCTTTGTTAATTACTACTTTTGCATAAGTGATTGTCTTTCCTGTTTGATCTTGAAAATTATCAACCATTAAACCAATTTCAGCGTCAAATAATTGACCTCGAGAATTTAAAATTGCCCTTTCTGTTTCTCTATCTATTGTAGACCTAAAAGCAATAAATGGCAAGGTTTTTGATATATATTTATCATCTTTTTTGCTAGAAATACTAACTTTTCCGGTAATAGATTTTTCGTTCTCCCTTACCTCAAAAGTACCTTTTTCATATTGATTATTTTCTTTGTTGTATGTGTTTGATATTCTTAGTTTTTGCATTATATTAAGTGTTTAATTTTTTATAATTTCAATTTCTTGATCTAAACATTTATGGATAGAATTGTTTCTTCTTCCTGCGATCGATTTACATTTCAAAAATTTGTAAGCTATACAAAAAGCATGATATTGGATAATCCAAGCGTAGATGTTGTAAGCTATGATGTTGTGAGCTATGATGTTGTAAGCGTCGATGTCAAAATTAGCCACGATGTTTTTAGCGTAGATGTTCTTAGCGTAGATGTTGTAAGCGTTGATGTTGTGATAAGCTATGATATTGTGAGCTTTGATGTTGATAGCGTCGATTTTGTAAGCTTTGATGTTGCGAGCTATGATGTTCCAAGCTTTGATGCTACAAGGGATTTCGCAATCAAAAATTATTTCTAAACTTTCATCTAAAACAATCCGATTATCCTTAGCTGTTGCGATTAAATTATCTAGTTCTTGTTGTGTTTCTATTTTCATTATATTAAGTGTTTAATTTTATCTAGTTGGCTTTTTGTTAGTTCGATGGTTACTTTTTCTTCTTCTTTTTTTATAATTTCAATTTCTTGTTCTAAACATTTGTGTAAAGAGTTTTCTGTTTCTCCCGAAATTGATTCGCATTTTAAAGATTCGTATGCTATACAAAAAACACAATATTCTATGTTGCGAGCTTTGATGTTGATAGCGTCTATGTTGTGAGCTTTGATGTTGATAGCGTCTATGTTGTGAGCTTTGATGTCGTTAGCGTTGATGTTGTGGTAAGCTATGATATTGTGAGCTTTGATGCTCCAAGCTTTGATGTTCCAAGCTTTGATGTTGCAAGGGATTTGGCAATCAAAAATTATTTCTAAACTTTCATCTAAAACTATTGTATTTGATTCATCTGCTGTTGCGATTAAATCATCTAATTGTCTTTGTGTTTCTATTTGCATTATATTAAGTGTTTAATTTTATCTAATTTCAATTTCTTGATCTAAGCATTTGTGGAAAGAGTTTTCTCTTATTCCTGAAATTGAGTTACATTTCAAAGATTCGTAAGCTATACAAAAAGCATGATATTTTATGTTTTTAGCTTTGATGTTGCAAGCTATGATGTCGTAAGCGTCGATTTTGTCAGCTTTGATGTTGATAGCGTCGATTTTGTCAGTTTTGATGTTGTGAGCGGTAATGTTTTTAACTTTGATTTTCCAAGCTTTGATGTCTCTAGCTTTGATGTTGCAAGGGATTTCGCAATTAAAAGTGATTTCCAAATCCTCGTCTAAAACTATTGTATTTGATTCATCTGCTTTTGCAATTAAATCGTCTAGTTCTTGTTGTGTTGTTATTATCATTATTCGTTGATTTAAATTGATTACACAGTTTATATTATAAGCTGGAATTCTAAATGTCAAACATAAATATTAATTATTTTAATTTAATGTTGTTATCTTTTATTTCCTGTAAAATTCTTTCTATTGATTTTGATATATGCTCCATAATTATTTAATTTATTTCTAAAAATCGCCCAAAATTACCCTGAATCATCACATTTGAAACACCTGTTCGTCCATGTCTATTCTTAGCAATTATTATCTTTCCAGAGTCTGAAAAATACCCGTCCTCCTTATCTTCTCTTCTATCTCTGTGTAATATCATAGCAACATCTGCATCTTCTTCTATACCTCCACTACTTTTGAAGTCATTAATTGTTGGCTCTTGATTACTTCCTTCAACTGCTTTTCTGTTGATCTGTGCTAATGCTAAAATTGGAATATCGAATTGTTTTGCTATTGATTTTAAGGCTGTTGTATTCTCTTTTATTATTAAAGATTCGTTCTTATTTCTAGTGTCCTCACCTTTCATAATTTGAATATAATCTACAACTACTAAGTCTACTGGTTGTTTGTCTATCTGGTTTTTAATAATCTGCTTAATTTGTGTTATATTTAGTCCAGATGAATCATTGACATATATCTTCATATTTCTCAATTCTTCTTTAGCCTCTTGTAAATCTGCTACTTCGGATTGGTTTAGGCATTTCTTCTGAATCTTCCAATTATCAATAGATTTCATGTTTGACAAGAATTTATACATTACATTTCTTTTATCTACTTCTAGCGAAATAAAGAGGCATCTTTTACCTGATCGACTTGCATTTAATATAATATTTTGCCCTATGGTGGTTTTTCCAACTGAAGGTCTTGCCCCTATAATATAAAGCTGTTTTGCATAAAGTCCGCCATTTATAAGATTATCTAATTTAGAAAATCCTGTTTCTACAAATTTATCACTTAAGCCCTCTGCATCTTCTTTGTCAAGATCGTCAAGAATGTCAGAGGTGCATTGCGTTTGTTTTTTAGGTTCTTGAAACTCCAATCCTGCAATTTTATTCTGGAAGTCTGACGATAAATAGTTAAAACTCTTTTCTTGTAATTCGTTTTTACAATTTTCTATTAACTCGTAAAACTCTCTTTTTTGCCATAACTCAATTAATGTTTTGGCATAGCTTCTTAAATCAGCAACTCCATTTGCTAATTGCATTAATATCATTAAGTATTTAGAACCTCCTAAATCTTTAAATATCGTATTGTTTTGCATAAAGTTTTTAAGTGTCACAGGATCGGCGGTTCCCCCTTCTCTTCCTATTCTTATAAACTCCTTCCAAATTTCTTGATGCTCGATATAAGAAAAATGCTTTGATTCTAAAATATCAGCTACATTTAATAATAAGCTGTTATTCATTATTGCAGTTCCCAATATTACTTGTTCTGCTTCTTGATTTTGATAAATAGTCATAATTAAAAATTGTATTCTAACCCATTAACCCCCAATTCGTTTTTTAAAGAATTTAATATCTTTTCTTTAAGATCGTTAGAAAATGAATTATATTTATAAAAATTATCTTTGGTCATAAATAACTTTGCCTTATTTGAGTGTGTGACCTCTATTTTATTTATTAATGTGTCATTCATCATTTTATTGATTAAATCGGCTGTGTGTTGCTCTGTGTTTGATTCTGACTGATTATATTCATCTTTCCAACACTCTTGATTTAACCATGTAGCAGGATATTTCCAGAATTGACTGTCTTTCGATCTATTTTTAATATAGCTATCTAATCCTGACATGATATTCTCAAAGCTGTCTTTCTTTAATGCTGCCTTGAGTTTATTTTTAACATCACTAGGACTTTTCTTTTTTCCGTATTTATTATAAAATTCTTCAAATTGCTTATCTATTAATTTACTATCTTTCTTACTATCACTATCACTATCACTATAGGCATGTTTCGCATTCGTTTGTATGCCATCGCATGCGGTCGCATCCCATCGCTTTTTAGCATTTTCTTTGTTTTTCCTGCATTTTTCTTCATATTTCTCTTGATCTCTTTTGAATTGATTTATAAAAGTTGTGACTAATAAATCTAAAACAGGATCAATATCTTCTGGTAATTTGTTATTGATTTGATAATGGTAAATAACTTTAAAAAGTTGTCCAGCTTGCTTATCTTCCATTTTATCTAAAATGGATAAACTATCTTTGTGTAAAATGAAGCTTTTAGAAGTATTTCGATTTGTCATCAGTCCTATATTTAGTGGCGGAAGTGAGGGACTGATTTCTCACTTCCATAAAGAAAAAAATGTCTTATTATCAGTCCAGACAAAGTAAGTATTTATTAAATGATTCTAAATGTCAAGTAATTATTTTAGGAAGGATCAGGAGGGGGAAAACCAGAACCCCCTCCCTTCAATCATGCAACTTATAATTAGATAAAATGAAAATCTAATTTTAGGGGTGCTGTAATCAACTCAAATCATAGATAGGTTACACCCCTATGGGTGGAGAATGTTAGAAGTGTGAGAAACCACCCGAACACATTTTAATATTATAAAAATTATTTTGCAAATAAAACTTGACATTTAGAATTGTAGGTTATAAACTAGATATTGTAATTAACTTTAATCCCTTAAATATGTTAGAATTATTAAAAGAATTAGAAAGATTAACAAAATCTTTAGATAAAGATATTGATAAATTAAAATTAGACATTGAAGAGTTAAAAGATGGCTCGGAAAAGTTAAAAGAATTAACAATCAAATAAAATTAATTATGATAAATTTAAAAGACACAGCAATAGCAACTGTAATGGTTTTAACTTCTGTTGTTTGTATTATAATTGGTTTAATAAAATTAATTATGATAAATTTAAAAGACACAGCAATAGCAATTATAATGGTTTTAACTTTCGTTGTTTGTATTATAATTGGTTTAATAAAATTAATTATGATAAATTTAAAAGACACAGCAATAGCAACTGTAATGGTTTTAACTTTTGTTGTTTGTATTATAATTGCTTTAAATTATGGGGTAGATCATTGTAAATCTCTTTATGATAACAATGATGAGGTTAGACAATGTTTAAATATTTAGTTATGATTTACACAATAGAAACAAACAACGGAGGATTTGAAGGTGAATCAATAGAAGAAATTATTGCAGTTATAGTGCATGATTGCATTTCTAAGGATTGGACTCCTGATATTAAAGATATTTTTTGCGATGGCGAAGAAGTAGATTATAATATTTCTGAAATCCAAAAGCAAGTTGATGATGAGATAGATTATATTAAATATGAAGGCGGAATTGATCATGAAGGAAAAGATATGAATTATTTTGATCAAAAAAGACTTGACCTTTAGAATTGTAGATTATAAAATTAATTATGTAATTAACTTAATCAAAAAACTATGACAGAAGAAAAAAAACTAAACTATTTTGAACAATTAAACAATATAAATGTTCAAGACAAAATTGAGAAAAAAGGTAATCTATCTTATTTATCGTGGGCTTTTGCTTGGGAGCAGTTAAAAATTAAACATCCTAAATCACAATATAAAGTTTATGAGAGAGAAAACGGAGTTATATATTGGACAGATGGAAAGACCGCTTGGGTCAAGGTATCTGTTACAGTTGATGATATGGAGCATATAGAATATTTACCAATAATGGATTGCAAAAACAAGTCTATACCAGTTGATCAAGTTAGCTCTTTTAATGTTAATACATCTATTCAAAGAGCATTAACAAAGGCAATAGCAAGGCACGGTCTAGGTTTATATATCTATGCAGGCGAAGACATACCCTCAGCAGAAAAAGATGATATTCTAGAAGAAGAAAAGAAAGAAACAAAAGAAAAAGAAATTAATAAAAAACTTAGTAAAGTCTTTGATGATGATATGAAAGAAGTTATGAAAAATGTTAATAAAAATACAGCGGAAGAAATGAAAAATGCAATTAATGAATGTAAATCAAAAGATGCAGTTGACGAAAAATATCTAGAATATAAATCAGACATGGCAAAATTATATAAATATGATATATCTTTGTTTAATGAGGTAAAAGAATTTAAAGAAAATGTTAAATCTTTATTACAATAACTATGAAAGACAAAATTTTTGATGAAGAGGTAGTAAAATATATTTCATATTTAGGTATAAATATGCATAGTATAGGTAAATTGCAAAAAAAGAAACTTAAAGAGTATTCAATATCAGTTTTAAAAGAAATAATAAATGCTATTGAGAAAAATGATTTTTCTTTAATTAAAAAACACTTAGCATACTCGCCAGCAGGTGATTGCATGGGTAAGGATAATGCGTTTATAGATTTTGGTGCAGTTACTGGATCTATTATGGATATTGAAGATTTAGTCTATTATTTGACAGGCGAGCGATTAGATATAAAATAAATTACAATAACTATGATAATTAATTATTTTAAAACAAAAACTGAATTATTGGAAGAAATTGACATATTAAAAACAAAACTACTAATTAATAAAAATTTGGTTGGTAGGTTTGAAGATTGTTATGAGAATAAAAAAACTATTCCAACAAAAACCACTAGAAAATTTATTAAAAACTTAAAATCACAATTAAAATGAACTCAAAAGAAATTAATAAAATTCTCGGCAGCAATATAAAAGAAATAAGAAAAAAACATAAAAAGACTAGAAGAGAAATAGCAAAAAATCTTAATGTTAGTGCAAAAAGCGTGGAGCAATGGGAGCGGGGTGAAGTAATGATAAAATTTTCTTGGATAGTTTTAATTGCCAACATTTTAAAAATTTGTGTTACTGATTTAATACCTAACCAACTAAAATTAAAACATGAACTATAAATCTATAATAGAAAATATAAAATTTTCCAAAGATCAATTTAGATATATTGAAGCTCAAGGAGTAAAACAGTATGATAAAAATTGTGATTTTGAGAAAAATTTTGCAGTTATAAAAAATCACTTTAAAAAATTATTAGAAAATAGTGAGGGTAATTTATATTTAAAAATCTCTTCTAGTAAAAAGACTGACCAACAAAATAAAGCCTTTCATAGTGCAGTAAGCCAGCTATTACCGCAATACAACGAGTATCTAGCGAATCATGGAGCTGATAGATTTGGAAAACTTATTTATAACAAAGATTCGTTCAAAGATGCTTTGAAAGTGGAAGCAGATTATTTTAGAGAAATAAAAAAAGAAGAAGCTTTGATTTATGTAAAAATGAATAGACAAGAATTAAAAAGACTGTTGCCAGATGCCACGATTGAAGAGTTAGTTAAAGCTAGATTGAGACAAAAAGAAGTGGGAAGAATTAGAGATGCTACAAGACAACAGATGTTAAATATATTAAAAGCTGTTGAAATATGGGCAATGGATAAAGGCTTTTCATTGTCTATTGATAAGAAATTAATGGATTTAATTAAATAAAAACAAAAAAACAATGAATATACCATTTAAAGTAAAACTACTAACAGATACAGCAAAAGCACCAACTCAAGAGAATGAAGGGGATTTATGGGATTTATACGCTGATAATTTTTGCACTAAATTTCTTCAAGATATACCTCAAAAAGAGCGAGTAGAGGATTATTGTAATAAAAAGATGTTTTCTGGTGTTACTCTAAATTCACAAGGTAGAATTCTTGTTAAAACTGGAATTGCTATTGAGTTACCAAAACAATATGAAGTTAGTGTTACAAACGCAAGTAAGTTAGCGGATAAATGGTTTTTTAAAGAACCTAAATCAGATATTGGATTTTTTAATCTTAAATCTTATGCAGTAGCAGATATCAGGCCAAGAAGCGGCTTAGCCCTAAAGCAAGGATTAACCGTTTTAAATACACCAGGTACTATTGATAATAGCTATAGAAAAGAAATAGGAGTTATTCTGTATAATGCAGGGCATGAGCCTTACATAATAACTAAAGGGGATAAAATCGCTCAAATGCTAATAAGGCCATTATATCCAAGTAAAATGGAAATACTAGAAAATATTGAAGACACTGGCAGGGGTGGCTATGGTTCAACTGGTAAATAAATAATTATGAGAAAACAATTAAAATATAGAAATACACCTATAATAGTTAATGGTATAAAATTTGATTCTAAAGCTGAATATAAAAGATTTATAGAATTAGAATTACTGCAAAAAGCAGGAAAAATATTTAATCTTGAAATGCAAAAAGATTTTGAATTACAACCGTCTTTCCAAGATAATCAAGGTGAAAAAAGGAGATCAATAAAATATATTGCTGATTTTGTTTATAAAGAAAACGGAGCAGTTATTGTAGAAGATTTAAAAAGTAAAATTACTGCTGAGGATTCTACATACATAATAAAGAAAAAAATGTTGCTATGGCTTTTTACAAGAGAGGAGGAATATGCTAATTATCAATTTAAAGAAGTAATAAAATGAAAATACTTTCAATAATTCCAGAAAATATAAAAAATTTAAGGATTCCTTATATGGGAAGCAAAAACAAGATAGCTATTGATCTATTGAGGGAAATGTTAAAGGTAAAACCAAAAGCAAAATATTTCTATGATTTATTTGGTGGAGGTGGCTCAATGTCTTTTACTGCCTCTCAAATAGGGTTAAAAACTCACTACAACGAGTTACAGACTTCTTTAGTAAATTTTATAGATTATATCTTCAATAGGCTTGAAAAGGGCTTAAAAGGGCAATATGGGTTATTCCCTGATGATTTCTATAAGTTTATAGATCGTAAAGAGTTTATGAAGTTAAAAAGTGAGGATAGTATTAAAGGGCAATTTGCTAGAATAGTCTATTCTTTTGGCAATAATCAGAGAAGTTATTTATTTGGAGATATAGAAAAAACAAAACATTTAGCTCATGATATAGTAATGTTTAAGTGTGAAAAGTCTTTGAAAGAATTAAACGGCTTACTAGATACTGATATTAAAACAAGTAATTTATTAACTTGGAATGAAAGACGATTAAACTTTGCAAAACAAGTTAAAGATAGAAAATATCACGAGATAGAACAACTGCAACTACTACAACAACTGGAACAACTACTACAACAACTGGAACAACTACAACTTATATTTACAACCTCTAATCTATCGTATAAAGATGTTAAGATCAATACCCCTATTGATGAAACTATAATTTATTTAGATCCACCATATAGAAATACTGGTAAATATATTGAGGGTAAAGACTTTAATTATAAAGAATTAGACCAATGGTTTTTAGATAATAAATATACTTGTTTTATGAGTGAGTATAATGCACCGCATAAAGTAATATTTGAAATAGATAAACTTAGTTTACTAAATAACTCAAAAGAAAAAAAGAAAGTAGTAAAAGAAAAATTATATATTAATCAATAATTTCAAAGTGAAAGTCAAGTTATAATTTAGTCTTCAAGTTGAAAATGTGGTAAATCATTAAATGTTTGATCTTTCATGATATTATCTGAATCCCAATCACCACCCCAACGGATTTTAATATTCATCTGACTTGCTATTCCTTTAACATAACCAGCAAATAAAATATATCTTTTATGATTGCTCCAATCAATCGGGTAGGGGCAAACATCTATTGCCTGACTAGGCTGTAAATTATGCTTACTTTCGCCTCCACGGAGCTTTGTTAAGCCTTTTTTAAAATAAAACTCTTGTTCGCTGTCTGATCTATACCCACCAATAATAGAGCAGTCAAAATGTTTTATGACTTCATTAAATAACTTTCGTAATCTCTTATCGCAAGTTTTTAAATTAGCTAAAGATTCTTTAGAAAATTTATATTTAGGCTTTTTGTTCCAGAACATATTAGTTTAAGTTTTCTATTGTGTCTACTGTTATTTTTAAATTGTAATATTTAATTGTATCTTCAATTCTTTTTATATATTTAAAATCTTTTTTAGATTCGATAATTAATGAGCAAATGCCGTGCTTGCCTGTAATTCTGCTATAGTATAATGCTTGAGATAGACACTCATGATGTTTTTTGGCAAAATCATATTCTATTACTGAGTATTTTGTCTCACAATCCACCCTGCCACCATCAACCAGAGTTTCTATATTTCCTCCAATTCTGCCACAATCCACCACCTGATAATCTCTTTCTTTTAATTTAGTCTTGGCGTGTGATAAATTTGTAAAAAGGAAAAAGCTGGTAAATATTAAAATAATAGAAATAGATTTTTTAATTATTTGCATTTTTATTTATTAATTTTTTTTATCCAACCCATTTTATCAAACAAGAATATCATTATATTGACAAAAGATGCAATTAATAATACTTGACTTATCAATCCTCCAAAAATATTAGCAATAAATCCAAAAAGCAATGTATTAAAAAATAAGACAATCGCAGGGCTTTCTAACAAGATTCTAATTCTGCTGTCGTTTTCAAAAACCTTTCGCCAGAAAAAAGTCAATTCTGTTAAAGTATTAATATAAAAAGTATAACACAAATTAATTGTTTTTTTAAGAAAAGATTTAGCTTTACTTTTTTTTATTACTACTAAGTTATCGTCTGTCATATTAAAAAATTAATTCATCGTCCATTAGAAATATCTATTATATACTATACCAACAGCATTTTTAATATTAAACTCATTATTACGATCAAACCAATATAATCCATAATAATTATTTTCTTTAAATAATCCAAAACCAAGACCAAATAAAACTGCTGATTTTTTAGTTATAACTCCTTGATAGCTATCATATATATTAGTGTTAGATATTATTATAGCTGGCGATATATTGCCAACAGGGGAGTTGAAAGTGTAACCTGTGGAGCAACTATCGTTTAAAGTTTTTCTTTCTATTTTTCCACCAGAAAATCTAATTTTTACTGGCTGTTGAAATACTCTATTAGTTGAACAACTTATAAAAGATTTTTCTTTAAATGTAGTTATTCCTACATGAGCAGATTTTAATTGATCCTTTAATCTTCCAAGATGTTCATTTTTGTTTATTTGACTGCCTTCACTATTATAATATGTAATTGATTTGCCAATAAAAGCTTTATATTTTATTTCGCTTGCATCTGAATTTTCAATTATTACTAATAAAATAATTAAAACTATGCAATAAAGCATTGTGTTTAATACTATATTTTTCATTATTCTTTTATTTTTTTCCACTCTCTTATACCCTTTTCTGCTGATCTGCCAATAACATAACCACCTAAGCCGATTTTAACAATACTAAATAGCTCTTCGACAATATCTGGATTATTTATTAAATATTCTGGAGCTAATCCAAAGAAGTAACTGACCACCAACCCTACTAAAGTTAGCATTACTAAAGGTCGCCAATTTCTTTGTAGCCAAGACTCGCCTTCAGCCTCCGCAGTGATGATTTTAGATTGTGCTTGTATTAACTCTTTTTGATAATCTAATAATTTAAAAGATAACTCTGCCTCTATTTTTTTAATATTTTTTTGCAGTTCTAGTTTTTCTTCGTCTGATGTGTGTATTTTATCTATAAGTCCCGTTATGGGCTTTACAACATCGCTTACTATATTAAATAAGTTCATAAGTAAAATTTTAATAATGAAATAATGTTCAAAGCGACCCCTTAAATAATTAAATATGACGGTATTTTATTTTAAAATATAAAATGTAAAATGTAAATATATTTTATATTTTAATATGCTTCTGCGTTTTTATAACTATATTACTTTTTGTCATCTATCAATTTAAGTAATAAATTTTCTACATGTTTTTGATTGTTTTTATCATGTCTTTTTACTCCTTCAATTGCATTATCAAGCTGTTTTTTTAATCGTTCTATTTCTTGCTCCTGATTTTTTTGATTGTGATTTTTTAACTCTTCAATCTCTTTTTTATTTTGTTCTGATTGCATATTTAATTTATATACAAAAAACAAGACAATTATTATAAAAGGGGTCAGTTCAGAATTTGTTATTAATGATGCAATTTTTATTATAATGTCCACAACATTTCATCTTTAATGTTATTACTCAAATTTTCTAAAAGTTTTTTTATTTTTTCATTACTACATTTTTTTTCTTTGTTTGTGTTTGTTAAAATATAAACAATTATTGTCCCTCTGTAATTTTTTATTACAGTAAAGCCTAAATTTTTTATTTTTTTATTTGTTGAAACTATCATATTTTGTATTGTCTTACAATTCGGTAATTGATTAACATTATCAAATATTCTAGCTTTTCTGTCTTGTGTTGAGTTAATAAAAGAATATGTGCATTTATCTATTTCTTTTTTTTCTTTGTATGCAATATTGCCTTTCTTAACATCATTAATAAAATTATCATCTATAAGTGTGAATAGTTTGGAATAAGTGTATGTTTTAGTAAAAAATCCCTCTACAGGAATTACTGATAAATAATATCCTGTGCCGCATTGTTTTAATACTTCTGTTATTTCTTTTTGTTCATAATCATAAAAAGCTCTAATATTAGCTCTATTATAATCTAAGTACATTAAGCAAGATAAAACAAAAATTAATGAAAATGAAAAGCAAGGTATTTTTCTCATATTGTTATAATTCGATTATATCTGCACCCATATTGAGTAATATAGAAGCAAGTTCATTAGGAGTTAAAGTCTTTGGTAGTTCTTTTATTTTTCCTATTTTGTAATCTGGATAAGCAGTATATTTAGAGCAAAAGAAATATTTTATTTTAGATTTTTTTAAAAATGCAACTTTTAATCTTGAAGGGAGAAAGTTTTCAAAATAAGAAATTATCGCTTGCAATGCGCTATATTTTTTGCCTAATTGATTTTCAAGGGATTGGTTTACATAGGTTGTAATAGTCTTTGAGTAAGCTGTATTTAATCTAATTACAAAAACCTTCGTATAACTTTTATTATATTTCATTCTTTCATTTGCTAGAGTCTTTATACAGCCTTTCTTTTTTGTGTTCCAAAAGGCACTACCTAAGCACTCATAAATATAACCTTCGCTATATCTTGCACAATGTTCAAATTTATATTTTTTTTCTTTTATACTTATTTCAACACCAGTAAATCTTTGTATAATTGATCTAAATAAATACTTTAATCTAAACTTTGATTGAAAGAATATAAAATCGCATTCTTGAAACATAATTAAGAGTTTAACTCATTTAAAAAATCTGTAAACTCTTGCTTTTCATCGTCTGCTGCATTTTTTATATAATAATCATCTGCCTGAATTTCTTCTATCATCTGTATTAATGATAGTTTTTTTATTTCTATTTCTTTAGGTATATTTTCAACATATTCCTTTTTTGCTAAATTAAAATTATTTATTTTATTTATTAATTCGCTTTCATTTGTTAAATTTCTTAGTGTCATTTTTTTATTTATTTTTATATTCAATACCGTACTTATTAAAATCTTTCATAGCCGTTTCGTCTTTACGGTCACCAAAGATTAAAATATTGTAAATTCCTTTTTTTTCAACTACTATTTTTAGCTTTTTATTTCTTTGTACTTGTCCCCAAGCCCTTCCAAAATGCTTGTATGGATTTACCCATACCAAACTATCTTTATTTAAATACTTAAAGTAATCTGGTAAATCAATATAATTTTCACCCTCATTACATTCTATTTGATATTTATAAATATTGCCCCCTGCACTTGGCGTTTCTACGAAGTAATGTCTTAATCTGTGCGTGTCTTTCTTTTTCGGGTCTGGGTGAGCAATATCAAAAGATCCTGAGCCTTTTGATACAGAACCAGTAACACTTAAGTTCCCGTTTACCTGTGCGTAATTATTCCCAAAGCCTTCTGATTTTAGAGTTAAGACCAAATCATTAGTATCCCAACCTTGTGGCGCACGAAATTCTAATGCCCCATGCACTGTGTTATAATTACCGCCCCCTGGATAAGCAAATGTATAATATTTCATTGCGGTATGAGAACCTGCTCTGAAACCTGTTCGCCTGATTTTTAAGTCAGTATCAATAACTAAATTGCCAAGTTCGGATGTTCCGCTTGCATCAATGTACCTGCTAGTGTCTTGATTATCGACAAATCGGTTTCCACGAATGTCATTTGCTGTATAAATAATTTTATTACCAAAAACTCGCATATATATTGTGTCTTGCATATGCCATCCTCCCCCGTAGTTTTGACAATAAAAACCTGCAGTTCCCCCTACCCTAATCCAATCGTCAGCCATAATGCTTCCTGCAACGTCCAGTTTGCGTACTGGATTCGTTTTGCCAATACCTACATCACCAGAAGTATTGATGAAAAAACGTGTTGATCCCCAGCTACTAGAAAGATACCCGCTATTTTGATTAATCCTAAAATGGTCATCCGTATTACTTCCGAATCCGACTGTCCAGTTTGTGTTAGAATATCCTTGGCTAAATAAAATTGAAGGTCTATCAGAACCTGTTGAACCATTAACTCTAAACTCAGCTACTACCCCCCAAGAATGGTTTCCCTGATCGTTGATAAACTTTGCTGTTGCACCACTTGTTGGCGCCCCGTTCTTTTGAACAACCATTGGGAACTGACTGCTTGCATTCAATTTGAAGTTTCCATCAATATCTAATTTTTCTGTTGGCGACGAATTGTTTATCCCAACATTACCCCCATTTTTGCAAATCGTTACATTGGCGTTTCCGTCTGGCTGAATATCAAGGTTCATTGGAGTATTAGTGGTGTAATCATAACTAAATAATCTATTAACTCCACCACCACCATATAAACCTACAGTTCGATTGTCTCCTGAATTACCGACCCATAAACCACCTACGACCCCCATGCCGGTAAGAGAATAAACGCTTGAACCAAGATTCCCATTCACGGAGCAAGGGTGTTTTGGGTTAGTTGAGTTGCTATTAATGGCTGTTTTCCCACCATCTTGGATAAAAATTCCAGTTCCCCCATCATCATGCAATTTGAGCCCGTTGGAATCCTTTGCTTTTATCTCACTACTAATAAGTTTAGTATCAACCTCAACATCCCCACCATCTTTAACCAGTAAGCCAGTCCCCCCATCATCGTGCAATTTTAATCCATTAAGATTTTTAGCCTTAATTTCACTTGTAGTCATTTTGGTTGTAATATCTACATCGCCATTATCAGCGACAGTAACGCCAGCTGTTCCACCATCATTTAACATAGCAATACCGCCAATGTCTCTAGCCCTTATCCCTTCTGTTGCAATATATTGACCTGAATTTTGAGTAAATGAGTTTAATGGATTTGTGCCAACATTAGCATCTACATAAGTTTTTATAGCTTTTGCACTAGCCAAAGTGTCATCATTTGCACTAACAGTTGTTAAATCTGTATCTAATACACCAGCTTTTAAATTATCTACTTCTAAATTGCTAATAGTTGTGTTATCTGCATTTATGGCTGGCAATCTTGCTTCTGCTAAAGTTCCACTTGATATATTGCTTGCATTAGTAGTATCTACATTTGCAACATTATTTAGTCCTACATCTGATTTTGTTAAGTTTAAAGCTGTTTTAAGCGTTGTATCAATATCTAAATCTTCTACATCGCCTGTTCCTGCTGTTGTTCTTCCTTTAACTGTTCCCGTTGCAACATGTGCAATTTTTGCATTAGTTACTGATTCATCTGTTATTGTTAAAACTGTTGACCCTGTAACATCGCCAGTATGGGTTGCATTGCTTATTTTTGCATTATTAGTTGCAATATCAGATTCCATAGTGTCAAGATCTACTGCTTGAGTTACTGTAATATTACTTAATTTTGTATTGTTAGTTGTTGTTAGTAATTTATATGTTGCTGTTTCTGATATATCATCTAAGGTTAAACCTCTTGTTTCTGCTTGATTACTTGCATTTCCTATAAATACATTACCTAGATTTAAATTAGGAACATCATTTGTTCTGCCTGCTCCACCTACTTTTATTGATCCGTTAGAAGTATGAACCCTTTGCACCTTACCAATATTTTGTATTTTTGCTAACTCGCCTGCAGGTTTAATATTTGTTAAAGCTCCAGAAGTTGAAATATATAAAATATCACCAAGAGTAAAACTACTTGTATTTAATCCTGCCAAAGTTCCAAAAGTAACTACATTGACAGTACTATTGTTAGAAGCTGTATCTTTAGCCAATCCAAAGCATGGCATTTTATTTGAATCGTCCGCATCTGCTATTCCTACTATTGGCTTATTGCCTGAAACATCAAAACTAGATATATATAATGGGTCACCTTTCGTTATATCTTCTCCTGCTTTTGCTTGAAACTCTGTTGCTCCTCGCAAATCTCCTATTAATGTTGTAGCTTCAATTTCTCCATTAATATTTATATTACCTGTACCAGTAATATCACTAGAGTTTAAATCTAAATTACCTCCTAGTTGTGGGGTTGTGTCTTCTATTACATCTGCTAATTTTGTATCTTGTAGCAACTTTCCTTGATTAGCTGATAGTGGTTTGTCTATGTTAGTTGAAACTAAATCATTAATTACATCAGTTGACTTTAACATATTTGTTAAATCTCCTAACCTTAACCAACTTGAACCATCGCTATAATAAAGCCCTGCGTGTTTTTTATTAATAAAAGCAACTCCAGAATCTTTTAAAACAATATAAATATCATTTGCACTATTTATAGCAGAGGGTAATTCAGAAAAATATTCTACCTCACCACTTATTAAAATCTGTGCTGATAATTGCGATTCTGTAATTCCTTTGCTTAATATTCCCATTTTAAAATAATATTGTTGCTACTTCATCTTTAGTAAAGACATCGCCAGTATTACTATAATCATCGTCTAAGTGATTTGTTTTAAATTGTATAACAACAGAAGCACCATTCCAATTTGAACACATTGCTTTTATTCTCATAGTTGGGTCTTTATCAACCGTGTTAGTATCTTGAATAAATAATTTTATATTAGAAGAAGGAGTACCAACTATTTTAAATTTTAATTTTTCATTTTTATTACTGTTAAATAAAAACTCTGCTCCAGATTCTGCACTGTCTATAACTTTTTTATATGTACTCATCCTTATTTATTCAAATTTAACCAAATTATTACGAATCTCTTACACCGCTACTAAAAGCAGGACTAAAAGCAAGAGACAAATTCCAATCTATTAGATTGATTTCTTCTATTGTCTGTGCATCGTTTATTTCTTTTATTTTCGTAGCTTCTTTATTATAGATTAAACTTCTTTGAGTAGCAATTATTCCGATTAAATTTCTTAAATCGTTTACCGTCATAATATTTGGATTACCGTTGGCATCTAACCAATTATAACTATCTTGATTTAATATTATTGCCCCAGTCATATTGCTTACTGCTTTTTCACTAGATATAAAATCTTTATTGTTATAACTAACATTTAAATATAAATCTATTTCTTTAGCTTTTTTTATTTCTGCTATTTTATTATTTTTAGCTTCTTGCAACAAATAAATATCAATCTCTTCTTGAGTTGCTAATCTCCAAGTGTCACTATAAAAATATACTCCTAAATCTCCAGTATCTTTAATTAACTGACCTGTGTCTGTATTATATCTGTGTGTCATATCTATTTTATAAATTTTTATCTATCCAACCCTCAGTTCTAACTGCAAAATCGGTAGACGGGGAAGTAAAGTCAAACCTAATATCTACTATCCCATTATCATTGATAATTGCCTGAAAAGGGTTCCGTTTCCCCGTGTACCCAGATACAGCTCCTGCCGATATTTCATATAATGATGAAGATGATCCTGTCGGTCTCCAAAACATGTTTTGGCTAACTACACCCGAGCCTGTGTAGGTTATAGATGCACTTAAAAGTCCGATTATATTGTTAATCCTTGGAACGCTAACTTGATAAGAAGTAAAAGTTGTGCTAGAAGGGCTGGGAGCATGGTCTGTAATTATTGTATCAAGTAAAAATCTATTACCATACCTATAGAACGCCCTTATATTTCCTGATCCATCAGTTAATATTGCACCTCTATACGCTTTTTTAGTATACCCCGATGGAAATGTTGGAGATCCATAACTAGCTGTAAATATAGCATCGCTTACCCCAGTAGTAATATTATATATAGCGTAACAATAATAAAAAGTATTGGCTTGAACCGAACCAGTATCTAAACCGCCAGCATTATCACCAGCGACCCAAGAAGCATCAATTTGTTTAGTTAATGCAGTTGCTACCGCTTGACCTGAACCATCGTCAAAATTAAAATTACCAGCCGTAAAATCAATATCATGATCTAAATCTGTACCATTTGAGATTGTTATTTGATCTGGTAATAAAGTTGTGCCAGTAGTTGAGGTAGTTGCTGGATTCTTACCTATTAAAACAAAATCAGTTCCATCATAAATAACTTTATAATATTGATCTTGCTGTAAATCTCCTGCTTCTAAGTCTATCTTAGAACCTGCTCCATCATATTTTTTAATGTTTTTAGCACTTACTGCACTAATATTTAAAGTTGATGCTCCTGTATTATCTACATTAACTTTTAGGTTAAATTCTGATCCTGTAGCGTAGGATGTAATAGCAGGGGATGGCGTTGCTGTGTAAGTGTCCGCTGAACCTCCAAGAGTTCCTAAAGTTCCGAATGAGTTATCTTGCACTTGACCTAATGCGATTGAGTCAGTTCTTGCTGAACCATTGGCAATCCCTGTTATTTTCTTACTATTAAAAGGTATGTTGGCTGTGATTGTTGTTTGACCGTCTTTTGCTATTGAGTTTGATAAACCTGTTGCAAGTCCGTCAAATTCTCCGTCCATTCTTGAAGCTTCGATGTCAATTCCATTTCCTGCATCTGTTGTCCAGTTGTAAATTCTATTAAATGTTCCTGATCCGTTTCTTGGCATAATTTTATAATTTATTTTCTAGGTTATGTAAAATTAGTTTAAAAGTCAATTACAATCCCACCTTTTTAAAGCTAATCCTTTTCTAGTTAGTTTTCCATTTTTAGAAGTTGCTCCTTTCATTCCTGACATTCTAGCACAAAAAGACTTTCTTCTTCCTGCTGCTGTTTTACTTTTGCTTGCTTGCTTAGCAGTAACAGGTGCTTTTAAATTGCTTCCAGTTGCTTTATTATATTTAGCTCTACCTTTAGCTGTCAATCCTCCTTTTTTGGATTTTTCACCTCTTCCTATTGATAAATTAACTGATTTCTTTCTCATTTCTTTTTGTATGGTTTAGCTGTTTTTTTAGCTTGTTTAAATGCTTTCGCTGTTGGTGCACCTTTAGCACCCTTTTTTCTCATAGTTTCACCGCTACCAGCTTTTTTCTTTTTCTTTTTGCGTGTATGTTTGCGTACAATCCTTTTGGCATAATTTTATAATTTATTATTAATCATTTTGCAAAGCTTGAGAACCTAATAACTCTGGTCTTAAAGACCTTACAAAATCTTTTAATATTCTTTGTTGTGTTTTACTTTGTTCTTTATTTATTATATTCTGCAATGCTTCAATTCCTTTTTCTCTATTTACTAATATTTCTGCGACTTGTTTTGCATTTTTTTTATTAAGTCCTGCAGCTCTGTTTCTTAAAGCATTTACAGTTACTCTTAGCAATTCAGTTTTACCTCCTCTTGCAACCTCCGCACCACTTACTATTTTATCTAATACATCGTCTTGAGATAAATTAAAGTCTGATCTACCACCTCCTAATACTTTAAATCTAGTATCAGCCGCCGCTATCTCTTCTTGCATTCTCTTTTTAAAATCTGTAAATTTCTTTCCATCTCCTAAAGCTGCTTTTATTTTATCTACAATACTTAAATCATTAAATATCTTTTTAGCAGGATCATTACCTATTGAAGTATTTCTAACCACTCTATCTAACCCCTCTCTAAGCCCAATTCTAAAAGCGTCTTTCTCTGCAACACTCATTTCTTTTATCATCCTTTTTACTTGTTCGGCAGTTATTCCTTTTTTTACTATATCTAAACCCTGTTCTTGTGCAGTTTGCATTGAAGCAAAATCACTAAATACTTGTCTAGCTTTTTTATAATCTGGATTGAGTTGGTCAAGCTTACTTACTAACTCTTTTTTAATTTTAAATAATATTTTGCTCTTTTCTCTTTTTCCTTGTATGATTGCTTTTGCCATCTTATCACCTAACACTTTTTTAACAGCGTCAAGCATTACTATTGAGTTGTCAGCAATTCCTTTGCCAACAGCCTTAGACTCTTCATAAATCTTTTTTAAATTTTTTATTTCCTTTGGTGTATGTCCTGCACCTATTATAACTTCTTCCTTTGGAGGTATAAAGTTTAAAAAATCTTCAAAACTTTTAAATTGCTTCGCTTGCTTTACCAAAGGGTCTTTTATTTTACTTGGTGGTGGTCCTAACCTATACTCCTTTCTAGCATCCGCAATATCTAGTACTATCTTACGGAATAGTTCTTTATTTTTTTTTATATTTAAAGTTGTGCCTTGATCGAATGCTTTTTTGTACAAAGGTGATGCCATTTCGCTTCTTGCTTTTGCCAAATCGTCTATATTACCAAAATAAGCCCCTACTGGTGATATATCTTTTGACAATTGCTCACTAACTCTCTTTACTGCTCCAAAACTTCTTTGATCTAATGCATCGGTAACTACATCTTTTGCTTGTGGTAATTTTGCGATGCTTCTTGTTAATCCTTTTACTTCATCTCCTGCTACATCTGGAATAACTGAAATTTTACCTTCTTGTAATTTATCTAATATTGGTTGAGCATCTTCTGGTCTTATGCCTTTTGCAAGTATATCTTCTGGCTTGGTTGCTACAAATTGCCTTTTTACTAATCCTGCAGTGCCTTTTATTGTTTTGCCTGCACCAAGTAAAGCTCCACCAGTTAGACCGCCCAACCCTGCACCTAATGCTACTTGCTCCACTCTTTCTTTTGCCGTTCCTTTTTCTGTCGGTTCTATAAGTTCTGCTGCTGCACCTCCTGCTATACCTCCTCTTATTAATCCCATGCCCGCACCTACTGGTAAAGCTGGTGCAATACCTCCTATAAAACGCCCTACCTTTCTTGCTGTTGGATCATCTTTTTCTAATTCTTTTTCTTTAGCTACTTGTTGCCCTATCTTTCCTGCAAATTCTTCTTGTCCTAATAGTTCAGCTCCTAATTGTGTTGCACCTACTGCCGCCCTGCCTAATCCTTCAGTAAATCCTGCTAACCCCTCTACTGTCGCAGTTCCTATTTTAGAGAGTAAAGATTTATCTTTTTGAATAAAATCTTCTTGACCACTTAACAACCCTCTATTAATCAATTTTTGTGTCAACTGCTCTTTGGTAGTACCTTCTGGCACATTTTTAATTATTCTTCCATCTGGCAATCTTATATCAGGCATTATAAATTATTAAAATCAATTATATTACTATCCTCTTTAGAAATTCCTTCTAATTTCTTTTCTTCTTTTATACCTAATTTTTTATTAAAATCAGATAAAGTATACTTTTTACCTTTCCAACCTTTTAAAGTTCCTTTTTCTTCAAAGTATCTTGAAGCACTTTCTTTTGATCTTGCTGCCTTATCCATCTGTTCAATTAAAGAGTTTACTCTTTTAGCATTTTCTTTTTCGGGTAATCTTTCATCATAAGCCCTAGTTATTAATCTCTCCCCCTCTTTTTCTGTGAATTGTGCACCAAGAATTAATCTTAAATTTCTTTGAACAACTTCTTCAACTCTTTGTTTTGTAGATAATGCATCTGGGTTTGTAAATGCTAATATTGTATCTGGTACAAAACCGAATCCAGGACCCGTTAAATTTTTCTTACTATTTAAAAGGTCATCGCTTACTCCTCTTAATTGTAACATTTGTTTTTTAACGTCTGCATACCCTCCTTTTGCTCTAAAATCCACATATTCTTTTGCAAACTCTTTGTCGGCTGCTTTTTGCCCTTCTGATAATTCTAAATCTTTAGCTTTACCCTCCTTTACCTTACTTCTTAATGGTTCGCCTTGTGTAGTTTTTATTGGTTCTGCTGTTCCAGTTTGTGGATCAATCCTTACAAAACCCCCTTCGCCCTCTCTTATATCATATTTTGGTGCGGCAGGTGTAGTTAGTTCAGATTTAATAATTTGTTGAACAAGAGCATCTTGACTTGCAGGAGACATTAAGTCAGCTAAGTCAGAAGATAAGCCTTGACTTTCTAGCATTGCCCCCATCTTCTGTTTTCTCAATTCCTCTTGTTGCATTAGTTTATCTCTAGCTTTCTTTTCAGCAAAAGCACCTATTGCGGCAGTTCCTAGTTGTGCCGCTAATACTCCATAACCACCTCGAGGATCAAAACCTTCTCCACTTACTGCAGATTGTGTTATTTGTCCTGCTCTCGCTAATTCTTGTTCTAGTAGTTTTCTATTTATCGCCATATTCTTTTTTATTTATAATATAAGGTATAACATCAATTTTGCTGTAATCTACCATATAATAACCATCTTTTTTACTAACTGCATCAGGATTAATTTTTAACACCTCTTGAGCCATAGTTCCAATATGGTTTGGAGTTTTTGATTCTTCACCAATATAACTAAATTGATAAATACCTAAACCACTTGGTGATTCTCCTAATTTATGAATATTTTCTTTTAGTCTTTCGTCAGAAAAAGCCGATATACCAGCACCACCAAGATTTCCTAAAGCCCCGATCATTGCATTTCTTTTGTCTGCCGATCTTTGTTTTCTCATTTGTTCGCCTTCAAAAGCTCTGTTTAAACCAGCCTGCTCCGCACCAAACAAATCTAATCCACTAAATTGAGGTTGGAATTGTCCAAAACCTACACCTCCTACCTGTGCATTACCAAGTAAGGATGCTAATTCGTTAAACCTTGCCGATCTTTGAGCCTCTGCTGTCTGTACTGATTCAAAAGATAGTTGTTGCAACTGCCTACCTTGTGAAGATTCTAATCTGTTCAATTCTCTTGCGTATGCCTCACTGCCTGCCGGAATGCCTCTATCTGCCAAAGATTGCTCTAGTTGCTCTCTTTGTTCTGTAAAAGCTGGCTCTAGTAGTTGTCTGCCTTGTTCAAATCTTGCCTCAGGATCTGTATCAGATAATTCTACACCCTGTAATTGTTCTGATAAACTTCTTGCCAAACTTTCTTGCCTTCCTCTTTGTCCTGCTTGAAATTCTGATTCTTCGATTCTTATAGTATTTGTTAAGGGGTCGTATATTTGGCGACCACCTGGGCTTTCAATATTAGGATTATTTAATAATAAATCTTTTTTCTGTTCTTTTGATAAGCTTTTAAATAAATTAGCTGTTGTTATTTGTTCTTGAGATCTGCCTGCTAAAGACAACTTGCCACCTGGCAGACCTTTAAAAGCTCCGCCTATACCTAATCCTCCTTTTTGAGATGCCGCACCTCCCGCTAACAACCCTAAACCCCCTACTATTGCCGCACCTGTTGAAACTGCCATAATTAAATAATTTTAGTTAAATTTACCATTCCTTTTTCTGTATTGCTGTAACCACTATCTATCAACTTTCTGATAAGTGATTCATTTTTTACAGAAGAGAATAAAACATTAAAACCTTTTAGTTTTGCATATTTACTTGCAAAATCTACTAAATGAGTAAAACACTCTTTTCTCTCTTTTTTGCTAGCTTGTTTATTAACAACAAACCATTCTAATAATAATATATTAGAATTTGTCTCATATAGCCACGCATTGCAAATATTCTTTTCTTTGTCTGAAATCATTATGCCAAAATCTGGTAAAGAAGCAAGTGGTATTATTGGAAAATTCCAAGATTTCCACCAGTTACTTATTTCTTCATAATACTTGCCTTTTGGTATAATTTCACTTTTCATAAAATATTATTAACTGTTACGCTATAGTCAGTTCTATACCAACTAAGCTGTTGACCATTTAAGGCAACAAAAATTTTCATACCTAAAGCTACACCTTCACCAGAAGTTACAACTAACTCGTTCCTAATTGCACTTACAGGAGACCAAGGAGACCCCCAAGGAGACCCCCAAGGAACGCCAGAGGAAACACTGCTTACATCTTGGGTTACTGCTCTTGCTCCATAATCAAAACTAATAGATGTGTTTAAAACAACATTACCATCAACATTAATTATATTTCTAAATTCATTCACTACTTTTTCTTGTGGTGAACCTAAATCAGAATAAGCAGCCTGTACTGTGCAAGGAATATTGCTCCCATTATCACTTAAACCATCATCTGCTTTCATTATAGATCCATCTTCTCCAAAATACAAACTACTATTGTACAATCCCCAAGTTCTTGCATTCATATTTGAAAACTCAAATCCTGCTCCTGTAATCGTATTTAGACCATATTGCTTGTAAATTGAATTAGTTGCAACTGGTACATTAAAAAACAACCAACCACCTATTGAAGCCTTTGCATATAAAACAACCTCCCAACCATAATTAGAAGAATAAAAATTAGCAGAGTCTAAAGCTACACCTGATAACTTAGTTTGAGAAGTTACTGCCCCACCATTCTTAAATACTTCTGAAAAGAATACAAAGTCTGGGTTTGTCATTATTGCAACATCTCCACCTACTTTTATAACTGATCTAACACTCAATGGAGATCCTATTTTATATATACCTACTAAACTCCAGTTGTTAGCATCAGAAGGGTCAGATCCATCATATAATATAGCAGTACCACTAGACATTATGAAAAGGGCGTAATCATCAACTCCATCTCCTCCATCGTGATTCCAAGTTGCCATAGCAATTAAATTACCCCCATAAGGAGCTATACCAGCAAGATCAAATTTAGTAAAAGATCCTTGTATTGCGTTTGTTGCTCCGTAAAAAAAACAAGAATCATCAGTTGACCAAGTATAAAGCCTATTTTTATGAACATTGCAACCGTCTAATTCTGTTGCTGTTAATCCTGTACCATTTATAGTTGAATTACTTAAACTAGTGCCATTATATACTTGAGGAGTGTCCGCTCCATTAAATAACAATAAATTGCCATTCATGCTTACTGTTTGCCATCTGGCATTTGCAAATCCTGATCCTAAGTTGGTTATTGAGGAGGGGTTTGTGACATCGTTTATTTCATCTGAATTTGCACAAATAAATTTCTTAATTGTACCATCTCTTAATTCTGCTAAAGTTTCTACATTACCGTTTAACCCTGTTGCGTATTCTGAATAGCCTTTTCTTGTTACTACTTTACCTTGTGAAGGGAACCAATTTTTCATTTCTGGAGCGTCTGTAGCTTCCATTTGCGATAAAGAATCTCTACTATTAAGACCACCAGTTGGTGCGGCAACATTAGTTCTTAATGCCTGCCCTACTCGTTCTTGTTGTAATCCTGGATATTGTCTTAATATTTCTAATACCATTAAATTGTTATAATTTCTGGATAACCAATTTTACCATTTCTTAATCTTGTTGCTTTGTGTCTGACGGTTTGTCTGCCTGCATTAATTGACATTCTTTCAGCTAGTGCTAGATTAGCTGTTCTTTGATCTTCTGCATATGGTCTGCCTTGTACTTTTAACAAGTTCCAAGTTGCATCTAACTTTAATATATATTCATCTATTATAGAAATATCTGTATCAGCAAGCCAACTAGCTTGAGCAGTTCCTCCGCTACTTTTTACTAGATTACTGCTTACATATTCAAAGACATACCCATTTGTTGCGGTTGGTGTAGGGTATATTAAAATTTCATTACCTCTGACCCTGTAATACTCTAAAACTGCCCCAGATCCTACTGTACTATTTACCAACTCCCTCCAATCTTGAGGAGTGGTAGATCCAATCATTTCTCGCTTGGCAGTTGTATTCCAAAAAGAATTATTTACTATCCTGTCAAAATCACTAGGTAAGTTATAATTATTTTGAGATGCAACCGCGTTAAAACTGTATTCTTTTAACAACTCTTGCCAGTAATAAGATCTAGCAAGGTTGACTATTGATCTTTTAAGCACCTCCAAGACTTGAACGGCAACTGTTTGGTTGTTACCTACAATTGTTGTTGGTACTGTCGCAGACTTAGTCTGTTGCAGTACTTCTTGTGCGATACTTAAAAGTGTCATTATTTTTTATTTAAAAAGTTTCGTAAATCAATAAAAACTTGATAAGCCTTTGGAAATCTTTTTTTATCTTCTATAAAAAAACTATCTCCTAATTTATTAGTAAATTTTTGTTCTCCTGTAGGTCTTATTAATTTTGTATATTTATCATTATAATTATAAATAGATATATATTCTTTTACAATTTCGTTATTATTCTTTGTTTTTATTGATTTTTCAAAAAACGCTACATTCCATCCGTTTTCATTGATAAATTCTGCCTTATCTTTACTAACTATAGTTTCGCCTTTTTTTAACTCTCTTTTTGTCATATTTTTTTAATTAAGTTAGGGGTTTCTACTCCCCTAACAGGTTTTAGTTGTCTTTACCGTCTCTAACAAAAGGTCTTGCAATCTCTAATTCTGCTAAACCAGTCGATGGAGTGTCAATAGCAGAAGCTCCTTTGCAATTACTTATGTAATCACCAGCAACATCAGCATCATCAATAGTACCTGCTGTTGAGGTCAAATAGCAATCAGCATTATCAGCAAAAGAAGCTGCTACTTTACCAACTGCTTTACCACTGATCTGATACCAACCATATTGGTTAGCTATATTAATAGATAATGCAAAAGCTACTGAACCGATTGCATTTGCAGAGGCTAAAGTTGTTGAATAATCATCAGGATTATATACAACTGCTGAACCAACAACCGTTGATGCAACACCTTTTAAATAAATAAACTCACCAATACCATAATCAGTATCTGCTTTATCTACTGCTTTAATAATAGTTCCTAAAGGAAGATTTTTAACTGTTGAAGTTTCATCTATCTTTTGTGGATTTATTGTGTTTTCTATACTTTTAAAATTTGACATTATTTGAAATATTGCGAGGGGGATTACCCCCCTCTTGTTAATTAGTCTATCATTACACCATGTACTCTTGCATTATCAATGGTTAGGTTCATTAAACCTGTCATTGGCAATACATAAACATCTTGGTTTACTGGTCTAGTTACTTCCCCTTTTTCCAAGAAGTCTCCTAAATGTTTTAACTTAATATGTTCAGAATTTAAGAAATACATATGATTAGCAGGACATTCTGGATCATAGTAAACATCAGCTCCTTTGTATTGTAATACATCGAAACCTGCGTCAGCTAATTTACTGCTAGCTACTCTTTGGATAGTCTGTAAAGAATCTTCATAAAATCCAAAGTTTATATCATCAGCAGTTATCAAATCAATCTGTTTACCAGCTTGAGCTTGACATCTTCTGTAAAGGCTATTCATTGCTTTTCGAATAGTTGTTGCATCTTTAGTTACTGACTCTACTGAAAAATCATAGATTTTGTTTCTAAAAAAAGCACCTTCTGTCGAAGATCTATCGATACCGCCTACCGTTCCAGATGTTGGGTCATCAGCAACTAGTAATTGCAAACCGCCAATTTCTTGACCACCTGTACCAGTGCCATCTGAATAAATAGCAGATCCTAGTATATTTTTAATTGAGCTTTCTAAGTTTTTAACTTTCTCCTCCATTAAATTTACAATTCTTTCTTTACCAGAGTTTTGTTTCATTTCCTTACCAGACATTGAAATAGTACCAGTAATGATTTTTTGTTCAAAATCTGCTGCGGTAATGACATCTTGGATAGTGGTGTCAAAAGTATCAAATTCACCCTGAAATTGTACTGTTCCATTTGAAGCATAAGTTAGATTTTCTCTAAAAGCTACACCACCAGATTCTTTAATTACATTTCCCTTTTCTTTTAGTCTTATAAATAAAGGGTGGAAATTTTCGATATTGTCAATAACTTCTTTTTTATAGTTATTTAATGTCGTTGTCAATATCTCCGAAATATTAGGATTAGTCATTTTTAAAATTTATTAAAATTATTATTAATAAATGTTTAAAGATTATGCAAAAAGTTCAGAAATAGCCTTAGAGTTTAACTCTTTGGCGGAAAGGTTTTTATTGCCACTGCCTACGCTAGGAGAATATTTTTTATTTTTCTTCACTTTCTCAAGAGCTTCTTTTTGTTTAATCTTCTCTTTTAAAAGTAATTCTTGCCTTTGCTCTCCTTCTAATTCATCATCAAGTAACACTGCTTTATTATATGCCTTTTCTAAGGTCATTGTGCCGTTTTGATCTGCTTGGAATAACAAAGACATATTCTTTCTAACTCTTTCAAAATAAGGATGTTTTAAACTTCCATCTTCATTTTGACTTTGTGCAAAGCTTGTTAATTCTTTTTGCACCGTTTGAGCTTGGCTTACCGCTTCCCGTTCCTTTAACTCTTGCAATTGTCTCTCAACATTTTCAAGTTGTTTTTTTTGCTTTAGCTCTTGCTCTGTTAGATATTCATCTTCATTTTCTGCAACAGGGTTATTTTGCTTCGAGGTTAGCTCCTCTATTTTTGCTCGCATTTCTGCCAACTCTTTCCTAGTATTCCCGAGTTCAAGACTTCTACGATCAAAATCTACTCTTCTTTTTTTGGTAGCTTCTACTGCTTCTTGTCTTAATTCAGGGTCTTTAATTTTTTTGACGAGTTCTTTTTCTTCCTTAGTCCAACCACTGGTTAATCTAATAAATTTAAGCTCCTCCTCTGGATCTTCTGATTCTTCGGTTGGTGCGTTTTCTGCATCAACTTCTGTATCATTATTTTCAATATTGTTTTCTTGAACAGTTTCTTGATTCTCAATTTCTTGAGTTTCGTTATTCTCTTCCAGAATTTCAGCTAATGAATCGCTGTTTTTTTCTAATGTATCTGACATAAAAATATTTAAAGATAATTATTTTAATAAGAATAGATTATGTAAAATTAATTGTCAAGGTTATGTAAAATTAATAATCTTTTATATGGCAATTATTTATTTTTAAATGATTTAAGTATCCGTTTTTTGTAGTGTAAACCTTATTATCAACATGGCTTTCAATTCCTCCATGCTTAGAGATATAACCGTCTATTGTCAAATCTTCTCCACAAGCAGGCATCTTTCTTTGTTTTGATGCTCCGCCTTTTCCGTATCCATCAAATACCCATTGCTTTTTCCCGTCTATAGTTTTTAAAACTTTTCTAGTCATTTTTTAACAATTTCAACTTTTCTTTTTCACACCTTTTAATCAAGGTATTTAAAATTTCTATCTTATCAATTTTAGGCAATATATTCATGTTATCCTCTAATGGTGAGTCATAACCCTCAAATAATTCGCCGTCCTCACTTATTCCTAGAATTTTAGTCATTTCTTATTTGTTCATTAAGTCGTTGTGTTCTTGATTCGATTATCTCTTCTGGAGATGGTGCTACTTTTTCTAAAACTTTTGCTTGGCGATCTGCCGCCTTGTTTGCATCTTCAAAATCAATCTTATCTTCAAATTGTCTTTGGTTTTGCAAGACTCTAGCCTTTTCAATATCAATCTTTTGTTGCTCTAGGTTAATTTTAGCTTTCTCACTCTCTACTTTAAATTGAAACTCTCTCTCTTGTCTTTCGTTTTCTGCTTGTGCCAAGACTTCCTCTTGTGAGGGTTGCTCCTCTTCTTTTGCCTCTTCTGGCTTAGATAGTAAAAACTCTTCCAGATTTCTACCTACTTTAAAAGGTCTTGCTATAAACCCTAAAAACTCGTTAAAAGCATCTGGCTGTAATATTCCAGCTTGCACCAAAGGGGTAAATTGACTTGCAAAGTTTGTTACACTGCTAACAAATTCAAATCTTTCGGTCTTTTCTCTTTGTTGGTCAACCTCAATAGTGCTGTCAGTTTCAATATCTATTGAAAAAGATCTTAAAACATCATCTTTTAATATTTCATCTATTTTTTTTACTTGGTCTATCTCCATTGCAAAACCTTTCAATTCGTTTTGTGCAATTTTCATAGTCTTATCAAATCCTTTTTTGGCTTGTTGTTTTAACAATTCTACTTGTTGTACTTTTTCTGCACCTGACAAATTTTCTGGCAAGTTGTTTACTGCTTCTTGTAATAGCATATTCTGGTTGTCTTGTGCTGTTTCTGCAATATCTTTTAAACTTACTATTTGGCAACCGGAAATTTTTGCCAACTCTTCTATTTTGTAGTTTTCGCAAATTAACTCTGCCATAATTTCTATAGTGTCCTTTATCATAATGGCATTAGCTTTCTGTAAAGGTTGGATTCTACTAATAGCAAAATCGCCCTTGAGTCTTTGTGCTGTTGCCGTCTCGCTCGCTATACTTACACCCCTAACAATATCAGATAATCCCGTAATTTCTCTTATATTATTAATAATTTGTGCTTTTTGTTGTGTTAAAATGGTTATAGTGTTAGCAATAGGGACTATATCTTTTATATAAATTTGATTTTTAATATCTACGGTTGCACCTCCAGACATAGGGGCAAAGTCCCCGTCTTCTCCATTAAATAAATTTTGAACATCTTCATTCTCTGCAACTGAATTATAAACGCCTGTATATTTTACTTGCTCCGTTAAAGATCTTATTCTTTCATCTAAAATATTTAATTCCTCAGCTTGTGATTTATACATCCTATACAAAGGTATAGGCAATAATGAACTAGGGTCGCTATCGGTGCCTACTGGTCTAGCTATAGGGAAGAAATTGCTTAAATTATAAGGGTTTTGATCTACTTGAATAATCTTTTCTTGTGTGTACCATAATACCTGATCGTTTACCTTGTCCCAGATTTCCCAAATTTCTAAAGTTTCTAGTTTTCCATCATTGTCCGTTGAATCTGGCTCTAAGTCTTTTGCATCTTCGCCAAACAATTCCAATAATTCTCCTTGTGTTTTATAAGACCTAAAAGCTAACCAATTTAAATCGTCCCAACTGGTCGCTGTGTAATCTGTTATAAAATTTTTATATTCTATTCTTTTTAAGAAGATTTTTTTGTTGCTTTCGTCCAGAATTTCTTCTCCCTCTTCGGTTTTTACAACTTCTCCCTCTTCCATGTAAACACGAACCAAACCACGCCCATTAATTAAAAAGTCTTTTCTTGCTTTACTGAAAATTGTATCTGCTTTTGTTGTTTCTAAAAAAAAAGTTGTGACTCTTTCTAAAATTTCACTTGCAATTTTAGCCTCCTCATTTTCATCTTTAAATCTTCTTGTTATATTAGGCTTGGGTAGTTTTGAATACACCAGGGGGGCTAATGTTTCGGTATTGGCATATAATATATTATACCTGTTTACATCTTCTATGTTATATTGATCTTTATAAATATTTTCATATTTTTTTGATTCTCTAAAATATTTCTCATGAAATATTAAACATTTTTCAATTTCTTTTTTCCAGATTTCATGTAAATCTGATTTTTGTTTTGATTTCTTTTTATCTTCGTTGCTCATGATTCTTATAGTAAATAACTTTTTTTTAGGTTATGTAAAATTAGTTAAAAGTCAAGTTTATTCATAGTTCTTGTTTTTCTTTCCTTTTCTTACTTGGTGCGGGTTAAAGTTTTCCCAAAAATCCTGTGTTGGATCTGGTAAAGCCTCCTTTATATCTATTGTTATAGGTCTTGACATTGCTATATATCTGGCCACGTCCATCAAGTGGTCTTCTAGTGCCGTATCTAAGTCCTCTGGTTTCGTTCTGTCATATTGCATTATTGGTAGTGTTCTTATTAAGTTTTTACAATCTTCGGTAATATACATTAATGGTCTGCCATCTTTTCCTGTTAATCTTGTTCTTATTTGTTGCCAACCTGCTACCCTTTTATTGTCGGCTCTTTCATAAATACATCCATATTTTGCCAACTCTTCGGCCTGTGTCATTCCCATATTTTTTTTACTTTCATCAAAAATTGCTGGATCTGCAACTTGTCTATTCATCTTCTCTTTCCCTTGTCTTTCCACCGTGTTTTTTGCTATTTCTGGCAACTCCATTTTTAATCCTTTATTAGGTTTTCCTGTCCATCCATAATATTCACGATAAAAAATTAGACTACCGCGAGGTAATGAAATTTCTTTCCCCCTAATGTTCAATAAACTTCCATCACTTATAGCCGCCCACAATACCCCAAAAGGTGCAGAATAACCCCAGTCAAAACCTCGTATTTTAAACCAGTCTTTTGGTATTTCAAATCTTGGTATTATATGAGTATCTTTATTAAAAGTATCAAAATAAGCCCCCTCGATAGCATCCCAGTCGCCTTCTAGCATTGCCCTAGCTAATGCACCCCCTAACCCTAATAGTTTATGCTTGTAATTAGGGTCGCTTTGAGTCATTGTCGGGTTGTCGTTCAATTTTGCTGGTATAAACTGCCTTGTCATTCCTCCCTCTGCTGGATCCATCTCGTAAATTTTTAAAGGGTCTTTATTGTCTATAAATTCACTTTTTACAAATTCATGTCCCACTCCACCAGGGTTTGATCCGCAAATTATCCTTGGTAATGTTCTAGGTAAGAAATCTGGTGTGTTTTCAGGATATACAAGCCCTGCCGTTCTGCATCTTGCCCTAAGAAATTTATATATAAAGTCTGTAAAGTGGGTTAATTCATCTATTAGTAAAATATCTATTTCTGCACCCTGATAATTGTAAACGTCTTTCTCGTGTTGACAATGACACAAATGAATCATAGAACCGTTTTTAAAAGCAATTTTCCCAGTCGATTCATTTATTTTTACTATTCTTTTTTCAATCAATGGGGATAAAATGTTTAAAAATCCATTTTTGCCATATAAATGATTTTTTTTTAAATCTTCTGTCTTCCTTCTAAATAAATAAATTTGTATGTTAGGTATAAATCCCGCATAACCAATTGCCAAAGTTCTCATACAATGAGACTTGCCCCCACCTGCTGCACCTCCATATAAAATTTCAGTTGCCTTACTTGTTAAGCATAACGTTTGTTTATAATGTAAATTAAACTCCATTCGCTTTTCTTAATAAACTCTTAACAGATATTAAAATATCATTTTCTTCTTTTTTAATTGTTAGTTTATCATCGTCTATTATAAGGCATGAATAAACATCGTCCTGCATATTGTTTATATATGATTTTGGTAGAGTGTAAATTTTAAGATTAAAAACTTTATATCTTTTTAGGTGTGTCTTAAAATCTGATATTTTTAAATTATTTATCTTTTTTAATACTTCTAAGTTTTTCATGCAGTTTTTTTTGTCTCCACCGCGTGGAAGAAGTTGCCTAACCCTTGATTTACAAGGGTTCAGTTTTTTAGTTATTTTCTGTTTTTAGATTAAATATTACTGGTATGCCATCATCTGATTTAATATTTTGCTCCAGGTCTTGCTTATCAGCCCAAACACAATTATAACCATCCCTCTTAAACCTGTTCTTAGTGTTGTAAACAAACGCCCCATTATTAAATCCGTCAATCTCCCCAATCGTTCCTTTTCGTCCTCTTTCTTCCCACCAAACTTGACTTAATATATTCCCTCTTTTAATAGTGTCTAAAAAATCTATCTCTATTGGTTCAAGGTTTGCTTCATCTGATCTTAATATTCTATAAAAAGTTTCTCTTGTAATATCCAATAAAGCAATCGCTACAATATCACTCCCGCCGTTTTCATAACTGTCTAATATCTTCTTTTTTAATTCTTCGTTCCATTTTTGAGGAATTACTCTCGGCCTTCCTGATTTTTCTTTGTCTTCTTGCTTTTTGTTTACTGCCATATTTAATTAATTAAGATTATTATAATTACATAATAAGTTAATTCTTTAATTAGTCAAGCTTAGGGAGGTTTTACCCTCCCTTTTATATTATATATTAAAACAAAGTGGTTTTAATTTCTCGAATAAAGGATTTTCAGGAAATATTTTTACTTTTAAAGACTCTCTATAATCAATTAATACATCATTGTTATCTTCTACATTTTGGAATATCTTTTTTAAATTGTGACTCCAGTCTTTTTCGTAAATTGTTATTCTCTCTTTTCCGTCAATAACCTCATCAGGTCTTGAATAGCTGTAAGATACTTTTACTTTTATATCGTCTTTTTTGATAGATTTTTTAAGGAATTTAATATTACTCATAGTTTTTTAGTTTGAATTATGCGGTTCCAATAATAGATTTACAAATTTTGCAAATATATTTTTCTGATAGTTTTTTAAATAACTTTTTTTTTGCTTCTTCCTTTTCTTCTGGGGTGTTTTTATATATAGCTGCTTTCATTTTTCTTTTATAAGAAGAACTACACACTTCGCAAAAAACTTTTTTTTCTGCTTTTAAATATCCTATTTTTTCCATTTTATTTTTAGTTTGAGTTAATTACAATATCAATTATAACTAACTCTTTTTAATATGTCAAGTAATTATTTATATAGTAAAGAAAGGTAGTTTTTTCTATCTGATAAATCTCGATTAACTAAATTTTGAAAAGTTTCTTTATTAGTAATATCGTCTTTTGTAAGGTCGCAATACCACCACCATTCAGAACAGTAGGTAGTTTTAATTTTAATTTGTTTGTTAGGGGTTATGTAGAATTTTACATCTAGTAATTTTTCTGATTCTTTTAATATCTCGTTCCAAGTTTTCATAGTCTTTTTTAGTTTTAATTAATTACAAAACTAAGTATAATTAACTCTTTTTAATATGTCAAGTAATTATTTTAATTTATACCAATTTTTAAAATTTAAAACTTTTTTCCTTCTTTCCTCCGCGTCATGCATATAATCATAATAATCAAATATATCGTCAATATTAGCTACTTTTAGCTCTACAGCTTGCTTCAATATTTCTGGTTTTATAAACCATTCTTCATTGACTACTAAAATACCCCCAATATCTCCACCTACCCAATATCCTGTAATTATTTCCCCATCATCATATCCATCACCTGCTAAAAAATTTATACCCTCTGCCGCTTCACAATCAAATAATTGCTTACCATCGTGAACGCCAAAAATTACATATTCATAACCTGATCTTAGCAAGATTTCAACAAGTAGTTCATTAATTGCTTTGTTATATGCTTTCAATAAATCTTTTGTTTTAGTATTCATTTTAATTATTTTTCATTTAAGATATTATAAATTGCTTGCCTTGAAATTCCTTTCATTTTTGAAATTTTCATTATTGTATAATTTTTTTTTAACTCTTTTATCTCATTTCTGTCAATCTCTCTTGGTCTTCCTGCCTTTTTGTCTGATTTTGCTTGCCCTTTTTTAATTTTTTCTGAATGATTTTTGTATTTTTCCATTTTTATTTTAAATTATATTCGCCAACACATTTATCACAACCTGCGCAATCTTTGCAATTAAGGCATTCTACACAATAAAGGCATTGTATGCAATCTTTACAATTAAAACAATGTTCTAATTTTTCGCAATTTTTACAATTATGGCAATTAAATAAATATGCACAATCTTTACAATATGCACAATTTTTACAAGCGTGACTATCTTTGCAACTTAACGATTTTTCACAATTTGTGCAATCAATGCAACCTTCACAATCTTCGCAATTTCTGCAACTTCTGCAATATATACAATCTTTGCAATAATTACAGCCAAAACAAAGTTCACAATTAATGCAATCATAGCAACCTACGCAATTATAACAATCTTTACAATCTTCACAATCTTCACAATCTTCACAATTAATGCAATTTTCACATTCTATGCAATCAACACAATTTATGTTTAAATTTCCATCAACTGAAATTATATCATTATTTAATAAATACCTTTCTTGGTATGGTGTAAGTTTTTTATTTTTTAAAAAAGGATATTTTTTTATCAGTCGTTCTATTGTTTTAAAATTCATAATTTTTATTTTAAATTATATTCGCTAACGCATCTTTCACAACCTACGCAATCATAGCAATCAAAACAATCATCGCAATCTTTACAATCTTGACAATCTTCACAATATTCACATTCTTGGCATTCTTCTAATTTTTCGCAATTTTTACAATCTTTGCAATTAAGGCATTCTACACAATGAAGGCATTGTATGCAATCTTCACAGTTAGAACAATGCTCGCAATCTTCGCAATTTTTGCAATTATGGCAATTAAATAAATATGGGCAATCTTTGCAATATTTGCAATTTTTACAAGCGTGACTATCTTCGCAACTTAACGATTTTTCACAATTTGTGCAATATATGCAACCTTCACAATCTTCGCAATCTTTACAATTTCTGCAATATATACAATCTTTGCAATAATTACATCCAAGACAATGTTTGCAATCAATGCAATTTTCACATTCTATGCAATCAACACAATTTATGTTTAAATTTTTATCAACTGAAATTATATCATTATTTAATAAATACCTTTCTTGGTATGGTGTAAGTTTTTTGCTTTTTAAAAAAGGGTATTTTTTAATTAATTGCTCTATTGTTTCAAATTTCATAATTTTTATTTTTAGTTAATTACTTAACTAAGTATAAACTACTCTTTTAATATGTCAAGTAATTATTTAAAATGGTATTTCATCTGGCAATTCATTTTCAGATTGATACCCATTCGCTTTTGCTTGGTTGTGTTTGTCTATTGCTTCAAATCTAGCCTGATTAATTACCACCTTAACATAAGTAATTGTATTTCCTGTTTTTTGATCTTGCAAATTATCAACCATTAAACCAATTTCTGCCTCGAACAATTGACCTCGAGAATCTAAAATTGCTCTTTCAGTTTCTCTATCTACTTTAGACTTAAAAGCAATAAATGGTAAGGTTTTTGATATATATTTGTTATCTTTTTTAGTGGAAATACTGACTTTTCCTTCGATTTTTTTTTCACTTTCTCTTATGTCAAAAGTGCTTTTTTCATATTGATTACTTTCTTTATTATATACATTTGCTATTCTTAGTTTTTGCATTGTTTTTATATTAAATGTTTAATTTTATTTATTGGTCTTTGTCGTTATCTATTCTTAGTTTTTGCATTTTTTTAAGTATTATTCTTTGTTTTTAAGTAATATTTTCTTCTTTTCTCTCTTATTTTTTCTTTGTTTTTTTTGTCTATATTCTCTTTGTTGCTCTCTTTTTTTTTCTGTTATTTTCATAATTATTTTAATTTATTATATTTTTCTAAATTAACACTATCATCATTATCTAATAAATTATCATTCTTTAGTATTTCGTCTATTTTATCAATTTCATTAATCATATTATTTCTTTTTTCCAGTAAATAATCTATGTATGACTTAGAATAATTATCCGTCAATGGGTCATTTTCTAAATACCTTTTAATAAAACAGGGTACTTGATTAACATCTTTATTAAGCCACGCAATAAGCTCTCTTATTATTCTGTCGTGCTTTTCTATTTGTTTATTAGCTTCTATAAAGTTCATAATTATTATATTAAGTTTTTAGTTTTATTTAGTTGTTTTTTACCTAATTAAAAATTGTAGGTTTAAATCCAGAATTAAAGAACAACTTTCTAACATCAGCCTTTGTTTCATCTTTTATATCTGTAAATTGCCATTCAGCAGTTTTATTTACAAAACTAGATAATCCTCCAAAATTTAAACCATCTATTTTTTCAATTTCTTTGTTAAGTTCTTTAACTTGATCGTGTGAAATATTTTTAATTGTTATTTTCATTTTTTTTTAGTTTAAAATTAATTACAATAATAATAATAGAATTGTTAATTATAAAAATCAAGCATAAATATTAAAATATTTTCTTTCTATTGCTAATTTATTATTTTTTATATTTATTATATCGCCAATTTCAACTGTTGTTTTATTTATTTTTAATAATTTTTTTTTGCTATCTCCTTGAAAAACATAAGCTTTTACATCATAGACAGAATTTAAATATTTTGCTATTTGTGATGCATTGTTTTCTGTCATCTTTATGGGTAAAGTGATTGATTTATAATTAACTTTTTTGACTCCGCAGCAGTGATCGTGCCTTGCTTGTTTTATTTGTCCAAGAGTCGTTTTTACTTCTGTTCCACACTCAGTACAGCGGAATAAATATTTATCCACTTTCTCGCTTTCCTCCTCCGCCATAATTATAAATTTTCTAATTTTTTCTCCTACTTGCATAATTTAATTTAATTCTTTTGTCCAATTTTCCAGGGTTACAGACTTTTGCATTTTTAGATTATTAAATGCTTTTTCTATTTGTTCTTTATTGTGTGATCTGAATGTCGCAGCCAACGAGTTAAATAGATAATCTCCAGAAATAATATTGAAATATTTATAAATTTCAGTAATTAATTCTTGCTTTTCGCTTTTTATTAATTCTATTTTTTTTGCATTTTCTTTTGAAATTCTAAATGCTTTCTGATCCTTGCAATACTCAATAAATATTTTTACTTGTGGTATTTTATTATAAAAAGTTTCTTTCCTTATAATCTCTAAAGTTGCTTTTTCAAAATCTTCATTTGTAAAATCTTGTAAAAAGTTTTCAAATAGTATTATTTTACCTTTTAGCAGGGCATCGCCTTTATCTCCTGAAAATTCTAGTCCTGCATCCAAGCAAATTAATTTTAACCCTTTTAGGTATATTTCTTTATCTATCATTTGTTAATAATTCGGGGTTTTCATAAATATTTCCTACAACGTTTATTCCAACCTCTAAATTTAAATCTATCTGCCATAATTATTTTAATTTAAGTTGATCTGATTGAATTTCTTTTAATACCCTATCAAAAGAATCCTCAGTTAAATTTGATTCTGATTGATTATATTCATCTTTCCAGCACTCTTGATTTAACCATGTAGCAGGATATTTCCAGAATTGACTGTCTTTCGATCTATTTTTAATATAGCTATCTAATCCTGTCATGATATTTTCAAAGCTATCTTTCTTTAATGCTGTCTTGAGCTTACTTTTAACATCGCTAGGACTTTTCTTTTTTCCGTATTTATTATAAAATTCTTCAAATTGTTCATCTATTAATTTACTATCTTTTTTACTATCACTATCACTATCACTATCACTATCACTATCACTATAGGCATGTTTCGCATCCGTTGGTATGCCATCGCATGCGTTCGCATTCCATCGCTTTTTAGCATTTTCCTTATTTTTCCTACATTTTTCCTTGTATTTTTCCTGATCTCTTTTGAATTGATTTATAAAAGGAGAAGCCGCCATTTTTAAACCAAAATCTAGAGGTGGCAATTTACCTGAAATTTGATATTCAAAAATTGCTTTGATAAATTTTCCTGCCTGCTCGTTTGTCATTTCATCTAACACAGATAAACTATCTTTGTGCAAGATAAAACTTTTAGAATTGTCTTTTGTCATGATTTTTCTTTTCTTGATTTATACTTTCCTTTATTTCTTCTTTAAGATTCCAAACAGCTTTTTTAATTCTCTGTTTAGTATCTTGAGATGAATTGCTTAATTCTAATATTTCCATAATCCAACCAATTTTCTTTCTGGTTAAAGCTGTTAATATTTCGTCTATTTCTAAATTATCTATCATATTTCTTTGCTTGATTTATACTTAAACTTTTACTTACTAGTCGAAGAAGAAGAGGTTGATCTTCTTCTCCATCCTTTTAAAATTTTTTTCGGGAAAATTTTAATTTGATTATAAATACTTAATTTTTAAATGTCAAATATTATTCTTTTTCTAATTCTGTTCTTGAATTAATCGAAGCAGAACTTGGTGAGTTGCTCGGCGTTTCTATGTCAGGTTGTATTGCTGCTAATCGTGAGTTATTTACTGAAATATAAAAATTACACATAACTACGCCCAAGATTCCTAAGCCATTTAATGGCCATGCTACAGCACCTGCTACTGCTGAACTTTCTGTAATTTGGTCAGTATCTCTAGCATAAGAAGCATATCCAAAACCAGAATTGGCGGCAACTACTGAAAATATAGCTAAATTTCTTGCTGCAATTAAATTTGAATTTGATCTTAAAAGTTGTTCTCTATTCATGATTTTTTTAATTTAAAGTTAATTACATAGCTTTGTGGAGGTGGTGTAATTAACCAAACCAAAAAAAAAGAGATATGAGTTCACCCCCACAAAAAAAATTATAATATATATAAAATTAAATTGCAAGAAAAGATTGACTTTTATAATTAGTGATTATATAATATATTTAGTAATTAACTAAATTAATAAAAAAATGTCAAACAAAGTAATAAAAAAAATTCTCAAAAGAGAAGATAAATTTTTAGATTATTATATTTATAAAATTGATATTCATGGAGAATATTATTTAACAAAATTAGCAAATCTTAATCGGTTTAAAACTTTTTTAGTAAAAATATTATTTAAATTTGTGTAATAAAAAGATTGACTTTTATAATTGGTAATTATATAATTAATATTGTAATTAACCTAAACTAAAAAAATCATGGCACTAAATATATATACAGAATCAGAAAAAGAAGAATTAAAAAATTTAACTAATAAAATATTTTATGATGATACTGATATAAATTGTATTACTAAAAAAATTAGTAACATAATGCAAAAATCTTGTGAAAGATCAAAAAGTTTTTATGAGATGCAAGAAGAAAAATTAAACAACTTAATTAATAAATAAAATGGCAGAAAAGAAAAAACTAAATTATTTTGAAGAGTTAAACAATATTAATGTTCAAGACAAAATAGAAAAAAAAGGCAATCTATCTTATTTATCTTGGGCGTTTGCGTGGGAGCAGTTAAAAATTAAGCACCCTAAGGCACAATACAAAGTCTATGAAAGGGAAAACGGAATAAATTATTGGACAGATGATAAAACGGCTTGGGTTAAAGTATCTGTTACGGTTGATGATATAGAGCATATAGAATATTTGCCTATAATGGATTATAGAAATAAATCAATTTCAGTTAGTCAAGTTAGTTCTTTTAATGTCAACACATCTATTCAAAGAGCAGTAACAAAAGCAATAGCAAGACACGGTCTAGGTTTATATATCTATGCAGGCGAAGATATACCGTCAGCAGAAAAAGATGATATTCTAGAAGAAGAAAAGAAAGAAACAAAAGAAAAAGAAATTAATAAAAAACTTAGTAAAGTCTTTGATGATGATATGAAAGAAGTT